>Ga0306923_10003067_pt1 | contig 15589 bp, 14 predicted proteins | sample sta12Can44000108_FD_203841 | JGI IMG/M metagenome (GOLD analysis project Ga0306923, IMG submission 203841) | Lab enrichment of tropical soil microbial communities from Luquillo Experimental Forest, Puerto Rico - statanox.12C.anox.44.000.108 (v2)... | ecosystem: Environmental > Terrestrial >... | reverse complement strand
AGCTCCAGAGCTTTTTGGTCATCTCGGCGGGTCCGATCGGCGTGGCGCCGAACAGCGACTCCAGGCTGTCCGTGCGACCCCGGAAGCTGATCGCGTAGCCTCCGAATGCGGGCTTCTTGCCGGCCGTGCGCTTCGTCATCTGCTCCCCCTTTACCGTAAATTGAGCCGCTTCAACCTCATGACTACCACGTGTGGGGGGCAGGGCCAAAGAAAACGGCGACGGCTGGGGCCCGTCAAGGGCTGGACGAGCCCGGGCTCCTGCCGTAGGGTCGGCCGCGAGGAGGGCTCGACGTGGGCGATTTCGACGGAAAGAACGTGCTGATCACCGGCTGCGGGCGGGTGCGCGGGGTCGGGCGCGCCCTCTCGGTCGCGTTCGCCCGGGCCGGCGCCGACATCATCGCGACCGACATCGCGCCCGGCGGGACGCGAAACGAGAACGAGGAAGGGCTCGAGGAGATCCGCCAGGCCTGGAAGGGGCTGGAGAGCCTGGCCGCGGAGATCCAGGGGCTCGGCCGGCGCGTCCTCACGCTCGTGGGCGACGTGAGCCGGGCCGCCGATGCCGAGCGCTTCGTCGCCGAGTCGCTGGCGCGCTTCGGCCGCATCGACGTGCTCGTCAACAATGCCGCTGCCCCGCACGGCGCCGACCGTCGCCTCACCTGGGAGGTCCCGGAGGAGGCGTGGGACCTCGTGCTCGACGTCAATCTCAAGGGCACGTTCCTGATGAGCCGAGCCGTGATCCCGCACATGCTGGCGCGCAAGAGCGGGCGCATCATCAACATGGCCTCGGTCTCGGGCAAGCGCGGCACGCCCCGGCGCGCCGCCTACACGGCGTCGAAATTCGGTGTGATCGGGCTCACGCAGGCGATGGCGCAGGAGCTCGCGCCGCACGGGATCACCGTGAACGCGATCTGCCCGGGGAGCGTCGACACGAGCCGGCGCGAATCGACGACGCGGCGCGAGAGTGCCCTCGCCGCGCGGGAGCCGGGCGCCGCGGTGCTGGGTCTTCCGCCCACGGGCCGAGTCGCCCGGCCCGACGACGTCGCGCGGCTCGCGCTCTTCTTCGCCTCGGAGCAGAGCGATCACGTCACCGGCCAGGCCTGGAACGTCGACGGCGGCGCCGTGATGCACTGAACGACGCCGGCGAGGCCGGCCTGGCTGGCTAGATCAGCGCGGCGGCAGCCAGCCGATGTGCTCGCTGTCGACGGTGACGCCGAGAAAGACGATCGCCATCTCGTCGGTGGTGCCCTCGCCCCAGCCCACCGGCCGCGGCGGATGGCTCGGCTGGCGGACGTTGTCGGCCGAGTTGTCGAAGGTTGCGACCATGTCGATCCGCGTCCCGGCCGGCAAGGCGATCGGCTGCGCGAACGTGTACGTGCCCTGCCAGTTGAAGTCCCAGTCGTCGATGTGGATCAGCGGGCGCACCGTGCCGTCCTGGTACGTCGCCGTCACCTTCATCTCCCGCCCGAGCAGGTGCATGTGCGGCGTGATCGTGCTGGCGTGCAGATCGCGGTTGAACGGGTTCGTCCACGAGCCGCGCACCTCGTAGCGCCGCTCGCCGGGCGGGATCGTGAAGGTGCGGTTGAGGATCGCGATGCCGCGCTGGCGCTTGTCGATCGGGCCCTTCGCGAAGTGCAGGCCGACGCGCGTCCGGTCGGTGCGCGCCTCGGTCGCCCCGTTGTTGTAGTGCATCTGGAGCACGACGGTCGCGCCCTTGGGAAGCAGCATGCCGACGCCGTCGGCCGTCTGTCGCGGCTCGTTGCCGGGCGCCCAGCCCGAGAGGCCGCCGGCCGGCGCGAAGCCCGGCCCGCCGAAGCAGGTGTAGCCCGGGCCCGGATCGGCGCGATCGAGATTCTCGGCGGCGGCCGTCGTGTCGATGTACCCGAGGATGTGGTGTACGAGCTTGCGATCGCCCGGCGCATACTCCACCTTCGTCATCCAGCGGTCCTCGGGGAAATTCGTCGGGATCACGAAACATCGATAGACGTCGCTGGCGCGCGCGGGCACCGTGTAGCTCTCGGGCATCTGGAGCACGTGATCGGGGGGTCCGAGCTTCCAGCCCTCCGGGAACACGCGCGGCGCCGGAAGCTTCGCGCGATCGCCCTCGGGCGCGCCCGCCTCGATCCACTGCACCAGGGTGGCGAGCTCGCCGTCCGGCAGCCGGCGCGAATCGCGGAAGTCGCCGAAGCCGGGGACCGGCTTCCACGGCGGCATCACGCGCCCCTGGAGGGCGTCGCGGATGTCGTCCTTCTTGTCGAACGCGTCGCGGTAGGTGAGTAGCGGGAACGGCGCGTGCTCCCCCGGCCGATGACACCTCTGGCAGCGCTCCTGGAGGATGCGGACGACCTCGTTGCTGAAGGTCGGTGGCTCCAGGGCGGGCGCCGTCGCGGTGAGGAGCAGGACGGCCAGCGCCGCCGAGAAGAAAAGACGGGTCCGCATCGCGCGCCTCCACGACAGCTCGAGTGGATCCCGACGATAGCACGCCGTTGACTCCACCGAGAATCTCTTCCACCATCGGGTCCGCTGTAGTGTGCGCTGCAGGCCGTCGCGGGGCTGGGGCCCCGCCGGCCGAGGGGCGCCGATTAATCTTGGATGGGAGCGGAGCCGAGCGCATGTCGGACGCGGCGTGGCGACAGACGATCGCCGCGATGCACGCGTCGGGTCGCCAGGTGGTGCTCGCCATCACCGGCGGCGGCAGCGGCGCGATCGCCGAGCTGCTCCGCGTTCCCGGCGGCTCGCGGCTCTTGCTCGAGGCCCTGGTGCCGTACGACGGGCGGGCGCTCTCGGCGTTCCTCGGGGTCGAGCCGGGCCAGGCGTGCAGCGTCGAGACCGCGGTGGCGATGGCGCAGCGGGCGCACGAGCGAGCGGAGAAGCTCGCGCCGACCGGTGCCCAGCTCGTGGGTCTGGGCGCGACCGCCGGTCTGGTCACCGATCGCCCCAGACAGGGCGAGCATCGCTTCCACGTCGCGGTGACCACCGCGGTCAGCACCGATCACTGCTCGATCCTCTTGGCGAAGGGGCGGCGCGACCGGCCGGCCGAGGAAGACCTGGTCGCGCACGCGATCGTGCTGTGGCTCGCCCGCGCGTGCGGCGTCGCCGCGCCGTCTCCGCGAACCCTGCTGGACGCCGACGAGCGCTACGCCGAGGCGGTCGTGCAGGCTGGAGATCTCGTCGACCAGCTCCTCGCCGGGAGCATCACGCGTGTCACGGCCTGGCCCGACGGCCAGCTCGCGCCCTCGGCGCCGCCGCCCGGCGTCGTGCTGGCCGGCTCGTTCAACCCGCTGCACGACGGGCACATGCTTCTCGCGCGCGTGGCCGAGGACATCAAGCAGCAGGCGGTCGCCTTCGAGATCTCGGTCATCAACGTCGACAAGCCGCCGCTCGCCGCCCGCGAGGTGCGCAATCGGCTCGCGCAGTTCGCCTGGCGCGCGCGGGTCGAGCTCACGCGGGCGCCGACGTTCCTCGAGAAGTCGCGCCTGTTCCCTGGCGCCACGTTCGTCATCGGCGCCGACACCGCCGAGCGCCTGGTGGCGCCGCGATACTACGACGCCGACGACGAGCGGATGGCGGCGTCGCTCCAGGAGATCGCGGACCGCGGATGCAGTTTTCTCGTGGCCGTCCGCATCGACGCCGCGGGCCGCCTGCGCTCGCTCGGCGACGTGGCCGTGCCGCAGCGGTTCGCGCCGCTCTTCACGGCGATCCCGGAAGGCCGGTTCCGCCTCGACTCGTCGTCCTCGGACATCCGAGCCCGCCGGCGCGCCGCGCCCTGACGTCTAGTCCCGCCAGTGCTCCGGCAGGATGCTCTGCACGTCCTCGATGCGACACTGCGCGGCCATCCAGCGCTCGCTATGAAGACCGTCCTTGTAGAGCGATTGCTGGGACTCGTACACCGTTACCGGCCCGCGGAGCGCCGCGGCCAGCGGCGCGAGCGCCGCGCCGTCGAGCAAGGTCCCCGGCGCGCCGGCCATGAGGAGCGTCGAGGCCGTCACATCAGGCGCGAAGCCCAGGAGATCCCAGTACGCCAGGGTGTGCCGCGCGGCCTCGCCGCGCGCCGGGTTCGCGCGCACGTAGTCGTTGATCTCCTCGAGCGGATACGCCTGGGTCTTCGGCGCGAGCGCGGCCGTCTTGTAGAACAGGGCGGGAGTCGTCACGACGTGCGTGGCTCCCGCGGTCAGCGCCGCGGTGATGAGCGCCAGATCGTTGCCGGCCACGACGACGCGGGTGGAGTCGACCTCCGGCCGCGTCAACAGATATTCGAGCCCCCGCACGCTGTCGGCCGCGATGCCCCGGAACACGTAGGACGCCGCGCGCTCGATGCCGTCGGTGAGCAGGCCGGGGAACATCGCGGCGTACGGCGTGTCGGCGTTGCGCTGGCCCCGGCCGGCGAGCGCGAACGTGACGTACCGGCTGCGCTGCAAGTTGGCAGTTCCCTGGGGAATGATCTCGAGGACGCTCTGATACTTGGGCGCATAGTAGATCGCCGGATACGGGCCGGTGCCGGTCGGGATGCTCAGATAGCCGAACAGGCGATACGGACCGAGGCTCGTCAGCCGCACGCCGAACAGCCGGGCGAACGGAGTGCTCCGAAGCGGGAGCAGCTCGATCTCGGGACGCGCGGGATAACGAGCCAGCGCGCCGAGCGTGTCCTTCCAGAACTCGCGGACCGCCGCCGGAGTCGGCCCGCTCACTGGCTCACCTCTCGGCCGAGGAGGTGGTGCGCGAAAAATCGGTCCACGACGGCGCTGTGCTTGGCGCGCCCGGCATCGTGGCCGTGGCCGTCGTAGGGATAGAGGCGCTTGTCCGCGGCGCCGATCCGATCGAACAGGGCGAAGCCGGTCTCCGGCGGGCACACGTTGTCTTGCAGGCCGATGTTCACGATGATCGGACACGAGATCCGGTCGGCGAAGCTGATCCCGTCGAAGTAGGCTAGCGTCTCCTCGACCTGGGCGCGGCGCTCCGGATACAGGCGTAGGTAGTCGTTGATCTCTTCGTAGGGATAGGTGTGCGTGAGCTCGGCCGCGTCCGTGAAGCCGCAGAGATACGGCGCGCCGGCGGACGCGGCGCACACCTCCGGCCGCATCGCGGCGGTCGTGATCGTCAGGCCGCCGCCCTGGCTGCTGCCCGTGACGCCGATGCGCGCGGGGTCGACCTCCGGGCGCGACAGGAGGAAATCGACGGAGCGCCACGTGTCCACGTAGAACCCGCGATAGGCGTACGTGTGGCGGTCGACCATGTTGTGGGTCAGGAGGTTCGGATAGCCCGGGTTGAACTGGCGATTGCTGCGCAGCTTGCCGCGCGGCGCGACGGACAGCGCCGCGTAGCCCTTGCGCGCCCACTCCTTGGGAATCGGCGGGTCCATCTGATAGCCCGGCAGGAACACGATCGCCGGCGTGCGCGCCGCGCGGCGGACGGGCCGGGCATACCAGGCGGCGACGCGCACGCGATCGATGCTGGTGTAGAAGACGTGGAAGACCTCGATGTCCTCGGACGTTCTCAGCGGGTCGGGCACGAGCTCCGGCTCCAGCGGAACGGCCGAGGCCTCGCGCAGGACGTCGTTCCAGAACGCATCGAAGTCGTCGGGCTTCTCGACCTTGGGCTGGTAGCTGGCGGCGACCGTTTTCGGCACGAGTGCTCCTCTGTCAGCTGGTGAGCGTCGGCCGGCCGAGAATCAGGTCGGAGGCCTTCTCCGCAATCATCAGCACGCACGCATTGATGTTGCCGGAGACCAGGTCGGGCATCGCCGAGGCGTCGACGACGCGGAGCGCCCCGACCCCCCTCACGCGCAGAGCCGGGTCCAGCACCGCGTCGTCGCCGCTTCCCATCGCGCACGTGGCGCACGGATGGTGCGCGGTGATCGCGGTGCGGCGCACGAACGCGTCGATCTCCGCGTCGGTGCGGCAGTTCGGGCCGGGCGCGACCTCGCGGCCGCGGAACGGATCGAGCCCCTTGCGCTGCGCGATGTCGCGGCCGAGCTTGACGCCCTCGCGGATCGTACGGACATCATGATCCGTCGCGAGAAAATTCTGCACGATGCGCACGGGCGCACCGGGGTCGGCCGAGCGCAGGCGCACGACGCCGCGGCTCTCGGGGTGGAGCAGGACCGGACGCAGGCCGAAGCTGTCCTCGTACGCCGGGGTGATGCCGGGGAACCACGGATACGCGCGCGTCGGCGCGCCCCGGAACAGGAACTGAATGTCGGGCACGGGGAGCTCTCGGCGCGTCTTGAGGAAGGCGTGAAGACGACTCGGCAGGACGGTCCCCGGGCCCGTGCCGAGGACGTACGCGCGCACCATGTTGAGGGCCGCGCGATCCAGACGCATCTCGGCGTGGAAGGGACCCCGGCCGCGGCGCAGGTGATGCACGTCGACCGAAAGATGGTCCTGGAGATTGCGGCCCACGCCGGGCAGGCTCACCTTCGACGCGATGCCCATCGCCCGGAGGTGATCGGCGTCGCCGATGCCCGAGAGCATCAGGAGCTGCGGCGTGTTGAACACGCCTCCCGCGAGCAGCACCTCGCGCTCGGCCGCGGCGCGCTGAACGCGGCCGCCGCTCGCGTACTCGACACCGACCGCGCGCGACCCCTCGAGGACGATGCGCGTCGCGAGCGCGTTCGTCTCGACTGCGAGGTTGGCCCGGCGCATCGCCGGCCGCAGGAAGGCGACCGCGGCACTGCAGCGGCGGCCGTTGCGGATGGTCCACTGCCCGCGGCCGAAGCCTTCCTGCTCCTTGCCGTTGTAGTCCTCGGTGAACGGCCAGTCCGCCTGGCGGGCCGCGTCCAGCCAGCCGTCGAACAGGGGATCGCGATTGCGGGTGTCGATGACCGAGAGCGGGCCGCGGCCGCCGCGCCACGCGTCCTCGCCCTTCTCCCAGCTCTCGCAGCGCTTGAAGTACGGCAGGACGTCGGCGTACGACCAGCCGGAACAGCCGTTCTGCGCCCAGCGATCGTAGTCGCCGCGGTGACCGCGCACGTAGGCCATCACGTTGATCGAGGAGCTGCCGCCGAGCACCTTGCCGCGCATCGCCTCGATCCGGCGGTTGTCGAGCCGCGGCTCGGGCTCGGTGTCGTAGCCCCAGTCGAACATGCGGTGCTCCCAGATCTTGCCGAGCCCGATCGGGATGTGGATGAGGGGATGGGTGTCGCGCCCGCCGGCCTCCAGCACCAGCACGCGGATCGAGGGGTCGGCGGTGAGACGATAGGCGAGCACGCAGCCGGCCGAGCCCGCACCCACGATGACGTAGTCGTAGCGTTCGGGCCGTACCATCGCTACGGCCACCAGACGAGAGGAGGATAGCCATGGCGACGTTCCAGATGGCTCCCGGCGTGAGCCTGCACTACCGGGTCGACGACTTCACCGAGCCCTGGCGGGAGCCCGCGACGATCGTGCTGCTGCACGGCAATGCCGAGAGTGGTCAGGCCTGGTACGCGTGGGTGCCGCTCCTGGCGAGGCGATTCCGCGTCGTGCGGCCGGACATGCGCGGCTACGGCGCGTCGACGCCGATGCCGCGCGACTTCACGTGGTCGCTCGACGTCATCATCGACGACTACGCGCGGCTTCTGGATTCGCTCGGCGTGCACCGCTTCCATCTGGTCGGCGCGAAGATCGGCGGGATTGTCGCCCGCGCGTTCGCCGCGCGCCGGCCCGAGCGGGTGCTGACGCTCACCATCGTCGGCTCGCCGCCGCCGCTGCGGCGGGGCGCCGAGCGCATCCCCGAGTTGACCGCGGAGTTCGAGACACACGGGGTGGAGCACTGGGCCCGGCGCACGATGGCAGGCCGCCTGGGCGATCGGTTTCCGGCCGCGGGTGTCGACTGGTGGATCAGGTTCATGGGACGCACGCCTGTGTCGACGATCGTCGGGTTCAACGCCGCGATCAACTACTCGGACATTCGCGCCGATCTGCCGAAGATCGCCTGTCCGACCCTCGTCATCACCACCGAGGAGAGCGGGTTGGCGTCGGTCGACGAGACGCGCGCGTGGCAGCAGACGATCCGCAACTCGGAGCTGCTGGTGGTTCCCGGCAACTCCTTCCACGTCGCCGCGAGCGACGCCGAGCGCTGCGCGCAGGCGACCCTCGACTTCATCGATCGCCACGGTACTGCTACCTGACCTCCACGAGCTCCAGCGCCTCGCGGCTCGGGCCCTCGATCATCACCGCGCGCGTGGCGCCCAGGCGATAGGGCTCCTGGAGGAATCGCACCTTCTCGCCGCGCAGCTTGGCGACCCAGGTGTCGAGATCCCGGACCGTGAGCGCGATGTGGTCGTAGAGGTGGCCGCGCGAGCTCGCCAGGGGCTTGTCCTCTTGCCGCATGTAGCACGGCAGCGCCACGTCGCCGAAGACGACCGCCGCCGCCGGCGCCCGAAACATGCCCTGGCGCTCGAGGGCCGGCCAGGAGCGCTCGGGCCCGCGAGGCACCCGGCAGGTCGTGTCCGTCATCCCTGCGGGCGCGGTGCGGCCCGCGAACACGGGCGCGTTGAGATGCGTCTGGTACCAGAGCTGCGCGCAGAACGGATCGTCGTGGAACATGTGCACATGATTGAAGCGCTCGGCCGGATGATCGCCCGCGTATTCGACCAGGGCGTTGTCCGGGCCCTCCATGTAGCCGAACCCGCCCTTGCGGGCCGGCTGGATGCCCTGCGCCTTGGCCTCGGCGATCTGCGCCTTCGTCCGACCCGGCACGCCGCCCGTGCCCGGCCACGTGTCGCTGCTGATGAAGATCGAGCCGCCCTCGTCGGTGGTGTAGAGCGGCAGGAGCTTGACGTGCTGGCGCCCGGTGTAGGTGTCGAGGCTCCGGCGCGTGTCGGTGACGTGCCAGCCGAAATGCCAGAGTGCGGTCTGCGGTGAGGTCGGCGGTGGCGTCGCCACCTTGGTGAACAGGATCAAGACGTCGTTCGGCGCGGCCAGCGCCGCGAAGCCGGACCAGCTCGTCTTCGCGCTGGTGGGGAACTGCTCGACGTAGAACGCGATCGCGGCATCCGGATCCACGGAGTTCAGGTGCAGGTGGTGGAAGCCCGGCGCAGGCAGCATGGCGTCTCTCCTTTCGGTCCCCGACCGCCCCGATGTAGCAGCAATGCGGGCGGGGATCAAGTCGCGCCGCGCCCGACCACGTCGGGGTATCATCCCGAATAACGCGTGCCCCGGAGGATGCTCATGTCGACCAGCGGAGTGAACGAGACGCGGAAGATCCGCGCGAGCCTCAAGCACCCGATCATCGACGCCGACGGCCACTGGGCCGAGTTCGCCCCGCACATGCGCGATGAGTTCCGTCGCATCGGCGGGGACACGGCGGTCGAGGCGCTGGCGCTGGCGAGCGCGCGCATCCCCAACTCGCTCAACATGTCGCTGGCCGAGCGGCGCCGCCGCCGGATCGGACAGGAGGCCTTCTGGTTCCTGCCGACGAAGAACACGCTGGATCGCGCGACCGCGATGATACCGCGCCTGCTCTACGAGCGCCTGGACGACCTCGGCCTGGACTTCTCGGTGATCTATCCGACCGCGGGGCTCGGCTACTACCGCCTGCCCTCGGACAAGCTCCGGCGCGCGCTCTGCCGCGCCTACAACGTGTTCACCATGGACCAGTTCCGGCCGTACGGCGATCGGCTGATCCCGGCCGCGATCATCCCGATGTACTCGCCGGAGGAGGCGATCGAGGAGCTCGAGTTCGTGTCGGGCCAGCTCGGCTACCGCGTGGTGATGATGGGCAGCCTCATCCGCCGCCCGATCCCGGCCCTCGTCGAAGAGCACCCGGAGGCGGCGAAGTTCGTCGAGTGGTACGACCCGATCGCGATCGACAGCATCCACGACTACGACCCGGTCTGGGCGAAGTGCCGTGAGCTCAAGATCTCGCCGAGCTTCCACAACGGCGCGCGCTCGATCCTGCTGCGCAACTCGCCGTCGAACTTCTGCTACAACCACATCGGCCACTTCGCCTCCGCCAGCGAGGCCATGGCCAAGGCCATCTTCTTCGGCGGCGTCACCCGCCGCTTCCCCGAGATCAACTTCGCGTTTCTCGAGGGCGGGGTGGGCTGGGCGTGCTCGCTCTTCGCCGATCTGATCGGCCACTGGGAGAAGCGCCAGCTCGACGCGCTCGAGAACACGAATCCGGCACGGCTCGACCGAACCGAGCTCCTGGCGCTGGTCGAGAGGTACGGCAAGCCCACGGTGGTGGACGCGGTGCGCCGCGGCGAGGGGCTCGACGACAACGGCGACGGCACCGGCGGCGTCGCGGCTCTCGACGACTATTCGCGTTGCCAGATCGCGAGCAAGAAGGACTTCAACGACCTCTACGTCAAGCGCTTCTATTTCGGCTGCGAGGCCGACGATCCGATCAACGCGTGGGCCTTCAACCGCAAGGCGAACCCGATGCACGCACGGCTCAACGCGTTCTTCAGCTCGGACATCGGCCACTTCGACGTACCGGATATGACCGAGGTCGTGCCCGAGGCGTACGAGCTCGTCGAGCACGGGCTCCTCGACGAGCACGACTTCCGCGACTTCATGTTCGAGAACGCCGTGCGCCTCTGGGGCGAGCTGAACCCGGATTTCTTCAAGGGCACGGCGGTCGAGAAGCAGGCGGCGGAGGTGCTGGCCCGGCCTCGATGAAGCGTCGGGTCGCGCTGATCGGCACCGGCGGGACGATCTCGTCGATCGGCCGCGACAGCCTCGACATCTGGGAGTACATGGACACGAGCCGCAAAGCGGAGCCGGACGAGCTCCTCCAGCGGTTCCCCGAAGTGGCCGCGGCCGCCGACGTCGTCCCGATCCGCTTCCGCGCCGTGGGTAGCACCGCCATCGGGCCGAGCGACTGGCTCGCCCTCGATCAGGCCGTGCACGACACGGTCGCTCGCGAGGCGCCGCTCGACGGCCTCGTGATCACCCACGGCACCGCCACGCTCGAGGAGACCGCGTATTTTCTCGGCCTCAGCCTCAAGATTGCCGCGACCGTCGTCGTCGTGGGCGCGCAACGGCCGGCGACGGGGCTCAGCTCGGACGCGGGGCTCAATCTCCTGAACGCGGTGCGCGTGGCCGCGGCGCCGGAGGCGCGTGGCCTCGGGGTGCTGGTGCTCCTGAACGACGAGATCCAGACGGCGCGCGACGTGACGAAGACGTCGACGCTCCGGCTGGAGACGTTCCGCAGCCCCGATCTCGGTATGCTCGGCTACGCCGACCCGGATGGTCGTGTCGCGATCTACCGCCGACCGTCGCGCCGGCACGCGCCGGATACCGAGTTCGACGTGCGCGGCCGCGCCGAGCTTCCGCGCGTGGACATCGCGGCGTCGTACGCCGGGGCCGACGGGTCGGCGATCCGGGCCTTCGTCGCCGCCGGTACTCGCGCGATCGTCTCGGCCTCGCTTCCGCCCGGGGTCACGACACCCGCGGAGACGGAAGCGCTCCTGGAGGCACGCGGGCGGGGCGTCGCGGTCGTGCTCTCGAACCGGGCGGGGAGCGGCCGCGTGCTGCCCCGCGCGCTCCTGCGCCGGCAGGGCTTCGTCGTGGCCGACAACCTCACGCCGCAGAAGGCGCGCGTGCTCGCCATGCTGGCCCTCACGCGGACCGACGACGTGTCCGAGATGCAGCGCATGTTCGATGAGTACTGATCGCGGCCGAGTACTGGTCACGGCGACCGGCCCACCCTAGCCGGTGTCCGGAATGAGCCGTCCGGCCAGGAACGCACCAGGCCTGTTTCCGGACGTTTCCCCCTAACTATCTAGAAATGAGACAGTTCCACTCGGTATCGAATTTGCCCTGATACCCAGGCATGAGCAGCTTGGGAGCCCGGTCCCTGGGAGTCCTGGCGGTGGCGGCCACGATGGCCACCGCGGCGCCGGCGGTCGCGCAGGTCTACAAGCGCACGGCCTCGGACGGGACGACCTACTTCACGAACATCCAGCCGAATCCGACGTCTCAGCGCGTGGGGTACGCAGTGCCCACGACGCGCGAGTCGCAGCGCGCATCCGCCGACTACGGTCTCTACTCCCGTGAGATCGGCGAGGCGTCGGCGCGGTACGGGGTGCCGGAGCGGCTGATCTGGGCGGTCATTCGCGTGGAGTCGGGATTCGATCCCCGCGCGGTGTCGTCGAAGGGCGCCCGCGGGCTCATGCAGCTGATGCCGGAGACCGCCGCGATCCTCGGCGTCCGGGACATCTTCAACCCGCGCGAGAACATCCACGGCGGCGCCCGCCATCTGCGGGGGATGATGGATCGCTTCCACTACGATCTGCCCATGGCCATCGCGGCGTACAACGCGGGCGAGCGGCCGGTGGCGGCGTACCGCGGCATCCCGCCGTATCCCGAGACGCGCGAGTACGTCGCGCGCGTGCTGCGCATCTACGGCGCCCCGCTCACGTGGGAGCTGCAGGGAAGCGGCATCCAGCAGTTCGTCGGCCGCGACGGCAGCGTGACCTACACGAATGTCTCGCCGCGGCGATTCACGACGGCGTCCCTGCAGGGTCGATAGCGGCTACTGCAGGCGCCGCCGGCGCGCCACTCACTCCCCCAGATCCGGCGCGCTCCCCACGAACCCGTCCGTGATGTTCGGAATGACCAGCCCCGCGTCGATCGCGTTCTAGCTCGCGTACGAGGTCGCGTCCCGCGGAGACCACAAATGTCGGGTAGTCGTCCGTCACGGTGAGTGGTGTCTTCAAGAGCGGTGACGCGTAGAGGATGAAGCAGAAGGAGGCGGCGGGGGGCCGCCTCCTTCTTGAACGGGGGGAGGTTACTTGGCCTTCACCGCGAAATGCGCCCGGCGATTCTTGCTCCAGCAGTCCTCGCTCGCATCGTTGCAGAGCGGACGCTCCTTGCCGTAGCTCATCACCGAGATCCGGTTCGCCCGGACGCCCCGAGAGACCAGGTAGTTCATCGACGCCTTCGCGCGGCGCTCGCTGAGCGCCAGGTTGTAGTCCGGCGTCCCGCGCTGGTCGGCGTGCCCTTCGACGAGGATCAGCCAGCCCGGGTTGGCCTTCATGAGATCGGCGTTCTGGTCGAGCACCTGCGCGTCTTCGCCTCGAATCTCGTAGGAATCGAACTCGAAGCGGATGTCACGCAGGTCCGTCTTCGCGGTGAAGTCCTTCGGGTTGGGTCGGGCCGCGCCGTGCATGCCTGCGGCCGCGCCGGCCGCGGATCCGGCAACACGTCCGCCATCCGACGATCCCGCCATCGATCCGCCGGGGGCCGGCGTCGACGAGGAGTCGGACATGGCGTTCGGGGTCATCGCGCAGCCGGCTAGGATCGGGGCCGTCACCAGCATTGAGACGAGAGCGATCTGTGAGAAGCGCTTCACTAGAGTTCCTCCCTTCCGCGAGCCCTGGATGGGGCCGCGATTCGGTCGCGGGCCGCGGCGGTGAGGCCAATGTGCACATCTAATGCCCGCGGCTTGGAGATGCGAGATATGGTGCAATATCCGGCAATTGGTGGCAGGGATGGTGAGCCCCTCGAGCCGGCAACGCCACGGGAGGTAGACCAGCTTGCCAGAACGTCAGACACTCGCCGCCACGCAGGCACAGCGCCTCCTCCGGTGGCTGCTCGCCGTGGTCCTCTGCGCCGCGTGGGCCACCGCCGCTCGGGCCGAATCGGTCTGGGACGCCATGCGCGCGCCGGGCAGCGTCGTGGTGCTGCGGCACAGCTATGCGCCCGGCGGCTTCGATCCGCCAGACGCGAAGCTCGATGATTGCTCGACGCAGCGCAACCTCGACGACAACGGCCGCGCGCAGGCGCGGCGGATCGGCGAGGCTTTCCGCAAGAATGCCGTCGAGGTCGGCAAGGTGCTCTCGAGCCCGCGCTGCCGCTGTCTGGACACCGCGCGTCTGGCCTTCGGTCGGGTCGAGCCCTGGGGCGTGCTGCAGGGCGCGCTCAACGACGCCGAGCTCCGCAAGAGTCGTCTGGCCGACACGCGCCAGGTCATTGCGGCCCACCGGACCGGGCCGCCGCTCGTCCTCGTCACTCACGGCAGCGTCGTGACCGACCTGACCGGGCTCAACGTCAAGATGGGGGAGCTCGTGGTCTTACGCCGCGCTCCGGATGGAACCCAGGTGGTGGCGGGGCAGTTGTACGTCGAGTAAGACCGTTTCCCCGGACCGGTCGGCTACTCCGGGCCGCTCGCGAACCAGAGCCGCGGGTCGGCCGCGCGCACACGCGCCTCCGGTAGGCCGAGCTCGCGCCGCACGATGTTGGTGCCCTCGACCAGCGCGACGCACTTGTAGTACGCGATTCGCCGGCTCAGCCCCTCGCGCCCGAAGCCGCAGTCGGTCGTGATCACCAGCCGCTCCGGCGGGATGTACTCGAGCGCCTTCCGGATGAGCCGCGCCACGTGTTCGGGCGGCTCGACGACCGTGTTGCAATGGTTCACCACGCCGATGCCGATCTTCTTGTCGGTCCGGTACTTCCCGAACAGGTGGAGGTCGCGGCCATCTGAGCTGGCGCACTCGAACGTGATCACGTCGCCATCGAGCTGGAGCAGATAAGGCAGCGCCCGTTCATAGCTCGGTGGCTCCCAGTACACGCGCTGCTGGTTCGGGTTGCCCCAGCACGTGTGCACCCAGATCTCGGTGTCGACGCCCTTCAGCTGACGGTTGAAGGCCTGGGTGAGGAACTCGAGCTCGGCGTCGGTGCAGTCCGGGCGCGTCGTGCGGCCGTGATGCGGCGGCTCCTCGACCTGGATCAGCGGGCAGCCCGCGGCGGCCAGCTCGCGGAACTCGGCGTTCATGATGTCGCACAGGTCGTTGATCAGGGCGCGGTCGTCACGATAGTGCTCGTCCCAGAGCATGCTCGAGAGCGCGGGCGCGCAGATCGCGCCGAACTTCATCGGCTTGTCGGTCAGCCGCTGCGCCGCCTTCCAGAGCGCGGTGTACTCGAGCGGTCCGCGCGTGAGCTTGCCGCGGACTACGCCGGGCTGATAGGCCTCCTGTACTTCCCAGAGGATGCGGCCGGGCCGGAGCCCGTGTCGCGACATCCAGCCGCGCGAGGTGTCGCGATGGCCTTCGATGCCGCCGAGCCGCTCGATCGGGTAGAAGAACCAGGACTTGCCGCCGACCGCCAGGTCGAAGCGCGTGTCGCCGTCGGTGACGATGTCGAGCCCGGCCGCTTCCTGGGCGTTGACGACGCACGCGACCGCGTCCAGGTACTGCTCGCGGAAGATCGAGTCGCCGAGCGCCGACTTGAACGACCGTCCGCGCAGGCTCTCGGTGAACCAGAGCGGACGGGGATAGGACCCGGTGATCGCGGTCGGCAGCATCAGGTGCTGGGTGACTTTCAGCATCGATTCCTCCCGGGAGATATCGGCGCGGAGCCCTCAGCGCTCCGGCCAGATCAGCAGGCGATTGATCTTATCGAGCCTCGGCGCTCCGCACAGGGCCATCGCGGTCTCGAGCTCGTCGCGCAGGATGTCGACGACGCGCTGCACGCCCGCCGCGCCATCGACGGCCAGGCCCCACAAATAAGGACGCCCGATGAGGACCGCGCGGGCACCGAGCGCGAGCGCCTTGACGATATCCGTGCCGCGGCGCACGCCGCTATCCAGGAGGAGCGCTATGCGCCCTTGAACGGCCTCGGCGACGGCCGGCAGCGCCTCGATCGTCGGCGGCGTCGTGTCGAGGTTA
>Ga0306923_10003066_pt1 | contig 15593 bp, 13 predicted proteins | sample sta12Can44000108_FD_203841 | JGI IMG/M metagenome (GOLD analysis project Ga0306923, IMG submission 203841) | Lab enrichment of tropical soil microbial communities from Luquillo Experimental Forest, Puerto Rico - statanox.12C.anox.44.000.108 (v2)... | ecosystem: Environmental > Terrestrial >... | reverse complement strand
TCGCCGGTATCATCGTGCTGTCGGGCGGACCGATCGCTCTTACCGTCGCAGCACTGGTGGGAGCCGGTCTCGGTGGTGCTGCCTTGAAGGAGCTGTTCGACGATTACACCGCCTCGCACCACAGCGAGGAGTTCGAGGCCGCACTCAAGGCCGGCGCGGCGCTGCTGTGGGTGCGCTGCCCGGACCCCGACAGCGAGCTCGCGGCAACCCGGATCCTCGAAGGAGCCGGCGGAGCCCATCTGCATGTCCATGGCCGCGCGCCTCGGTCCGACGGACCCGGTAGCTCGTAGGTCAAGGGGTCGGCGATGACGACACCCCATCGCATCCAACCGCATCCTAAGAAATTCGTCACCGTTGACGGCAAGCACATGGCCCATGTCGAGCTCGGCGGCGGTGAGCTGGTCTTTCTCTTTCTGCACGGCAACCCGATCTCTTCTTACCTCTGGCGCGACGTCATGCCCGAGGTTGCCGGGTTCGGCCGGTGCGTGGCGCCGGATCTGCTCGGGATGGGTGATTCCGACAAGATCGAGCACCCCGGTCCCGATACCTACCGCTTTGCGACGCATCGCGACTTTTTGTGGCGGTTCATCGAAGCCGCGATTGGCCGGGACAACCGGTTGGTGCTCGTCGGCCACGACTGGGGCTCGGTGCTCGGCTTCGACTGGGCAAACCACCACCGCGACCGGATGCGGGGGATCGTCTATATGGAGGCGATCGTTCGTCCGCTCAGCTGGGACGAATGGCCGGAAGCCTCACGCCGGGTCTTTCAGGGCTTCCGCTCCGCAGCGGGCGAAGAGATGATCCTCGACAAGAATATGTTTGTCGAGCGCGTCCTGCCCGCCTCGATACTCCGCAAGCTGGAGCCGGCCGAGATGGCCGAGTATCGGCGTCCGTTTGCAAATTCGCGGGAGGAGCGGTGGCCGACCCTCGCCTGGCCGCGCGAGATCCCGATCGACCGCGAGCCTCTCGCGGTCGTCGAGTTGGTGACCGCCTACGCCGATTGGATGGCCGAAAACGACATTCCCAAGCTCTTTGTCAATGCCGAGCCGGGCGCGATCCTGGTGGGGCGCCAGCGCGAATTCTGCCGCAGATGGCGCAATCAGACCGAGGTTACGGTGCCAGGAGGCCATTTCATCCAAGAGGATTCAGGCCGGGAGATCGGCGAAGCGATCGCCCGCTGGGCCGAAAAACACCGCATTGGCTGAGAAGCGCGGCGATGACCAGGATCGTTCTCGTGCGTCACGGACATGTCGATTGGATCGCGCCCGAGCGGTTTCGCGGGCGCGCCGAGTTGCCCCTGTCGAGCCTCGGTCGCCGACAAGCGCAAGCGGCGGCGGGTTACATTGCAGCGACCTGGAAACCGGACGCGGTCTACACGAGTCCGCTCGGCCGCTGCCGTGAAACCGGCGCGGCGATTGCGGCACCGTTTCGTCTCGAACCGCAACCGATCGATGGGCTCTGCGACATCGATTATGGCGAATGGCAGGGTTTGACGCCGGACCAGGCGAAGGAATGTTGGCCGAACGAAAGCGAGCTGTGGTTTCGCGCGCCGCATATCGCAGCGCTCCCCGGCGGCGAGACCTTAGCGGCTGTGCTATCCCGCGTGACCGCGGCATTGCGGGATATTCTGCAACATCATCCCGATCAGACCGTCGTAATGGTGGGTCACGACAGCGTCAACCGCGTGCTGTTTCTCTTCACATTGGATCTGCCATTGTCGCGTTACTGGCACCTGCGGCAGGACCCTTGCGGCATCAACGAACTGATCTTGGATAACGGCTCATTTGTCGTCGGCTCGATCAACCAAACCCAGCACCTATCCGGGCTTTAACGATCGGGGGCCGTCGACCCGGCGTGTCCTCGACCTGCGCTCGCGTGGGCCGGCGAAAGCGGTCACGACACCGTGCAAGGTGCGCAATTCCTGCTCGCTGCATTGCGCGCGCTGGAACAGGCTGCGCAGGTTGCGCACCATGCTCGGCCGGCTTTCGCGATTGCGCAAAAATCCGTTTTCCTCGAGCGCCTCTTCGAGATGGTCGAAGAAATTGAGAAGCTCTTCCTTGGTCGCCGGCCGGCTCCCGCCCCGGTGCAGGATCTCCGGTGGCGCCTCGACACCCGATGTGAACCACTCATAGCCGACGATCAACACCGCTTGGGCGAGGTTCAAGGACGAGAAGGCCGGGTTGAGCGGCACGGTCAGCACGGTGTCGGCGAGGGCCAAATCGTCGTTCAACAACCCGGTCCGTTCCGGGCCGATCAGCACGCCGCACGCCTCGCCGGTGCCGAGCCAGGCGCGCATCTCGGTGGCCGCGCGGCGCGGCGTCACCTCGCGCCGAACCATGCCCCGGTCGCGCGCGGTTGCAGCAAAGACATGGACAAGGTCGGATATCGCCGCCGCCACGCTCGGGTAGAGCCGCGCGTTTTCCAGCACGGTGTCGGCGCCGCTCGCGGCAGCGACCGCCTTTTCCGAAGGCCAGCCGTCGCGTGGCCGCACCAGCCGCAGATCGTCGAGGCCGCAATTCAGCATGGCCCGCGCCGCCGTGCCGATGTTCTCGCCGAGCTGTGGCTCCACCAGGATGATCGCGGGACCTCCGGTCACCGCTGACCGGCGATGATTGGTCCCGGCCATATTTTAGCCACCGCGCCGCCAGGTCGTCGTGCCGTCCGGCTTGTCTTCGAGGATAATCCCTTCGGCCGCGAGCTCGGCGCGGATACGGTCGGCCTCGGCAAAGCGACGCTCGCGCCGAGCCTGAGCGCGTTCCTGAATCCTCCATTCGATCGTGGGATCAAGAATTGGGTTCAGCCAATTCTGTAAATTCTCACGTTGGAGAATACCGAGCAGGCTCCCACCGCGCTTGAGTGCTCCCTTAAGGGCTCTCTGCTGGTCTGCGTCTGTAGTTTTGTAAATTCTTTCGGTAAGGGCGCGTAAGCAATTCAGGGCCGCATGCGTATTCAGATCGTCCGATAACGCTTCCGCTACGGGCTCAATGGCTTTCGCCGCTGTCGGAGACTCTGCTTCCAGATCGAAGCCGCCCACGACCAATGCCCGGTATAGCCTGCCATGAAGCGTTTCCGCCTCCAGTAACCTCTCCTGCGTCCAGTCGAGCGGGTCGCGATAATGCGTCATCAAGAGCGCGAGGCGCACGATTTCTCTGGGAGCCTTGTCTAGCACCTCACCCACAGTGATGAAATTGTCCTCAGATTTGGCCATTTTGACGCCGCTAACCGTCAGCATGCCGTTATGCAGCCAATACCGCGCGAACTGGTGGCCGCCATGGGCGCAGATGCTCTGGGCAATCTCGTTCTCATGGTGCGGGAAAATCAGATCGAGACCGCCGCCATGAATGTCGAAAGTCTCGCCGAGTTCGGTCTCGCTCATCGCCGAGCATTCGATGTGCCAGCCCGGTCGGCCGCGCCCCCACGGGCTGTCCCAGCCGGGCACGTCCTGGCTCGACGGCTTCCACAACACGAAGTCGCCCGGGTCCTCTTTGTAAGGCGCAACTTCGACACGGGCGCCGGCGACCATATCGGCTCGGCTGCGCCGCGATAGCGCCCCGTATTTGGGATAGGAGGCAACCCGGAACAGCACATGTCCCGCGGCCTCATTGCCGCCCGCCACATAGGCGTGGCCGGAGGTGATTAGCCGCTCGATCATTGCGATCATCTGCGGAATGTATTCGGTCGCGCGAGGCTCAATGTCGGGCGGCAGATTGCCGAGCGCCGCCATGTCCTGGTGAAAGACTGCGATCGTGCGTCGGGTCAGCGCATCGATCGGCTCGCCATTCTCGCGCGCGGCGGCAATGATCTTGTCCTCGACGTCGGTGATGTTACGGACATAGCGGACGTGATCGGCGCCGTATTCGTGGCGCAGCACACGGTAGAGCACGTCGAACGCCACCACCGCCCGGGCGTTTCCGATATGCGCGCGATCGTAAACAGTCGGTCCACAGACATAGAGACCGACCCGTGTCGGGTCGATGGGTTCGAACGGTTCCTTGCGGCGGGTCAGCGTGTTGTAAAGGGTCAGCGGCATGAGGGGGGCGTAGCAGATTGCGTCGCGCCGGTCGAGCCTAGGCCGGGTGGCGCGGGAGCGGCCGGCCGTCCATCCCAGCCATGCCCACGCCCAGATGCTGCAGCACCGTTGGGGCGATGTCGACGAGCGATGAGCGGTGGCGATAGACCCCCGGGACAAAACTGCTGCCGGAGGCGAGCAGGAACGGGCGTTGTTCGTTGCTGCCGAGCCCGCCATGCTGGCCGAAGCCGGTGCATTCCTTCGGTTCGAGCGAGTCGCGGACGATGTGGCTGTGACCGGGCACCCCGTGAGGATTGACACGGTCATCGGGTTTCAATGTCAGAGCAATCTGCACCGCTGAATCTGTAGGCAGCCCGATCTCGGCGAGTTCGCTGCCGACGAACGCCCGACCGACCCAGTCCTGGGTCTCGAGAAACCGTGCGACCTCGCCGACGAGAGCGCCCTTTGGGTCGGCGAAATAAAGCAATGCAGCCGTGCCGTTGGGTGCCACGACGACATCGGATGATGTCGCTGCGCGCTTCAGCCCAGCCTCGACCAGCCGCGTATCGAGATCGATCGTCTGGTCGACCGTTTCCATCCCGTGATCGGAGCCGACAAGAAAGAGAATGCGCTCACCGGCCGGGTCGAGTGCGGCGACCGTCTCAGCGACCCGGCGCACATTGGCATCCGCACTCGCGATCGCGCGGCGATGCGCCGGTGAGCCGAGCGGCGTGTGGTGGCCGGTATAGTCCGGCTCCGAGAGCCACAACAGCGCCAATGCCGGCGCGCGGCGGCGCAACACCTCCTCGCAGAATCGCTCGGTCGCGACGGTGTCGCCGGCTTCGCCCTTGGCGATCGCGAGCCCGTCTTCGGCCGGCAGAGGCCGGCGGCCGGGACCATAGCTGCCGGCGGCGTTGTAGACCCAGCCGTAGCCGTCGGGGTCAAGGAAATAGGCGGCCCCCGGGGACACGTTCGAGAACGCGATCGCGGTCTCGCCGGCGCCGTCGAGTCGTTCGGCCATGGTGGGGGCATGCAAGGTCCGGCCGGTCGCGCGGTGCAGCCGATCGCGGAAATCCGGCCTGCCGACCGACAGGCAGACGAGCCCATCGCCCTCGTCGAGCGCCATTGTGTTGCCGAGAAGGCCGTGACGCGCCGGCAGGCACCCGGTGGCGATCGAGGCCGCACTCGTCCGCGTGGTCGATGGGAACACGCCGGCATGGCTGGCGAACCGCGCCGAACGCTGCCCGAGCTCGGTCAGGAACGGTGAGTCGGACGGCGTGATCAGGTCGGTCCGCAGGCTGTCGCAAATGACGATGACGGCGCGCTTCATGACGGTGCTCCTTCTCGCCGGCAGCATATACTCCGCGGCCGCAACCTGCAGCCGATAGCAGCGCCTACCTGATCCCCCGCTTGCGTGGAGGCAAGGGTGGGGGCAAAGCGGGGAGAGTGGGACATCCGGGGCTCTCCGGCGAATTCCTCGACCCCTGTAAAAGCGGAAAAACAGGGCGAATCATCGATTCGCTGTTGAGACTTGTCCCCCTCATCCGCGATAAAGTAATGTAGATCAAATACTTATCCGTTCCCTGCTGACGCCGACGAACAGGGGCGCGTTTTTGCCTATCAGGGCGCCAAATCGGGGTATCAGGGGGCTAGCAGCGGAGGGAACCAGGCGTCGATTCATCGGATTCAAACTTGCTTGTTGTAAATACACGATTGTCATATTAATAATTAAAGGTAACCCAAATGTACGGCGAAACTCTGAGACCCCGGACTGAGCGCGAAAAGAGAAGCGGGTGATGACCGACGAAATCTTCCTCAAGGCATAGCCGAGGCTGGAACGCGACGACGCCTGATCCACCACCGAGCTCACATCGGTATTCGGGAATGATCAGCGGCGGCCGCGATTGCCAAACGGTAGGGCCTTTCGCTCACATCGCGTGATAAAGGCGAAAAAGGTCAGGTCGAGCGACAGCCAGCGACCGACGCATCTGCAAACGCAAATCGCTGCGTTTACCCAATCGACGTCATGTAAGCACGCCAGGCGGGCAAGGTCGCGCAGCCTTGTTATTCTCATGTGAGAGTCAGCCCATGGGTAGTTTTCGGTCCTTCGCCAACCCGCGTGCCAACGCCGAGGTTGCGCCGAAAGCCGCCATTTCCTTGACAGGTCCGCGGGGGGCTTTAAACCGCAGCAGTCATAAGCTCGCGACGCGCCGGCGACGCACGTGATGCGGGAGCTGTGAGTTTGTGGTTAAACTAGCCGATAGTCCCGGCCGAAAACCGACAAGATCACGCGGCCGGATCTGCGGGAGACGCGGCGCATGAGCGAGAGCGAGAGAACATTGGTTCGGCAAGGGCCGAAGCAGCGGCGGCGTCCCTCCGTCGCCGAGATGCAAGCCCGCATCAGCGTCCTCGAGGCGGAGCTGGCGGCGGCGCACGAACGCGAGGCCGCAACGGCCGAGGTCTTGCACGAGCGCACGCGCGGCCTCGAAGAATCGCTCGAATACCAGACCGCGACCAGCGACGTGCTCAACGTCATCAGCCGCTCGAACGCCGATGTGCAACCGGTACTGGACACAGTGATCGAAACGGCCCTCCGGCTTTGCGGCGCCGACGGCGGAGGGATCACAATACGCAAGGGCGAAGTTTACCGCTATGTGGCGGCCGCCCAAGCAGGAGCGGAGAATTTTGAGACCTTGCGGCAGCGAACCATTGTTCCCGGTCGCGACAGCATCGCCGGGCGGGTGGCGCTCGAAGGCAGGGTTGTGCATGTTGCGGACATCCTCGCTGATCCGGACTACGCGCTGCCCGAGGTCGTGAAGCAAGGGACACGAACCATCCTTGGAGTGCCGCTGCTGCGCGAGGGGGCCGTGATCGGCACGATTAATCTCTTCCGGAAGCGGGTCGAGCCGTTCAGCGAGCGGCAGATCGAGCTGGTGCGCACCTTTGCCGACCAGGCGGTCATCGCCATCGAGAACGCGCGTCTGCTCAGTGAATTGCAGGCCCGCACGCGCGACCTCGAAGAATCGCTCGAATACCAGACCGCGACCAGCGATGTGCTTAAGGTCATCAGCCGCTCGACCTTTGATCTGCAGCCGATTCCCGACACGCTGGTCGAAACCGGGCAGCGGCTCTGCGACAGCGAAGCGCCGCCCAGACGATCCGCGAGGGCGATATGTTCCGCAATGTCGCCACGCGCTCGCTCGATCCAGCCTGGGACGCCTTCCTGCGGGCGCGGACTTTCGCGCCCGGCCGCGAGACACTGATCGGCCGGGTCGCCCTTACCGGTGAGGTCGTGCACATCCCGGACCTCACGACGGACCCGGACTATCGCCTCCCCGAAACGGCGACGCTCGGCAAGTTACGCACGATGCTCGGTGTGCCGTTGCTGCGTGACGGTTTGGTGGTCGGCACGCTCGCCCTGAACCGCGAGCGGGTCGAACCATTTACCGAGCGGCAGATCGAACTGGTTCGCACGTTTGCCGACCAGGCCGTCATTGCGATCGAAAATACCCGTCTGTTGGCCGAACTGCGCGAATCGCTGGAGCAGCAGACCGCGACGGCCGAGCTGCTCCAGGTCATCAATTCCTCGCCGGGCGATCTCGCACCAGTGTTCGATGCGATGCTCGAAAAGGCGCTGGACCTCTGCGAGGCCGCGTTCGGGAATATGCAAACCTTCGACGGCCAAATCGTGCGCACAGTCGCAATGCGCGGCGTAACTCCTGAGTTTGCCGCACACTTGGCTGTCCCTCGGCCCCTATTGCCGGGCACAAACCATGAGCGCCTGGTTCGTGGCGAAGACTTTGTGCACGTCGAAGACTTCCGAGAATCTGAGGTATATCGAGCCGGAACAGTCACTGCCCGCGCCAGCGTTGATCTGAGCGGTGCGCGTTCGGTGATCTCGATGCCTCTGCGCAAGGATGGGCGGTGCCTAGGCTTTTTGCACGTGTTCCGGCAAGAAGTCCGTCCGTTCACCGACAAGCAGATTGCGCTGTTGCAGAATTTAGCCGCACAAGCGGTGATCGCGATGGAGAACGCGCGGCTGCTCGGCGAATTGCAGGCCCGCACGCATGACCTCGAAGAGTCGCTCGAATACCAGACCGCGACGAGCGACGTGCTCAACGTCATCAGCCGCTCGACCGCCGATGTACAGCCGGTGCTGGACACAGTAATCGAAACCGCCGTCCGGCTTTGCGGCGCCGACGCCGGAGGGATCACAATACGCGAGGGCGAAGCCTACCGCTATGTGGCGGCCACCAAGGCGCAGGCGGCCGCCGAGCATTGGGAGACCTTGCGCCAGCGAACGATTGTGCCCGGTCGCGGCAGCATCGCTGGACGGGTGGCTCTCGAAGGCAGTGTCGTGCAGGTTGCGGACATCCTCGCTGACCCGGACTACGCGCTGCCCGAGGTCTCGAGGTCCGGGGAACGAACCATCCTTGGAGTACCGCTGCTGCGCGAGGGGGCCGTGATTGGCACGATTAATGTCATCCGGAAGCGGGTCGAGCCGTTCACCGAGCGACAGATCGAACTGGTGCGCACCTTTGCCGACCAGGCGGTGATCGCGATGGAGAACGCGCGGCTGCTCGGCGAGTTGCAGACCCGCACCCGCGACCTCGAAGAATCGCTCGAATACCAGACGGCGACCAGCGATGTGCTGAAAGTCATCAGCCGCTCGACCTCCGATGTGCAACCGGTGCTGGACACAGTGGCCGAAACGGCCGCCCGCCTTTGCGGCGCCGATACCGCAGCGGTCGCAGTACGCGAGGGCGAGGTCTACCGCTATGTGTCGAGCTCGTACAGTGCAGCGGACCCCGAGTATTGGGTGATTGCGCGCCAGCGAACATTTGTGCCCGGTCGCGACAGCGTCGCCGGCCGGGTGCTGCTCGAAGGCAGGGTCGTGCACGTCGCGGATATCCTCGCTGACCCGGACTACGCATGGCCCGAGGTTGTGGCGTCCGGGCGACGTACCATGCTCGGGGTGCCGCTGCTGCGCTACAGCGAGCCAATCGGCATGGTCACGCTTACTCGGAAACGAGTTGAGCCGTTTACTGAGCGGCAGATCGATTTGGTCCGCACCTTTGCCGACCAGGCGGTGATCGCGATCGAGAATGCCCGGCTGCTCAAGGAATTGCAGGCCCGCACCGACGATTTGCAGGAATCGCTCGAATACCAGACCGCGACCAGCGACGTGCTCAAGGTCATCAGCGGGTCCAGCTTCGACATCCAACCGGTGTTTGACACGATCGTCGCTACCGCTGCGCGGCTTTGCGGCAGCGATACCGCACGGATGACGATGCGCGAGGGCGAGGTCTATCGCACTGTGTCGGGTTACGCCCAGGACGACGAGTTTTGGGCGAGCCTGCGCCAGGGACGAACAATTATCCCCGGTCGCCAGTCCGTCGGCGGGCGGGTGGCACTCGAAGGCAGGGTCGTGCACGTCGCGGACATCGCCGCCGACCCGGACTACGCGGATTCCAAGAACGTGGCGTCCGGGCGACGCACCATGCTTGGGGTGCCGCTTCTGCGCGAGGGCGCCGCGGTCGGCTCGATTATTATGAGCCGCATGCGCGTCGAGCCGTATACCGAGCGGCAGATCGAGCTGGTCCGCACCTTTGCCGACCAGGCGGTGATCGCGATCGAGAATGCGCGGCTCCTCAAGGAATTGCAGGCCCGCACGCGCGACCTCGAACAATCGCTCGAATACCAGACCGCGACCAGCGATGTGCTCGAGGTCATCAGCCGCTCGACCTTCGACCTGCAGCCCGTGCTCGACACACTGCTCGAGTGCGCGTCGCGGTTGTGTCAGGCTGAGAACGGAGGCATCGCGATCCGCGAGGGCGATGTGTTCCGCTTTGTCGCCACGCGCTCGCTCGACCCGGCCTGGGACGCCATTCTGCGGGCGCGGCCTTTTGCGCCCGGCCGCGAAACAGTGGCCGGCGGGGTCGCCCTTACCGGCGGGGTCGTGCACATTCCGGACATCACGACGGACCCCGACTATCGCCTCCCCGAAGCAGCGACACTCGGCAGACTTCGGACTATCCTCGGCGTGCCATTGCTTCGTGACGACTCGGTGGTCGGCACGCTCAACCTGGCACGCGAGCGGGTTGAGCCGTTCAGCGAGCGGCAGATCGAACTAGTGCGCACGTTCGCCGACCAGGCGGTCATCGCGATCGAGAACGCGCGGCTGTTGACCGAGCTGCGCGAGTCACTGGAGCAGCAGACCGCGACAGCTGAGGTATTGCAGGTCATCAATTCCTCTCCGGGTGAGCTGCAGCCGGTCTTCGAGGCGATATTGGAAAAGGCGCGCAGCCACTGCGGCGCAACGCGCGGCGTCTTGTGGCTGTTCGACGGCGAGACGTTCGCGGGTGTGGCGATGCAGGGCGTCTCGCAGGACTTGGCGGAACGAATGCGGCGCGGGTTCAGTGTTCGCCAGACCTCGATTTTTGCGCCGCTGCTCGCCGGGGAGCCCTTGGTCCACTTTGCCGATAATCGCCTGATCGACGATCCGCCAACGCGCGCAGCCGCCGAACACGGTGCGCGCACCTATCTTCTATTGGCGCTGCGCAAAGACGGCGCGCTGCTCGGCGTGATTTCCTGCGCCCGCGGCGAGGTGCGGCCATTCTCAGAAAAAGAGATCGCGTTCCTGGAAAACTTTGCGGCCCAGGCGGTCATTGCGATGGACAATGCCCGGTTGCTGGAAGAAATCCGCCGGCGTCAGGCCGAATTGCGCGTGACCTTTGACAATATGGGCGACGGCGTCGCCATGTTCGACGCCGAATTGCGGCTCGCGGCATGGAACCGCAATTTCCAGCAGATGCTCGATTTGCCCGACACTTTGCTCGTCGCGCGGCCGAGCCTTGCCGACTACATCCGCCACCTGGCAACGCACGGCGAGTACGGCGAGGTCGATGTCGAAGCCGAAGTGCGCCGGCTGATCGAAGCGGCCAGCACACAATATTCGACCGAGCGCACGCGTCCCGACGGCCGGGTCATCGAGGTGCGGGCGAACCCGGTGCCGGGCGGCGGGGTTGTCATCATCTACAGCGATATCACCGAGCGGAAACGCGCCGAGGCCGAGATCCGCGCCGCGCGCGACGCGGCCGAGAAGGCATTGCGTGACTTGCAGGCGGCGCAAGCGAGCCTGCTGCATGCGCAAAAGATGGCGGCCTTGGGCCAGCTGACCGCCGGGATCGCCCACGAGATCAAGAACCCGCTCAATTTCGTCAACAACTTCGCCGGCCTCTCGGTCGAACTGCTCGACGAGCTGAAGGAGACCACCGAGCCGGCCGTGGCCTCGCTCGGCGAGGACACCCGCGCCGAGATCGACGAGATTGTCGGCATGCTGACCGGCAATCTCCAAAAGATCGCCGAGCACGGGCGGCGCGCCGATGGCATCGTCAAGAGCATGCTGGCGCATTCACGCGGCGGGAGCGACGACTGGCAGGTCGTCGATCTCAATTCATTGGTCGAGGACGCGTTCAACCTCGCCTATCACGGCGCGCGCGCCCACGACCAGATTTTCAACATCGCAATGGAGCGCGATTTCGCCGCCGGGATGCCGCCGTTGAGCTGGTGCCGCAGGACCTCACGCGGGTCTTTTTGAACCTGTTCGGCAACGGTTTACGCCGCCGATAAGCGTCGGCGCGAGGCGGCGGACGGCTTCGGGCCGATGCTGAAGGTCACGACCCGGGATCTCGGCAATGAGGTCGAAATCCGTGTGCGCGACAACGGCACCGGCATCGCGCCCGAGTTCAGGGAAAAGCTGTTCCAGCCATTCTTCACGACCAAGCCGACCGGCGAGGGCACCGGGCTCGGCCTGTCGATCAGCTGGGACATCGTCACCCAGCAGCATCGCGGAACGATCGTCGTCGACAGCCGGGTCGGTGAATTCACCGAATTCACGATCCGGCTGCCGCGGCGCCTCCACCCTAACCCTCCCCCGCTTGCGGGGGAGGGTTAGAGTGGGGATTGCGTGCTGCATCAACGCAATCCGCGGAGACGCCGCCTGAGGCCGAGCTGGCGAAGCCAAGCGTATGGAACAGCCACCGCAGAGGGTCGATGTCGACCTGGAGAAGCTTCGCGAATATTGCCTTTCTGGTTCCCATCCACGCGGTCGCCACAAAGCACCAGTATTCCGGTCGAGGCTGGGCATAACCCACGCAGACGCCGAGTTCGTACGACAGGCCTTGCTCGACGCGGCTCAGCTTCACCATCCAGATCTGCGCCCTACCGACCATGGTCGTTATGGGCAACGATATGTCCTGGATTTTGAGATGACCCCTCTACGGGGTCCGCGGTTGTCCGGTCCTCTGGATAGTAAGAACGGTGACCATGTGCTCCGGTTCGTCACTTGTTATGTCTTGTAATGGCGGTGTAATCGAGGAAAGCGTTCGTGGACTCGACCATTCGGTTGCTTGATGTGGTTGCTCTGACAGTGGACCGTCCCGAGAAGCGGTTGATCCGAGGTCAGGTCGGCACCGTCGTCGAAATATTGAGCCGGGGTGCATGCGAGGTCGAGTTTTCGGACGATGACGGGCGCACATACGCCCAGGCGGCTCTCCCGGCGGAGCAGCTGATGGTTCTCCACTATCGTCCCGAGCTTGCCGCTTAGGGCGGGGACGGGAAGGCAATGCTTCACCCAAGCCGTTCGCCTGACGCCGCACCGCTATGTCATACATCTGCGATACGTCACGCCGCCGAGAATGCCCTCCGAGTCGGCGACGAGATCGGCGAGTTCCTCGCCGTAGGGCGTGCGGAACGCGTCGATGGGCACCAAGGCGACGGCCTGAACGAGGATCCGGTCAGCCCACTCGGCTCGCGCCTCGCGGAACACTGCCCAGCTCCGCCGGGCCAGGCCCGGCTCCGCTGAATCGAGGTGCGTGCGGATCGCAGCGACGCCGTGGACATAAGCGCAGCGCAGTCCGAACTCCATTCGCCGTTTGGTATCCTCAGCGGTCCAGTGCCGGGCGCGATCGTCAGCCGTTGATTGCAGCGCTCCGGCGAAGGAACCGTCTGGATTTTCGCTACGCGTCACAATGTGACCCTTGTCGAGATGCGCATGCATGTCGATCAGGGTCGGCCAGACGTGACGCGATTCGAGATCAATTGCCGGCAAGTCGGTGGGTGCCGTCGTACCTGCCGGCTCGATCGCGGTGATCAGGTGATTGTCGACGAGGATGTCTACAAGTGTCGCCCCGTCAGGATCAAGAACTGTCTTGGGCCCGCCGGGTAAGAAGCAGATCGGAACGCGTGCCTGCCTGATCCAGTAACGCTGTACCTCAGGTATTTGGAGCGTCTTGAACGGGGTCATACCACCCGGTGCTCATTGTCTCGGATCGGTTTTTCTACAATAGCTGCGCCAAACTCGATAGATCAACGCGAGGGCTGGCAGGTCGTACCGCCGCGCCTCGACGCGCACGACGGCGCCGATCGGGAGGTTGTGCTCCGGTTCGCGGCAAACTGGGAATATGATCGCTAGTAAGCAGAATCCCGGGGCGCCGGCGGGAAATCGGGGTCGCCGCCACGGCCCGCTCGTACGGCCCGGTCCGTTTGGATGGCATGACGCTTGCTCCTGATTTGCCTAGATCCTGCCCAGCCGGTCGGAGGGAAGACGATTACTATGTCTGAATCCTATGAGTATGACTTCGTCGCCCGCTTCGACGCTCCGCTCGCGATCGACGACGATGTCGCAGACATCGCCTCGCTGCATCGGATCCTCCGGCGGCGCACCCATCGGCACTTTGCCCCGCGCCCGGTGTCTGAAGGGCTCGTCACCTTGTTGACCGCGGCGGCGCTGTCGGCTTCGTCGAAATCGGATTTCCAGCAGGCCTCGATGATCCGCGTCCTCGATCCGGAAAAGCGCGCCGCGCTGGCCGCACTTGTCCCGGCGATGCCGTGGATCGGCACGTCGCCGGTCTTCCTCGTGTTCTGCGGCGACGCGCGCCGGCTCGAGCGCATTGGCGAGCTGCGCGACCATCCCGAACCCAACGGGCGTCTCGAAGGCTTCTTCAATGCTGCCGTCGACGCGGCGCTAGTGATGCAGACATTCATCCTCGCGGCCGAGGCCGCGGGCCTTGGCTGCTGTCCGATCAGCGTGATCCGCAACCATGTCGATCGTGCCGGCGAGATTCTGGGTCTGCCCGACAAGGTGTTCCCGGTGGCAGGGCTGTGCGTCGGGTGGCCAGCGGTCGAGGGCCATATCAGCCTGCGCCTACCGCCGACTGTAACGGTGCACCGCGATCGCTACGACGACGCGGCACTGGCGGAATTGGTGGACGCCTACGACAGGGCTCGCGACCGCCGGTATCGGGTGCCGCGCGAGCAGCAGCGAAACCCGACGCGGTTCGGCTATGCCGATTTCTACGGCTGGTCGGAAGATAAGGCCCGACAAGCCGCACAGCCGGAGGGCGACGCGTTTCCGCCCTGGCTGCGGCGCCACGGCTTCACATTCGATTGAACGTGACTCGATCCATGGAAGGGGAGTGGGAACAGCGACGCCTAAGGACACGACCGCGACGACGAGGCTCGCCTTGTGGCTCCGAATATTGCGGATCACCAGGTTTGCAGCCGCGCGGCTGATGTCCGGCCTCGCATCCGCCGCGACGCTCGACGAGGAGAAGCCTGACGTGTTCGCCAAGCGCGCACCGCGGCCATTCCCCGTTATTGATAAAGGTAGGCCCGCTTGGTAGTCGAGCCACAGTCTGTTTTCGTTCAGGTCTGTCGGTTACCATTTTCCGCTCCTCTCGATGCAGCCGCCCAAATCGCTTTGCGCGTTATGCACTGCGAATTTTGGTGCCGCCGATTACGCAACCATTTCAGGTCTGCGGAATTCGGCCACGTTTGAAACGTAGACAGGAGATGGCGGCCGATCGGGGAGATTCCGGCGGCTTTTGCGATCGAGGGGCAGTGGTCGCGCGAGGCATCAGCAGAAGCAATATTCCGCGCGGGTGAGACCGATATCGCGGAGAATGTGACCGTCGAGTTCGAGCGGCATGCGGCGCATCCGGAAGTTGCGCACCACGTCGAAGAGCCTGCGGACGATCCCAGCGCGACACAGGCCGCTAGCTCTAGCCGGAACCTTCGTCCCTCAGAGCAAGCTGCGGCCCAATTATCGCAACGTCAGGCAGTCAGCTGCCTCAGAGAAACGCCATTGCACCCGCCGAACCCAGCGCGACGGGTGGCTCTGGTCGACAAAGCCGGTGCGGGCGGCGATCTCTGCCGGGGCCCCAATCGCCCGTCGCGAACCAGTTCGACCGCCCGCCGCAATCGCTGATGTAGGACATAGCGGTGTGGCGTCAGGCCAACGGCTCAAGTGAAGCATTACCTTCCCGTCCCCGCTCTAAGCGGCAAGCTCGGGACGATAGTGGAGAACCATCAGCTGCTTCGCCGGGAGAGCCGCCTCGGCGTATGCGCGCCCGTCATCGTCCGAAAACTCGACCTCGTATGCACCCCCGCTTAATAATTCGACGACAGTGCCGACTTGACCTCGGATCAACCGCCTCTCGGGACGGTCCACTGTCAGCGCAACCACATCAAGCAACCGAATGGTCGAGTCCATGAACACTTTCCTCGATTACACCCCATTACA
>Ga0306923_10003064_pt1 | contig 15618 bp, 15 predicted proteins | sample sta12Can44000108_FD_203841 | JGI IMG/M metagenome (GOLD analysis project Ga0306923, IMG submission 203841) | Lab enrichment of tropical soil microbial communities from Luquillo Experimental Forest, Puerto Rico - statanox.12C.anox.44.000.108 (v2)... | ecosystem: Environmental > Terrestrial >... | reverse complement strand
TTCTGCTTATTGCCCGACTTGTACTATCGGCTGGGTACGCTTCGCCTCGACATACCGCGGCGCGATGACGCCATGGCGACGGTGTTTCTCGCTGCGATGAACAGCCTGACGAATGCGCGCGTCGTCGACGACACCGCGGCGTTGCTCGCCTATTTCGATGCGCAGGACAAGGTCAAGCCGGGGCCGGTCGGCTGCGTCGGGCACTGCATGAGCGGGCAGTACATCACCACCGTCTCGGCCCGCTTCCCGCATCGCATGGCCGCCGCGGCTTCGCTCTACGGGGTCGGCATCGTCACCGACAAGGAGGATTCGCCGCACCTGCTGCTCGACAAGATCAAAGGCGAGCTCTACTACGCCTTCGCCGAGACCGACCACGCCGTCCCCACCCACATCCCGGGCGAGCTGAAGAAGGCGCTCGACAAGGCCGACGTCAAATACGAGCTCAAGGTGTTCCCCGGCACCCAGCACGGCTTCTGCTTCCCCGAGCGTACGGTTTACGACACGCTCGCCGCCGAGGAGACCTGGTCGAAGATCTTTACGATGTGGGACCGCCGTTTGAAGTAACCGCCGGCCGCTTGGGCGAGCCAGCGGTGCCCGTCGCCAGGCACAACCTGATCGCTACCGTGACGGTAGTGGAGGCGGCCGCCGCGCAGCAGCCGGTGTTCGAGCGCCTGCTGCAGCTCTACAAGTACGACTTCTCGGAATTCGCACCCATCGGCAGCCCTTATGGCGAGGTCGATGCCGAGGGCCGCTTCGCCTACCCGGGGCTCGAGAGCTACTGGCAGGAGAGTGGACGCATCCCGCTGCTGATCCGGGCAGACGATCGCCTCGCCGGCTTCGCCCTGCTGAACCAATGGTCCGCGCTGGAGCTGCCGCTCGATCACGCCGTCGCGGAGTTCTTTGTGCTCCGCAAGTATCGCCGCGCTCTCGTCGGTACACGCGCAGCGTTGTTGATCTTTCGCCGATATCCCGGCCAATGGGAAGTGGGGGTGGCCTGGTACAACCCGCCCGCCTTGGCATTCTGGCGCAGTGTCGCCGAGGAGGCGGCTCCCGTGAAGGTGGAGGAGGTCGCTGGAGACGGGAAACGGTGGGCCGGCCCGGTGCTGCGCTTCGCCACAAGAACATCAGAGTGAGCGGAGGCATCACTCGACCTGTCGAACGGGTAAGGTCGACCGCCGCTTCGGCGCCGGCGATAGCTGCTGAACCGTGATTTGTTTGGTCTGCCTAACGTGTCGCGATCTCGGCGAGCGTGTCGTCGAGCGCGTCGCCGAGCCGTGAGACCAGTTCGTCGACCCTCGCTTTCTGTAATGATTACGGGCGGCGAAGGCGCGATCCGGGTGCCGATCACCCGCAGGATCCGCGCGGGCTTTTTGAAGTTGCGCTTGATGATCGCCGGCACCCGAAGCGCGGGGTCGAACATCGCGCGGGTCTCCTTGTCGACGACGATGTCGAGGCCGGCGAGGAGGCCGACGCCGCGCACGTCGCCGACCAGCGGATGGTCGGCGAGCGGGCGGAGCGCGTGCTGCATATGCGCGCCGACGCGCCCGACATGGCCGAGAAGGTCCATCTCCTCGTAGATGCGCGGCACCTCGAGCGCGACGGCCGGGCCGCGACCGGGTGCGCCCAATAGGTATAGCCGTGGGCGAAATTTCCGAGCTTGCGGCTCTCGGCGAGCATCGCCTGGTAGATCTTCTCGTTGACCAGCAATGCCGAGATCGGCTGCATCGCCGCCGATAACGCCTTGGCGCAGGTGATCATGTCGGGTACGAGATCGAAGGTCTCTGACCCTCACATGTTGCCGGTGCGGCCAAACCCGCAGATCACCTCATCGGCGATGAACAGCACTTGGTATTTCTCGAGCACCGCCTGGATCTTTGCGAAATAGGTCCTGGGCGGCAGGATCGCACCACCGGCGCCCATCACCGGCTCGGCGATGAAACCCGCGACCGTCTCGGGTTCCTCGGCGAGGATCAATGTTTCGAGCGCGTAGGCCATGCGGGTGGCGACGTCCTCCTCGCTCTCGCCCTCCTCGTGACAGCGGTAGTAGTGGGGAGCTTGGTGTGCCGGAAAGGCGCAGAAGGCAGGCCGAAACCGGCATGAATATCAGGCTTGCCCGACGCGCTGGTCGCCGCGCAGGTGCTGCCGTGATAGGCCATTTCGCGGCCGATGATCTTTCGCTTCTCGCGCTCGCCGATCGCCGCGTGGTAATACCAGGCGAGCTTGATCATGGTGTCGTTGGCCTCTGATCCCGAGCACTGGAACAGCACCTTCGACATCGGCACCGGCGCGATCTTGATCAGCTGTTCGGCGAGATCGATGCCGGGCTCGTGGCCGCTGTGCCGGTAGCTGTGGTAGTAGCCGAGCGTCTTCATCTGCTCGTAGGCGACCTTGGCCAAGCGCTCGTTCGAGAAGCCGAGCGAGGCGCACCACAAGCCGGCCGCCCCCTCCAGATACTCGCGGCCGCTCTCGTCATAGACATAGATCCCCCGGCCGCGCGAGATGACGACCGGCCCTTCCTGCTCGTGCCGCACCAGACCGGTCTGCGGATGGATGAAATGCGCAATGTCGCGCGCGTGTACCGAATTCGGGGCGATGTAGGTCACGGCCTGTCTCCTTGCCGGATGCGAGATCGATGGGATCGAAGCGGGAAAAGCCGACGGGGCGACAACATGGCAGCATCTCCCGGCAGCTATCCCAGATAAGATAGGGAGGCCACCACCGTCGATCGAAATGCCCGTACAGCACGCCGAGCATGTCTTTTTGGTCGCGCAAGGGGACACTCCCTCTGGGCGCATCGAAGAGGTATCGACCTCCTGGCGGAGATCCGCGAACGAGCACGGGGTCAACCCCGATAGCGGCGAGGCGCCCCGCATCCTGACGTCTGAGGAGCTCAACCAACTTCGAGAGCCGCTGGACCAGCTGATCTTTAGCGCTCAGGAGGAGATCGATCGGCTCTACAAAGTGGTTCGCGAGGCGGGATACACGCTTCTCTTTTGTGACACGGCGGGCGTTGCCGTCGAACATCGCGGCGATGAAGCGGACGCAAGCCGGTTCAAATACTGGGGAACCTGGCTCGGCGGGGTGTGGTCCGAGGCGATCGAGGGCACGAACGGCATTGGCACCTGCATCGCCGAAGAAAGGCCAATCACCGTTCACCGAGATCAGCATTTTCGCTCGCGGCATACGGACCTGAGCTGCTCCGCCGCACCGGTCTTCGGCGCGGACGGCAGCTTGCTGGCGGTATTGGACGTCTCCGCGATCGATCCCGAACGGTCCGAGCGAGCCCATGCGTTGACCGGCGCCCTGACGGCAAACTCGGCGCGCAACATAGAAGAGCGGTTTTTCCGAGAGCGATTCCGCCAGGGATGGATCGTCGCGGTCGCGCCGCCGGAAGGGGGCGCCACGGGGATGCTGCTGGCTGTGGATAGCAACCAGCGCATCCTCGGCGCAAACCGAACCGCGCGCATCTCCCTCCTGCTCGATGACTACCGGCTCCGAAGTGGGGTCAGCCTGTGGACCATATTCGAACGAGACCCCGCCCTCTTTCGCCGCAAGGATGCCGCGGATATTCCGACGCAACTCGTTGTCGCCGGCAGTGACGAGACATGGCCTGCGCTCGTTACGCCGCCCGAGAGCGGTTTGGCGAGCTGGCCACAGGCGCGGAGCGACGCTCTGCACACCCGGCCGCGCCTGGATTCGCTCGCTACCCTGAGGCGGCAAGCGCCAGCCGCGCCCGCCCGTGGCGGTCTGCCGCCCGCTGCCATGCGCCGGGTGCGGGAACACGTGGAAATTCATTTGAGCGAGAGCATGGATCTCGCTGAGCTCGCTACCATCGCGGGACTATCGGTGTATCACTTCGCCCGGTCGTTCAAGCAATCGGCAGGTGTAACGCCGCACCACTACCTCGTGCACCGGCGTATCGAACGAGCACAGGAGATGTTGGCTCGCTCCGAGCTCCCATTGTCGGAGATCGCATTGGCGACGGGCTTCTCCGATCAAAGTCATCTGGCGCGTCATTTCCGTCAGATGCTTGGTATGACCCCCGGACAGTTCCGCTGGTCGCAACGCTAGCTTCGCTTGGGCGCCTCACGTTGATGCGAACGTGTCAAGTTCCAGTTGGCGGAAGATGACAGTGGCTTCGTCTTCCCGGCGAAGGCCGGGATCTATTTCCGCCATAGGCACCGACCCCCTGTTCCTTGCCAGGGGCAGGCTTTGTCGGTGTGACCGTGCGGGTGGCTTTGTCCCCCGGCACTGACATGTCTGGTCGGTCTGAGGCGGAGCCTCGCTAGCGGTCGGAACCAAACCGATGGCTCCCTCGCCGAGCCTCCCTTCGAGGAGTGCTTCGTCGCTCCGCTCCTCAGAATGACTGGCATTTTGGCGGGTCATTGCGAGCGACCCCCGGGCGGCCGGCCCTACGGGCCGTCCCCGGGGCGAAGCAATCTCGGCCGCGGCAAACCCGGTACCAAATGTCAGGTTCGCAACGCTCGGCTTTCGGCTCAGCATGTCGAGTGCAATAGCTTCTCATGCAAGTCAATGCGCCGCAATACGGGACCAACGGGCCGGCGTCCGCGTGTTCTGCGAGTGGAACGACCAACCCCGTACCGGTTTCGCTGCAACCGGCGGCTATTGCGATAGGTTCCGAGCAGGTACAGCGCCTCGGCCAGTTGGGTCTCGAGATGCGACAGTCGCGACGCGATCGCCGAGAGATCCATCGGCGAAGCGGCATTCCGCCCCTTCTGTGGCGTTGTCCCGCCGGGTGCCGGCAAGCATTCCGATGCGGCGACGGTCGAGCGGACCGCTGCGGTGAACCGGTAGCCGCGACCGTGCTCGGTCCGGATGAGCTCGCAGTCCTCGCCGAGCGCCTTGCGCAACGCGAAGATCTGAACCTTCAAATTGTCCTGAGCGACGACGATGCCGGGCCAGACGCGGTTTTGCAGCTCGTCCTTGGTGACGAGCGCCCCATCGGCCTCGATCAGAACCATCAGGATGTCGAAAGCGCGCGTGCCGAGTTCGACCGGTACGTCACAGGCGAGCAATCGCCGCTGCCGCAGCAGCACGCGAAAACGGCCGAACTCGAGCGTTGCGTCGGTTGAGCTCGGGCTCGCCCAATGTGAGACTGTCGGCGAACCATCCTGGCCCACTGTCTCACGTCGAAGGTTTGGCATGGCAGATGGTGGTAGCATGTTATTGCCCTCCTGCGTATGCGGTCGTTCGAACCGATGATTGTGATACGCAGGAGCGGCGAGCCGTTCTTGAACGGCTTTGCTGCGAGGGGAACGGATTTGCCCTATAGCGTCGCGCCGCGATCGGCCTTTCGCCCGGAAGGGCGCTTTCCACGGGGCGGCTTGGGGGCGTTCAGGGGCCGCCAAGACGGTCTTACACAATTTTACAATGATTAACTTGGCCGCGCACAACGCCATGGCAGAATCGAGGGCCAAATCCGACGAAGCGCCCTGAAAGGGATGCAATAACAACCCGCGGGCTTTCTGTCACGACGCGTATCGACCATGCTGCGGCGGCGGCCGCGATCGGTATGGAGTTGCGACCGACCGAATCTTCGGCAATCCGCGGGCCGGCACGCGCATGCTCTCGATCGTCCCGATTAACGATCTCTGGGTCGAGGCCAGTTACCGCGAGACGCAAATCGGCCGCATGAAGGTCAGCGATCCCGTCCGTATCGACGTCGATACTTATTCCGGTAGGCCGATCTGCGGCTATGTCGAAGCGATCTTGCCGGCGGCGGTGCGAGTTCACGCTGATCCCACCCGACAACGACACAGGCAACTTCACGAAGATCGTACGGCGTTTCACCGTGCGCCTCCGCTTCAGCCCCCGCGACCCCAACGCGACTCTCGCCCGTCCCGGCATGTCGGTGGAAACCGCCGTTGCGGTCTCCACACCCGACAACGCCTCTCCGACCGAACGGGGCAATGGGGTCGGCTGCTCTTTCGACCCGTTAAAGGATATGGTCGTGCGGACGATCACCAAGCTACCGGAGCATCCCGGGTTGGGCCGCGCTCGCCCTCAGGGTGCCCCCGGCACACAGGTTCCGGTACCGCCGGCACGTTAGCTGAGCTGCGTCGCGGCCACGGCGTTCACCCCACCTTTGCGAGCGGCGGCCTGTGGAAGAGCAGGTAATCGCCAGTCTGAGAGCCTTGCTGACGCAGGTGCTTGCCGAGTGCGACCTGGTCCGGCTCCCAGCGTGCGAGCGGCGCGGAAACGTCGCCGGGGGTGGCCTGCAGCTCGTCTGCCAACGCAAGGGCATTGGCGGCGGCCTTCGAGGTGCGGGCAGCGGTGTGGGGCCGCGGGATGGCGGCGGCGTCACCGATGATGGCGACGCAGCCGGCGACCATATGGTCGGAAGCGAGGGTCGCGGATCGCCTGGGCGAAAGGCTGTGCTGTCGCCTCGACAACTTCCCGGAAGGGCAGTGGAAGCAGGTTCTCTGCTTCACGGTGAAGGTGCTCGATCCACCTGTCGGCGAGCAAGCCTTCGGGAATCGCGTACCCGCCGCACGACCATTGCGATCGGTCATGATCTCCGCAAGCAGACGTTCATCCGTTATGCGGTACCAGACCCAGTTGTAGAGCCGATGCCCGGGACGGACGTCGTTGTGCTCGCTAGGGACGAGATAGCCGAGGATGTGGGAGCCTTTGTTGTTGGCGAAGCCGAAGTCGCCGTGAAGCATGTCTCGCGCGGCGGGCGGCATCGCGTCTTCGGGGAGCAGTCCTCGCCACGCGAGATAACCGGCATAGGTGGCCGCATCGTCCGCCAGAACTGCTGGCGCACCACGGAGTTTCCGCCGTCGGCACCGATCAGAAGGTCGCCCGTTTCGCTAGTCCCATCCTCAAATTGTGCAGTCGCCGTCCCCGCTTGTGGGTCCTGATCGACCCTCACGAGCGTCTTCGCCTGGTGATAGTGCTGGTCTCCGAAGGCCGCCTTCAAGGTCGTATAAATGAGCGACCATGAGGTCTGGGTTTGTGGGGCGAAGTGTTTTGACTGGATCGATCCATCGGGTCGGAAGACGGTGCGGTACGCGGACCGCACGCCGAGCTCGACAGCTCGAATATCGACGCGCGCCCGCCGGAAGACCTCGACCACGTCGCCACCGCAGCTGTCGAGATCGCGGGGCGAACGCTCGAATATGTCAACGTCCCAGCCGATCTGGCGGAGGAGATTGCCCGCGAAAAGGCCGCCGAGCGACCCGCCAATGATCAGAGTCCGGCGCTTTTTGAGTCGTTCACGCTGGTCACCCGGATGGTTTCCTTCCGAACTCGGTCAGGCGGCCGGACGCTGCTCACGCTGGCCCGCTGCCCGCAGGATCGCTTGGCGCGTCGCACCGGCCGGCTGGGCGCCGACGATGACCGTGCCGCCTATGTCGAAATGAGGAACGCCTTGGATATCCTTCTCCCGAGCCGCGCGCTCCAGAACGCGCACGCTCTCTGCCCCCTCGTGCGAGTTGAGGAAGGCCGTAACGGCGTCCCGATCGAGGCCGATCTGGCCGGCGATTTCGGTGAATACGTCGTTGGATCCGATGTCGCGTCCTGCAACGAAATACCCGTTCAAGCCCTGACCATGCCATTTACCATAATTTGATCAAAATCGCAACGTATGCTGCATCAGAAGTTGGCCGGGCTGGAGGCTCTGACCGTAATCGATTTGGGCGTCAAAATATGGTCAAAGCCTCCCTCAGCGTGTGTCAATCCAGCGTCCGCACTAATCACGTAACTTCTTGATTTAACATTTATTTTCGACGGATAGCCAGGGTGCGATGCGATTTTTTCCCAGAGTTTCCCTTACGGCAGGGAAAAACGCCGTCAATCCCGCGTCAAGCGGCAATGCCGTAATCGCGCCGCGCCGCTGCTGCTGTCACATATCCGTCGGCAAGATCCTCGCGCAGCAATTCGCGGTTGCGGGCCGAGGGCGGGCCGTAGCCGCCGGAGCCCGGCGCCTCCATGACGATGCGGCCTCCAGCCGGCACCGTGAAGGCACCTTTGCTGTTGAGGGGCCGTCTGCCGCCGTCGGGCAATTCGAGCCAGAGCTGCATCGGCCCGCCGGGCCGCCCGCCGGCGAGGCCGAAGGGCGGCGTGAGACTGCGCTCGCTGCATACCGCGGCATGCGCCTCGTGGCCGAGCACGCGCCATATCCGGCGGGCGCCGAGCCCGCCGCGCCAGGTGCCCGCGCCGCCCGAGTCGGGGATCAACGCATATTCCTCGACGCGAAGTGGGAAGCTCATTTCGAGCATCTCGATCGGCGTGTTCATCATGTTGCTGACGGTGCTGGCGACGGCGTTGATGCCGTCCTTGACCGGCCGCGCGCCGAACCCGCCCTTCAGCGACTCGTAGCTGACGTAACGCTGGCCGGTGCGCGGGTCGACACCGCCAAACGTCGCCACCGCCGAGGTGCCCTGCGAGGCTGCCATCACGGTTGCGGGACTGATCTGGGACATCGCGGCCATGACCATGTCGGCGACACGATGCGAAATCTCGTGATTGGCATAGACGACCGGCGCCGGCGGCCGTGCGTTGACGACCGAACCCGGCGGTGCGGTGACCGTCACCGGCCGCCAGCAGCCCGAATTGGGCGGGATCAGGCTGTTCGGGTCGACGATCATTTTGAGGGCGCAATAGACGCCCGACGCGGTCACCGTCAGCGGCGCGTTCATCGGCCCCGGCACCTGGCCGTCCGACCCAGCGAAGTCGGCGATGATCGCCTCGCCACGCTTGCAGACCGTCAGTCTGACCGTGAAGGGTTCATCGGCTTCGGCACCCGGCGCCAGCACCCCGTCGCCGTCGAAGATATCCTGAAAGCTCGCCTCGCCGTCGGGTAACAGGCGCAGCGCCGCGCGCATCATTGTCTCGGAATAATCGAGCACCTCGTTCATGATCTCGAGCAATTCGTCGGTGCCGTACTTCCTCGCCAACGCCTCGAGGCGTAGAGCGCCGCGTCGGTTCGCTGCCACCTGCGCACGCAGGTCACCCTGCCGCTCGGCGGGAGTACGCACATTGGCGAAGATGATCCTCTCGATATCGGGATCGGGCCGGCCATTTCTGTAGAGCCGCACCGGCGGGATTCTGAGACCCTCGCCGTAGATCTCAGTGACCGCGCCATAGCTGCCCGGCGTGGCGCTGCCGATGTCGGGCCAGTGGGCCCGGACGCAACCAAAGCCTAGTAGCCGGTCGTCGAAGAAGGCGGGGGCGACGACATTGACGTCGGGCAGGTGCGAGCCGCCGTGATAGGGGTCGTTGTGAATGAACACGTCGCCCGGCTCGACCTTGGGATGGGTGGCGATCACGGCGCGCACGGCATCCGGCATCGAGCCCAGATGGATCGGCAGATCGGGGCCCTGCGCCACCATGTCGCCGGCACTGTCGAAGATCCCGCAGGAATAGTCGCCGGCAACCTTGAGCAGCGGCGAATACGCAGTCTTGGCGAGGACGATCTTCATCTCCTCGGCCGCCGAATAGAGTGCGTTCTTGACCACCTCGAAGCGTGCCGGATCGCTCCGGAACCGCTGTGAGGGCGCTTCGAGAAGGGTGTCGGGCATGGCTCACCTCCTGCGCAGCCGAATATAGCCCGTGCTGTCGACCGAGGCGATCCAACCCGGCGGCACGACGATCGTCGAGTCCATCGCCTCGATGATCGCGGGGCCCGCGAGGGTTTCGCGCGCCGGCAACCCGTCGCGCCGGTGGACGGGACAAGGTACGACACCGATCTGCGGAAACCACACCTGCCGCATCGTCTGGCGCGCGGTTGCCGTGGCAGGCGGTTGTGCGCGCCTGAGGCTGGGCAGACGGCCGATCGCCGTCAGCCGCAGATTGACCAGCTGCACCGGCTCCTCCGGGTTGGCATGCCCATAGGTTTGGCGGTGCTTGTCGTGAAATGCGGCGGCGAGCCGATCGAGGTTGGCACGGGTGACCGGCCGATCGGCGAACGGCACCATCAGCTCGTAGGCTTGGCGGCGATAGCGAAGATCGGCGGCGCGAAGCAGCACGCGCCGCGCGCGTGGGATCGCGGCCGCTCTCAGCCATTCGGACGCGGTGGCTTCCATCTCACCCAGCGCCGCGGCGGCCAGGGCCGGGTCGAGCGTCCGCAAATCGGCGTAAAGAGTGCGCGAATAGTCGCGCTTGAGATCGGAGGCGACAAGACCGAGCGCGGAGAATGCACCCGCCGCCGGCGGCACGATGACCTCGGGGATCTGCAATTCTGCCGCGAGTGCCGCGGCATGCACGGGGCCGGCGCCGCCAAAGGCGATCAGCACGAACTCGCGCGGGTCATGGCCGCGCTCGACCGAGACGATGCGCAGCGCCTCGGCCATATTGCTGTTGACGATCTCGACGATCGCGGCCGCGGCTTCGGTCACCCCCAATCCGAGGGGGTCGGCCACCCGCTGGCGGATCGCCGCCTGCGCTGCCACGAAATTGATCGGGAGCGCGCCGCCCAACAGCGCTTCGCGATCGAGCCAGCCGAGCACGACATCGGCGTCGCTGACCGTCGGCTCGTTACCGCCAAGTCCGTACGCCGCCGGACCTGGATCGGCGCCGGCGCTGCGCGGTCCGACTTTGAGCGCGCCGCCGGGATCGACCCAGGCGATGCTGCCGCCGCCGGCGCTGACCTCGGCGAGGTCGATGACCGGCACTCGGACCGGATGGCCGGTGCCACACAGCCACCGCTTGGCATGACTTGAGCCGCCGACCTCGTATTCGGCGGTGACGGCGATCTCGCCGTCGGCAATCAGGCTCGCCTTTGCCGTCGTCCCGCCCATGTCGAACGAGATCAGGTTGGGGAGGCCGAGCTCCTTGCCGGCGACTGCGGCGGCGATGACGCCGGCAGCCGGCCCCGACTCGATAGCCATCGCCGGCATCCGCAGCCCCTCGGCGATGTCGAAGACACCACCGCTCGACCCCATGACGTAGAGCTGCGGCAGCCCGAGCGCCGTGACTGCGCACTGCAGGCGGTCGAGATAGCCCGCAAGCAGCGGCCCCACATAGGCGCATACCGCCGTCGTGCTGGCACGCTCGAACTCCCGGATCTCGGGCAGGACCTCCGACGACAAGTAGACGCCGACCCCGGGCAATGCCCGGCGCAGCCGTTCGCCGAGGAGGCGCTCATGGGTGTCGTTGAGAAACGAGAACAGCAACGACACCGCTACCGTTTCGAGCCCGGCATCCCGGATCGCAACAATCACACCATCGATCTCGCGTTCGTCGAGCGGGGTCACGACCTGTCCCTGCGCATCGATCCGCTCGGTGATCTCGAAACGCCAGCGGCGCGGCACCAGTACCGTCGGCGCATCCTGAAAGAGGTCGTAGAGGTCGGCGCGCGACGACCGGCGCAGCTCCAGCACGTCACGGAAGCCGCGAGTGGCGACAAACCCTGCCTTCGCCCCTTTTTTCTCGATCAGCGCGTTGGTGACGATCGTGGTCGCATGCGCCAACAGCGCCACCGCGGCCGGATCCACCCGATATCGCGTGAGCCCCTGACGGATCCCGTCGATTACCCCTTGGGTGACGTTGCGCGGCGTGGTCGGGGCCTTGGCGATGCCGATGTGCCCGGTCTCCTCGTCGACCAGCACGACATCGGTAAACGTCCCGCCGATATCGACTCCGATCCGCCACACCATCGCGAACCCCTCACATGCCGACGTCGGATCATGCTAGCGTTGGGAGCGGAGATCGACCAGCAGAGGCCAAACGCATGGATCTGAAGTTGGTGCGAGAGGAGGCGATCGAAGCGACCAACCGCGCCTTTTGGGACAGAAGCGGCTTTGTACCCGACGAAAACAGCGACGAGTGGGAGGAGGAGTATCGCCGCCAGTTCGACCTGGCCAAAAAACGTCATGCGGCGGACCGCCCCGCGGAGACCCCGCCGATTGTCGCCGCCACGCCGCCGGACGAAGAGCCCGGCTGGGCGGCGTTGACCGGTCCGCCGACCCAGATCCGATGGGCCGCCGCATTGCGGTCCGACCGGCTGAAAGAGGTCCGCGACCCCGGGATCCGCAAATGGCTCGCCACCACCTGGACCAGGTCGAAGAGCTGGATCGACACGAGTAGTCTGCCGACTGCAACCTTTCTCAAGAGAATCGAGCCGCATTATGTGCAATACCGCCGGCAGGCCGACGAACAGGCGCGCCTGCTCGCGGCGGAGCGGCGGGCCAAAGCCGCTGCGGCCGACGAAATTCGCCGCCAGATCGAGAAGGCCGCGATCACCGTCGAAGGATTGATCGAGCTGATCGATATTGCCGACCGGCTGCCGATGTTGCCGATCAAAGCCAAGCTTGCAGAGCTCGCTACCGCGGAACGCACCCTGCGCGTCTTCGAGACCGACGATCCGGCGGTGCTGATGGTCCTCGAAAAGGCGGGGACAAGCCGCGGCGAATACGGTATCGAGCGCGACGAGGGGCTCGTCGCAGACCTGAGGCTCTATGCCCGGGTCCTCGAGCTCTCGTAGCGGAGGAAGGCATGGTGGATGCCAAAGACGCCATGGAGCGGCTGAATGCCGAAGCCGGCGGGCTCCATATCTGGCTGCGGACGCAGGCCAACGCGCCCGCCCAACGCCCCTGGTTCGGCGAGACCGGGTTGCAGGTGAGCGGAGGACTCGCCGGCGGCCGCGTCGGCGCCGCTCAGGTGAAACCCGTTCCGCACCGCTGGCGCTGGAGCGAGATCGCGCCCTATCTCGACAAAATCGCCGAGATCGCGCGCCGCGCCGATGTCTCGCCAATCGAATTCGCCGAGCGCCAACAGTTTCTGCTGACCAATCCGGGGCTCGGCGGGCGATTGCAGGTCACCAGCACGATGCGCTGCGCGGTGTCGATCTACAATCCGGGCGATGTCGCACCGGTCCATATCCACACACCGAATGCCAGCCGGACGATCCTGTCGGAGAAGGGCGGCTACACCACGATCGAAGGAGAACGGTGCGCGGCGGCGCGCGGCGACTTGATCCTGACTCCGAACGGTACCTGGCATGACCATGGCAACGACGGCTGCGCGCCTGTCGTCTGGGTCGATGTCCTCGATTTCCCGCTGATGGAGTTCCTCGACTGTGTCTGGCTCGACGAGGCGTATCCCGGCGACACGCAGGGCAATTCCCGGGCGCAAAGGGTGACTTTTCCCGGATCGTACTCGCATATGCTCTATGGGCGAGGGGGTTTGGTGCCGAGTTTTCTGCCGCACCGGCGCGGCTTCGGACGAGAAACGTCGCCGATGTTCCACTATCGCGGTGCGGATGTCAGGGAGGCGCTCGCCGGGTTGAGCCGGGAGGAGGGCGATCCCTATGAGGCCATCGCTCTGAGATTTGTCAACCCGGCAACCGGCGCCTCGGTGTTTCCGACCCTGGACTACCGGGCGCTGATGCTGAGACCCGGCGAGGCGACCCGGTTCAAACGAGAGACCGCCAGCACTCTTTACGTCGCGATCGAAGGTCAGGGCGTGACCGAGATTGCGGGAAGGAGCCTGGATTGGCGAACCAACGACATTTTTGTCGTGCCGAGCTTCGCGTGGCGGCGCCATATCAATCAGAGCCAAACCGATGCGGTCCTGTATGCTGTATCGGACGCTCCGTTGATGGAAAAAATCGGACAATATCGGGCGCAGGGCCGGCTGCCCGACGACGCGGTCACAGAGTTAGTCCCTTAGCCGGCGGCGGGTGAGACGGCGGGGAATCCCGATATGAGCATTGTGCACGAACTGCTCGAAGACGCGATCGCGTTGCAAAAGGATGGGCTGAGCCCGGGCCGCATCGGGCTTGCGCTGAGCGACCGCTGGGAGGCTGAGCATTTGGAGGTGGCCGGGAAGGTGCGACGCACCCGGTCGAAGACGGGTGCTATGGAGCTGCACTTTCCCGGCGGTGAAAAGATTATTTGGGACGGAGCGACCTGGCATTACGTCCCGGCGTCACACTGACGACAGGTCTCGGCCGAAGTTGCCGATCGATCGCAGCAGAGGATCACCGGCTCGGTACTGGCTCGGCTGTCTGCTCGCTGGCGCGCTGCTGTCACTCCCAGCGAGCGCCCGTGCCGATGATATCGTCGCGGTATACGCTGCTTACTGGGCGGGCATTCCCGCGGGCGAGATCCGCATGAGGCTGCACGATGGCGCCGCCGCATATCACGACGAGATCGAGATCCGGACCACCGGCCTCCCGGCCCTCATAACGCGATTGCGCGGAACCGGTATAGCCGAGGGACGCCTTGCCGCCGACCGGCCGGCCGAGCCGTCGCGTTACGATGCCATTTACGATCTGTGGAAACGCCGCAACAGCCACATCAGCATGCGCTTCGTCCCCCGCGCCGGTGCGGTCGTCGCCGAGCGCGGCCCTGACGACACCAGCCGCAAACCGCCGCTCGCCGAGAAATTTCGCAGCAACGCGGTCGATCCGGTCACGGCGTTCGAGCAAGTCCGCGCTGCGTTGCGCGCGCCGCGGCGCTCGGCAGATGGTTCGTTCACGGTCCCGGTCTATGACGGGGCCCGGCGTTTCGACATCCTCGGCCATATCCTGCCAAAGAAGGATGCGAGCGAAGGTACCCTTCGAGTCGAGCTGACCCTGCGCGCGATCGCCGGGTTCAAAGGCGAGTCGAGCGAGGACGGCGACCCCGACGATGCCCCGCGCAAGGTCGACCTCTTGGTCACCGACGACGGGCGAATGATGCCGCTATCGATAACGGTTCCGGTATTCTTTATGCCGCTCGTCGTGCAGTTCGTTCATTTCTGCACGTCGGCCGAGGCTTGCCCGGGGTAACAACGGCGCCTAGCTGCGGTGACCCGCACCGGTGTTTCGCGTTAACGAACATTACCACGAACGGAGAAGGCCGGCACTGGCCGACCGAGAGCCAACTGCCGAGTTGGATGTTTGCCCCGGCAATTTTTTCGCACATCAACGAGTTTCGCTCCGTCATACGAATTTTCTTGACCCGCACCGGTGTTTCGCGATATCGAACATATCATGAACAAAGAAGACCGGCGACACCGGCCGATGGGGGGACAAGTGCCGGGAGCCTCTGCGGACGCCGCTGGTACACATTCCGCCGCCACCTGATCAGCGGCCGGCATCGCTTCGATTCGCCGGACGTGCTGACAATTTGAGCCGCCGGCCCGTTCGGGCTGGTCGGTGCAAACATCCAATTCGGGCCGGTGAGCCGGCTGGAGTTGGTTGTCGGCGAGCTGGAAAAGGCCGGGGCCGAGCATCGACGCCGTCAAGACCGCTACGCCCGAGTCTTGGGCGATTGGATTTTAGCGGGTGCGAAATCCGACCGGCCGGATGCTCCGCCCAAGTTGGCCGGTTCCGGTGAGAGGGCGCTGTGCCCGCGCTGAGGCTGTTTTGAGATGAGGTGACGCGATGCCGAAGGGCCTGCGGCGCCAATGCACGATCTGCGCCAATCCCGAACGCGGCCGGATCGATTATTTGCTGGTCTGTTCCGCGGGCAGCCACGGTGAGGGTCGCCGCGCTCTGGCGAAGAAGTTCGGTGTCTCCGCCGACGCACTGTGGCGCCACGCGAAAAATCACATTTCGGAGGACTATCGCGCCGCGGTCAAAATGGGGCCGTTCGAGAGCGAGGGTGCGCTGCGCAAGTTGCTGGCCGAGACCGGCGCCAGCGTGCTCGACCGGTACAACGCGGTCTA
>Ga0306923_10003062_pt1 | contig 15625 bp, 12 predicted proteins | sample sta12Can44000108_FD_203841 | JGI IMG/M metagenome (GOLD analysis project Ga0306923, IMG submission 203841) | Lab enrichment of tropical soil microbial communities from Luquillo Experimental Forest, Puerto Rico - statanox.12C.anox.44.000.108 (v2)... | ecosystem: Environmental > Terrestrial >... | reverse complement strand
GCTGCACATCACCCAGCCCGACGGCGCGTCGTTCGCCGTCGAGGGCACCGAGCTCAGGTGGCAGAACTGGACGATGCGGCTCGGTTTCAATTACCGCGAAGGCCCGGTCATCTACCAGGTGACGTTCGACGACCATGGCACGGTCCGCGATATCGCGTACCGGTTGTCCTTCGCCGAGATGATCGTTCCGTACCGTGACCCGACCTTCGACCACTACCGGCGCACCGCCTACGACATCGGCGAATGGGGGCTGGGAGTCATGACCCGGTCCCTCGAACTCGGCTGCGACTGCCTGGGCGAGGTCACCTATCTCGACGCGACGCTGTGCGACACCCGGGGTGACCCGTACGACATCCCGCACGCGATCTGCCTCCACGAGGAGGACAACGCCGTCCTGTGGAAGCACGTCGATGCGCATACCGGCGCCGAAGTACGCCGGCAGCGGCGAATGGTCGTGTCGTCGCACGCAACCGTGGCCAACTACGAATACCTCATCTACTGGCGGTTCTACCAGGACGGCAATATCGAGTGCGAGGTGCGCGCCACCGGTCTCATGGTCGCGACCCCGTATCCCGAAGGCGAACAGCCGCCGCCGTACGGAACGATCGTGGACACGAACACCTACGCGCCGTACCACCAGCACTTCCTGATCGCGCGACTAGACCTCGACATCGACGGCGACACCAACACCGTGCTGGAGACCGACTCGGCCGCCCCGCCGGTGTCGGAGGACAACCCGTACGGCCTGGCCCTCGTGACCCGCTCGACCCCGATCCGCTCCGAGGCCGAATCGGCGCGTGACTACAACTGGTCCACCCAGCGCGGCTGGAGCGTCGTCAACCCGAACAAGGTCAACAAGTACGGAACCAACGTCGGCTACAAGCTGGTCCCGGGCGGGTGCTTCCCCGCGATGATGGATCCGTCGACGCCGCAGTACCTGCGCGCACCCGTGATCGGGCACGACCTCTGGGTCACCAAGTACAGCGTGGATGAGCGCTGGCCCGCCGGCGCCTACCCGACCCAGTCCGCCGTCGACACCGGCATCAGCGAGTGGGTCAAGGACGACGCATCGCTCGAGAACACCGACGTGGTCCTCTGGTACGTCTTCGGCATCCACCACATCACCCGCATGGAGGAGTGGCCGGTCATGCCCGTCGACGTGGTGTCGTTCTGGCTCAAGCCCTCGGGCTTCTTCAACCAGAACCCCTCCCTGGACGCGGCGCCCCCGGGATGACGCTGCACCGGGACCGCGTCTGACGGTCCCGGTGCAGGGTTCATCGATGAGTTGCCGGGGTTACACGCCGGCCAGCACCCGCTCGGCCGTGCGCGGTTCGGCCGGGAGAGCGTCCTCCAGCACCCGCCCGGCGGTGCGCGGCTCGGCCACGAGGGCGTGCTCAGGCTCCGTCGTCGCGCGCTCGTCCATGCCCAGGTCGGCCAGGCGCTTGCCGGTGACCTTGGTGAGAACCACGGCGTAGATCACGCCCACGCTGACCCAGACCAAGCCGGAGATGAGCGCGTCGGCGTGCAGGAAGCTCCACAGCAGGCCGGTCATCGCCATCCCGACCACTGGCAGGACGATATTGGCGGCGACCTGCCTCACCGTGCGGAACTGGCGGCGCCGGACGGCGAACCAGGCGAGCACCGAGAGGTTCACCGCGGTGAACGCGACGAGAGCGCCGAAGTTGATCATGGACGAGACGAGCTCCAGGCTCGGCGTGACGGCCAGCAGCGAGACCAGCCCGACGGCGACCGTGGCGTACACCGGCGTGTGCCGGCGCGGGGAGACGTACGCCCACAGGCGCTTGGGGCGGAGCACGCCGTTGCGGCCCATGACGTGCAGGAGCCGTGACACGCTGGCGTGCGAGGCCAGCGCCGAGGCGACGGTGGCGGCGAAGGCAGCGGCCATGAACAGCACCTGGAAGAACTTGCCGCCGACCTTGAGCGCCATCTCGGGCAGCGTGTCGTCGGTCATGTGGAAGCCGGAGACGTCCGGGAAGACCGTCTGCGCCACGTGACCGGCGGCCAGGAAAATACCACCGCCGATGAGCAGGCAGATGATGATCGCCTTGGCGACGTCAGACGTCTTGCGCGCCTCCTCGGCGTACATCGTGATGGCGTCGAAGCCGATGAAGGAGAAACAGACCACGGTCGCACCCGTGAGCACCGCGGAGAACCCGATTCCAGAGTGGTAGAACGGGTTGGTCGTGAACAGGGTGCCGGAGCCCATGCCGCGGGACAGCTGGACGACCGCCAGCGCGATGAAGGCCACGATCATGACGACCGCGAACACGACCAGGGTGAAGTTGACTTTCGCGGTCGAGTTGAGGCTCCACACGTTGAGCCCGGTGATGAAGGCGACGAACAGCACGACCCAGATCCACCCCGGCACGGAGGGGAACAAGGAGACCATGTACAGGCGGATGATCACCGCGTTGACGAGCGGGAGCAGCAGGTAGTCGAGCAGTGCCGCCCAGCCGACGATGAAGCCCACCTTCGGGTGAATGGCCTCGCGGGCGTAGGTGAACGACGAGCCCGCGGTGGGGAAGATCTTCGCCATCCGGCCATAGCTGATCGCCGTGAAGATCATCACCACGAGCGCCACGAGATATGCCAGCGGCACCACCCCGTGGGTCTCCTTCGTGACGATGCCGAAGGTGTCAAAGAGAACGGTGGGCGTCATGTAGCCTAGGCCGAGGCCAACAATCGCCCACAGGCCGAGGGACCGCTTGAGTCCACCGCTTTGGGACATGGGAGAGTTCCTTTCGGGGGCCAGGGGTTGACCAGCACGTAGCGACGGGCACGCTCCTTAGCCGGGCTTCCGCCGTGGCGTTTCGCCGTGCTGGTGAGACCAGGTTAAAATTCGGCCCGCAGGCGATATATGGACGGATTGTCGAATTTCCCGATCCGCGGCTGGACGAACTGTCGATCCGGCGGGGGCTACGAAGTCATCAGACCGTTCGGCCGACTCATCAGTCCCAGCAGCAGCATGACGCGGTTCTCAGCGACGTCGAGAGACAGCCCCGTGAGCTCCTCGACCCGGGAGATGCGGGCGCGCAGCGTGTGCCGGTGCACGCCCAGCGCGCGGGCGGCTGCCTCCCACGACCCGTTGTGATGCAAGAAAGACTCCAGCGACGCCACCAGGTCCGCCTCCCGCGGGGTGGAGTCGCGCACCAGCGCGTCCAGGGCCGGCCGGGCCAGTGTCCAGACACGTGACCGGACTGCCTCGTCGGCGAGCACCGCGCTGAGCGTCAGGTCGCCGAACCAGCCGACGCGGCGCTGCTCGCGTCGCGCGGCGGCCGCAGCCACCTCCGCCGGCACCACTCCGCGCGCGGCCGTCGTCTGCGGAATCGGTCCGCTGACGCCGATGACGACCTTGCCGACGCCGTGGAGCGCGTGGTCCAGCACGTCGATCAGGTCGGCGGCGTCGCGGGTCATCAGCAGCACGGCGACGCCGCCCTCAACCAGGGAAACCACGTGCGGACGCGACGCACGCTCGAGCGTGTCCGACACGATGCCGAGCAGTCGCCTACGCCCGCGGGGCGCCGTGACCACCGCGAGCACCACCGGACTGCCGGCCTCGAAGCCGAAATGACGCAGGTGATGAACGAGCGTCGCGGCATCCTGGGCCGGGTCGAGCAACAGGTCCAGGAGGGTACCGCCGAGCGAGTGGTAAGCCGCTATGAGTTCGGCTGGCCAGTCCAGCTGCAGGGTGATCAGGCTGACCGCCTGGTTGAGCAACAGGCGGTCGGTCGGTGACAGGGGAGTGGTGCGCTGGACGGCCAGCCAGCCGACGACGGCGGCCCGGCCGCGCAGGGTCTGAATCTCGAGTATGCCGTGCTCGGTCGTCACCCCGACGATTCCCCGCCGGGCATCGGGCACGAACTCGTCCCATCGGCTGCGGACCAGTGCCAGCAGCCCGCCTTGCTTCGCCGACGACGCCATCACCGCCGCGTACTCGTCGAGTACCACGGCCTCGCAGCGCAGTTCCTTGCTGAGTTCGCTGACGACGCCAGCGAGGCCGGTCCGGATCGCCGACCGGGAGATACGGCGCTGGTAGGTGAGCGCCTGCTGCAGTGACGCGACCTCCTGCTGCGCGATCCTGCGCGCAACCGCCTGCGTGATCGCGATGAACGGAGTGGGCAGCGGCACCTCCAGCAGCGGGAACTTCCGCTCCGAGCAGGCGGCGACGATCGGGGCGGGGATCGCGGCGTATCGCACGCCGACGCCGAAGCCGAGGCCCGCGACCCCGGCATCGGCGAGTCTGCCAACGTAGGCGCGCTGCTCGCCGACCGCCCGAGGCAACCCGATCCCGGTCGTGAGGACCAGTTCACCGCCGGTCAGCCAGGGGGTGGGATCGACGAGGTCGCTGGCGTGCGCCCACGTCAGCTGTTCGCGCGTTCGCACCCCGGCGACCAGGCGCAGGCCGAGGTCGTCTTGGGCGAGCAGCCATTCCAGGCTGACGGTCGTCGCGGCCATCACGCCTCCGATCGATCGCCACTTGGGCCAGGGGTATCGTTACGAATTCGACCATCTGTCCATGTGGCTTGCGATCGCACCCGGCTTACCTTCGGGAGCAGTCAACAGCATGATGCCCGTCGCGTGCGGGCCCCATTCATCGCCGAACTCTACGCACCCGACCTAGCTATTTGGCACGCGGGGACAGTCCCGCCCGGCGGTAGCACTCGTCGATCAGTTCGGCGTTGGCCAGCGACCCGTCGATGTCGGCTGGAAAGGGCGGCCCGCCCCGCACGGTGTCGGCGAGACGCGCGAGCTGGTAGGTGTAGGAAGTCTGGTCGCCCAGCACCTCCTCGCTGGTCCGGCCGTCCCTGACCACCAGGAGCCGGTTGTCCATGTGGGGTACGGCGAAGGCCGGCGACGTGGCCACGCCCTCGGTGCCGGTCACGGACCAGGTCATGGTCCGGTCCCCGGCGTCCATGTCCCACACGCAGTGGCCGGTCACCCCGCCGGGGTAGGCGAGCTCGACGCGCATTGACGCGTCCACTTCGGGCGCCCGCAGCGTGGCGTCCGCGCTCACGATCTTCGGCGCGGCCCCGATCCAGGATCCGAGCTGGCGGGCCGCATCCAGCACGTAGCAGCCCAGGTCCATGGTGGCCCCGCCGGCCAGCTCCCGCGACCACCGCGGATCAGTGTCCGGCGGTGCCGGGATCGCCAGCGCGAGGTCCACGCGGCGGATGTCGCCCAGCGCCCCGGAGGTGACCAGCTCGCCCAGCCGGAGGTTCACCGGGTGGTGCCGGTAGTGGAAGCCCTCGACGATCCGCCCCGGTGAGGCCCGGGCGGCTGCGCGTACCGCGCGGGCCTCATCGGCGTTACTGGTCAGCGGTTTCTCGCTGAGGACATTCTTGCCCGCCTGTAGCGCGGCGATGTTCCACCGCGCGTGCAGCGAGTTGACCAGCGCGTTGTAGACCAGGTCGACGCCGGGGTCGGCGATCACGTCGGCGTAGGTGTCGTGCACCGTGGCGATGCCGCGTTCGGCGGCGAACGCCTCGGCGCGGGTCCGGTCGCGGGCGGCGACGGTCACGAGCTCGTGGCCCAGCGTCCTGGCCGGGGCGACGATGCCGTCGTCGGCGATCCGGGCGGCGCCGAGGATGCCGATGCGCAGAGGTGCCGTCACGGGGTCACCTGCGCGGTGGAGCCGGTTGCGGCCGCCTCGGTGATCGCGCGCTCGACCTGCAGGTTGTGCAGGCCGTCGGCGAAGGTTGCCTGGCGGGGCAGCCGGTCAAGTCCTGATATCTCGTCCAGGAACGCCCGGGCCTGATAGGTGAAGAACTCCTGGCCGCCGTGCCCGATGCCGGCGAACGGCATGGACTGGGCGGCGACGACGTAGGGATGCTCCGGGCCGATCACGACGCGTCGCCAGCCGTTGGTGGCCGAGTCCGGCGTGCTGTCCACGAAGCCGAACTCGGAATTGCGGGACAGGTCGAAGCGGGCGGCGGCCCTGGTGCCGAACACGTCGAAGGCCAGGTCGTTCGGGTGTCCCATGGCCACCCGCGAGATCGAGAACGTGCCGGCCGCGCCGCGGGCGAACTCGGCCACGAACGTGGCTATGTCGTCGTTGGTCACCGGCTCCCGCTCGGCGCTGACCGTGACCCCGGCGGCGTGTCCGAGCGCGGCTCCGAGCGGTACCGGGCGATCCTTGATCACGATCGGCAGCGTCGCGCCCCGGATCACGGTGATCGGGCCGCACAGTTGCTCGGCGAGGTCGATCAGGTGGCTGCCGAGGTCGGCGAGCGCGCCGGAGCCGGGCGGTCCGGCGTAGCGCCAGCTGCTTGGCGCGTCGGGGTTCGCGGCGTAGTCGCACCAGTACCGGCCGTTGAAGTGCAGCAGCTGACCCAGCGCGCCCGTCCGGATCAGTTCGGCCACCGCGGCGACCGCGGGGGACCTGCGGTAGGAGAACCCGCAACTGGCCACCCGTCCGGACTTCCCGGCGGCGGCCACCATGGCCTGGGCGTCCTCGACCGTGGGTGCGAGGGGCTTCTCGCAGAGCACGTGCTTGCCGGCCGCGAGGAGGCCCTCGGCGATCTCGCGGTGGAGGTGGTTGGCCACCACGATGCTCACCGCGTCGATGTCGTCGGCGTCGGCGATGGCTTGCCAAGACGATTCCGCGCGCTCGAAGCCATAGCGTTGCGCGGTGTGGTTCGCGAACTCGCTGTTGAGGTCCGCTATCGCGACCAGCCGGATCGCGGGGGCGCCGGTGCCGAACACCGTCTGGGCGGTGCGGTAGGCGTGAGCGTGTGAGCGGCCGGCCATGCCTGCGCCGATCACGGCGACACCGATTCCTTCGGTCATGAGCCCACCTCGGGGGAACCGCCCGTGCCGCGGCCGGCGGCCAGCAGCAAGGTCTCGGCGGCGCACCGCAGGCCCTCCATCTGGTCGAGTTCCCGGTCCTCGTGCTCGATGTTGACCGCCATCCCGGCGTCCACGTCCCGCAGCGCGTCGAGGAAGCCGGTCCACCAGCCGACGTCGTGGCCGCGGCCGACGGCGACGAAGTCCCACGACGGCTCGGCCGGCCACCCGCTCAGCGAGTGCGGGCCGCCCAGGCTCAGCCACTTCGGGTCGTCCTGCGGCACCCAGCTGAAGCTGTCGTCGAGGTTGCCGTTGACCTTGCTCAGCGGGTTGATGCGAGTGTCCTTGGCGGCCGCGTTGTAGACCAGGCCACCCAGGGACCGCACCGCCTCGGTGGGGTCGATGCCCTGCCAGAACAGATGGCTCGGGTCCATCTCCGCGCCGACGTGGGTGGCACCTATCTCGGTGGCCAGCCGCTCGAGGGTACGCGGGTTAAACACCACGTTGCCCGGGTGCATCTCCAGGCACACCTTCACGTCGTGGTCGGCGGCGAAGGCCTGCACCTTCTTCCAGAAGGGGATGGCCACCTCGTTCCACTGGTAGTCCCGGATCCTGAGGAAGGCGCTGTGCCACGGTACGACGTTCCAGACCGGAAGCCTCGAGGATGGCTCCGAGCCTGGCGTTCCGGACATCGTCACGACGCGCTTCACTCCGAGCAGCGCCGCGAGCTCGATGGAGGTGTAGATGTCCCGCGCCTGCCTGGCGCCTTCCGGGTCGGGGTCGAGTGGATTGCCGTTGCAGTTCAGTGCGGTCAGCGCGACTCCGGCCTCGTCGAAGAGGGCGAGGTACTCGCTGCGGGCGGTTTCGCTCGACCGCAGATCCTCGATCGGCAGATGTACCGCGGGCAGGAACCCGCCGGAGTTGATCTCAGCGCTGTCCAGGCCGAGTCCGGCGAGGACGTCGAGCGCATTTTTCAGAGGCTTGTCGTGCAGGCACGCGGTGTAGGCCCCCAGTCTCATGGTGAGCTCCTCGTGGCGATGGTCTCTAGAACGTTCTAGTAGAACGTTCTAGACTAGACTCCGCCGCCGGATGCACAATGTCAAGACATACCCACCCGAGAAGCGAACGGACCGCCGATGACCGAGCTGCCGACCCGGCAGAAGCCGCTGACCATACGTGACGTAGCCCGCGCGGCCGGTGTCTCCCCGGCGCTCGTCTCCATCGTGTTCCGTGGTGCGCCGGGAGCCAGCGACGAGACGCGGGCGCGGGTCTTCGCGGTGGCGGAGCAACTCGGCTACCGTGCCAACCGCACGGCGAGCCTGATGAAACTGCGTCGCACCAAGCACCTCGGGGTCACCTTGAACGTCCGCAGCACCTTCCATGCCGAGCTGGTCGAGAACATCCAGGCCGTGGCGGCCGAGTCCGGCTACGAGATCGTGCTGTCCCTGGTCACCGCCACGCACGACGAGAGCCGCGCCATCGAGACGCTGCAGGGCTTCCGCTGCGAGTCCGTGATCCTCCTCGGCTCCCAACTGCCGACGGCGCGCCTGCGCGAGCTGGCCCGCGAACTGCCGCTGGTCCTGGTGGGACGCCGGGTGGATCTCGACAACGTCGCGGTGGTGCGTTCCGCCGACCACCGCGGCCAGGCGCTGGTCATAGATCACCTGGCCGGGCTCGGCCACCGCGACATCGTCCACGTCGACGGCGGTCACCATCCCATCTCCGCCTTGCGGCGGCAGGGCTACCGGGTCGCGATGCGGCGGCACGGCCTCGGCGACCGCGTGCGCGTGGTCACCGGCGGCGACTCCGAGCGCGACGGTCACCGTGCCACGGCCGAGCTGCTACGGCACGGTCAGCTCCCCACGGCCGTGTGCGCGTTCAATGACCACTGCGCCCTGGGTGTCATCGACGCTCTGGCCAGGGCGGGACTGCGGGTACCCGGCGACTGCTCGGTCACCGGCTACGACAACTCGCCAGTCGCGCAGCTGACCACCGTCGACCTGACCTCGGTCAGCCAGGAAGCAGCGATGCTCGCGCAGTCGGCTGTCCGCGCTGCCGTCGATCGGCTCGAGGGCCGCGTCGCGGGCGTCACGGACGCGGTCCTGCAACCCCGGCTGGTCGTCCGCGGTAGCAGCTCCCCGCCGGGCCGTCAGGTGCCGTAACCCATTGTCGGGCCGGTCAATCGCGATATAGCTTGGCCGCATGGACGAGCTGGCACGACAGGAAATCGCCGCGGCGGCAGCCGCGCATACCGAGCTAGGCCAGGCGTACGACGGCGCGGTGGCCGAAGGGCTGGTCGAGAGGATCAGCTCGGAGGTCGATAAGCACGTGGACGCCAGGCTGGCACAACGTGACATCTGGGGGCGGGCCGCATGGGCGAACGTCACCATGGGCCTGGGCTCGGTCGGGCTTGGCGTCGGCGCCACGGCAGTGACGCTGCGCGCCTGGCCGGCCAGCGGAGTCGCCCCTAAGGCAGTACTCGACGTGGGATCATTCCACGCATCCCTGATGACCAGCACCCACTCGATAAGCACCGCCCAGGTGGTCCTCATCGCGCTGATCTGGGCGGTCATCGCGGTCGTCAACATCGTCTACGCCCGCCGCCATCCAGCTCGGCCCTGAGCCAGCCCGCTCTCTTTTCGCTCAGGCGGCGCCGAGAGCGTCGCGGAAGTCGTCGGCGGGGTGCTCCAGGGAGCTCAGCTGGGCGGTCTCGCGGCGGAAGAACAGGGCGAGCGTCCAGTCGGCGAGCACTCGTGCCTTGTGGCTGATGGTCGGGACCCAGAACAGGTGGTAGACGCGGTGCGCCAGCCAGCCGGCGAAGCCGGTGAGCCGGATCCGGTACACCTGCGCCACGCCCTGGTGGTGACCAAGCCCGGCGACTGACCCGACGTAGGCGTGCCGGTACGGCTTGAGCTGGCCACCGCGCGCGAAGGCGACGATGTTTCGGGCCAGCACCTTGCTTTGCCGGACCGCGTGCTGCGCGTTCGGCGCGCAGAACTCACCGGGCCGGCTCAGGTCCGGCACCGCCGCGATGTCCCCGGCGGCGAACACGCCCGGTACCCCGGTGACGGCCAGGTCCGCGCCAACCTGAATCCGGCCCGCCTTGTCGGCCGGCAGGCCGGCCGCAGCGCCCAGCGGGCTCGGCCGCACACCGGCCGCCCACACCAGGGTTCCCGCCGTCAGCTCGGTCCCGTCGTCCAGCAGGATCGTGCCGTGCGCGGCCGAGGCAAGCTGGCTGTACAGCCGCACGTCGACGCCGCGCCGCCGCAGCGCGCGCAGCGTCCACTGGCCTAGCCGCTCATCCAGCTCGGGCAGGATCCGGCCGGTCGCCTCGACCAGCACCCAGCGCAGCTCGGCCGAGTCCAGCGCCGGGTGGAACCGGACCGCCTCGTCGGCGAGTCCCTGCAGCTCGGCCAGCGCCTCGACCCCGGCGAACCCGCCGCCGACGACGACGAACGTGAGCGCGGCCGCACGGATGGCGGGATCGTCGGCCGACGCCGCCACGGCGAGCTGGCCGAGCACGTGGTTGCGCAGATGGACCGCCTCGCTGACCGTCTTGAACCCGGCACCGTTTTCGGCCAGCCCTTCGACCGGCAGCACCCGCGACACCGACCCGGCGGCCATCACCAGCACGTCATAGCGCAGCACCCGCTCCGGGCCGCGCGCTGGCGCGAACACCGCCTGATGACTGGCGTGATCAATGCTGACGATCTTCCCGGTCAGCACCCGGGTGTGGCGCAGCACCCGCGGCAGCGGCGCGATCACATGCCGCGGCTCGACCGAGCCCCCGGCCGCCTCCGCCAGGAACGGCTGATAGGTCATGTACCCGCGCGGGTCCACCACGGTCACCGTGGCCTCCCCCCGCCGTAGCAGCCGCTCCAGCCGCCGCGCCGTGTACATCCCGATGTAACCGCCACCCACAATCAAGATCTCCATGAGGAGCTCCCTTCGTGCCGCTCACCCTCTATGACTCGTGCCCGCGGCGGGGCGTGACACCACGGCATGTGACGTGCGGCACTTCAGGGAACCCCTCGCGGCCGGCGACGGGCGCACCGCCCGTACCAGGCCTTATTAGGCGTGGATGCCACATCCACGTCGTAACAGCGACATGGCTGGGACATCCACGCCATATGCACCCGGGCGGATCGGAGCGGAGGCACGCACCATCAGTCACAGCAGCGTGTCAGGAACGCAGCAGCACCAGGGTCCAGGGCGGGGGAGACGGCCGGCCCGCCCGCGGTCGGCTCAGCCGGATGGGACCAGGTCAGGACCGGGTCAGGACCGGGCCGACGGCCCGCCAGCGGCGGTAAGGAATGTGTTGACGTCGGCGGCGAATTCGGCGTGATGCTGGAACAAGAACCCGTGGGCCGAGTCGGGGTAGATCTTCACCCGGGCGTGCGGGATCAGGCCCGCGAGCAGGTAGGAGTAGTGCGGCAGGATCATCGGGTCGCTGTCGCCGTTCGCCACGAACACCGGCATCTGGAGGGCGCTCGGCCGCTGGAGCAGTGCGTGACAGGGAATCCCCCACGCGCAGACCGCGTCATACTGCGCTTCGCGGTAGGCGTAGTCAACGCCGTTGGCGGCACTGATCAGTTCGTTGCGAAGCCCCGAATACCCGTTGCCCATGGCTGTTCACCCCAGTCCCTTCGTGTGGCCTCCCTGACGATGCCCTCGTCCAGTCTCGCCTAGTCGTCCCATGTCCGGCCGGGTAGCCGCGTCTTGATCTCCTGGAGCAGCCAGGCGTTGCCGTCGGGATCGCTGAACGAGGCGTACGTCTGATAGGAGCGACCTTGCGGGTCGGGGCCCGGAACAGGGCCGCCGGCCAGATGGAATAGCTCGCTGACCTCGGCGCCGCGGCTGACGAGGTCCGCACGCGCCGCGTCGATGTCGTCGACGGCCAGGATCAGGCGCTTAATGGAGCCGGGCTCGCCGGTGGTGACGCCCTTGCCGAAGGCGATCGAGCACGCCGAGTGGGTGGGCGTCAGCTGGACCACCCGGAAGGCGTCGCCGACGGCGATGTCGGCGTCCAGCCGCCATCCCAGGCTCTGGTAGAAGCGCTTGGCCCGGTCGACATCGGAAACGGGCAACGTCACGACCTCGAGCTTCATGTCGACGGTCCCCGCTTCGGGCATCTGGTTCGAGGTGCTGCTGCTTGCGTCGGTGCTGGCCATGCTGACCTCCGCTGGTCGACTGGTGGTGGCATCAGCATGTCGTTCCGCTCGCTCCGTCGCGCCCGTGGGAGTCCCTGGTCAGCACCCTGGGTATCCCTAATTCTCCTCCCGCAGCACCCCAGCCGCAGCAATCACGGAACACGGTAAATACACCACGCGCCGCAAATTACCCAATCACTACCTGGCGTATCACAACCGTCGCCGCGACGCGGTACCGCACGGCCTCAGCTCATAAGACTTCCGAATACTTACGTATGATCGACCCTAGGTACCAAACCAGGGAGTCAAAGCTTAGCGACGCCGGTAGAGGAACTACATGCCAACGGTAAAGAAGATCCCACGGATAATCTTTCCTATCCTGCTTGTACCGGTGGTCCTTGCTGGCGTACTAGGTATTACAGCATCATTCAGGAATTCTTCCACGGCTACCAGCAAGCCTTCGGCTTCGGCTACGGCTACCAGCGACCCTTCGGTTACGGCTACCAGCAAGCCCTCGGTTACGCCTACCGCAGCATCCGCCGAATTGGAAACCCTTCTGAATAAGGGCAAAGGCCACACCGATAAGGGTTACTTCGAGGCAACAAGCTCGACTCTCGTCGCGGCAGCGGCGGGCGGCTACAACTCAAGGTTCTATGGCCTTGGCGAATTGCTAGTCAAGGACGGGCTCAGCAATACCATTATCGGCCTCGGCCGCGAGATGAACGGCAAGTGGTACGAATGGAGCGAGCACCGCGCGCCACCGTCCGAGCCAGATGCTTATATCCGCGCCTGGCGGCAGATAGTCACGACTATGCGGTCAGTGCCTGGTCAGCATTTCAAGTTCCTATGGACCGTGTACCCGACCGGTACGTCGGCAGCCGAATCCTGGCCTGGCAGTGCTTACGTTGACTACATCGGAACCGATATCTTCGACTGGCACGGCGGCCTTAACGAAACTTACCCGCACACTGCACATGGCGCGCCTGATCACGAGAAAAAGTGGCAGCAAATCCTTACCGCCGAGCCTGGCGGCCTGAATTGGACCGCTGCATTTTCACGAGCCACCGGTAAACCGATCATCATCCCCGAGTGGGGACTCGATTTCCATACATTCGGTGGTCAAGACGACCCGCTATTTATCACGAACATGATGGCGTGGATGAAAGCCCATGGTGCTATCGGGCTCTACTGGGCGCTAGGGCACGTCAGCCCGGCCTCGGCGGCTAGCGGTCGGTTGCTGGTCAATCAGGGCGCATCGGCGCAGTACAACACCCCTGGCACGGTCAACGCGATGGGGAGTCTGATGGGCGGCCGCTTGCAGTACGCAGGCGTTTACCTGCCTGACGACCAGTGGTTCTCGGAGAGCCTGGATCAACCGGTACTCACCCCATGGGAACACGCGGGTTACAACGTGATCCTCAGCGTGCCTATGGTCCCGAACCCTCCCGCGATCAAATCCTATAACGGGCCGCCAGAGCCGGGAAACAAAACATATCAGCTTGCCGACTACCCGGATGCGGTAGCGGCACTCAGACAAGGTGCGTAACTCATTACGCAGGTACAAAGGGCGGCATGGAAGGTAACGGCTGGGCTTTCTCCGATTGCCTGAGCTGACGAGCCCCCGGAGGGTGTCAGGGCCATTCAAAGGAGCCATGATCCTTATCTTGTCCTCGCCGCGCCCGCACCGCATAAGCGAAAACGGACACCAGTCACTCCGGCGCCGCCCTTACCAGGTCATAAGGCGTGAATGCCACATCCACGTCGTATCAACAACATGGCTGGGACATCCACGCCTTATAAACCGGGCAGACCGGAGCGGAGGGCGCGTATCACCATTCACGCCTTAAGCGGTGGGCGGACCGGAGCGGCCGACCCGGCTCAGGCGAGTTCGGCTAGTTCGGGTAGATGGCGCAGGCGCGCCAGGGCTCGTGTTTCCAGTTGCCGGGCGCGCTCCCGGGAGATGCCGAGGGCGGCGGCCGCCTCAGCGAGGGTGGCGGGCTCGGTCCCGTCCAGCCCGTAGCGGAGGCTGATGACCTTCGCCTGCGACGGGGTCAGGTGGTTGAGCATCTGTCCGAGTTCCTGGCTCTGAACCGCCTCGGTCACGACCCGTTCCGGGCCTGGTTCGGTGCCCGGCAGCAGATCCTCAAGGTCGGTGTCGTCCTCGCCCACCGGCGCTGACAGGGAGACCGTCGGCTGGCTGGCCCGCTGCAGCAGTCGTGCCTCGCCGAGGGCTATCCGGGATTCCGCGGCTATCTCCTCGATGCTGGGCGACCGGCCGAGCGTCTGTTGCAACCCGTCCTCGGCCGCGCGGAGCGCGGCGGCCTTGTCCCTGGCGTGCACGGGCAGCCGGATGGTAAAGGATGAGCCGGCGATGGCCTTGGTGATGGCCTGCCGAATCCACCAGATGGCGTAGGTGGAGAACTTGAAGCCCAGGCGGGGATCGAAGCGCTCCACGGCCCGCATCAGCCCCAGGTTGCCCTCCTGGATGAGGTCGGCTAGCTCGAGCCCCCGGTGCTGGTAGCGCCGGGCCACTGACACGACCAGCCGCAGGTTCGCTGCCGCGAATTCCGCTGCCGCTCGCTGTCCCGCCCGCACGATCTGCTCAAGCTGCCGTCGGCCCTCTGCTGTGAACTCGCCAGGCTGCGATAGCTGCTCCCCGGCCCGTATCCCGGCCTGCACCGCCGAGGCCAGGCGGACCTCGCCGTCGCGGTCCAGAAGCGGGTAGCGGCCGATCTCGCTGAGGTACCGGCCCACGACGTCGGGCCCGCCTAGGACGGTCTCCGGCGTGCTGGCTTCTCGCTCCAGCATGGTGCTGCTGGCCACAACCCACTTCCTTCGTCCTCGGACCGATGGGTTCACATAGGTCAACAGCGCCATGGTCCCGGCCATGCCGCGAAGCGAAAAGAAGTGACTTTCGGCCCTGCCAAAGGGCCGGCGGATGAACCGGGAGCCGCCGGCCTTCCTCGGTTAGCCGATTGGCCGCCGGCCTTCCTCGGTTAGCCGATTAGCCGCTTCCGCGCTCTCAGGGTCCGCGACGGGCCTCGGGGCCGGCCCTGGGGGCCTGGCCCTCCGAGGCGGCGTGATGGCCGTTCGCTTCCCGGCCCGCGCGGTGGAGCAGCATCCGGAGCGCCAGCCAGGTCACGCCTCCCACGGTCATGCCGATGCCTGCTCCGGCCAGAACGTCCAGGGGATAGTGCACCCCGAGGTATACCCGGGACCAGCCGATCAGGACGGCATACCCGATCCCTGCCGCGGCTAGGGGCCGGGCCAGGAACGGCACGAGCGCGAGCGCGACCGCCAGGGTGACGGCGGTGTGGCTGGAGGGGAAACTCGTGCCGTGCGCAGGATGCTGGCGCAGCACCGCGTCGGCCATCACCTGATACGGCCGCAGGCGGTTGGCGACGGCCTTCGCGGCATTCGCCAGCGCCCAGGCGAGTGCGGCGGCCACGACTCCCGTCGCCACCGGCAGAACGCTCCGGTTCCTCGCCACGACGTAGACGACGGCGAGCACGATGACGGTGATAATGCCAGCCGGCCGGAACACGTGCGACAACGGCGTCAGCACCGATGCGGCCGCCGCCGGGACCTCGTTGAGGATCCGGAACAGGCTCAGATCCCAGCCGACCGCTCCGGTCTTGAGCAAAAGAGCCGAAACACCGAACAGCGCCGCT
>Ga0306923_10003060_pt1 | contig 15629 bp, 15 predicted proteins | sample sta12Can44000108_FD_203841 | JGI IMG/M metagenome (GOLD analysis project Ga0306923, IMG submission 203841) | Lab enrichment of tropical soil microbial communities from Luquillo Experimental Forest, Puerto Rico - statanox.12C.anox.44.000.108 (v2)... | ecosystem: Environmental > Terrestrial >... | reverse complement strand
CGGACGTCCCCCACATCTCGTCACGCGACATGACTTATAACCCAATACCTGGACCAATAGGCAAACTTTTTCCGCATCCTGCTAGGGCTCGGCGGTGGTCTCACAGTCGGCCGCAATCCCGGCTCAGCCGTGTCGCAGCTCTGCAAACCGCCTTTCGCGTTCACCGGGATAATCTTCAAGGTGACCGCCGACGTTTCCGGACAGATGCTTCAGGACACAGAATAAGAGCGCAAGGCTACTGCGAAGGCTGCGGTGAGCCGCCAATAACACGATATTCAGGTGTGAGGAACGCGCGGTTCTTGGATCAGCTGGAGCGGCAAGGGAAGGTACCGGCAAGCCGTGAAGTGAGTTTGCTCGTCCGCCGGCGCGGTGGATGAATTTAGGCTTATCGGCGAAGGAGCCGGGGGCCAGTGAAGCGAGAGAACAGCATACGCCCTGGGGGAAAACGCCGATGACCGGTAGCAACGTATCGATACCTCCGGCCAAGCACAGCAGGGAGCGGTCAAATGCCGTCGGACCGTTGTGGTGTCTGATACTCGCTCTGCCGTTTGTTATTCTTTCCCATCAAGCGAGCGCACAACTGCTCGACGTGCCGGCCACCTGGGGCGGCGACATTCTGTCCCGGCCGCGCATGACCGGTGACTGGGGCGGGTTGCGGGATGAACTTGCACAGAAGGGGATTGTGTTCGATGTCGATCTGCTGTTGACTCCACAGGTCGTCATGGGCGGCGGCCGCAATAGCGGCGGCGATTTCTGGGGTAACGTCGATTACACGCTCAATGTGGACACCCAGAAGCTGGGCCTCTGGCCGGGGCGGGTTCTTCAAGGTCTCGGCTGATACCGGGTTTGGCAGCAAATGCGTTCCAGGACGCCGGCACAATTGTGCCGGTAAACACCGCCGCCCTGCTGCCCGCGCCCGACGACCGCACCACTGCACTGACGAACGCCAGCCTGACCCAGTTCTTCAGTCCCCAATTCGGTATAACCGCCGGCAAGTTCAACTTATTGGACGCGGGGGAAACCGAGTTTAACGGAAACTACCACACGCAGTCATGAACACCGCGTTCAACTTTCCGATGACCCTCGCTCTGCTCCCGCTGTCGACATTTGGCGGGGGTGTCGTCGTCTTGCCGCGGGACGACATTCTTTTGTCCGGCCTGGCGATCGGCCCAAACGGCGAACCGATCAGCAACGATGTGAGCCAAGCATTCCACGGGGCATTGATTCTCGGCAACACCAAATTGACAGTCACACCGTTCGGGCTCGTCGGTCACCAGAGCCTCGGCTTTACGTGGAACAACCAAGACCGGTTTTCGCTCGACCAAGACCCATCCAATATCACTCGCCTGCTGTTAAACGAGCAGTTTCCCCTCCTGGCAAACCCAGGCCCGGTTTTGACGCAAATCCTCGGAAGCCGGTTCCCTGTTGGTTCCGACCCAACCAGCCAACCACACGGGCAGCAGCTGGACGATCAGCTATACCTTCGATCAGTATTTCTGGCAGCCCGAGGGCGACCCGAAGCACGGGGTTGGTCTCTTTTTCGGGTTCGGAACTTCCGACGGGAACCCGGACCCGATCCAATATGCCTATATCGCCGGCATCGGCGGCAAGGGAGTGGTGCCGGGCCGCCCCGATGACAGCTTCGGCTTTGGTTTAGCACGGACTCAGTTCAGCAGCGCTTTTCTTCCTTTTCTGCGGCAGCAGTTCAACCTCGGCCTGCAGCGCGAGGATGCGATCGAAATGTACTACAACATGGCGGTTACGCCATGGATGAACCTTACCAGCGATTTGCAGATCGTCTCTTCCGGTCTCAATCAAGCCATCAGCCCAACGACCGGGAAACTCACCGGCATCGACACCGTCGTCGTGGCTGGAGCTCGCATTCGCGTTCGATTCTAGTCGGTGGCCAGCACATTGGTCGCGCCGCCGGCGCAATCGATGGCTTATAAGTAAAGCGGATCAAGCGGGGGACACGAGATATGGCAAGGTTCGGCGACAGGCGGCCTCTGCGACAAACTTTCCTGGCTACCCTGGCTCTGCTGTTGGGCGGCTGCCAAACCGCGTTCGTGCCGACCAACCAATCGTTGCCGCAGAACGCACAAGGCTCGCCGGTGTACAGCGGTGGCTATGCCTTATTGCCGATGCTGCAACACCCGCAGGGTGAAATCGTTTTCATCATGGCGTTTTCCGGTGGCGGCAAACGTTCCGCCGCCTTTGCCCACGGTGTGCTGCGCGGCTTGCGGCAGATCCCGGTGGTCGAAAATGGTCGCACCCGCTCGTTGCTCGACGAGCTCGATTACATAGCCTCCGTCTCGGGCGGCAGCTTTCCGGCGATGCATTACGGGCTCTACCACGACAAGAGCTTCGAGACCTTCCCCCGCGAGTTCTTGAAGCAAGATATCAACGCGTATGTTTGGGGGACATATTTGCTGCCGTGGAATTGGGACTGGCTGGTCAACCCCTATTACGGCACGAATGATCGGATGGCAGAGATCTATGACCGGCTGATGTTTCATGGCGCCACCTATGTCGACCTGCTCCGCCAGGGCTTGCCGGTCGTCTCGGTCGATGCCACCGACATCGCCAATGGCATCCCTTTTTCATTCACCCAACCCTATTTCGACCTGATCTGCTCCGACCTCTCGAGCTTTCCGGTGGCGCGCGCGGTCGCGGCCAGCAATGGCTTTCCGGTATTGTTTACGCCGATCACTCTGACCAGCCACACACCGGATTGTCGCGGCGTCCGGCCGCCGACCGCAGCACCCGCGGAGTGGGCCGATACGCCCGACGAGTTGTCCCGTCGCGCTCTGTTGGCAAGGACCGCAAACCGCTATCTCGACCCGGAGCGCACCAAATACGTCCACCTGCTCGATGGCGGCATTTCCGACAATCTCGCTCTGCGGGGCGTTACGAACGGCGCTATAGCGCTCGATGAGAATAGCGAGACCTTTCGCCGGGTCGCACTGAAGGCCCGCAGGATTCTCGTCCTCAGCGTTGACGGGCAGTCGGCGAGCGACCCATCGTTACCAAAGCAACGGGTTGTGACCGGTCTTGGCCTGATTTTTGGGGCCGTTTCCGGCACCCAGATCGACTCCTACAACTTCGAAACCTTGATCCTGACCGCCAGCGAGCTGCGCCAATTGGTAGAGAGCGTGCGGAAAGCCCGCTGCGCCCAGGCACGGGTCATCGAGGGACATGATTGCGCCGATGTGCGCGGCGCGCTCGTGCATATATCCCTGGCGAGCATTACCGACCCGCAGGAACGCCAACGTCTGCAGGCGATCCCGACCGGTCTGACGATCCCCGACGAGGATGCCGACCTGCTCGTCAGCGCGGGCGAAAGCCTCGTTCAGCGGAATGATGCGATCCGCGGTCTGATTGCCGATCTCGACGGCCCGGCCGTCGCTGTGACGGCGCAGGCAAGGCCGCGATGGGGCGCGAGATGAACCATTCCGCCCCGGGCCGCGCGGTCTTGAGCCGTTTGGGTCGCAGAGGCCGCAGCTCGGTGAGGGGTTGGGTCCGGGTGTTTTGCCGGTAGGACAGGACCGTGGGCTTCGAATCCGCGCAACGATGCTTACCTCTTTCGTGCGCCCACCAGGGAGGAAAAGCCGATGGAAAACCGCAACCGACAGGTGCTACTGAAACGGCGACCCACCGGGGTGCCAACTCCGGCCGACTTTGAGATAACTAACGCGCCGCTGCCAGACCCCGCCGATGGCGAAGTACTGGTGCGCGGCATCTATCTCTCGCTGGACCCCTATATGCGCGGGCGGATCAGCGGCCAGCGCTCCTATGCCCGGCCGGTCGAGGTCGGCGCCGTCATGGAGGGGCGGGTCGTCGGCGAGGTCGCGCGCTCGCGCGATCAGGCCTTTCGCGAGGGCGACTTTGTTCTGGGCGGCTATGGTTGGCAACTCTACAGCGCCGTCTCTGGCCAGGGCCTCCTCAAGCTCGATCCGGCCGAGGCTCCGCTCTCCACGGCGCTGGGTGTGCTCGGCATGCCGGGACTCACGGCCTATGTCGGGCTCGATGAGATCGGCAAACCGCAGCGCGGCGAGACTGTCGTAATCTCGGCCGCCTCGGGCGCGGTTGGCGCGGTCGCGGGCCAGCTCGCCAGGCGCGCCGGCGCACGGGTCGTCGGCATCGCCGGCGGGGCCGACAAGTGTCGCTGGGTCGAGGCCGAGCTCGGCTTCGAGGCCTGCATCGACCATCGTTCGGCGGACCTCGGCGCGGCACTCGACCGTGTCTGTCCCAAAGAGATCGACGTCTATTGGGAGAATGTCGGCGGCGCAGTGCAGCACGCGGTATTCCCGCGGCTCAACGATTTCGCTCGCATGGTCATGTGCGGCATGGTCGCGGAGTACAACGACGTCGACCCGCGACCTGGCCCCAACCTGATGTCGGTGGTGCGCAAGCGGCTCAAGATCCAGGGATTTATTGTCAGCGACCAATGGCAGCGCTTCGGCGAGTACCGGGCGATGGCCGCACCGCTCTTGAAAAGCGGCGAGCTCAAATATCGCGAGGATATGGTGGAGAGTCTCGAGCGGGCGCCCGAGGCGTTCGTCGGGCTTTTGCAGGGGCGCAACTTCGGCAAGCTCGTGGTCAGGCTGGGCGCCGACCCGACGCGCCCGGCTTGAGGCGCGAGGGAAGAAGGCGTAAATGCGCCGGTTCCCGACGATGGCAACGGCGGTGGTGTTGGCCTGTGGGGCGTGTCAGCCTCTGCCCGATGCGAGCTTCGCAGCGCCGACCGCCAGTGCACAACCGCTTGCGGTGCAGCCTTCCTGCACCAGCTACACTGTGCCGGTAACGGTCGGGGGGCAGCCGCAGCAGGCGGTCGTCGAAGGGTGCCAACAAGCCGACGGGAGCTGGCGGATCACCCAGACCACGCCAGGATTGCCGCCGCAGGTCTACGAGGTTCCGCCGCCGGCGTATTCCCCGTACCCCTCTGCGTATCCCTATCCCGACTTCTCCGCTTCTTGGGATTGGGCAGGGGCTCCTTATTGGGGTTGGGGGGACGCTCCCTGGTTTTTCGGCCTCGCACCGTCGATCGTCGTCGTACAGCGCTTCAACCATTTCCACCATGGCTTCTCTCACGGCTTTGGGCACGGCTTCGCCCATCATGGCTTCGGTCATGGGTTTGCCGCAGGCCATGGAGGCGGCATGGCCGGCGGGCATCGCTAGCGGGGTCGCTCGCACTGATCAAACGACAGGTGCTGCCCCAGGCTCGCTGGCCGACCAAGGGCTACCGCCCGATGTGCCGACATCGGTTCGGCGCCATGTAGGCCGGCGCGGCCGAGTTTTTAACTAAACCTGTCCGCGATCGAGATTTGCCGGAAGTGATCCTGCTCGCCATCGTGCAGGATCGCGCCCACCGCGGCGACGAACAAGTTGTTGCCGCAGTGCTATATACGGGTTCGGCGAGTGTGAGCGATCGGCTTAGCGAAGGCGCCAGACCAAACCTCCCGTAGAAGAGCTCGGTTAAATGCGGTGAAGCGGTTCGGCGGCGTCGGCTTAGTGGGTTGACCATAATTTACTAAAATTTACTACTCATGACTACGGTTTCTGGTGCGAAGCGATTAAATCTGGACTGCGGGTTCGTTGGACGCGCAATCCGGTGCAACCAGCTCTCACGAGCAACAGCAAATACTGTCTCGTGTTGCACTGAGAAGTCGCATTTTGGAGGTCACGATGAAAACCCTGTCAATTCTCGCCCTGGCTACGGCCGTCTCGGCCGCACTCACCGTCGCGCCCGTCGCAGCTCAGGAGCGTTTCGTGCCGGAGCAGCGCAGCATCTCACCGACACCGCAGCTGCACGCCATCAATCCCAGCCTGTCGTTGTCGGCACCGACCAATAGTCCGCTTCAGGAGCAGATGCGAGAGGACTACGCTACGAGCCTAATGGGAGCACAGCGCCAATTGCTGCAACAAAACCCATCGGGCGTCGGCCGGCAGGAGCTCGAGATCGGCCGTGAGCTCAACGGCTACACTCCGAAATAGCTAGGCACGCCACAAAACCTGTTCGTCGCGCCAACGGCACGAGGACGATGATCCTCTCACCCGGCGACCAGGATACCTCTGATGTCTTCACCGAAGTCTCGCACGGCGTCGATTACCGGCTCTGGTTGGTCGAGTCGCATTTGCAGCCGTAATCGAGCGGTCGGTGGTGTGGCGCGGGTGTCAAACCAAAAGGCGATGACCGGTGGCGCATCAGCGACATTTGGCGCGCTCCGTCAGGGTTCATCAGAGAACCGTGTCCTAAATCGGGTCTCCGATCGGTGCCGCGCCACCATTCTGTCGCGGCGTGCGGCTGTTCTGTGGATCGGTACTCTGTCCTTGATCGGGTGGGCAGCGATCCTGGCATTGGCGCGTGTCATCCTCTGAATACCGATCGTGCGAGGCGAGCATCCCCGAGTACAGGCGGGACGTGTGTTGCTTTGGAGATGACCAATGACCCCGCCGCCCTGGCGCTGACGTCATAAGCGAGATCGTCGCCCGGCTGTCCCGTTCGCGTGGAGCGTGTTGTTGATCGGCCTGGCCTTATTCTTTATCCTCTGCGTCGCGCTATCGGATCACGGCCGATGAGTAACGGAGGCTCTCAAACCGGTACCGTACCGACGGGTGCTTCGTCCGTGGCATCCGATAAACCCACCGCGAGCCGCAGGCGGCGAGCGCCCCTGCTTGTCGGCCTGCTGATGATTGCGGTTGTCTCGGCGGGCTATTTGGGCTGGCGATATTTAACGCGCAACCCCAGCGCAGCACCCGAGCCGCCGCCGCCCGTTCCCGTCATCGCGACGACTGTTCAGAAGCAAAATTTCCCGATCGTGCGGACCGGTATTGGCAATGTCACGGCGCTGAACTCGGCGACGGTCCGCTCTATGGTTACGGAGCAGATCATCAGCATCGACTTTAAGGACGGCCAATTTGTCAAGAAAGGCGAGGTGCTGGCCCAACTCGATCCGAGCAGCTTTCAAGCGCAACTCGACCAGGCGGAGGCTAATCTCGCCCGCGACCAGGCCCATCTGCAAAATGCGGAACTCAACCTCACCCGGTATGTCCCGCTGGAAAAAAAAGGCTTTGCAGCGGAGCAGCAGGTCGCGACTCAGCAGGCGATGATCGCCCAGCAGCAGGCCACGATAAAGGGCGACCAGGCGGCGATCGAGTACGCCAAGACCCAGCTTAGCTATACGGAACTGGTGACGCCGTTTGACGGGGTCGCCGGAATTCGTCTGCTCGATGTGGGCAATATCATTCACTCGAGCACGACACGGGGTTCGCCGAGCGAGCCAAACGCTTTGGTCGTCATCAACCAGGTCCAACCAATCAGCGTGATGTTTACATTGGCCGCAGCCGATATTCCGGAGGTGCAGGGCGCGCTCACAAAGGGCTCGGTCAAAGCCATCGCATTGAGCGCGGACGGCAAGACCGAGCTCGATACCGGCGAGCTCGCTGCGATCGACAACCAAGCCAATATCAGCTCTGGAACGGTAGGTCTTAAGGCGATCTTCCCCAATCCCGATCGCAAGCTGTGGCCCGGCATGTTTGTCAATGTCCGGGTCGTGACCCAAGTCCAGGACAATGGTCTGACCATCCCGCTCGACGCCGTCCAGCAGGGGCCGCAAGGGCAGTATGTTTTCATTGTCGGGCCCGATCATAAAGTGGCGATGCAGCCGGTCTCGGTGCGCGAAACGCTTAACGGCGAGGCATTGATCGACAAAGGCTTGAGCGCCGGGGAGACCGTCGTCGTGCGCGGCCAATACCGGCTGACACCCGGCACAATGGTGTCACTCGCCAACCCGGATAACCCAGCCGCGGTGCCGAACCCCACCTCGGCGACCGCGGGTCTCCTGCCATGAACATCTCGGCGACGTTCATCCGCAAGCCGATCGCCACAGCGATGCTAATGGCGGCAATCTTGCTCCTCGGTCTGATCGGTTACGAGCTGTTGCCGGTGTCAGCCCTCCCAAACGTCGACTCGCCGACGATCCTGGTCACCGCACAGTTGCCCGGTGCCGATGCGCAGACGGTCGCCGGTACCGTCACGACGCCGCTCGAACGGCAGTTCGGCCAGATCCCGGGCCTGACCCAGATGACCTCGAGCAGTGCCACCGAGTACGCGCAGATCACCTTGCAATTCGACCGCAGCCGCACCGTCGATTCCGCAGCGCAGGACGTGCAGGCGGCGATCAATGCGGCGGCCGGCCAGTTGCCGCCGACGATGCCCAACCCGCCGATCTATCGGAAGACCAACCCGGCCGATACCCCTGTCCTGATGCTCGCGCTAACCTCGGAGACGCTGCCGCTCACCAAGGTCAGCGATTATGCGAGCAGCATCCTCGCACAGAAGCTTTCGCAGATGCCGGGTGTCGGCGAGGTTGATGTCGGCGGTCAGCAGAACCCGGCGATCCGGGTGCAGGTCAACCCGGCGCAGCTCGCCGCGGCGGGTCTCGACCTCGAGGCGGTGCGGACCGCGCTCAGCACTGCCACGGTCGATCAGCCGAAAGGCACATTGTACGGCGCCAATCAGGCCTTCGCATTGCAGACCAACGACCAGTTGATGACGGCCCAGGGGTTCAACGACTACATCCTCGCTAATCGCAGCGGCACCTTCGGCGCGAGCGGACCGGTACGCGTGCGCGATGTCGGCCGAGCCATCGTCGCGCCGCAAGACGTGAATCTCGCTGGCTGGATGAACACCGAGCCGGCCGTCATCATAGCGGTCCAGCGCCAGCCGGGCGCCAATGTCATCGCGACGGTCGACCAGATCAAGAAGGCGCTGCCGCAACTCGAAGCATCACTACCGCCGTCGATCAAGATTCATATCGTATCTGACCGCACCCAGACAATTCGCGCCAGCGTCGCCGACGTTCAAAACACGCTCCTGTTGACGATTGCACTCGTCGTCGGGGTCATCTTTCTGTTCCTGCGCAAGCTGTGGGCGACAGTGATCCCGGCGATATCGGTGCCGATGTCGCTGATCGGCACGTTCGCGGTCATGTATGTGCTCGGCTACAGTCTCGACAATCTCTCGCTGATGGCACTGACGATCGCGGTCGGCTTCGTCGTCGACGACGCGATCGTGATGATCGAGAACATCGTGCGGCACATCGAGGAGGGGAAGACCCCGATGCAGGCCGCTTTCGAAGGGGCGGGCGAGATCGGCTTTACGATCCTGTCGATCTCGATATCGCTGATTGCGGTGTTCATTCCGCTGTTCCTGATGAGCGGCATCGTCGGTCTGTTGTTCCGGGAATTCGCTGTCACCGTCGCCGTTGCGATCGTCGTCTCGGTGGTGGTCTCGCTGACCATGACCCCAATGATGTGCGCCCGCGTCCTGACGGCGGAAAGCGAAACCCGTCCGGGCCTCCTCTCTCGCGCGCTCGAGCGCTTCTTCGATGGGCTGGCCGCCGCTTACGATCGCGGATTAGTTGTCGCGCTGCACCACCGCTTTGTCACCTTGCTCGTGATGATCTCGACCATCGCCGCGACCCTGGTTTTGTTCATCGAGATCCCAAAGGGATTTTTCCCGCAACAGGACACCGGTCTGATCGTCGGCATCGCCGAGGGCGCGCAAAACATCTCCCCGCAGGCGATGAAGGAGCGCATGCAGGCGGTGCTGGCGGTGGTGACGAAGGACCCCGCCGTCGCCGCGGCGAACGCCTATATCGGACCCGGCGGGCCGACCGTCACGGAGAATGACGGCCGCATGTTCATCACGTTAAAGCCCCTCGGCGAGAGGACGGCCAGCGCCGACCAGGTGATCGCGCGCTTGAACAAGGCGCTGCAGCCGGTTTGGGGCATCACCTTGTACATGCAGGCCGCGCAGGATATCACGGTCGGTGCCCGGCTTTCCAAGACCCAGTACCAATATACGCTCGTCGACGTCGACAGCGACGAGCTCGATCATTGGGCGCCGATTCTCTTAAAGAAATTACAAACATTGCCGCAGTTGACCGACGTTGCCAGCGACCAGCAGAGCACCGGCCGGGTCATGAAGATCGAGGTCAACCGACAGCTCGCCTCGCAGCTGGGGATCAACCCGTCGGTCGTCGATTCGATCCTTTATGACGCGTTCGGCCAGCGGGTCGCGGCGCGCATCTATACAAGGCTGAACCAGTATTTCGTGATCCTCGAAGTTCAGCCTGATTTCCAACTCGGGCCAAACGCGCTCAGCCGCATCTATGCGACCTCGTCCAGTGGGGCCGAAGTCCCGTTGAGCGAGTTCGCCGCCATCACCTCGACAGTTGCCCCGATCGCGGTCAATCACCAGGGCCAGTTCCCCTCGGTGACGTTGAGCTTCAACCTCCCCCCGAAGATTTCTATCGGCGCGGCGGTAACGGCGATCCAGCAGGCAACGAGAGAGCTAAAGTTGCCGACCTCGATTGCCACCAGTTTCCAGGGTAGCGCGCAAGCGTTTCAAAATTCGCTAAGCAGCACACCGATCCTGATCCTCGCCGCTCTGATCGCGGTCTATATCATCCTCGGCATGCTCTACGAGAGCACGATCCATCCGATCACGATCATCTCGACCCTGCCCTCGGCGGGGCTCGGGGCATTGCTGACCCTGATGCTATTCGGCATGCCGCTCGATGTGATCGGCATCATCGGCATCATCCTGCTGATCGGAATTGTGAAAAAGAACGGCATCATGCTGGTCGACTTCGCGCTGGCGGGTCAGCGCGAGCGCGGGCTCGGCACCGAAGAGGCGATCCACGAGGCCTGCCGCCTGCGTTTTCGCCCGATTCTAATGACGACAATGTGCGCTCTGCTTGCCGGGATTCCGCTGATGCTCGGCACCGGCATCGGCTCGGAAATCCGCCAGCCGCTCGGCTATGCGATCGTCGGCGGCCTCCTGGTCTCGCAGCTGCTGACATTGTTCACCACGCCGGTGGTCTACATCTACATGGACCGTCTCGGCCATTGGCTAGGCCGCCGCCACGCGGCCGATGCCGAAGCAGGCATCGTCGTGCGCGGGGCGGCGGACGCGTCGTAGGCGCATCGCAAAGCCGGTCTGACCGAGAGGTTGACGCAGCTCGCCCAAGTATTGAGGGCGGCACTCGTCTGATGCCGTGATCGGTCAGGCGGTTCAGGTTCGTGATTGGATCATCGACTCTTCCCGGGTGCTTCACCGAATTTAACGCGGCTTTACCCGTCTTCACTTGGCCTGGGTTCCCTCCACTACCTACTTCGATGTGAACCCGTAAACAGGAGGATCGAGATGTGGCTGAATGCGCTCTGTTTGATTGCCGTCCTTACCGCAGTAGCGGCGCGGCTCTCGGCTGAAACCCGCGCCCCGCAACGACTCCTGCTGGCAATGAGATGCCCAAAATGAAATCGCTTCCGACCAAAACAGGTCTCGTACTGGTGAAGATCTTGATGGGTTCGTCGGTAGCCCTAGGTGCCGGCGACCCCGAAGCGGGCAAGACCGTGTTTGCAGCCCACTGCGCAGTATGCCATGCGACGGCGCCCGGTGAGAACAAGATCGGGCCATCCCTTGCCGGCATTGTTGGGAGCAAGAGCGGCACGGTTCCGGCGTTCAACTTCTCCGCTGCGATGAAGGATGCGAATGTGACCTGGGACGATGCCGATCTCAACAAATTTCTCGCAAATCCGGTCGACTTCGTTCACGGCACCAAGATGTTCGTCAATCTCCCGAGTGAGACCGATCGGCAGAATGTTATTGCTTATCTCAATACTCTGAAGAAATGAGCCAGATCTCACGGCAGCGCTTGAGGGAATTCCATGCCGCAGATTAAGATCAATAGCGTCGAGCACACGATCGAGCCGATCCTCAAAATGCCGGGGACCGATGAGGAGGAGTCGGTCAAGGCGATCCACGCTTTGCCATGGAGCGCGAGGTCACGCTGATCGACACGACTGCGTCCTATGGCTTTGGCCGCTCCGAGGAAAATCGTCGGCCGCGCGATTGCCCATGGTGGGCTGCGCTCGCGCGTGGTGATCGCCACTCAGGTGGGACCAGAAAGGAAAGACGGAAAGGTCTTCCGCAATGGCAGCCGCGACCGCATCCTGCGCGAAGCGACGGGCTCGTTAAGGCGGTTGCGCACCGATTACATCGACATCTATCAGGTGCACTGGACCGATCCTTTGGTCCCGAGCAACAGGAGAGAAGTAATGTCAGCGAAGAAGATCCTCTTTTCTCGTCGGCGATTTTCGCCGGAGACTACGAGGTCATGGTTCCGTTTCAGGCCCTTACGGCGCTCGGGCATAACGTCCTTGCCGTGTGCCTGGGCAAAAAGGCGGGCGGCGGGCGGACAATATGTTGATGCGCCGCCCGACGGGGCAATCCGGGACGGCAATCTCGTGACTGGCTTCGCATGGCCGGCGCATCCGCAATTCCTGGCGTTGTTCCTGGAAGTCCTGGGCACACGCGTTTCCCTCTAGCTCTTGGGTTCATTGAAGATGACGGATCGAATTTTCTCGGAACACAATCTGCTATTGCCCCGCCGACGCCAGCTACTGCTTGCCTCATTCCTTGCCGCGTTGCCGCTCGGCCTTTCCGCTCGACGAGCATAACCCTCCGTCGCGTGTGACTATTGAGTGCCCGACGACGCCGTCGGGTTTGCCGATCGGCACCTCACGGCGGACCTCAGCCGCTGGCTTGTCCTCGCGCAGACGCTCATAAACTACCTGCCGTAGCAGGTTGTCGCCCTTTGACTTCGGCGGCGAGCTCAGGCCGACGCCGGCTTTACTCTACACATGTACCGCCAAACACCGCGGTGGCAGAACTACGCTTCCTCGATATGATCCATGGCCGGAACTGATAGCGGGCATGCTATGGTCGAAAGCGACGCCGCGGCCGGTGGCCTCGAACGTAAACTAGCGACGATCCTCTCCGCCGACGTCGCGGCGTACAGCCGTCTTATGGCAAAGGACGAAGAGCGCACGCTGCAAATATTTCGCGCCCACAAGGAGGTGTTTGAGAAGCTGGTGGAGCTGCATCGCGGCCGGGTCTTCAATACAGCCGGTGACGCTATCCTCGCCGAGTTCAGCAGTGCCGTCGAAGCGGTGCGCTGCGCCACCGAGATCCAGGCCGCGCTTCGCACGCGCAACGATCAGCTCGCGAGTGAGCGCCAGGTGAACTTTCGCATCGGCGTAAATCTCGGCGATGTCATGGTGCAGGGCGCTGATTTGCTTGGCGACGGCGTCAATGTCGCGGCCCGCCTGCAAGGGGCGGCCGAGCCCGGCGGTATCTGCATTTCAGGCAGCGTATACGACCAGGTGCTTAACAAGCTGTCCCTGTCGTTCAAGCCGCTGGGCGATTTGAACTACAAGAACCTCCCGCAGCCGGTGCGGACGTTCGCCATCGCCAAAGTCGCTGGCCTCGGCGTGCTTCCTTCTCCGGCTCGCCGGCGCCAGATCGCGAACGGGTGGCGGCCTCGGCCCTTCGCCATTGCTGCTCTGATTTTGATCACAGTTGGTGGTGTCTCCTGGGTCCGCTCTCACTATGAGCGGAACCGGGCGGAATACGCCCCTATGCCCGGATTGCCCGCGCCGCAAGTCGATCAGCGGCGGATTGAGAGAGAAGCGCGCCGCCTGGCCAGAGCCAACCGCAGGACGGCGGATGCCGAACCGTTGGCTGCGCCGGAGGCGGGGCAGGTCAAGCCGCAGCCCAGCTCAGTGAGCGGCGCGACCACCGCCGGAACGCCGGGTGACGATTCGAGCGGGGTCTATCGCGGCCAGATGTGCTACGCGGCCGGGGGCGCGACCGAGCCGGCCCACTGCTTTGAGGTGCAAGCGGTCGTGCTGGGCAATCGGATATCTGGCGAATGGCCCGGGCGCGATCCTGGCGTCACGATATATCTCGCGGGCGAAATCTCTCGATCCGGTGAAGTGGCGATCCACATGCATAGCAAGCGGGCCGACGGATCGAGCTTTGCCGTCTCTGACCTGATCGGAACGGTTCATGATGGGCGGATCGACGCCAACGGCAGCTGCTTTCGCGACGGGCGCGGTGTTACGTTGAACTGGAGCAAGAATTAGACGCGTCGTCTATACCGGAAGATCGAAAAGGCGCACGGTTTTGGCGATTGTGGCGCGCGGTTGGGGAAGCGCATGGCGATAAGCTGGCCGCTGGCGGTAGCACCACGCCCTGCTGCTTTGTTCGGATCGCGCCTGTGCGCCGAGAGCCGTTCTTCCGGTCCCCAAATCGAACCAATGATAATCAGTGGCGGATCGGGTACCCAACGCGATGTTTGATTGAAAATCCTCTAGATCACTTCCGTGATCAGTAGCATTCTGATGTTTTTCTGAAGGGGCCAATGCGAATGATCAGCGTGCGCACTATGAGCAAGGATGATTGGGCAAAGTACGCTTTGTTGGTCATTTACGCGTGGGACATGTGCGATCTGAATCAAGATCCCGCGTCCAATGACCTGGACCCCCGCATCTTGGCGGACAGTTGGACGGCTGTCGGCATTATTAGTGGAAGAGATGATGTCCTGGCGACGGCACCCAGTGCCCGGCAAGGAATACCTCCGCAGAATGCAGGCCTCAGACAATCCATGGTTCGTCCCGGGCTGATATCCGTCGATACGGGTACCTCGCGGTGAACGCAGCTGGTGATACCTATGCGGCGGTCATCCGCGGCACTGACGGTGCCGAGGAGTGGATCGACAATGTCGTGTTCATTGCCGAGCGGCGAGCACAATTTCCCGGTCGCGTCGAAGCCGGCTTTACCGATATCTACCTTTCGATGGAGTACCGCCCGCTCGCCGGGTGGGCCAACCGTATTCCTCGCTAATGGCATCAGGGCCGCGGTAGGAGGGGCGGATGTGCTGGTCTTAGGTCACAGCCTCGGTTCGACGTTAGCCGAATGCTTAACCTATCAGCTTGCCGACGCCAATTCGCTTGGACCATCGCGCGTCGGTGCGATCATGTACGCCTCTCCGAAACCCGGCGATCATGATTTCGTGGCCGCCTACGATTCTCGGGCAACGAATTACATAGTCATCAACTTTGAGCACGACGTGGTGCCGCGGGTTCCTCCCTTCGATATCACTCACTTCGACCTGTACCGCTCGCTCCCATACGTCTACACGATCACCGATGAAACAGCGCTCGCGAGCGTGAACCCTCTCGACAAGGCTTGCTGCCACCATCTGATCGACTATATCGCGATGCTATCGCCGGTCGTCTTCACTCAGTCCGCGCCAGCGTGGACGTCTGACGAAAAACAGTGCGCGAAATGCTTGCTGACTCCGCCCGCTTTGGTAGCGCTGGCGGCTCAGGCTCCTGCCGCTTAGGCGCTTAGGCTGCTGTCGCGACTTAAGCGCGCGCGGTCTCATTTTCCCCACTCACCGGATCGCGCTCTGACAAACTTTTTGCCCTCGCGCCATTGCACGAGGGCTGGCAGCATTCCAGTTCGTGATAACTCCGGCACGCGAGCCTTTCCGCTCCAAGAACCGTCGATGCCCGCTCTGCGCCGACAGCGGTCACTTACCCGAACAGGGGCAAGCCATCCCTGGCGACCCATTTCGGCCGTTTGCCATCCGCGGAGGAGGAATACTAGTGGCGCATCGTGCAGATCCTGCGCGGGCCGGGCGCTACTTGCCTATCGCCTGATTAGACATCGTCGCTGACCGTTGGCGTCCGCATCCACCTGTTGCGGGTGTTGC
>Ga0306923_10003052_pt1 | contig 15656 bp, 18 predicted proteins | sample sta12Can44000108_FD_203841 | JGI IMG/M metagenome (GOLD analysis project Ga0306923, IMG submission 203841) | Lab enrichment of tropical soil microbial communities from Luquillo Experimental Forest, Puerto Rico - statanox.12C.anox.44.000.108 (v2)... | ecosystem: Environmental > Terrestrial >... | reverse complement strand
GGCAAGAATCGCTGCGGCAAAAAGGCTTGCGTATTTCCGATGCTCATCCATTTGAGTCCCCCAGCGGAAACGGGGCCGGCAGGATAACACAGACTCGTGAAGCTGGAAGATGAACACGAGATCATGGTACCGGTAGTTCTGCCAGTCCCGTAGATGCCATCGGGATACTATGTCAATTCAGTTCTTTGTGGCGGAACAAGGTTGTGGGACGGCGCCAACGGATAATCTAGGAACGGGTTGGGGGCCGCGCGGGGACAGCGGTTCCGAAAGGGACCGTGTGCGAGCTTCCCAACCCGGTAGCCAATCTCCAGTGTTGAACACTGCCATGTTTCATTCTTCCTGGCTGCTTTCGATGATGATGCAGCCTTGAATTTCCTGCCAGCGCTTTCGAGCGGAGTCTTTGCTCGGCCATTGTTTCTCAGGCAGAGGTTGAATCACACACCAAGGATGGCGGCTGGTGTGAACCTTGTTCGAGATAAATACTTCGTTCCAGGGATGCACGGTCCCATCACCTATGCAGACGGCGGCAATGACGCGAATTTCCTGACCTTTGCGCTGCGTCAGCCAACCGGCGACGGGTTCGCTAAGGTATGGCGTGTTGTGCATTCCGGTGAGGTAGAGGCATTGCCAGCGAAGCAGTTTGTCGTATGGCCTGCGAACTGGCTCATCTGCGCGGTCGCCTTCGACGATGGCAGCTGGAGCCGGCCGAAAATCGATTGTGGTCCATTCGCTCATCGAATTTTCCCTTTGCCCAGATTCTAATCTTTATGGGCAATCTCGAAAGGGCTCAATCGGCCGCGATAGCACAAGTAGTTACGGGAGCGGACCGCTATCGCGCTTTTTGCCGGAAGAATCATGGGATACGGGACCGGGAGCACTCGGCGGCCAAAAGGTCACATTGCCACTGCGACGGCGAGCCAGAACAAGGCGGTCACTGTCGCGCAGATCAAAGGTCCTGACCGCGTTTTTCCCTTTCCTAAAGCCGCCGAAGCGAGCGCCAGCACGGAAAGCCAGAACCCAGCCCGTATCCAGAGTACGGCAGGTCTGAAATTGTCCCCGCCTCCCCGACTAGACAATCGTGCAAATCCGCGAGAGATTGTTGAAAGAACAGGGTAAATTCTAAAGGGAAGATCGTCTCATGCGGCACCCGTATTATCTGACCACAGCACGCTACAAAACTCCGTCTTTCAAGAGTACAGTTCAGCCGTCACGAAGGAGACTTTGCTTCCGTATGCCCCCGTCATTCTAGCCGTGGCAATAGCCGTGATTCTCAGCCTTGCGATTGCCACGAAGAGGGTGAATGATGTTCCGTTAGTTTCGAAAAACAGAGCCGACGAAAGGCGAAAAGACCCTCTAGGCCGTCAGATCCTAGAGAAAGATTTTGGGAAGAGGAAGTAGCCGGAGCCTCCATTCACAACCACCGCCTAACAAAACCGGCCGAAAGACTGGAGGATGGCTTGCTTGTTACCTGTCCGGAATGCGGCAAACAAATATTAACTGGCCTAAGGCCCAGAATGTGATCATCCCATGACATGAGCGACATAAGTTTCACCTCCGTCAATAAAACGCTGACAGATCTCGGAAAGAATTATTGGCTCACGCGGTTTGTCCTGCAGCGAGGCTTAGCTCTCGTTTACCTCATCGCTTTTATCGCGGTCATTCACCAATTCAAACCACTTCTCGGTGAGCACGGCCTGCTTCCTGTGCCGCGATTTATAGAACAAACACCTTTTGCTGAAGCGCCGAGTATCTTCTATTGGTTTCCAACTGATCTCGCTTTTGATCTTTTCGGCTGGATCGGCATTACCCTTGCCCTCTTTGCCCTTTCGGGGTTTTCAGAAAAATTCGGTAACTTGGCTTCCGCAGGGACGTGGAGCGCGCTCTGGGTAATCTATCTCTCTTATGTTAACGTTGGTCAAACGTTCTATGCCTTCGGCTGGGAAACACTACTTCTCGAAGCCGGATTTCTCGGCATCTTCCTGGGCTCAGAAAAAACGACACCTCCATTTTTGGTCATTCTGCTTTTCCAGTGGCTCCTTTTTCGACTGATGTTCGGAGCAGGATTAATAAAAATCAGGGGGGATAGCTGCTGGCGCGACCTCACCTGCCTCAAATACCATTATGAAACCCAACCGATGCCAAATCCTTTCAGCTGGTATTTCCACCTACTGCCGCAATGGACAGGCAAGCTCGGCGTACTCTTCAACCATTTCACGGAACTCGTAGTACCCTTTGCCTACTTCGCACCCGCTTCCATAGCTGGATTCGCTGGACTCATAACTTTATTTTTCCACGGCTGGCTTTTTGCGAGCGGAAACTTCGCGTTCCTGGGATTTTTAACGATGGTTCTGGCCTTGAGCACATTCAGCGATTCATGGCTAAGACATATCATTCCGCTCCATCCTTCCACCCTCGCTCAGCCAACCGTTTTTCATTCGTCAATCATTGTCGGGGTTACAGCTGTAATAGCGGCCCTGAGTTATTATCCAGTTCGCAATATGCTTTCATCACGTCAGGCGATGAATGCTTCTTTCGAGCCGATTCACCTCGTGAATACTTATGGCGCGTTTGGAACGATCACTCGGCCGAGATATGAAGTGGTTGTCGAAGGGACAGACGATAACGCGATTACTCCATCCACGCACTGGCGCGAATACGAATTTATCGGCAAACCAGGCGACGTAAACCATACACCTCCGCAAGTTGCGCCCTATCACCTACGTCTTGATTGGCTGATGTGGTTTTTGCCATTTCGCGCAACGGTTACGTCGAAAGGCGTGGCCATGCCCTACGGTGAAGAACCGTGGTTCGTAAGCTTTATGGGAAAGCTTTTGCAGGGAAATAAGCCGGTATTAGGCCTTCTGCGCTATAATCCGTTCCCTGGCGCACCGCCCAAATTCGTCCGTGCGCTGCTCTATGAGTATCATTTCACGACGCCAGAGGACCATGTGGCGGCAGCGCCAATCTGGGATCGAAAACTTGTGGGTCTCTATTTTCCAGCTGTCTCGCTGAACGATGGGGGATTCCGTCAGGCCTTTATGGCAATAGCCGGAGAATAGGAATCCCCATAATGAGTGCAAAAAATTCCCTGTTCATTCAAACCTTGACACTCGTATCCAATCCTCCCCGCCTTTCAATGTTGGCGATCATGCACAAACGCACTTGCCTTGTAGTTCGCGACATTGCCGTGCGGGTGTTTCATCCTAGCCCGGCGTTCACGCCCCTCACTGTATCCCCTCCCGTCGTTGACACTATTCTTTGCACCCCATGGGTGGAAGAATGACCTCCCAACCGCTCGATGGCTGGCGTGGTGGCTATCTTCGTTTTCATAAAAGTTATGTTCGATCCGAACCCGGTCCGCACATGGCGTCGAGTTGCGACTGTAGGCCTAATTTCGTCGTTTACACCCGACGTATTATTGGCGTTATAGGCGCACGCTGGAGCGAGGCATGCGCTCTCATGACGATCCACGTAGTGGTGTGGGCGCTTTGTGTGACGCTTTTACCGGCACTTGCTATCACGAGGCACCCTCGGAAAACACCGGCCCCGGATTGGCCCCGGGGTGCTAAATCGCAATCAGATATAATGTTCCTGGCCAAGCTGACCACCGATGCAGTATCCGCCGCACTTTCTGGTGTGCTCGTCGCTGTTGTCTTTACGCTTATCGCGTTTGTTGCCACAAAGCGAAGTAAGAAAGTTGATGCGGTCCTTGAAACGCTGCGCAACTCTACTCCGTTCATAATCACAAGGAAGTTGGTTCTGGAGAATTCTCTTGCTTGCGGATTCTTCTGAAGTCGTTCAGGGTTCCTGAGGGGAAGCGATCAGCATTCCTGCGGATTCCGATCAGAGATCGGAGGGCAGCGACGCTGGCGGGTTGATTGTGGGGGAAGTGATCGGGATGGTCAAGTCTCTTTTGCTTGCCTCTTTTCATTTTTTGTCTCAGCGGTCGTTTTTGTCGAAAAATTTCGCATTAGGAAGCCCCCAAGGACGACGACGATTTCAGATGGGTTGACCTGGGGCATCCTGGTTTTGTAGGAACAGCGGGTCTGGTCCTGAGCGCAGCGGAGGCTTGCGGTTTTTTTTCTGTGGGCAGTGAGGATTTCCATTTTCTAGCGGGATGGAGTGCAGAGGAAGGGACGGCGCATGAGTCCCTTCCTCTGCCCCAGTTCGTGTAGAAGCCTTGGGACTCAGGTTTCTGATTTGGCTTCCGGTTTAACAATTTCAGTTGATCGTCTGACCGCAAATCGATCCGCTAATCGAACTGGGCGTCACACTCCCGCTGCTGTCGCTCACGGAGACGACGGCCTTTACACTTAATGAGCAGCTGCTTCCCGTCGGGAACTGTCCTGCCTGAACAGGCTTGAAACTGATGTCGGTTCCACTTATCATTACGCTCACCGTGGTCGTCGTGCCGTCGTTATTGCCCGTCACCGTTGCCATCACAGTGCCGTCAATGACAAGGGTGCCGTCCGAGCAGCCGCTAAACGTCTCGGTAAATGTCCCATTGGCAGACATGCCGTTCACCATGAACTGTCCCATCACCATAATCGAACCACCGTCCGGACAATTGTAGGTACCGGAAACGGTGCAGCTTGTGCCACTGCAAGTGACCTGCTCCGGCTGCGACACGGCCTGGCTGTTGTTTCCCTGGAGCGCAACGAGCATATTGTCTCTGGTGGTGATGTCTAGCGGCACTGCTGGGTTGCCCACTGCGCTTGTCAGAGCCTTGCTTACATCATTAGAAACCGTGGTCCCGACTTGCCGGGCCTGAGCCTGCGTCAAATTGTTGGCGATGGAGTTGCCGCTACCGCCTCCACCGCAACCCGCGAGAGTGCCGAAGACCATTAATGTCACCGCAATTAACCATACCTTCATTATTCCTCCTTAGTATAGCTCCGGAGAACCTTCCCCTTTCGCGTTTAGGCTTTGGCCGGGATCGTGGCGGGCTTGGAGAGCTTAAACGTCAACCGCGTGCTGGCTGAAAGAGTGGAATTGTCTTGCTTGTGCTTTTGACCTTTGCTTTTCTCGCGCTTGTGTTTGGGTTGGTCTTTGTCGGAAGGGCGACGCCGGTTGGTAGCCAAGTCGCAGTGTATCCCATTGACGACGACAGAATCGAGAGCCACCTTCAATTCACGGTCCTTCAGCACGACGATGCGGCCAGTGACCTCGGTGCCTTGAGGAAGCACGGTCTTTCCGTCGACTTTGACGGGCCTCGCGATGTTGGCCACGAATGAATCACCCCGGCGATTCTTGGCGCTAGTGAGGGTTTGTCCGACGGTTGCCGTGATCGTCGTGCCTTCCGGCAAGGTGATGAGTTGAAGTGGTTGCGTCGCATTGGCGGAGCCGGCTACCACGCCTGGCTGGTTCGAGCACCCCGCCACAATAAAGACGCCCAGAACCGCGGCCGTAAGCGATAGTTTGCGATAGAGCTGAGAGTCCAACATTGCCACACCTCCTAACGTATGCCTCAAGAGATGAGGGGAGGTGGCCAGGTAAACCCCTTCACCGAGTCAAATTGAGAAGTAACCCCAGGAGCTGGGTTGGAGAGCAGGTCGAATGAATGTAGTCATTTGCAGGGATTAAGTCAATCTCTATTGATCTGACCTCTATTGATCTGACCATTCCGACGTGATTCAACGTGTGTGCGGAGGCGCGTATTTCCGTTGCTCATCCATTGAGTCCTCCAGCGGAAACGGGAAGAGCCCAGATAGCGCAAAAGCAGAGAGAATCAAAGCCAACCATCGAAGCGGAAACGTTGGCCGCAGAGACGTGGTTGAGCCAAACGTGCGGGCCTTGGTGACCTCGTGGCACCGCATCAAGCCATAAGGCGGCCCCCATTAAGACGATCCTTGACGGTCACCTCCACGGCCGAAGCCGTAAGCCCTTCTTGCAGGTAGCCGCTCAGTCGGTGCGACGGATCGCCATGTGGCCTTCTGCAACCCTCATTCCTATTCCCTCTTTTGCTTTGGCTGGTTGCAAACGCGTTGCTGTATGTTGGCGGGCGTCGAGGACTGCAGTTAAGCCTCTTGTCAGTAGCCGGGACTAGCACTGCCTGAACGCGCGAGTCAAGCCAATGAACTCTTCGACAGCGGCAGTTGCCTGATCCTCTTGCCCGTTGCGGCAAAAATGGCATTCGCCAATGCAGGCGCGATGAGGGATACGCCAGGTTCGCCAACTCCCGCTGGCGGAGCGTTGCTGTCAATCACGTGGACGTTGGTCTGATAGGGAGCTTCACCCATGCGAGCCACTACATAGTCAGAAAAGTTCGATTGGACGATGACCCCGTTCGTCGCGGTTATCTCGCAGCTTCTTGCGATGCTGGTGCCAAATACGGCCGCTCCCTCAAACTGCGCCTTGATGTTGGCGGGGTTGACTGCCGTGCCAGCGTCCACTGCCGTATCAATGCGAGGAATCCGGATGTTGCCTTCCTCGCCGACCTCAACCTCCACAACCGATGCCACATAGCTGAACGAATAGCGTTGCGCCGCAATACCGAGACCGTGGCGTTTCCCCAATTTGCGTTTTCCCCATCCAGCCTTTTCCGCGGCAATTTCAGTGACTCTTCGCAAGCGTCCAATATCCAGGGGATAGCCGGGCTCAGCCGGAAACCCTGAAATATCCAGAATGCGTGGCGGTCCGAACAATTCCAGGAGATACTCCAGAGAGTCCCGCCGAGCATCATGCGCCAGTTCTGCGACAAAGGACTGAACTGCAAAAGTGTGGTAAACGCTCGCCACGGATCGCAACCAGCCGAGACGAACGTGAGCTTGGGCCGCGCCGTTTTCGACGCGAAGGTTGGGCACATCAAACGGTACCTCGATCCAATTTCCCTTCAGCTCCCAGCTTCCGTATCGGGCTCCGCTGTCAAATGTCGAGTTGATCGGAGGAAAGGCCGAACGTTGCAACCAAGCCGTCGGTTTGCTCCGGGAATCAAGCGCCGCCTTCAAGTACATTGCGGCAACCGGCAGATAATAATCAAACTTGATGTCATCCTCGCGGCTCCAAACCACCTTGACGGGCCGCCCCATTTTCTTCGATAGAACCGCAGCTTCCACGGCGAAGTCGCAAAACGATTTCCGCCCAAAGCCACCGCCAAGCAGCGTGACGTGGCATGTCACGTTCTCCTTGCGTACGCCCACAGCCTGAGCAACGATATCCTGCACGTCCTGAGGATTCTGCGTCGGCGCCCACACCGTCACTCTATCGTTGCGAACATCCGCTAGCGCCACCGGCGGCTCCATCGTCGCGTGTGCGAGGTGCGGGACGTAATACTGGGCCTCAAACATTTTGCCGCCCTTGGCGAATTCCGCATCCACATCTCCCTGATTGCGTACGACTTTGCCCGGTTCGCGCACGGTCGCGTGGAGCTCTTTTTTGTACTCTTCGGAGTTGTACCTGACGTTGGCTCCGTGGTCCCACTCCGTTTGTAATTTCTTGCGGCCTTGAAATGCGGCCCATGTGTTGTCGGCGATCACCGCGACTCCGCCGAGCGGCTGTTGGCCGTGCGGAGGCTTGAACGGCTCGATGAGAACGGTCTGCCGCACGCCAGGCACTCGCAAGGCCTCCTCATCCCGGCAGGATTTCACCTTCCCTCCAAGCACAGGCGGATGCTCGACCGATGCATACACCATGTTCTCTGCACGCGCGTCCATCCCATAAATGGCTCTGCCCGTGCAAATGTCCTCGAGATCATAGAGACTTGCGTCCTTACCGATGTAGCGCCATGAGGTTCGCAGCTTGAGTTGCACGTCTGCTTTATTTGGGATGGGCAGCCTCGATGCCGCGAGCGCAAGCTTTCCGTAGGCTAATTCGCGTTGCGTTGGCTTGTGGACAACAATATGCAGACCAGATCTGCATTGCGACTCCGGAACAGACCATTGCCCAGCCGCGGCGCGAATCAACATCAAACGCGCTGTCGCTCCTGTCTCGCGCATGATTTCAAAGAACTCTCGAATCGAGCGTGAGGCGTCCGTGTCCTGCGATCCGTACCGCGCGTCGCCATCGGCCTGCACGATTCTCACCCGATTCCAGTCGGCATCCATCTCGTCCGCCACGACGCGCGGCAGAGCCGTACGGCTCCCGTTCCCCATCTCGGATCGGTGCGCAACGATAGTAACGGCCCCATCCGGCTCCAACCCAAGAAACACGTTTGGATCAAAGGTCGCGCGATCGGCCAGAGACTCCGCCAGCAGACCTGCCCGCATGAATCCCGGGACGAACTGAACGCCCACAACAAAAGCCGACGCGGAGAACACATCCTTTAGGAACCCTCTCCGGCTGACGTTGCACATCCAATTCACTTTGCCACTCCCGCTAACAGCAGCGTCACGTTGTCTTGGCCAGAAGGCCGTTACGTGACCGCGGAAAATTTTTACGAGCGAGTTACAGGCTGCCATTTTAATACAACAGGAATCCGATCGGCAGCGCGGCCAGCGCATCTGCTTGCGAATCGCTCACACTCTTAACGTAGACGTTCATCGTCAAGCGCATTCCGCGGTGCCGCAGAATCCCCTGGATCGGGTTGGAGTAGCAGGAATTACGCGCGTCTCAAGGCAATCTGCCCGGATCGTTGCAGCCGACAGGATTGCGTATTCCCACTGCTCATGCGTTTGAATGCTTCCAGCGGAAACCGGGAATTAGGAAACAACAGTTGGCGCTCCGTCGGAGGGACCTTTATTCCCGCGCGAACTTCTGTACAGGAGTACTTCGCCGAGCGCGAGGATGACTATTCCGCCGGCGAAACCGATGACAGTGTTGCGCCGAACCGAGACGAGGAGGCGAGAAAATTCTGGGCTCAAACTACTCTGGCCTAGCTCGCCGGTTGCACGGCCAAAAACATAAGCCTGCGTAACTGAGACGAAGAATCCTATTGAGATGAGGATGATCGCGAGCAGTCGTTGCGTGATTTCCTTTAGCCTCATCGTAGGAACCTCCGAATGCCGAGTTTCTGTCGTCGAGTCTATAGCCGGGCGGAAACGGGGCCAGAAGCATACTTTAGAATTAAGTAGAATCAAAGCCAGCATCGGAGCGCCCGGAGCGCCAGAGGTGTAGACTCGCAGCATTCCCTGCTTCAGGTGGCCGCCGATGGACACGCGCGAGCGTATCGCGAGGAAAATTGGCTCATGGCCGATCACTCACTGGGTCTTGAGAAAAATTCGGGTCGGCGATGTGGCGCAGATTGCACAAGGCGCCAGAGGTTCAGGAACGCATTAAAGCTTTCCGCGCTACTGCGCCCAATACCGTAGACCGCACCAAGCTTTCTTTGCGTATGGTATGGCCTTGCAGAAAGAACTGGAGAAGTCAAAGTTTAGTGCATGGCCACCCGGATCAGCTCAAATCGAGGCGCTGCTTCACAAGCTCGAAAATGGTAATGCGGTTGAAAGTGACGTCGCAGAGTTTCGGCGCTTGGCCGGGGAGAACTGCGGCCTGCATACCCGCTTAGGCGCGTGGATGAAGCAAAACATGGGGGCCCTTGTCCCCAGAAACGCACCTCTAGGCTCCTCGCCTGGCTTTAACTCCAATACGCCTCTGGCCAGTGCGTTACAAAGCTGGAGTTTCTGAATGTGAGGGGCCTTGTCATTTAGTTCTAGTGCGGCGATAGCTTTCAAAACCAGCTCGTAGGCGGTTTCTTGCGTCGAACTATCGGGTAATTACCTGCAATGATGGGAAGGCTTTTACCCTAGGGCTTGAGGGTTTACCTGTCCCAACTGTCCCACTCCATACATCCGCTGAAACGTGGGACCGTTGATCGCTTGCCTGCGCCGCGTGGCCACTTCGTCTGGCCTGTCGCTCTTGGAGGTTCGAATCCACGCGGTCCCACATTTCGGTTGAAGACGTATACTTCGTTGACTTCCGATTTTGCCAAGGACAAACTTGCGACGGAAGGCGTGGGGGCAAATGCGCTGGCTTAGCAGCAACTATCAATGGCTCATACCCGTTGTTGTGGTGGCCATTATCCTGCTTCTGCTGAAGCGGTGGGTTGATTCTCGGAAAAGCACGTCCAATCCGGCACCCCCGCCCCCAGCGACGCTGAACGCCCAAGACTCCGAGGTGAGCAATTCCCCTGTGGCTGCTGGATCGGCAATCAATCCGAGCATCAGCGCACCAGTGGTCAACGTGAACACCGGCCAGCCAGCGGCTACCGCACAAGCACAACCACAGCCAGGTCGTGCGGCGCAAGCGTCCTACCAGGGGCCACCAAAGGCTAACATTGCGTTTTGCGGTACAGACACAATCGCTATCCAAGAATCTTTGAGCGGCGGCGGTGGCCTGTTCTTTCAGCATGACAACGGGAATAGTGCAGCGGTCGTGCAATTCTCGAACGATGCGATCAAGGGAGCGGAGAATAAGGAAGCTGTTGTCAAAGCGGCCATCATCTACCGCGATGGGCCGAAAGAACTACTGCGGGTTACAGGTAGCTGGCTGGGGCAAGACAGAGCAGATGTTCCCTTCCCAGTTGATTCTTCGCACGCGCTCATAATCGGTTTCATTCTAGGTGATGACTTTTGTGTCCTTGAAAAAAGCGAGGTTTTTGGGCACCGGCGACAGTTCTGGGTTAATGACCTGCGCCGTTTGGGCAAACCCGAGCGGCTTACAGCTTTAGTTCGTTTGACAGCAGCGAGTTCTGCGTATTGCTTTTTTGAAGGCGAGTTTGAACTCAACATGAACCCCCTGAAGATTTCGAGCGCTTCTGCCCCAACGGCGGAGAGCTGAAGGAGTTTGTCTGGCTGCGTACCGAAGCCGTTGCGCAAGGCGAGTTTGGGGAGTCAACGGCGGGAGATCGGATCAGGCATGCAAAGTTTGGCGGGCTACGCGAAGACAAAGACCCGAGGCGAGTGGTAAAGGGAATTTCGTCAAGCTGGTTGTAAACGTATTTATCCGGTCGTGCGACTGACACCGTATAAGGTATTCCCTTTCTTGCTGAGTTTGGTCCGCACCCTGTTCGCAGCCAACATTGTCAACAGCGCCTGGGTTATTTCAGCGGTGCTGAATGAACCCAACTGCTCGAACCCCGACTGCTCGCTACCCCAACTCTTGACTTTGAACGGGCTAAAGAAGCGTCCTGAGTGATTACGCAAGAACTTTTCCACGAGGAAGGACAAAGCAATACTAGGTGTCGGGCGGAACGAGCTTTCAGCATCGACCGGGCTGCCCACTTTCTTCTCAAGTGCTGCTTTGAGTTGGTCTATTTGGTTTTGTAGAAATGTGACGCTTTCACTCTGCTCTTGCTTCTGAGTAGAGATCACCTCCCGGAACTCCAAGGGCCCGACCTTTTTCAAACCCAGCCCGAACATTCTCCACGGGATGAGAATTATCGCCAAGCATGCCAGGCAAAAAATCAATGCTGCCCCTAGACCTAATTCACTCGGTTTTACGTCATCCCTAAGGCCGTAATGTATGAGCAGTCCAAGGATCACAATCGCCGGGATGCCGAATACGAAAGCAAACGCGGTCTTTAGTCCTCCAGAAAGCTCGAACTCCTGGGAAGACGTCGCAGAATCGTCCTCGATATCCGCACTTTGATTGCCATGGTTCGCAGATTTATCCGACATGCAAAGAGCCTAGCACCGGGGACAAGACGCAACAATCGCTAATGCGGGGCGTTCACCACCAACCGTGCAATCTCTCTGGCAACCGTGAAGCGAACGGCGCTAGACTAACCAAGCCCTTTCTACCAAGCCATTCCCGGACTTTCAATCTTCAAACGGAACTGCGTCGTTCGAGTATGCTGACAGCTTTGGAGTCGCATGTTGCCAACTAGCCGAATCTCAATTTGACAGGAACGAAGCGCTGACGCAGCGTTTTTGCCCATAAGTAAGAGTCAAAAAGGGGGAATCCCGTTACGCCCCGGAACTTGCGAGAATTCTTGCAAATCTTACAAAGGAAAGGAGATGCTCATGAAAAGATTCCTATTGGCGGCGCTACTCGTCCCAGCATTCAGCCTCGCGCTGACAGCTGATGATGACCACGGCGTTGTTTTTAGTGCGAACCTTTCGACTTTCAACGAAGTGCCACCGAAGGCCAATGGTGCAAACGGGACTTTTCGGGCGAAGTTGAGCGAGGACGGTACCACTCTGAATTGGACCTTCCTTGCACTGAACATGGCCCCCAACGATCAGGCCCTCAATCAGCATGACTTCGCCGGCTTCCTCGACGCGCTCCGGCACGGGTCCGCCTATGCGAACATGCATACGACGCGTTTCATGGGCGGCGAGATCCGAGGACAGATCGCCATGCATCGCGGCGATGACGACAGGGATGATCGATAGCTTCATTTGAACCGCGCAGCTTGCTGTTGAGCGTATTCGCGACGGTCCGCAAGAGATGACGATAACGCGCAGGAGGCGCTAGTTGAAGCGGAACCGCTGCTCGAAGCTGCGACCCGTGGGGCTGAACAAATTGGATTCAAGCTTCTGCACGGAAGAGAAAGTGTTTGATCCCACCGATGTCCCGGTCGAGGTTCACGAGGAACCGACGACGCATGTCCTGATGATCGAGAAACTGAAGCGTTGGCTCAAATCACATGGGAGGGGTGAGGAAGCAACACCGCAGACGCCTCAAAGATGTTCGAGAACCATCGGAGTCCCCGCGGATCCAGAGGAGTTCAAAATGTCAGAAGAAATCTTGGCACCAGTAGAGTTTTGTAAGGATGCGTATGGACGCTCCGACGGTCGGCCGTGTAACGAGGGTCGACTCTTCATTGCGTTTGGTGCGCGTAATCAGACTAGAAGTCTACGAGATTGCGGGGAGGGATAGCGACACGCACGGCGTTGAGCACCGCGGCGAGATCGATGGCTTCTTGTACGATGGCTCCGCCAATGGGCGGCAGATGTCCGAATGCCGCAGCAAACATCCCGAGTATGCTCAGCATCATCCCTCCAACGGCGGACTGCAAAGCGATGCGCCGCATGCGTTGACCGATATGAATCAGTTCATCTACGCGCCCCAATGAAGTCTCCAAAATAACGGCATCGGCAGCCTCGGAAGTGACGTCACTGTGGACTCCGAATGCAACGCCGACTGTCGCCGCCTGCATCGCCGGGGCATCATTTACACCGTCACCGAGGAAGAGAGTCGGAGAAACACTCACTTCTTTTCGAGTAATCTCTAGCTTATCTTCAGGGGTTTTGGCGGAGTGTACCTCCGTGATCTCCACCTGATGAGCGAGGCGCCGCACTTCCTCATCGCGGTCGCCGGACACCAGTAGGACGCGATTTACAGCATGGCGCGGTCGCAGATGCCGAATGAATGTGCGGCTATCGGCACGGGGCGTGTCATGGAAACGAAGAGTGGCAGCGTATGTGCCATCGATAAAAACCAAGCATTCCAGTCCGGATGTCACCGGCGGCAATGTGATATCTGACCCTGAAATCTTCCTACGACCCGTAAGCAAAACCGTTCGACCGTCGACGGTTCCCCGTAGCCCTTCGCCCGGGCGTTCACTTATTTCCGAGGCGATTTCCACGGGCAGGCTGGACCTTTGCGCGGCTTCTAAGATGGCCTTCGAGAGTGGGTGTTTGGAGTATCGCTCCAGACCGGCGGCAAGCTGCAGGACCTCGTCTTGGGAAAATCCAGGCGCACAAAAAACCCCGGATAAGGAGGGTTCGCCGTAAGTCAGCGTCCCCGTCTTATCGAAGATCAGCGTGCGGCACCGATCGACCTGTTCGAGTGCCGCAGGATTTTTGATGATGATGCCGCGTCGAGCGGAAAGAGAGATTGCGCCGATAATGGCAACCGGAATCGCGATGAGCAGGGGACACGGTGTCGCAACCACGACAACCGCGAGGAAACGATGGGACTCTCCGGTGAACAACCAGGCTAGGAGGCCAAGCGCAAGGGCCACAGGCGTGTACCAGGCGCCTAGCTTGTCCGCTAACCGACGAATATGAGGCCGCTGTTGCTCGCCGTCTTGCATGACTCTCATAATTCGCGCGAAGCGAGAATCCACTGCCAACTTTTCAGCGCGAATCGACACTGCCACATTCCCGTTTATGGCGCCGGAGATAACTTGCGAGCCCGGCACCTTTTCGATTTCAAAGGGCTCGCCTGTCAAGTAGGCCTCGTTCATTTTCCCATTGCCTTCGATGACCACCCCATCGACTGGACAGATTTCGTGTGGAAAAACAACCAGCGTGTCCCCGACCCCGATGTCGCCGAGCTTTACATCAGAAACATCAGACCCAGTTCTTCGATGGGCATCTTGCGGCATTCGCCGTGCCAGTGCATCGAGAACTGAGGACGCTTTTCGGCTTGCGAGCTGTTCGAGTGCCGCGCCACCTGAGAGCATGAGGATTACGATTGCACCGACCAGGTGCTCATCCAAAAGGACAGAGGTGATGATGGAGATACCTGCGAGATGGTCAGACCCGAATTCATGGGCCATAAGCTTTCGGGCAAGAGAGAGCAGAAGCGGCAAACCTCCAAGGATGAGCACTGCGATGAGAGGTGCCTGCCAAGCAGGCGTGGCGGCACTTAGAATGTATCGGGCAATTAGATGAAGAAGGATGCCGCCAGCGGCGATAGTCGCCGTCGCCCTCGGATCCAGCAAAAACGAAAAACTGTTGGGCTTCTTTGGCGCCGCAAAGTCGTGTGAGATCTGTGCGTGGCTTGCCATATCAAATCTCGCTTCTGCGGCCAATTAGGTGGACAAACGCGGACAGGGTAGCGGGCTAGCTTGCTGTTTCAAGCCGCTTGAAAAGCCGAATGCTTAATCTCGAGCGTCATCTTCGGGGGATTGAGCAAGGTATTGTGAATGAGGCAGTGACGCACCGCATCATCGATCCCTTGCCGGTGTTTGTCGCCAAATTCCGACGGAACTTCCACCTGAATCCGAAAGTTATTCATGCGAGGCGGATTCGCGGCCTTCTCGGCGGAGACGCGAACGAGGGTGCCATCTGTGGCTAGCTGATGCTTCTTCAGATATTGCGCTGCGTAGAAGCCGGCGCAGGCCCCCAATGACGCCAGAAGCAGTTCGGGAGGCGTCATGCCTTCGTCAAAGCCCCCGTTCTCCGCGGGTTGATCGCAAGCAATCCGGTGCTGCCGGGCTTTAATCTCGAACTGGACACCTCCGAGGTGTTCAACGGTGACTTCCATATAGCCTCCTTGCTCTCATCTAGGAAGGACGGGCGACGTGCTCAAGACCGCGGCTGGCGGCGTCTTGTTTTTTGCATTCCGTAAGCAATTCGCCCATTGGCCCGCGATTTCCGGGGCGGACAACAACTTTTTCTGGATATTCGCGGCGAAAGGTCTCCGCGATGTGGCAGTTCCAACAAACGGGCAGGTGCGTTTCGAAGAGTTCCGGCAATTTCTCTGGCGTAACTTCGTTCCACTGCACCGTCTTTCGGTCGGGCCCAACAAGGGCGGGCCTGTGGTCATGCCAGGCCAGCTCAAGAAAGGGCTTGTGGCAGTAGGCGCAGGCCCTGCCCCGGTACCAGTCAGAGACCTTCGTCCACACGAGGCAGTTCTGCGGATCCGCGCCGAGTTCGCTGAGGCATTCTTGGCCGCAGCTCTGGCGCTCGGGCCAGCGGGAACATTCGCTCAAGTGGATTTGGGGACGACCAGTCAACGAACTGCGCGCCGCATCAGCGAGCGCTACTTTCACACAAGCAGCTTTGCCTGTTTCAGGACAGGTGAATAGCATCCTGCCTCGATACCGG
>Ga0306923_10003049_pt1 | contig 15657 bp, 12 predicted proteins | sample sta12Can44000108_FD_203841 | JGI IMG/M metagenome (GOLD analysis project Ga0306923, IMG submission 203841) | Lab enrichment of tropical soil microbial communities from Luquillo Experimental Forest, Puerto Rico - statanox.12C.anox.44.000.108 (v2)... | ecosystem: Environmental > Terrestrial >... | reverse complement strand
CGCGGGCTCGCATGCCGCCGCCTCCGCGGAAACCTCCACGGCCGATACTCGCGCGCCGTCCTGACGCAACGTGCGCTCGTCCAGACCTCACGTTTCCTAATCCGCCTCGCCCGCGGGAAGGTCGCTGCGCTGCCCTCGGCCGGCCGCCCGACGGCCGTTGTCCTGCGCCAGGCCTGCCAGCGCCGGGCCGTTGTCCTGCACCGGGTCTACCACCAGCAGGAAGTTGTCCTATGCTCGGCCGCTGTCCGGCACCGGGCCGTAGCCCTGCTCCGGGGCGGTCGGGCCGGTGTTGCCAGTTGGTCCCGCCGAGCGGATTCACCCGTGGCCGATTGGCGATGATGCCGGCATTGCCCCAATTGACTCCGCCGCCCCACCAAGATCGGCCGCCCCCCAATTGCTGAGAGCCCAGCCCGCACCGAATGCAAGTCCGGCCGCGATCAGCCCGCCGGCGATGTATCCGGGGTATCCCCAATAATATGGCGGATAGTCCGCGTACGGCCACGTGCCGTACACGACGGCGGGATCGTAGTACGGGACATAGAGCATGTTCGGATCGGTCGGCTCGATCGCAATAATCGTTCTGCCACCCTCCTGGGTCTTGGTGACCTTCTGCTCCTTGGTTGAGGTCAGCTTGTTGTTGGCATCAGCTTTCGCACGCAAGCGCTGAATGGCATCCATGACTTCCGACTGCTGCGCCAGAACCGCTTCGCCCAGCTTCACGGTCCAATCGAGCTGCGAACTCATCATTGCAAGGACGTCGGGTGTGGCGACCAGCGATTTCACGCTGTCATCCCAGGATTGCCTGTCAACCGCCGCCTTCAGCCGTTCGCCTTTCAGCTTCTTGTTTTCCGTTGCCCAGCGATCGGCCTGTACCACCTCGACCGGGTAGGTCGAGGCCATCAGGACCAGAGAGAGCAGATTGTCTGGATAGAGCGCGATCGGCGCCACGAGCGCTTCGAGCTCTTCGGGCTTGAGTAGCTTTTCGGCGGGCGCTGGCTGAGCTGGGGGAGCCGCCGTCGGCGCCGGCTGGGCCGGCGAAGCGGCTGGCGTCGATTGACTTGGCGGCGCAGCGCTGGGCGCCTGCTGATTTTGCGCCATGACCGCCGATGGGGTGAGCACGAAAAACCAAAGGATTAGCGACGCAACCTTCACCGCCCGGGGCAAAATCATCCGAGTCCTCCGGCTCACATTTTGTACGTTCACTACTCCGTCGACCTAGCTACTTCACGTTGATCCAGATCAATGGAAAACGAAGGCCGCGTTCGCGGTTCGCCATTTTCCCCGGATGCGCATGCACGATGAGCTATCAAAGTTTGCGTCCGAAAAGCGCCGCGACGCGTGCGTCGGCTGGTTTCCACAGATCCATGCGGCGACCGGAGGCTGATCAAAAGGGAACGGCGATAACGCGATTCGACGGATCGCCGGTGGAGCTTGACATCCGCTGGTAGGCGGCGCCGCCGGATAGCTGGCACCGAGCAAAGGTCTTCGTGAGGGCACCAAGGTTCATTTCGGCTCGACGAGGTGATCATCGATGTCTGATTGTGGGCCAATCGCAGACACGCCCGGGTGATCGCGAGGGCTGTATCGCCCATTTGATTTAGCCTCGCGAAGCCAATAAGTTCTTCGCTGCCGGATATTTTAGCCACCAGCGGTGGGAGGACCTTCCGTGGTGAAGATCATTCTGATGATTGGCACCATCTTGATATGGTGGTCATCAAATGCGACGGCACAAGAAAGGTTGGTAGGGCATTGCATAGCCGACCTCAGGAACCTGTGCCCAGGTATTCCGCCGGGAAACAACGCCCTCCGGGCCTGCATGAGGGAACACATCCGCGATGTCTCATTTCCATGCCTAGTGACGCTTGCTAAGTTCGCTGAGGTTCGCGGGTCTCACAAAGAGTGCAGCGCCCATCTTCGGCAACAGTGTGCGGGCGTCGAGCGTGGAGGGGGACAGTTCGCTGCTTGCCTGAGGTCCGCTGCCGCTAGCCTAAGCGATACTTGTAAAGATGCTCTTGCGCGGGCGGTCCGCCGCGCTCGCTCATAGTGACCCGCAACGGTCGATGACAACGTCTGCTTAGAGGTCAAAAGACGACATTGCAGAGTGATCGGCGCCTGGCCGCTCCCGCGCTTAAAAGCGGACCTCTGGGCGCGATGATCACGTTAGTGGGCCGATAAACGTATATGACCAGAGCTATTGGACCTGAGTCCAACTAGTCGGCATTTTCGGCAACCCCCAAACTTCGCACCTCAACACCCCTCGCCGGTGTCTCGTCCCCGGCGGGGCAACCGGAATTGGGAGTCCGTGATGAACGATACCGACACGCCGCATACCTCCTTCTCGGCTTCAACGCCCGTCGATCATTCCGTCAATCGCCGCAATATGCTGCTGGGCGGTACCGCGCTCGCGGCGGCGACGGCCCTGACAGCAGCAGCGCCCGTCAAAACGGCGCAGGCGCAGCAGCAAGCGGCACCGGCCGCCGGACAGAAACCGAACATCCTTGTTATCTTCGGCGATGATATCGGCGTGCCTCAAATCAGCGCCTACACCATGGGCCTGATGGGATATCGCACGCCCAATATTGATCGCATTGCGCGTGAAGGCGCTATTTTCACCGACGCCTATGGTCAGCAAAGTTGCACGGCCGGACGCGCATCGTTCATTCTCGGTCAGGAGCCGTTCCGCACCGGCCTTCTTACCATCGGCATGCCGGGCGATCCGCATGGCATTCAGGATTGGATGCCGACCATTGCCGACGCGCTGAAGACGCAAGGTTACGCTACCGGCCAGTTCGGCAAGAACCATCTTGGCGATCGTGACGAACACCTTCCGACAAAGCATGGCTTCGACGAGTTCTTCGGCAATCTTTATCACCTCAACGCCGAGGAAGAGCCGGAAGGATACTTCTATCCGAAGGACCCGGCCTTCCGAAAGCAGTACGGACCGCGCGGCGTCATCAAATCCTCAGCCGATGGAAAGATTCAGGACACAGGTCCTCTGAACATCGCGCGCATGCCCACAGTCGACGAGGAGTTCCTGGGGGCGGCCAAGGATTTTATCGGCCGCCAGGCTCGAGCCAACCGGCCGTTCTTCTGCTGGTTCAATTCCACACGCATGCATGTCTTTACTCACCTGAAACCGGCATCGCTCGGCAAGACCGGAAAGGGCATTCACGCGGATGGCATGGTCGAGCACGACGGCATGGTCGGCGAGCTTCTCCAGCAGCTCGACGACCTCGGCATCGCGAACAACACGATCGTGCTCTATACGACCGATAACGGTGCCGAGATCGCGTTGTGGCCCGACGGCGCGATGACAATGTTCCACGGCGAGAAGGGCACGACCTGGGAAGGCGGCTTCCGTATCCCGATGATGGTGCGTTGGCCGGGCGTGGTGAAGCCGGGAACGCAGTACAACGACATCATCTCGCTCATCGACTGGTTCCCGACGCTATGCGCGGCCGCGGGCATCCCCGACATCAAGGAAAAAATGAAGACCGGCTTTGCCGGCGCGGGCGGCAAAACCTTCAAGGTCCACCTCGATGGTTACGACTTCCTGCCTTACTTCAAGGGTGAGGCGAAGCAAGGACCACGAGATGCGATCTACTATTTCGATCAAGGCGGCAATCTCAACGCGCTGCGATGGAACGATTGGAAGCTCAGCTTCGCAACAACCAAGGGCAACATCGCAACAGGGGTTCGCGAAACGTCAGCTTGGGCGCTCATCGCAAATCTGCGCATGGATCCCTACGAGAAAGGCCTTGAAGAAGGTGGGGGCGCTATCGAGTTCCTGGCACGAAACATCTGGCTGCTCGTTCCCATTCAAGGGAAGGTCAAGGAGTTCTTCAGCGATTTCGAGCAATATCCGTATCAGAGCGGCAGCTCACTCAATGCTGGCAACATCAATTATGGTATGCTTCGCCAGCAGGACGCGATGAGGCGGCTAAATGAACTCGAGCGATTGATGCCTCAATAGCCAAATTCCTCCTCTCTCGGCAGTCTTCGGCCTCACCGGGCAGCCGGTGAGGCCGCTTCTTTGACGCAGTCACGCCCGCCTTGATGTCAGGCGGAAGCCCTGTCGAACCCGAGACCGGCACGACGTTGATCCATATCAATGCGCGATAGTTAAGAGCGGCGTTTTCGTATGCTTTGATCCGGATTTGCCAATGATCGCAGGCAATGATCCGGATAAGGCAGGGATGTAGTGGCTGAGACGGTTTCTCGAACCGTTTGGGTCGACGCGCATGACCGCTTGGAAAACACACTCTATTCCCGGATCACCTTTCATCTTTCTTTTGTTACTTGTGCTGTGTGCTCAGTCTGGCGCCCTTGCGCACGGCGGCTTTTCGCACGACGACCCCTGGAATCCGGAGCATATCGATCGCCTTCCACCCGAAATACGAAATGCCGTGATTCACATGTGCAGCGAGAGACCCAGCGCCGCGCACTACTTTGCGACCTATCTCGACAACGCGAGAATAATCAGGCTGCATTTTGAACATTTCGATTGCGAGGGAAGAAAAATTTTTCGCGACGCGGGCCGCTGCCTCCACGAGGAGTTTGAGCTTTCACATTCGCACTACAGGCTGATCAGAAGTTACTACGCTCGATGCGACGATTGAGCTCTTTCCCCAAATTGAACCTGGAGCCGCGTCCGGGTCATTGGTGGCAGTGACCTGCAGCGCCGGTGAGACGTAATTACTTGTCCCCGACAGCCGCGCTATCGCCAATTTGAACATTGCTCAAGGAAATGCGCGCCATCCCGTTTTCAAGGTTTTGAACAAGCGGCCTATAAAGTGCGGCGCCAGTCTCTTCAAAGAGCAAATCGACTCGTCCAAGCTCTTCCCGAACACTCACGATCTCCCCGGACACGAAAAGTATCTGGGCACGCACAATGCGCGCCAGACACTCGGCGATCCTGGCGTGCCTGATCATCGAAGTTTTTATTGCGTCATCTGCCGTTCTCAACGCGATCGCAAGATCACCCTTCAGCCGGTAGGCATTGGCCAGATCAGCCAACATTCTCGGTTCGTATTCGAGCCCAGCGCTTCTTCGTCGGGCGAAATCCAGGGCAGCAGTCAAATCTTCAATGGCCCCGCTCGGTTTACCCGCCACGATTTGAGAGAGACCACGGCATGCCGTCGCATACGTTCGGAGGTACGGAACGCCGCTCCGTATCGCCATCGAGTACGCCCGCTCGGCATGTCGCTCTGCGAGCCAGACGTCATGTCGGGCCCAGGCCAGGTCAACGTACGAAATGCTTGGCATGACATGATCGGTGGTATTTATCTCGTCGGTACTCATGGCGATCACGCGATCAAGAAAGGGGCGCGCTTCGTCGCCGCGTCCAAGCATGACCAGCAACTGACCGCGCAACGTCATCAGCCAGGGTTCAAGATCGAAACCAAGTATCTGACGATGAAATTTGCTGAGTTCGCCTGCGCGATTGGTCGCTTCAATATTGGCTTCGAGAGCCTGGGCGAGACGGCCCGAGAGCCGCAGTGCATGGCTCAATCCCGCCGTCAGCATCACTTCCAGGCTCTGGTCGTTGGCCTCTTTGGCCAGAGCCAATCCCTGACGCACCTTTTCGACATAATCGTCAGCCGATCCTCTTATCGCGAGGACCCTGCCGAAGCCGGAGTGCAGCATAGCGTTGGCGCGCGTGTTGCCACTCCGCAGGGCTATTTGTTTGGCCTCTTCAAAATAGGGCTCGGCTTCCTCTGCTGAGAGGCCTTCACGCCATCCGATGTTCATGATCTGGCCGCAAGCCATCATCCGAAGATAGTCAGATGTTTCGGTGCGCGGGAGGGCAACAACCAGTTCCCGCGCCTTGCTCCAGCTTCGCACTGCCTGATTCGGATCCTTTGCACCGACCCACATGGCAGCACGCACATGGGCCTGCGCGGCAGGCAGCAGATCCCCCGCTTGCTCCAAGTGAAATGCGACCAGAGACGAGTACTCATCGAGCCGAGAAGCAAATTGGCTCTCCACGGCCCGTGCGACTTCGCGATGAAGCTCGGAACGTCGTCCATGCAAAAGGGATCGGTAGGCTACTTCCTGAATCAGCGGATGCCAAAACGCATGTGTCGCCGGACTTGAGGGGGGCAACTCGTAGAGCAATTCGGCACGTCGCAGTTGCCGAAGGGCTTCCGCTACCTGACCTTCCGGCAAGTTGGCGACGCGGTCCAGGATCGCGCGCGACACCTCACGGCCAATGACAGATGCGGTTTGCAACACCTGGCGCGATGGCTCCCTCAACCGGTCAATGCGCGCAGCAAGCACCGCCTGCACTGACGTTGGCAGAGGGATCACATCTATTCCGGCCTTTAGTCGATATGCCCCCTGCTGACCTTCAAAGTCGCCACGCTCGACGAGCGAGCGCACCAGTTCTTCCAGAAAGAACGGGTTACCTTGGGCGCGCTCTCCAATGTTACGGGCTAACAGTGCCAGGGAAAGATCGTCGCCCAACAGACTCCTCAACAGTTCGCTGGCCTCTGAAGCCGGAAGCGGCTCAAGTGAGATTTGACGATAGTGCGATCGCTGCATCCACCGGGCGAAATAGCCGGTCCGAAAATTCAGAAGCACCAATGTTTTTGTGCCAACGACCGCATCGACCAGCGCCTCCAGAAACTCTTCGCTGGCCGGATCGATCCAGTGCAAGTCCTCGACAACGATCAACACCGTTTCGTCGGCCGGTCTCGAATGTATGAGATGGCGAACAAAGGCGAGCAGCCTATGCTTTCGGGTAGCAGGATCGTGTTTCGGTTCAGGATTCTTTGGATCACGCAGACCCAGAAAATTGAGAAGCAACGGCATTGAATCGCTGAAATCTCCTCGCGAATTCAGCAGATCGACAACCCGTTGTCGTGACACTTCCGCCGTCTCATTCAATTGAATGGAAAACGCGCTTCGAAACAAGTCGATCACGGGCTGGAACGGGGTCGCCCGCCCGTGCGAAAGGACGCGAGCTTCATGAACGCGAATGCCCTGCCTGCGGCAAAATTCGGCGAATTCGAAGCATAGCCGGCTTTTTCCGACGCCAGCTTCGGCGACTACGCTGACGACCCGACCGTCGCCCTTCATTGCATTTGCGAGTTCGCTTTGGAGCGCGGCAAATTCGTTACGGCGTCCGACGAGCGGACTCAGACGCCGGCCACTTCGGAAAGCGTCGCTCGCCGGCGCGTTCAATCGCCCCTTCAGTTCGAAGATCTCTACGGGAGCTGCGATGCCGCGAACTTTCTGCAAACCAAGGGGACGGACTTCGACAAACTGTCGAGCCGCCGCGTAGGTATCCTTCGTGATGAGGATGCTGCCGCCATCCGCCATCTCCTCCATTCGACTCGCGAGATGCACATTTACGCCGGCCGCGTCATACGTTTGATAGATGGAGTTCTCGACAACCTGAACGACAACTTCACCCGTATGAAGGCCGACGCGGATCTGCAATCTCGGATCGTTGAGCTGGCCGACCGCGTCCTGCATGGCTAATGCTGCAAGGCAGCCGCGAACCGCATGATCCTCATGCGGGCGCGGCGCGCCGAAAAGCGCCATGACACCATCGCCCTGTATCTTGTTGACGATGCCGTCGTATCGATGCACGGCATCCTTCATGAGACTTATCACGGGCTCCAGGCGAAGCATGGCCGCCTCGGGATCACCCAAACTGTCAATGAGGCCCGTCGAATTACGAATGTCGGCGAACAAAATCGTGAGACGTTTGTATTCGCCTCCGCTGGCGCTGAGCTCACGAAACAGTTGGCTCAAGTGAGGTGGCTGAGGTGGCTCGGAAGCGACGTCGCCCAAAGGACTGCCGCAATGGCTGCAAAAGCGACTGTTCGGCCGACACCGGCTGCCGCAGGAAGCGCATATCAGGTTGAGCAACGCCCCACATGACTCACAGAACGTGTTCGCTATATCGTTCTCGGTGCTGCAACTAAGACATTGCATTGTGCACACTCTTCGCTGCACGAAGATAGCGCGGGACGAATACTAAAGTCTTTGACACCTGAGCATACCACCTAACCGATCGTTGGATTACTTGCCCTTCTTTTTCGACTTCGAAGAGGGCGCCGGTTTTGCTGCCGGATGCGCGTCGGTAGGATAGCGGCTCTTCAACAGAATGGTGATGCCGCCCTGTGTCGGAGGCGTATCCGGCGCGAACCACATCGTGAATTCATAGTCGTAGCCAGGTGCCCAGGCAAAGACGATCGGCGTGGGTGGCTCGGTGGAAAGGGCGTGATAAACGACGGCGCGAAATGCCTCCTGGAAGCTCGCGGGTATCTTTGCAAGGTATTCAACCCACAGGGCATGAAGCCGCGTTCCTTCCCTTATAACGACTCCCGCAGCGAGTGGCTTGCCGGGCGCGAATGCCTCGCGCTTGGACGCAATTTGAGCTATGTTTTCTCTTGAGAATGCGATGTTGAGATTGGCTAAAACTGTCTGCAAACCGGACATGGCTTATTTCCCTTCTCCCAAATGACGAGCGTTAATTGCGCTCTTGAAGCGAAGCACGGCAGCGGCCATTCAAGCATCTGGCACGCTATCACATCGATCAATCGCCTGCCACCGGCGTTCGTCCGGCTGAAGGAGCCGAGTGGTTCAGTCTGAGGTAATCACCCACAGGTTGGCCCACCCCGACACCGGATGCGGAGCCATGGTGTCACTCAGGGCTGGAAGGCTAGCGCGCGTGGGCCAAAGGGACAGCGACCGGAAGTTGCACCTCACCCACCTTAAGTAGGCTTCGACTCCAAAACCGATCGGCGCAGCGCTTGGAGCGTCATTGCAGGCTCCGCTTCCAGTAACCGGTGCCGAGCTTGCCAGTGATCACCGCCGTCGTGTCCCGAACTTCGTAGGAGCCGGCATCGTCGTAACCCGTGAGCCCTTTGATTGCATGCAGCGCCCAGTGACCGTTCGTCGCGGTGATCGTGCCTTCATGCGCCGGCGCGGCGCGCTGCCCCTCGGCGCGGAATTTGTAGGTGCCGTCGCCCATGATGCGCCAGGTCCAGCGCGACAACCCGCGATCATTCGGTACTGTGATCTCCCAGGTCCCGACCAGGGCGGGATCGATCGCCGAAGGAGGGGGCGCAGGCGCCGTCGTCGATGGCGCACCAGCGACCGCCGGCGAAGCATTCGCCTGTTTTGTGCTCGCCTGGTCGGCCGACGGCGGATCGCCTGCAAGATAGATCGCCCTGCGCGAGAGCGAACCGTAGACGAATGGCTGCTGCTCGTTCCTGGTTGCCTCCATCACGTCGTCGCGGACGTTGCGGAACATGAAGGTGACCTCGATCCCCGGCGTCTCGATATTGTGCAGGAGCGCGGTGGTGAACGGACTATTTCGCCCGTCACCGTCGAGAGCGGTCGTGCCGTCGCGAGCGGCATAGGCGACCAGCACGTTGCCGACCGGCTCAATACGCCCGAGGCCTCCGGCAGTTGCCGCGCGCAGCGCCAGCGCTCGATGCATCTTCGCAGCGAATGGATTGTTGCGACAGGCGTCCAGAACGACGAGACCGAGGCTCGTGGTGTTCGATACCTGCAACATCACGCTGCGGAGGCTGATTGCTTCGTTCTCCGCGTCGATGTCTTTCTTCAATTCCGCGTCGATCGGGATCAGCCAGTTCTCGCCGCTAATTTCCATGCCGTGGCCGGCGAAATACATCACCGCCATGTCGGCGCCCGCCGCTTCGCGCCCGAGCGCGATCAGACCTCGCCGCATCTCCTCAAAGGAGGCGTTGGCAATAAGGGTTACCGAAAAGCCAAGGCGATTGAGAGCAGCGGCAACAGCGCCGGCGTCATTCGCTGGATTGGGCAGCTCCGGCACGTTTCTGTAGGCGCTGTTGCCGACCACCAGCGCCACGCGCTTGCCATCAGCCGACGCGGGTGCCGCGGCGAAGCCCATGAGCAACGCGATAACGCCCAATCCCAGAATTAACCCGCGTCGGTACATCTCGGCTCGCGAACGGAGTTGAGGCATCAGTTTTGTACAGCAGCCGGAGCCGAGCAGCTACGGGAATGGCCGCAACCGTGCATGAAAATCGCAACCCTCGGCCCGCACTTCGCGTGTCAAAGGCTCTGAAGGCGCTTTGGCTCCTTGGCTTGGACGGCTCACATCCTTTAATTTCACCGGCACCGAGAGGCTATTTGTATCCTTTGGTCAACAGTAACCATTCGAATTGTCTGCCAGGCCCGCTAACGATTTCGAAAACCGCTTCCTGCACAGTCGCAGCACAACAGCAAATGGGGAAAGCTTATGAGCGGGAAGGGTGTCTGGGAAAACGTGCGTCGATATCGCACCATCGCTTCATTGTATCGTCAAACCGCGGCGTTTCGTCCTGATCAAAAATGGTCGCTCCTGGCGCAGGCATTTGAATGGGAACGACGCGCCATGACCGAGCTCGAGGCTTACTTCGGCATTCGCGGCGATCTACAACCACAGGCCTATGATGGGACTCTGGGACGTCGTGAAATGGCGGCCGCGTGAGTGCTACCCGCAGCGACGAGCGCTCAAAAAAACGAAATTTCTGCGGGAAGTAAAGAGTTTCCTAAGGCGCCAGCCCACCTGAAATCAGTGTCCGCGATCCCAATCATGGTGATGACGCGAGCGAACACCATCGAGTTCTCAAAGGTGTCTCACTAAAGCGCTTCGAAGCCCCTCCCACCAGCCAATCAACGGTTCACACCGCGGCGAAAATTGTTGATCGGTGTGCTCGGCGCTGTGGTCATTGCGGCCGTGCTGGCGAGTCCCTCGATTCTTTCAACGCGGCTGTGATTTCCTTCCTCGATCAGGCTCGGGCTGCATTCCTGCAGCAGACCGGCGATCCCGTTGCCGCGCAGCAGCTCGCCGGGCAAGCACTGGAGAATTTGCGCCAGCAGCAAGCATCGGCGCTTGCTTATTTCGATGTCTTTGTGGTGTTGGCCGTGGTGACGCTGGTGCCGCCGACCGTCGCGGCGATCATCAACGAGATCGCGGAGGTCGGCCCGACCGCGAGTTGACGCGAGCCTCCGAGCAGCGCATAGCCGACGCCGCCAAGCAGGTAGCCGTAGATGCCGACCTGCGGTGGTAGGCCGGCGAGCGTCGCATAGGCGAGCGACACCGGGATCGCGTAGGCAGCGAGTGTCACGCCCGCGATGGCGTCCTGCGGCAGCCACTTGGCCTGGTACTCGGCCAGCCAGCGGACCGGGGGCACATATAGCTGCCAGGCCGATCCGGTCGGCCGCTCACTCGCATCCGTCATGGTTCGCCCACTCCGCCGTCACGCCTCCCAGTACACCTCGACCTTCCGTCCCCTTGAGCGCCACATTCTGACCTGGCAACGCGACAGGCATGGAAGGCGGCATTGATTCTATCTGATATTCGCCTGCGACAAGCAGGCGCCGCAGCAGCTTTCCGACTGGCGATTTCGGAATGGCGTCGACGAACACGAAGCGTCGCGGCCGCTTGAACGCCGCGAGGCCGGACTCGCCGCAGTATTTGTCGAGATCCTGCTCGCTGACCTGCCGGGAACGTTTGACGAAAGCGGTGACGACCTTGCCCCAGCGCTCATCCGGCAGCCCCACTACGGCGACTTCGAGCACCGCGGGATGCAGCGACAGGCAGCTTTCGATTTCTACCGGCGAAATATTCTCGCCGCCGGTGATGATCATGTCATCGACTCGGCCGGTAACAAAGAGATCGCCATCGCGGTCGACGTAGCCGGTATCACCGGTAAAATACCATCCCTCCCGCAACGCCCGCGCATCGGCATTAGGACGCCGCCAGTAGCCCTCGAATGATTCATCGCCGGCGAGCAACGCGACGATCTCGCCTTCCTCGCCGGTATCGGTGACGTCGGCGACGGAAGCCGCATTGAGCTTGACCACCTTGACCTGCTGGTTGATTCCGGCTTTGCCGGCAGACCCTGGCTTTGCAGGCGCATCCTGGTCGATGGTGAAGGTGTAGATCTCCGAGCTGCCATAGTGGTTGACGAACAGCTCGGGCCGGAAAGCATCCGCCAGCTTCTGCAATAGGCCGTCGGTCATCGATGCGCCGGCAAATCCTAGCTTGCGGACGCTGGAAACGTCGGTTCGGGCGAAGGCATCGCAATGCACAAGATCGTGGTACAGCGTCGGCACCAGATAGAGGTTGGTGATCTGCTCCGCCGCGATCAGCGCCAGCGCCCGCTGTGGATCGAAGCGCGGCAGGCAGACGAAGGTACCCCCAATCAGCGACATCGCGATCAGCGAACGCACGCCCATGGTGTGATAGAGCGGCATGACGCCGAGCGTCCGCTCTCCGCGGCGATAGAGGTTCTGCGCAATGTGGGCTATTCCCGCCGCGCGCTCGGCGCGATGGCGCCGCGGCACGCCCTTCGGCCGCGACGTCGTCCCCGACGTGTAGAGCATGATCGACCATGCCTCGGCGGAAACGCGCGGGCTCGCGTCGGCCGCCCGTTCGCTGCATAGCGCGTCGAACGAAAACTCCCTATTTCGCGCCGAAGAGGACCCGGCTCGCATAACGAGGAGGTCGGACGCGCGCGCCGATGCCGCAACAGCGCCATCGGAGACGTCCTGATAGATCAGGGCGCGGCTCTCCGAATTCTCGATGCAGAAGTCGAGTTCGTCGGGGTTCACCCGCCAGTTGACCGGCGTGACGATGAGGCCCGCCAACTGACAAGCCCAATGCAGGGTCGCGGCCTGCCAGGTGTTTTGAAGCGCGGTGAGCAAATGATCGCCGCGCTTCAGTCCGATGCGGTCGAACGCGCCGACCAGCGACGATATCCTGGTCAGCCATTCCGCATAGCTGAGACGGACCTCGCCATCGACCAGCGCCAAACCTTGAGGATCGCGCGCCACACTCGTAAGGAAACTGGTCCCGAGATCAAGCATCGACGGCCTCACGATTGACTGTTCCCCTCAGCTCAGCCGCCGCCTCCAGCGCCGCCTTGATAATCGGCGCATAGCCGGTGCACCGGCACAAATGCCCCGTCAGCACATCGCGGATCTCCGCTTCGTCCGCCTGCCCACAGCGGGCGAACAGCGCATCAAGCGACATCAAAATGCCGGCAGTGCAGAACCCGCATTGCAATGCATGATTCCGTTGGAAGGCGGACTGCAGGACGCAGAGTCGACCCTGCTGGTCGGCGAGGCTCTCCACGGTCCGGACCTCGCACCCCTCGACCTGGAGTGCGAGGGTGAGACAGGCGCGCGCGGGCCGGCCATCGACGACCACCGTGCAGGCGCCGCAAACGCCGTGCTCGCAGCCGACATGGGTGCCGGTCGCCCCGATCTCGTGACGAATGAAGTCGCTCAAAAGCATCCGCGGCTCGCAGACCCGGTCGACCATGTTGCCGTTGAGCACAAGGCGGATCTGGTGGCGCTGTTCGGCGGACATGCGCGTCATCGAGTCACCACCTCAATCAGCTCGCGACCGATCATCCGCACGAGGTCGCGGCGGTAACGCGCGGTGGTGTGCAAATCGTCACGGGCGTCGAGATCATAGGCAAAAGCGTTAAGCGCATCGGTGAGCGCGCTGCCTTCGAGCGCCTCAAAATCACGCGCGACCGGCGTGTCGGCGACACCGCCGACGGCAAGCCGCACGCCGCGATCGGTTGCCACCGCGGCGCAAGCCACGATCGCGAAGTCGCCATGCCGGCGCGCGACTTCGCGGAAGGCGCAGCGGTTTCTGTTGCTCGTGGGAAATTCCACCGCCTCGATCAGTTCGTCGTCACCGCGATCGGTCGCCATCATCCCGAGGAAGAAATCGCGCGCGGCGACGCGCCGCCGTTTCCTGGCGCTCAGCAAGACGATCTCACCGCCCAGAGCCAACAACACCAGCGGCATCTCGGCGCTGGGATCAGCGTGAGCGATCGAGCCGCAGATGGTGCCGCGGCTTCGTGTCTGCACATGGCCGGTCCAGGGCAAAGCGAGCGACACGAGCTTGAGGTCGCGATCAAGCGATGGCCATTCCAAAAGCTCGGCCTGGCGGACGGCGGCGCCGACGGCAATCTTGCCCTGTCTCGGCTCGATCCGGCGGAGTTCCTCTAGGCGCATGATGTCGACGAGCACGCGGGGCTTGGCAAGGCGCATGTTCAGCATCGGCATGAGCGACTGGCCCCCGGCGATGATGCGGGCATGGCCGCCCTCGCTGCGAAGCACATCGAGCGCCTCGTCCAGGCTTTCGGCACGCACGTAGTCGAAGGCCGCGGGTTTCATGGCCGGCCTCCAAAGAGCGCGCGCAACCTCGAGAAGACCGAGCCGCTCGACCCGCGATCGGCGTGGTTGTTGCCGCCGGCTTTCCGTGCCAGCCCCGCGAAGAACTGGCCGATAATGACGCGAGCGGCGCCATCGAGCAGGCGACCGCCAATGCTGGCGACCTTGCCGCCGATCTCGGCTTCGTAACGGTAGTGGAGCGACGTGCCACCATCAGCTTCCGGAGCAAGCGTAATCCGGCCCTTGCCCGAACCGAATCCAAGCGCGCCTTCGGCGGTGCCGCCAAGCGTCACACCGTTGGGCCGATCGAAATCGGAAAGGGTGACCGTCGCTCGATACCGTCCCTTGACCGGGCCGACGCCGATCGTCACGTCGGAGCGGAACTGCGTTTCGGAAACCTTCCGCACGCCATGGCAGCCAGGGATCACCGCTTCTAGCGTCGTCGGATCGAGCAGCATCGCACACACCTGTTCGGGCGTTACCGCGACTTTGGCGATACCTTCGCCGGATAGCTTGCGGCCACCTTTAAGCGCATCACGCCCCTCCGATTTACCCGACGGCGCCGGCATTTCCGCCCCACGCACAACGTCGGCAAGGCGTGCCGGCAGCAATGGCAATTCGACATCGCTTGCGCCAAGCGCATCGGCGACGGCATTGGCGATGCACACAGGTGTCGACATGGAATTGCCTTCGCCGACGCCCTTGGAGCCGAGCGGCGTAAACGGCGAGGGCGTCTGCATGTGCAGGATCAGCGGCTCCGGCACTTCGGCAACGGTCGGCAAGAGATAGTCGGCGAAGGTACCGCTCAGGAACGAACCGTCAGAGGCGTAGGCATATTCCTCGTAAAGCGCGGCGCCGAGCGCCTGCGCGAAGCCGCCGCGGACCTGACCGTCGACCATCGCCGGATGCAGGATCGTACCGCAGTCGTGCATCGTCACGTAACGGTCGATGCGCGGCTGCAGCGTGGTGCGGTCGATCTCAACTCCGCAGAAATCAAAGATGAAGCCGTAGCACAGCGAGGAGTTGATATGGTCGCGGTCGTCCGGAGGCGTCAGCTCGGGCGGAGTCCAGAACACTGTTTCGCGGATGGTCTGACCAACCTCGTCCGGCAACGCGCCCGGTGACCAGTGACTGAGCGCGGCGATGCGGGAGAAGGCTACCTTATTGTCTGGGTTGCGTTTCGACAAAACGAAGCCACCGGCAAAGGCAATGTCGTCGCTCTCGGTGTTCAAGCCGGCAGCAGCGACGCGCGCAAGCCGACCCGCAAGGCGTTCGGCGGCAAGCTTGGCGGTTCCGGCAACCGCGGGCGCAAAGCGGCTGGCGTAATTGCCCGACGCGATCGACCATGCGTCCTTGGCGGTGTCGATCTCCGCGTTCACGCGGATGTCGGCCGGCGTCAGTCCCAGAACGTCGGCAACGACCTGGGCGAGCACTGTGCGGTGCCCCTGGCCTTGTGGCACGGACGTAACATGCACG
>Ga0306923_10003047_pt1 | contig 15657 bp, 11 predicted proteins | sample sta12Can44000108_FD_203841 | JGI IMG/M metagenome (GOLD analysis project Ga0306923, IMG submission 203841) | Lab enrichment of tropical soil microbial communities from Luquillo Experimental Forest, Puerto Rico - statanox.12C.anox.44.000.108 (v2)... | ecosystem: Environmental > Terrestrial >... | reverse complement strand
CATGGGGCGAGGAGGCATGGCCTCGCTTCTGGTCGAGCGGCGCCTGCCACGCGCGGCCACGACGACGCCTCCTTGGCGCCACCCCGAGTTGGCTCGCTTCCCGTCTCTTCCTCCGACTAGTCCACAGTCGAGATGGCGACGCTGCTGATCGTCGACGACAACGCTGCGCTGGCTGAGGACCTGTGCGAGGTGCTCGAGGAGGAAGGCTTCGCGTGCTGGCCGGCGGCCGACGCAAACGAAGCCTTGCGGCGACTGCGCCGCGAGTCGCATCCTCCCGACTTCATCCTGGCCGACCTGAGGATGCCAGGCATGGCGGCTTTCGAGCTCCTGCGCATCGTGAGGACGACTCCAGGCTGGTCGCAGGTCGCGTTCGTGCTGATGACCGCGGGTATCGAGGAAGACGTTCCGCTCGGCGTCCCGGTGGACGGCCTGCTGTTGAAGCCGTTCGGCATCGAGCAGCTGCTGCATGCGCTGCGCTCGGCCCTCCAGCATCGCCGGTCCGAGGACGCGGCTGCTTCGGCGTGATGCGCCGCCCGAGGCATGGTCGTGGCTCGACGAGGAGGCCCCTTCATGAACCATGCGACCGCCGCAAGCCTGCCGCCGCTGACGATCAGGGGCATCGACACCTTCGCGGTCGAGGTGCCGATGACGTTTCCGCTCGGCACCAGCGCCGCCACCGTGCGCAAGGCACCGCTGCTGCTGATCGATCTCCTGACCGAGGAGGGCATCACGGGCCGCACGTATCTGTTCTGCTACCGCGCGAGCGTCCCCAGGGCGATCGATGCGGTGCTTCGCGACGCGGTCTCTCTCGTCGGCGGCGAGATCGTGGCCCCGCTCGAGATCGCGGCCAAGCTCAATCGTCGCTTCGCGCTCGTCGGCGTGGCGAGCGTGGTTCGGATGGCGCTCTCGGCGCTCGACATGGCGCTGTGGGATGCGCTCGCGGTGGCCGCCCGGCTCCCGCTCGCGACCCTGCTCGGCGGCAGGCCGAGGCCGATCCCGGCCTACAACTCGAGCGGGCTGGGGCTCATGCCGCCGGACGCTGCCGCCGACGAGAGCGAGAAGCTGCTCGCCGGTGGTTTCCGCGCCGTGAAGCTACGGCTCGGCCACCCGACGCTCGAGCAGGACCTCGAGGTCGCGCGCGCAGTCCGCAGGCGGCTCCCCGGCACGGTCGAGCTGGCGGTCGATTACAACCAGGCCCTGACGGTCGCGGAGGCGATCCGCCGCGGGCACGCGCTGGAATCGGAAGGGATCACCTGGCTCGAGGAGCCCATCCGGCACGACGATTACGCCGGGAACGCGGCCGTCGCGAGAGCGCTCGCGGTACCGGTGCAGATCGGGGAGAACTTCAACGGCCCCGAGGCCATGATGGAGGCGCTCCGCGCCGGTGCCTGCGACCACGTGATGCCGGACGCCGCCCGCATCGGGGGCGTGAGCGGCTGGACGATGGCCGCCGGCATCGCGGCCGCGCACCGGATGGAGATGTCATCTCACCTGTTGCCCGAGCTCAGCGTGCACCTGCTCGCCGCGACCCCGACCTGCCACTACCTCGAGTACGTCGACTGGGCGGACGCCATCCTCGAGGAGCCCCTTCGGATCGAGGACGGCTTCGCGCGCGTTCCGGATCGTCCGGGCATCGGGCTCGTGTGGAAGCCCGACGCGGTGAAGGCCTTCGCACTGGATCGATGAGTCGCAGCGAGACGATGGCTCGGTGCGGCTGAGATCCCTCGCGGACATCGGGCAGGGCCTCGGCTGAGGCCCGATCCCGAGCGCGTTCGGGCCCGGCGGAAGCCGCGGCGACCGCTTAGATCGCGTGCATGCCGGCAGGACCTGAGCCGATCGACTGGCGCGACCACGGCGTGCGGGTCATCCGCGGGAACGACCTCGACCCGAACACACCCCAGACGCCGGGGATGAACCGCGCGGCCGCCATCGACCGCGCCCGGGCCGGCGCCCAGAAGCTCTGGGCCGGGACCGTCAAGATCCATCCCAACGCCAGGACCGGGCCACACCACCACGGGGAGCTGGAGAGCGTCATCTACGTCCTGGCGGGTCGGGCGCGGATGCGCTGGGGCGAGCACCTCGAGTTCACGGCGGAGGCTGGCCCGGGCGACTTCATCTTCGTGCCCCCGTTCGTGCCGCACCAGGAGATCAACGCGAGCTCGGACGAGGCGCTGGACTGCGTCATCGTGCGGAGCGGGGCCGAACCGGTCGTCGTGAACCTCGACATCGAGCCCGCCGAGCGGCCCGAAGAGATCTGGGTCGACCCCGTCCACCCGCGTCCGTGACGCTCGCGGCGCTTGGGTGGCACGACGCGCCGGGCGAGGTCCCCTTCCGGACGCCGCCGCCGTCGCCGATCAGGTGCCGGTCGGCTTCACCTCGACGTCGGCCGGCTCGACGGCCGCGACCTGCTCGACGAGGACGATGCCGCGGCGGCGCTTCAGCCGTTCGAAGATCGCGTAGAAGACCGGGACGACGACGAGGGTCAGGATCGTCGACGAGAGCAGCCCGCCGATGATCGCGATGGCCATGGGGACGCGCATCTCGGCGCCGTCGCCCCGCGCGAGCGCGACCGGGATCATGCCGGCGATCATCGCGATGGTGGTCATCAGGATCGGCCGGAGTCGGATGGGCCCCGCCTCGAGCAGCGCGTCGCGCGTCGACCGCCCCTGCTCCTTGAGCTGGTTCGTGAACTCGACGACGAGGATGCCGTTCTTCGTCACGAGCCCCATCAGCATGATCATCCCGATCATCGCGAACATCGACATGAACTGGCCGCTGGCGAGGAGGGCAGCGAGCGCGCCGATGACCGCGAACGGCAGCGACAGCATGATGGTGAAGGGGTCGACGAGGCTCCCGAACTGGGCCGCCAGGATCATGTAGACGAGCACGATCCCGAGGAACAGCGCCTGCAGGAACGACTTGCCCGTCTTGCCGAGCTCCTTGCCCTGCCCTTCGAAGTCGGTGATCACGCCCGGCGGCATCTCCTTCGCCGTGAACGCGCTCAGGTCCTGCATCGCCGCCCCGAGGCTCGCGCCCTTCGGCAGCTCGGCGAGCAGCGTGATCTGGCGGAGCCGCGACTGGCGATCGATCTGGGACATCGCCGCCTCTTCGCGCAGCGTGGCGATGTTCCGCAGCTCGACCAGCTGCCCCTGCGCACCACGCACCGTGAGCTCGCCGAGCCGATCCGCTCCGCGCTGGTCCTGGGGAAGCTTCAGCCTGATGTCGTATCGATCCGTGCCCTGGCGGAACTTGGCGAAGTCGTCGCCGCCCAGGAAGGCGCGGATCGACTGACCGACGACCGCCGCCGGGATGCCGAGCGCCGCGGCGCGCTCGCGGTCGATCTGCACCGAGACCTGCGGCTTGCCGGGCCGGTAGGTCGAGTCCACGTCGGAGAAGAGCGCGCTCCCCCTCATGTGCGTCCGGATCTTCTCCGCCGACGCGATGACCTCGTCCCAGTCGTGCCCGCGGACGTTGAGCTGGACCGGCTGCGGCCGGCTGCCGCCGCCAGCGATGGCCGCGATGTCCTGGACGGCGACCTGCGCGTCCGCGGGGCGGCGCAGGTTGGCGCGCAGCCACGCCTTGAGATCCTCCTGTCCGTAGGCGCGCTCGTGGATCGGCACCATCGACACGTCGAGCTCTCCCTTGTTCACCTCCTCCTGCACGCCGCCCCCGGCGGTCGCGAACACGCTCGTGACGCCAGGCAGCCCGGCGAGCTGCTGCCGCATGGCCTCGAGCTCTCGCGCGGTCCGCTCGAGGGGCGTCCCCACGGGCAGCTCCAGCGTGACCTTCACCTCGCTCATGTCCTGTGCGGGGATGAAGGTGAACTGCAGGAAGCGCCCCAGCGCGACCGTCGCGACGAGCGTGGCGCCCGCGATCGCGATCGTGGCGAGGCGATGGTCGAGCGCCCAGGCGAGCACGCGCCGGTAGGCGCGCTCGATGGCCGAGAGCGCGCGTTCGATCGCGCGGGAGACGCGCCCCGGCTCGCCGTGGGAACGGAGCACGAACGCCGACGCCATCGGCGTGAGCGTCATCGAGACGAAGTACGAGATGGCGACCGCCACGGCGACCGTGACGCCGAACGCTGAGAAGAACCGGCCGACGAGGCCTTCCATGAACGCCACGGGCACGAACACGGCGAGGATGGACAGGGTGACCGCGAGCACCGCGAGCGCGATCTCCTTCGTCCCGGCGTGAGCGGCCTGCGCGGGCGCCTGGCCGTGCTCGGCGTGGCGGCTGATGTTCTCGATGACGACGATCGCGTCGTCGATCAGGAGGCCGATCGACAGCGTGAGCGCGAGCATCGTGATGATGTTGAAGGTGTAGCCGAGCGCGTGCATCGCGGCGAAGGTCCCGACGATCGACGTCGGGAGCGCGAGCGCGGACACCGCCGTCGAGCGCCAGCTGCGCAGGAAGACCAGCACGATCGCCACCGCCAGGAGGCCGCCGAGGACGAGGTCCTCCTGGACACCCTCGATCGACCGACGGATGAAGCGCGCGTTGTCGCGGACGAGCTTCAGCTCGGCTCCCTGCGGCAGCAGCTTCTGGACGTCGGCCAACGCCGCGGTGACGTGGTCCGCCACCTGGACGGTGTTCGCGCCCGACTGCTTCTTCACGACGAGAGCGACGGCCGGACGTCCGTCGTGCGCCGCCACTGAACGCGCTTCCGCCGGCCCGTCGACGACGTCGGCGACGTCCCGCACCCGGATCGGCGCGCCGCCCGGGGTCGCCACGATGAGCTCACGGATCTGATCGACGGTGCGGGCCTCGCCGGTGACCTTCACCACCCGCTCGGCGCCGGGGTCCTCGGCGCGGCCGCCCGGCACGTCCAGGCTCTGCGCCTTGATGGCCTGGACGACGTCGCTCGCGGCGACGCCGTACGAGCGGAGGCGCGCCGGGTCCACGACGATGCGGATCTCGCGCTTGCGGCCGCCGATCACGTCGACCGAGCCGACGCCGTTCTGGCGCTGCAGCGCCGGCTTCACGACGTCATCGGCGAGGCGCGTGAGCTCGTCCGGGGCGATGGACCCGGAGAGCGCGAGCGTGAGGATGGGCGCGGCGCCGACGTCGAACTTCTCGACGACGGGGGGGTCGGCGTCCTTGGGGAGCTTCGACAGGGTCGCCTGAACGCGATCGCGGACGTCCTGCGCCGCGACGTCCACGTTCTTCTCCAGCGAGAACTGCAGGATCACCTGGGATACCGACTCGACGCTGACAGAGCGGATCGACTCGAGGCCACCGAGCGAGTTGAGCGGCTCCTCGAGCTGGTCGGTGACGTCGCGCTCCATCGACTCGGGATCCGCGCCCGGGAGCACCGTCGTGACGGTGACGACGGGGAAGTCCACGTCGGGGAACTGGTCGATGCCCATCTTCGGATAGGCGTTGAGGCCGAACACGACCACCGCGAGGACGAGCATCGCGGTGAACACGGGCTTCGTGATGAAGGTCTTGATGGCGTCCACGTCGGCCTCCTACTTCGCCACGGCGACCCGGGTGCCCTCGGCGAGGCCCCCGACGCCCTCGACGACGACCGCCTCGTCCGGGCCCAGCCCGCCACGCACGCGCGTCCACTGCGGCGTCACCGGCTCGACCTGCACGTCGCGACGGTGCGCGGCCCCAGCGTCCACCACCCACACGAACCGCTGCTCGCCCTCCCGCGCCACCGCCTGCGCCGGGACGAAGGGCCCCTGGCCGGCGCCGCTTCCGCCGAGGTCGACCTCCGCCAGGCCGCCTGGGCGAACCGCCCCGCGCGCACCCGTGGGCGCGCGCACGTCCGCCAGGACCTCGACCGCGCGCGTGGCGGGGTCCACGACCGCGCCGACGCTCGTCACGCGCGCGGTGAACGCGACGCCGCCGGGGATGGTCCGCCCGCGCAGCGTGGCGCCGGGCCGGAGCGGGTCCACGAGGCCCTCGGGGACCGCGAGCTTCGCCTCGACCGCGTCGACCGACACCAGCGTCGCGACCGGGGTGGGCGGCATCATCGCGAGGTAGTCGCCCACGTTCTTCATGCGACTGGTGACGATCCCGTCGAACGGTGCGCGCACGACGTGGTCGCGGAGGTTCTGCTCGAGGAGTCGCACCTGCGCGTCCGCCTGCTCGACGCTGGCGTCAGCCTGATCTGCGGCCGCCCTGACCTTGTCCATGACCGCGGGCGGCGCGCTCCCTGCGTCGAACAGCTGCTGGGTGCGCCCCTGCTCGGCGCGTGCGTTGGCCCGAGCCGCCACCGCCATCTTTCGCGCGGCTCGGGCCTCGTCGAGCTGGATGACCAGCGTGGCGGGATCGAGCTCGACGAGCGGGTCGCCCTTCCGTACGCGGTCGCCGGACTGGACGTGAACCTTCAGGATCGTCCCCGAGACCTTCGCGGAGAGGGTCGCCTGCAGCTTCGAGCGTAGCTCGCCCGTCGCGCGCGACGTCTCGCCGTCGAGCCGCGCGAGCGGCTTGGTGACGCGCACGGCGACCGTGGGCTGCGCCGCGTCGCGCGCGGGGAGCGCCGCCGGACCGGCGCTCGCTCGCGAGCAGCCGAGGGCGCCGGCGGCGAGCGCAGCGGAGAGGAGGAACGTGGTGCGGCGTGTCTTCGTCATCGAGAGCCTCGGGCGGGGCAGGCGATCCGCCCCTAAACGCGACGTTTGTGTCGCCTTAGCCCGTAGCACGGGTCGAAAACTAAACGCAACAACAGTGTATCGTTATAGCCCGCCTGAGCGTCCCTGCTGGATGACGACACCGCGTAATCGTGCGCCGCAGCGACGCTTTCAGCTCCGCCACGACCTTGACTACTAACGTTACACTTGCGTACCATTACGCGCATGGAACGAGGTCGTCTGGAGGGCCACGCACCTCGCCGCCGCACGGGCGGCCGAAGCGCGCGCGTCGTCAACGACGTGCTCGAGGCGACGGTCGACGTCCTCGCCCGCACCGGCTTCGCGGCGCTGTCTTTCGACGCGGTCGCGGAGCTCGCCGGCGTCTCCAGGACCACCATCTACCGGCGCTGGTCATCGAAGGACGAGCTCGTCCGTGCCGCTCTCCTGCGCCTGGCGGAGGCGCAGCCCGTAGCTCACGACACGGGCAGCCTCCGGGGAGACCTCGTCGAGTTCATCCGGCTGAGGCTCATCGAGAACCGCCGTGAGCGCGAGCGCGCCATGGGGTTGTTGCGGGCGAACATGGCGGAGCTCGCCGACCCCGGGCTGCTCGCCCTCGCCCGCCTCGTGCAGGAGAGGTGGCATCGGCCGATCATGTCGGCCGTCGAGCGTGCCATCGCCCGCGGCGAGCTGCCGCCCGTCACCGATCCGGTCCTCGTCATCGAGCCGATCTTTGGGACGCTTCAGTTTCACCTCTTCATCTTCGCGCAGGAGCCGGACCTCGCCTTCGCCGAGCAGCTCGTCGACCTCGTCCTCGCTGGCGCGCGCGCGGGTGCTGCCGTCCGGCGCGCGCCCCAAGGATGAGGAGACGCCAGGAGCTCACACTCTCAGTCGCGGGGGCGAAGGCGTGCTCGACGCACGCCCCCTTCTGGCCGTAGCGGATCCCAGGCCCTAGCGTTCGTCTTGGCAGGCTGCGACCTGCCAGAAACGAGCAATTCAGGGGGTACGGGAATGACTTCGACCCTGCAACGGCCGATTCGACCTGCTTCAGCGTTGGCTTTTCTCTGGCCGCGGTGCGCGGCACTCATCGCGATGGCTGCACTCGCGGCCGTACCGGCACTGGCGAGAGCGCACCCACCGTGCTGCGTCCAGTGTGTGAACCCTGCCGGTAAGAACATCCCACAGGCGGGGTCGCTTCCGACATGCACGCCGTTCCCACCCACGAATGCCCCCAAGGCTGGTCAGAACCCCGATGGCTTCTTCCTCGTTGGCAGCCTGCCGCCGCCCAACGAACCGCAGGTCTGCGGCACCGGGACAGCCGACGTCACACTCATCGACCTGGGCACTGGCATGACGTTTCCCGGCGGGAATGGACCAGGGAACACCTTCGTCAATGGAACCCTCATCAAGTACACCCAGGCTCCCGGCACCAAGTTCCCCGACACGGACAAGATGGCCGGGGTCGTCGAGTTCCACCTGAAGGGTGCCGGCGATCTGGAGGTGTGTACAGCAGATTCCGGCTGCGTCACCTGCCTCGTGCCGCCTCCGCCCAAGTAATCGCGAAGAACCCAGCACCCTCCCACCCATCCCAGGCGCCAGCCCTCCGGCCGAGCGGGCTGGCACGCTGTGAGTTCGTGGGACAGTGCTCGGTTTCCCCTTGGGTCTGTGCTCCCGGCGCGCTTGCCCCCTCGATGCGCCCGGGATAATCGCGCGCACTGGCGGTCGGGCCATGTCCGAGCTCTTCCTGGCGGTCAACGCGGGGTCCTCCTCGCTGAAGTTCGCGCTGATCGCGGACAGCGACGGCGAGCTCCGCCACGAGGTGCGAGGCCAGTTCGAGCGCGTGACGGGCGAAGGCGAGCCGCGCTTCGTCGCGTGGCGAGCCGATGGCTCCGTCCTCGACGAGCGCCGATGGCCGGGCCGCGCCTACCTGGGCCACGCCGGCGCGTTGAGGACGCTCCTCGCGTTCGTGCGGGACGCGCTCGGCCGGGAGACGCTGGCGGGGGTGGCGCACCGGGTGGTCCACGGCGGAGCCGTCTTCGACGCGCCGGTGCTGGTGGACGACGCGGTGCTGGCGCGCCTCCAGACCTTCGTCCCGCTGGCGCCCTTGCACCAGCCGCACAACCTCGGCCCCATCCGGCTGCTGCGCGAGCTCGCGCCCGAGCTGCCGCAGGTGGCCTGCTTCGACACCGCCTTCCACCGCTCCCAGCCAGCGGTCGCCGAGCGCTTCGCGGTGCCCGAGGAGCTCCACGCGGCGGGTCTGCGGCGGTACGGGTTCCACGGGCTCTCGTACGAGTTCGTCGCGGCGGCGCTGGGCGAGCTCGATCCGGCCGCCGCGCGAGGGCGCGCCGCCGTGATGCACCTGGGCAACGGAGCGAGCATGTGCGCGTTGCGCGGCGGCCGCAGCGTCGCGACGACCATGTCGTTCAGCGCCCTGGACGGCCTGTGCATGGGGACGCGGTGCGGCGCGCTCGACCCTGCCGCCGTCCTCTGGCTGATCGACGCGCGCGGGCTGGAGGCCCAGGACGTCGAGCGCCTGCTCTACGACCGCTCAGGTCTGCTCGGCGTCTCGGGCACGACGAGCGACATGCGCGCCCTGCTCGCGTCGAGCGATCCCAAGGCTCGGCTGGCGATCGACCTCTTCGTGTACCGGATCGTCCGGGAGCTGGGGGCGATCGCCGCCGAGCTCCAGGGGCTCGACGCGATCGTCTTCACGGGCGGGATCGGCGAGAACGCGATCGCCATTCGCGAGCGGGTGTGTCGCGACGCGGCCTGGCTCGGCGTCGAGCTGGACCCTCGCGCGAACGCCGCGGGCGGCCCGCGCATCAGCACGCTCGGGAGCCGGGTGGCGGCGTGGGTCGTCCACACGGACGAGGAGTTGATGATGGTCCGGCAGGCGCGCAGCGTGCTCGCTACGCGGCGCCGCGCCACGCAGGAGGAACCGCCCATGGCCTCTTCAGCGTCGAGCCTGGAACGCGCCGCGTCGCCTTCCGCCTACGGCCGGGCACGCGCCACCGCGGCGGGCGCGCCACTGGCGCCCGAGGAGGTCCGCGCCCTCGACGCGTTCTGGCGCGCGTGCAACTACCTCGCGCTCGGCATGATCTATCTGCGCGACAATCCGCTCCTGCGCGAGCCGCTGCGCCCCGAGCACGTGAAGGACCGGCAGCTGGGACACTGGGGCGCGAGCCCTGCGCTCTCGTTCATCTACACGCACCTCAACCGGATCATCCGCGCCCGCAACCTCGACGTGCTGTTCATGGCGGGTCCGGGCCACGGCGCGCCCGGCGTGCTCGGGCCCCTGTACCTCGACGGCACCTACTCCGAGGTCTACCCGGACAAGAGCCTCGACGAGGAGGGGCTCCGCCGCTTCTTCAAGCAGTTCTCGTTTCCGGGAGGCATCGGCAGCCACTGCACCCCCGAGACCCCTGGCTCGATCCACGAGGGCGGTGAGCTCGGGTACGTGCTGGCGCACTCGTGCGGCGCGGCGTTCGACAACCCGGACCTGATCGTGGCCGCGGTGGTGGGCGACGGCGAGGCCGAGACCGGGCCGCTCGCCACGTCCTGGCACGTGGGGAAGTTCCTGAACCCGATCCGCGACGGCGCGGTCCTGCCGGTGCTCTCCCTCAACGGCTACAAGATCAACAATCCCACGCTGCTCGCGCGCATCCCCACTCAAGAGCTGGTGCAGCTCCTGCGCGGCTACGGCTGGACCCCGTACCTCGTCGAGGGCTCCGATCCCGAGTCGATGCACCAGGCGATGGCGGCGACGCTCGACGCCTGCGTCGAGGCCATCCGCGGCGCGCAGGCGGAGGCGCGGCGCACCGGGGTGGCCGCACGCGTAGCCTGGCCCATGATCGTCCTGCGCGCTCCGAAGGGCTGGACCGCGCCTGCGGAGTTGGACGGCCACAAGCTCGAGGGCTCGTGGCGCGCGCACCAGGTCCCCATCCCCGGCGTGAAGGGCGACCCGAAGCGCCTGGCCCTGCTGGAGCGGTGGATGCGGAGCTACCGGCCCGAGGAGCTGTTCGACGCCGCCGGCGCGCCGCGCGTGGAGATCCGGGCGGCCGCGCCGAGGGGGCCGCGCCGCATGGGCGCGAGCCCGCACGCGAACGGCGGGCTGCTGAAGCGGGGGCTCCGGCTGCCCGATTTCCGCGCCTACGCGGTCGCGGTGGAGCGGCCCGGGGCGGTCCACGCCGAGAACACCCGCCCGCTCGGAGCGCTGCTGCGCGACGTGATGCGGGCGAACCCGGAGAACTTCCGCCTCTTCGGCCCCGACGAGACGACCTCCAACAGGCTCGACGCCGTTTACGAGGCGTCGCGCAAGCTCTGGCTCGCCGAGACGTTGCCCGAGGATTCGGACGGCGGCCAGCTCGCCCCGGACGGGCGCGTGCTGGAGATGCTGTCCGAGACCACGCTGGAAGGCATGCTCGAGGGCTACCTCCTCACGGGCAGGCACGGGTTCTTCTCGTCATACGAGGCGTTCGTCCACATCATCGACTCGATGTTCAACCAGCACGCGAAGTGGCTCGACATCTGCAATCACATCTCGTGGCGGGAGGAGATCGCGTCCTTGAACCTCCTCGTCACCTCGACGGTGTGGCGCCAGGACCACAACGGCTTCAGCCACCAGGACCCTGGCTTCCTGGACGTCGTGCTGAACAAGAGCTCGAGCGTGACGCGGGTTTACCTGCCGCCCGACGCGAACTGCCTGCTGTCCGTGGCGGACCACTGCCTGGGCAGCGAGAACTACGTCAACGTGATCGTGGCCGACAAGCAGGACCACCTACAGTACCTGCCCATCGATGCCGCGATAGCCCACTGCACCAAGGGGCTCGGCATCTGGGACTTCGCCAGCAGCGACGAGGGGCAGGAGCCGGACGTGGTCATGGCGTGCGCCGGAGACATCGCCACGCTCGAGGCGCTGGCCGCCACCGCGTTGCTCCGCGAGGCGTTTCCGGATCTCAAGCTGCGGTTCGTGAACGTGGTGGACCTGTTCAAGCTCCAGCCGGAGACCGAGCACCCGCACGGCCTCTCCGACCGAGACTTCGACTCGCTCTTCACCGCGAGCGCTCCCGTCATCTTCAACTTCCACGGGTACCCTTGGCTGGTGCACCGCCTCACCTACCGCCGCCGGAACCACGCGAACCTCCACGTGCGCGGCTACAAGGAGAAGGGCAGCATCAACACGCCCCTCGAGCTGGCGATCGAGAACCAGGTGGACCGGTTCAGCCTGGCGATGGACGTCATCGACCGCGTGCCGCGGCTGCACAGCGCCGGGGCCCACGCCAAGGAACGCCTGCGCAACCGCCAGATCCAGTGCCTCCTCCATGCTCACGAACACGGCATCGATCCGCCGGAGATCGTCGGCTGGCGCTGGCCCGGGGCCAAGTGAACGGCCGCGGGTGACCTCGTGAGCGGCTCGCCGGCGCGGGCCGCCACATCGTGGAAGGAGCGAGTCCAATGCAGCTCGGGATGGTCGGTCTCGGCAGGATGGGCGCCAACATGGTGCGCCGGCTCGTCAGGGCGGGGCACGAATGCGTCGTGTTCGACATGTCGCCCCAGGTGGTGGAGGCCCTTTCGCGCGAGAAGGCGATCGGCTCGACGTCGCTGCAGGACCTCACGCGCAAGCTGAAGAGCCCTCGAGCGGTCTGGATCATGGTCCCGGCGGCGGCGGTCGACGCGACGATCGCCGCGCTGCTGCCCCACCTCGAGCAGGGCGACATCCTCGTCGACGGCGGCAACTCGTACTACGTCGACGACCTCCGCCGCGCGCGGGAGCTCGCGCCGAAGGGCATCCACTACGTCGACGTGGGGACCAGCGGCGGTGTGTGGGGCGTGGAGCGCGGTTACTGCCAGATGATCGGCGGCGATGACGCGGCGGTGAAGCACCTCGATCCCATCTTCGCGTCGCTCGCCCCCGGCATGGCCTCGGCGCCAGCCACTCCGGGGCGCCAGCCAGGGCGCGGGACCGCCGAGCAGGGTTATCTGCACTGCGGGCCGAGCGGCGCGGGCCACTTCGTGAAGATGGTCCACAACGGCATCGAGTACGGGCTGATGGCCGCGTACGCCGAGGGGCTCAACATCCTGCGCGGCGCCTCGGTGGGGAAGCGGCGCCACGCGGAGGACGCCGAGACCACGCCGCTCCGCGACCCGGAGCACTACCAGTACGAGTTCAACCTGACCGACGTGGCGGAGCTGTGGCGGCGGGGGAGCGTGGTCGGGTCGTGGCTGCTCGACCTCACGGCGGGCGCGCTCCTCGAGGACCCGGAGCTGAAGGGCTTCGCGGGGCGGGTCTCGGACTCCGGCGAGGGGCGCTGGACCATCCACGCCTCCATCGACGAGGGCGTGCCATCGCCCGTGCTCACCACGGCTCTCTACCAGCGCTTCTCGTCGCGCGGCGAGGCTGATTTCGCCGACAAGGTGCTCTCCGCCATGCGCCACGCGTTCGGCGGGCACGAGGAGAAGAAATCGTGAGCGCGAGCCGAGCGGACGCGCTCGTCTTCTACGGGGCGACGGGCGACCTCGCCTACAAGAAGATCTTTCCTTCGCTGCAGGCGCTCGTCCGGCGCGGCGTCCTCGACGTGCCCATCATCGGGGTGGCCAAGCAGGGCTGGAGCCTCGAGCAGCTGCAGGCGCGGGCGAAGGAGAGCCTGGAGAAGCACGGCGGCGTCGACCCGGCGGCCTTCGGCCGCATGCTGGAGCTCTTGCGCTACGTCGACGGGGACTACGCGGATCCCGCCACCTTCGACGCGATCAAGCAGGCGCTGGGCGGCGCCCACCGGGCCGCGCACTACCTGGCGATCCCACAGGGGCTGTTCGAGGTGGTCGTCCAGCAGCTGGCCCGAGCTGGCTGTTCCGAGGGCGCGCGGCTCGTCATCGAGAAGCCCTTCGGGAACGACCTTCCCAGCGCGCGCGCGCTCAACCATGTGCTGCACCAGTGGTTCGCGGAAAAGGACGTGTTCCGCATCGACCATTACCTGGGGAAGGGCACCGTCCAGAACCTGATCTTCTTCAGGTTCGCCAATGCCTTCCTCGAGCCGATCTGGAACCGCCATTACATCGAGAGCGTCCAGATCACGATGGCGGAGGACTTCGGCGTCCAGGGGCGCGGCGCGTTCTACGATCGCGCCGGGGCCACCCGCGACGTGGTCCAGAACCACTTGCTCCAGATCGTCTCGAACGTCGCGATGGAGCCGCCCCCGCGCACGGATAATCCGGAGCTGGTGCGCGACGAGAAGGTGAAGGTGCTGAAGGGAATGCCGCCCGTCGAGAAACAGGACGTCGTGCGCGGCCAGTTTCGCGGTTACCGGCAGGAGGCGGGCGTGGCGCCCGACTCGAGCACGGAGACGTTCGTGGCGCTGCACCTGCACGTGAACAACTGGCGCTGGCAGGGGGTCCCCTTCTTCATCCGCGCGGGCAAATGCCTCCCGATGACCCGCACCGAGGTCGTGGTCCACCTCCGCCAGGCGCCCAACCTCGTCGAGGGCCTCGCCTTCCCACCCAACTACTTCCGGTTCCGGCTCAGCCCGGATTTCGTCATCGCGCTGGGCGCGATCGTCCGCACCCCGGGCGAGGCGCTGTCGGGCGAGGAGGTGGAGCTCGAGCTCAACCACGTCCCGGGCACGGAGCGGGAGCCCTACGAGGAGCTCCTCGGGGACGCGCTGGCCGGGGACTCCTTCCGCTTCGCGCGGGAAGATTACGTGGAGGAGGCTTGGCGCATCGTCGATCCCCTCGTCCAGGCGCGGACTCCCATCCACTTCTACGAACCGGGCACCTGGGGGCCGAAGCAGGCCGACAGCCTGGTACCGGGCGGCTGGTTCGTGGCCGGGGGCTGAGGGCGACGATGGGGGAGCTCTGGCTCATCCGCCACGGCGAGACGGCCTGGAGCCGCTCCGGACAGCACACGGGCCGGACCGACATCCCGCTCACGGAGCAGGGCGAGCGGCAGGCGGTGCTCCTGGGCCGCCGGCTCGCCGGGCGTGAGTTCGCGCTCGTGCTCACCAGCCCGCTGCAGCGAGCCCGCGAGACCTGCCGCCTCGCGGGGTACGGCGGCGCCGCCCGCGAAGAGCCCGATCTGCGTGAGTGGGACTACGGCGTGTACGAGGGCCGAACCACCGGCGAGATCCGGCAGGAGGCTCCAGGCTGGACCATCTGGTCCGCCGCCGTGCGCGACGGCGAGTCCGCCGAGGAGGTGGGCGCGCGAGGCGACCGCATCATCGCCCGCTGCGCGGAGGTGGGGGGCGACGTGGCGCTCTTCGCGCACGGGCACGTGCTCCGCATCCTGGCCGCGCGCTGGCTCGGGCTCTTGGCGTCCGGAGGCCGCTACCTCGCGCTCGACGCGGCCTCGCTGAGCGTGCTCGGGCACGAGCACGAGCAACGCGTCATCCGGAGCTGGAACGAGCGCTACGACCTGATGGAGGAGTCGTGAAGACGGCAATGACTCTGCGGCGAGAGGAGGTCCTCATGGCTGCTCGAGCTGGCACCCGGACCGAACCCAGGACCCTGTGCATCGACATCGGGGGGACCGGGCTCAAGGCGATGGTGGTGTCGTCGCGCGTCAAGCCCCTCAGCGAGCGATTGCGCATCGAGACGCCTCACCCCGCCACGCCCAGGGCGGTGGAGGCGGCGCTGCGCACCATCCTCCCCGAACCGCGCACCTACGATCGGATCTCGGTCGGCTTCCCCGGCGTCGTGGTGAAAGGGGTGGTGAGGACGGCGCCGAACCTGGACCCGTCGTGGGCCGGGTTCGACCTCGAGGGCGTGATCCGGAGGGAGACCCGCAAGCCGACCCGGGTGCTCAACGACGCCGGTGTGCAGGGGTACGGCGCCATTCGAGGCAAGGGCGTCGAGGTCTGCGTGACGCTCGGCACCGGCTTCGGCTTCTCGCTGTTCCTCGATGGAGGATACGTCCCCAACATCGAGCTCGGTCACCACCCGTTCCACAAGGGGAAGACGTACGAGGACTTGCTGGGCAACAAGGGGCTGGCCCGCCACGGCCAGAAGAAGTGGAACCGGATGCTCGCGCGGGCCATCGAACAGCTCGCCAAGACCTTCAACTTCGATGCGCTCTACCTGGGGGGCGGCAACTCGA
>Ga0306923_10003046_pt1 | contig 15658 bp, 15 predicted proteins | sample sta12Can44000108_FD_203841 | JGI IMG/M metagenome (GOLD analysis project Ga0306923, IMG submission 203841) | Lab enrichment of tropical soil microbial communities from Luquillo Experimental Forest, Puerto Rico - statanox.12C.anox.44.000.108 (v2)... | ecosystem: Environmental > Terrestrial >... | reverse complement strand
CCCGCAGCAGACCACCGCCTTCGTCTGCGGTCCCGAAATCATGATGCGCTACGGCGCCCAGGCGCTGGAGAAGCGCGGCGTCGGGCGTGACCACATCTGGCTGTCCATGGAGCGCAACATGAAGTGCGGCTGCGGCCTGTGCGGTCACTGCCAATGGGGACCGCATTTCGTCTGCAAGGACGGCCCGGTCTTCCGCTTCGACCGTATCGCCGACATGTTCTCGATTTCCGAGCTGTAGGAGGCCCCCCATGGCCGACCGCAAGAAGCCCAAGCTCGCCGTCTTCAAGTTCTCGTCCTGCGACGGCTGCCAGCTGACCCTGCTGGACTGCGAGGACGAGCTGCTGGCCCTGGCGGGCGAGGTGCGCATCAGCTACTTCCTGGAAGCCACCCGCAAGGTGGAGAAGGGGCCTTACGACGTGACGCTGGTGGAAGGTTCCATCACCACGCCGCACGACATCAAGGCCATCCGCGAAGTGCGGCGCATGTCCAAGACGCTGATCACCATCGGCGCCTGCGCCACCGCCGGCGGCATCCAGGCGCTGCGCAACTTCGCCAGCGTCAAGGAATACATCCGCAAGGTCTACGCCCACCCCGAATACATCGACACGCTGACCACCTCGACGGCGGTGTCGGACCATGTCTCGGTGGATTTCGAACTGCGCGGCTGCCCCATCAACAAGTACCAGCTGCTGGAAGTGCTGAACGCGGCGCTGAACGACCGCAAACCCAACATCCCCCATCATTCCGAGTGCATGGAATGCAAGGCCAGGGGCGTGGTCTGCCGCCTGGTGGCGGCGGGCGAGCCGTGCCTGGGCCCGGTCACGCAGGCCGGCTGCGGCACCTTGTGCCCCGGCGTCAACCGCGCCTGCTACGGCTGCTTCGGGCCGATGGAGACCCCCAACACGGCGGCGCTGGCCGCCCAGCTGCTGGCGCTCGGCAAGTCCGAGGCCGAGGTGCAGCGCCTTTTCCGCACTTTCAACGCCAATGCCGAGGCGTTCCGCAAGGAGGGCGACAGCCATGGCTGACACCCGCACCATCAAGGTGGAGGCCCTGGCCCGGGTCGAGGGCGAGGGCTCGTTGTCGGTGAAGATCCGCGACGGCCAGGTCAAGGAACTGCGTTTCGGCATCTTCGAGCCGCCGCGCTTCTTCGAGGCCTTCCTCAAGGGGCGCGACTTCCGCGAAGTGCCGGACATCACCGCCCGCATCTGCGGCATCTGCCCCATCGCCTACATGATGGGGGCCAGCCAGGCCATGGAGGACATCCTCGGCCTGAGGGTGACCAAGCCCATCCGCGACCTGCGCCGCCTGGTCTATTGCGGCGAGTGGATCGAGAGCCACGCGCTCCACGTCTACATGCTGCACGCCCCGGACTTCCTGGGCTTGGCCGACGCGCTGGAGCTGGCGGCGCTGGACCGCGGGCTGGTGGAAAAGGCGCTTCGGCTCAAGAAGATCGGCAACGACATCCTGGAAACCGTGGGCGGCGGCCGCGCCATCCATCCGGTCAATCTGCGGGTGGGCGGTTTCTACAAGGCGCCGTCGCGCAAAGCGCTCAAGGCGCTGGAGGACGAGCTGAAATGGGCGGTGGAGACCTCCATCGCCACGGTCAAGCTGGTGGGTGGCTTCCAGTTTCCCGACATTCAGCAGAACTACAATTTCATGGCCTTGCGGCACCCGGACGAATACGCCATCCACGAAGGGCGGCTGGTTACCTCGAAGGGCCTGGACATCCCGGTGTCGGCATTCCTCGACCACGTGGACGAGGAACACGTGCCGTGGTCCAACGCCCTGCACGGCGTCGCCAAGGACGGCAGCGCCCACCACGTGGGGCCGCTGGCGCGCTACAACCTCAATTACGACAAGCTGAGCCCCACGGCCATCGAGGCCGCCACCGCTGCCGGCCTGGGGCCGGTGGTGCGCAACCCATTCCAGAGCATCGTGGTGCGTGCCGTCGAACTGGTGCAGGTGTGCGAGGACGCGCTCAAGCTGGTGCAGGACTATGCCGAGCCGGACGTTCCCTTCTTCGAGGCGGAAATCCGCGCCGGTGAGGGCCACGGCTGCACCGAGGCGCCGCGCGGGATCTGCTACCACCGCTACCGCGTCGACAAGCATGGCGGTGTGCTGGACGCCCGCATCGTCCCGCCCACCGCCCAAAATCAGAAGGTCATCGAACTGGATTTGGCCAAGGTGGTGCAGGCCAATCTGAATCAGCCCGACGAGACCATCAAATGGCGGGCCGAGCAGGCCATCCGCAATTACGACCCCTGCATCAGCTGCGCGACCCATTTCCTGAAGCTGGAGGTGGATCGCGGCTGATCCCTCCATCCCTCGCACCAGCGGGGGCCTTAGAACATCATCGCCACCGCCATGCCGCCCATCAGCAGCGTGGTCAGCCAGCCCACCAGCAGCAGCCGGCGGGACACCACCGCCGGACCCATAACGCGGCGGCGGGTTGCCATCAGCATCATGCAGACCATCACCGGCACGGCGGTGACGCCGTTGATGACCGCACTCCAAAACAGGGCGCGGATGGAGTCCACGTGGGCCAGGTTGAGGATGATGCCCAGCCCGGTGGACAGAGCCACGGTGGCGTAGAAGGCCTTGGCTTCGCCCGGATCGCGGCCCAGCCCAACCGTCCAGCGGGCGGCCTCGCCGATGGCATAGGCGGCCGATCCTGCCAGCACCGGCACCGCCAGGATGCCGGTGCCGATGATGCCGAGCGCGAACAAGGCGAAGGCAAAATCCCCGGCCACGGGGCGCAAGGCCTCGGCCGCGCGTGCGGCGCTGTCCACGTCTTTGATGCCGTGGGCGTTCAAGGTGGCGGCGGCGGTGACCATGATCGCCAGCGCCACGACATTGGAAAAACCCATGCCCACGATGGTGTCCAGGCGGATGCGCGCTACTGCACTGGCGGTCTGCTCGGGGGCTTTGGTCAGGGGTTCGCGTACCGGGTGCTCGCGGATGTCCTCGGCCTCCTGGCTGGCCTGCCAGAAGAACAAGTAGGGGCTGATGGTGGTGCCGAACACGGCGACGATGGTGGTGGCGGCATCCCGGCTCCAGCCCATTTCGGGCACCACCAGCCCGCGCGCCAGGGCCCCCCAATCCACATCGGCCGCCAGGACCGTGCCGAAATAGGCGAACAGCGCCAGTGTTAGCCACTTCAGCACCGCCACGTAGCGGGTGTACTTCATGGTTACCTGCAACACGATGGACAGCGCCCCGAACCCCAGCACGCCGATAAAGTGGGGGATGGGCACCAGCAGGCGCAGGCTATCCGACATGGCTGACAGGTCGGCGCCGATATTGATCACGTTGGCGGCCAGCAACAGCGGCACGATGCCCTTCACCAGCCAGGGCGGGTAATGCTTGCGCATGTTGCCGGCGATGCCTTGCCCGCTGCCGCGGCCGATGCGGGCGCTGATTTCCTGCACCACCACCATCAGCGGATAGGTCAGCAGCAGCGTCCACGCCAACCCGTAGCCGAATTGGGCGCCGGCCTGGGAATAGGTGGCGATGCCGCTGGGATCGTCGTCCGAGGCGCCGGTAATCAGGCCGGGTCCCAGCACCTTCCACAGCCGGGGCTTCGACGGGGTGACGACGGGGTCGTGAGGAGCGGGAGCTTGTGGGCTCATGACGGTTAAACGCCCCGGTCCTTTGGATTGTTTCTCGTTGGCGGCAAGGGGGCAAAGGCGTTAAAACGCGGCCATCATGATGCTGACTCCCCTCGACCACGACACCCTGCTGCCGCTGCTGCCGGATTTCCGCGCAGCCCTGGCCGACGACGCCCTTTCGCTCAAGGTATTCGAGCGCGTCACCGCGCTCATCCCCGACGGCGACCTAATGGCCCTGTCCACCGATTCCGAGCACCTCGCCCAGGGGGTGGAGCTGTGCCGCCAGTTCGGTTTCGGCATCCTGGACGTGGACCCCAAAACCCATTTCACTTGGGATGGCACCAACGTCGCCATCCGCATGGAGCCCAGCGTGCTGATCCACGAAGTGGGGCACTACCAGCTGGCCGCGCCCGAGCGCCGCACCGTGCTGGACTTCGGTCTGGGCTGCGGCCCCGAAAGCGGCAAGCGGGAAGAGGCTGACGCGGTGCAGACCCTGTTCTGCCCAGAGCGCGACGTGGAAGAGGCGCTGTGCTCGCTTCTCGGCATCCTGTGGGAGGCCGAGTTGGGCCAGCCGGCGGTGCTCGCCTTCCTTGAGCAGAACTGGATGGAAGGCGGCGCCAACCTTCAGAACGTGGCCCATTTCAAGAAAATCGTGCGCTGGCTGCGCGAGATGGAGCTGATCGATGACGATGGCGGGCCGACCCGCAATCTGCGCCAGGAAGGCGACGATACCTTCTTCCTGCGCTGGTTCGCCGATCACTCCTGACCACCGGGGAGCACGAGCGTGCTGGTCATCGGTATCGGCCACCCCTATCGCGGCGATGATGCCATCGGCCCCCGTGTGGCCGAGGCGGTCGCCGCCCTTGGGCTGCCGGGCGTAGAGACGCTCCCCCATCACGGCGAAGGCAGCGACCTGATGGAGCGCTGGCAGGGTCACGAGTTTGTGGTGCTGGTGGATGCGGTGGTTTCCGGTGCCGAGCCCGGAACGGTGACCTGGTGGGATGCCGTTGCCCAGCCGCTGCCCAAATCCATCTTCCCCAAGGGCAGCCACGTCTTCGGCGTCGCCGAGGCGGTGGAAATGGGCCGCCTGCTGGGCCGCCTGCCGCCACGCATGCTCATCGCCGGCATCGAGGCCAAGGACTTCGCCATGGGGGCGCCGTTGACCGCTGCGGTGGCACGAGCCGTCGAGGCGCTTCCTGCGGCCATCGCAAAGATCGCCCCCCAATCGCGCTAGTACCCGGCGAAGGCCGTTTCCATCACCCTGGTCACCTCTTGCGGCGCGGTCAGCTGCGGCACGTGGCCTTCCGCCTCGATCACCTCCAGCCGGCTTTGCGGCCAGCGGTCGTGCAGATACTGGGCCACGTCCATGGGCACGGCGATGTCGTGCTTGGTCTGGACGATGGTGACCGGGGTCTGAAAGCCGTCCAGGCTGTTGCGCAAGTCCATCTTGAACACGGTCAACGCCATGGAGAGCGCCACGTCGGGGCGCAACGCCATCAGGCAGCGGGCGAATTCCTGGGCATCCTGATGGCTCGGAGGTGCGGCCACCACCAGGGGAGAGAACGACTTCACCCATTCCATGTAATCGTGGCCTATTTGCCCAAGCAGCGCGTCAATTCCCTCCTGGTCGAAGCCGCCACGGTAGCCGGGATGGTTGATGAAGCAGGGCGACGGCGCCAGCATGACCATGGAGCGGAAGAAGTCCGGCCGCCGCCGCGCCGCCAGCATGCCCACCATGGCGCCCATGCTCTGTCCCACGTACAGGCAGGGCGCAGCGTCTGTGGCCATCTGGATAGCCAGCAGGTCCTCGGCGAAGCCTTCCAGGCTCTTGTAGCGTGAACTGTCGAAATGGTCGGGATCGATCAGCCAGTCGAAGCGCACCACACGGAAGCGCTCCTCCAGCCACGGAAGCAGGCCGCGCCAGAATGTCTGGTCGGTGCCGAAGCCGTTGGCAAGCACCACCGTCTGGGAACCTTTTCCAGATACGGTGATGCGGTGCCATTTGGGAAGGTCGCGCACACGCGCGAGCAGGTCATGGGTGAGCATATCCGTTCCGTCGCCCCTGTAGAGATTTGAGAGATTGGGCCTGGCTGGAGAGGATGGAAGCCCTCGGTGCTACGCTGATCCCAGAAAAAAGCCCCCTCGCGCCGGGCGGCGGAGGGGGCGGTGAAGGAAGCCGCGTTATTGGGCCGCGTCCCGGTCGGGTTCGGGCAGGCCCGCGATGCGGCGCAGTTTGGTGAAGCGGCTGTGGATGGCGCCCTCGGCCTGCGCGACCAGGGCCTTGAAGCGCTCGGGATCGTGGCGCTCGGCGATGGTGAAGCGGGCCTCGTTCTTGAGGAAGTCGTACAGGTGGCCCGCCGGCTCCTGGCTGTCCAGCGAGAGCGGGTGCTCGGCGGTGCCCAGCTTGCGCGGATCCCAGCGGAACAGCGGCCAGTAGCCCGACTGCACGGCCAGCTTTTGCTGGTCGAGGCCGTGGGCCAGGTCGTAGCCGTGGGCGATGCAGTGGGAGTAGGCGACGATCAGCGACACGCCGGGGTAGGACACCGCGTCCTGGATGGCGCGCAGCGTCTGCACGTCCTTGGAACCGAAGGCCACGTTGGCCACGTAGATCTCACCATAGCTCATGGCCATCATGCCCAAATCCTTCTTGGGCAGGCTCTTGCCGGCAACGGCGAACTTGGCGGTGGCCGCCAGCGGGGTGGACTTGGACGCCTGGCCGCCGGTGTTGGAATAGACTTCGGTATCCAGCACCAGGATGTTGACGTTCTTGCCCGAGGCAAAGACGTGGTCCAGGCCGCCGTAGCCGATGTCGTAGGCCCAGCCGTCGCCGCCGATGATCCACACCACCTTCTCGACCAGGTAGTCGGCCAGATCCTCCAGGCGGCGGGCGGAGAGGGACTTCACCCCGGACAGCACCCGGCGCAGTTCTTCGACGCGGACGCGCTGGGCGGCGATTTCACTATCGTCGCCCTGGGACGCGTGGGCCAGTTCCACGACCAGCTTCTCCGGCACGTGGCCTTCCGCCGCCAGTTCGGCCAGCAACTGCCGGGCGTGGGTCTTGTGGGAGTCGACGCCCAGGCGCATGCCAAGGCCGAACTCGGCATTGTCCTCGAACAGCGAGTTGGCCCAGGCGGGGCCGCGGCCATCGGGGTTCTTGGTGTAGGGCGTGGTGGGCAGGTTGCCGCCGAAGATGGACGAGCAGCCGGTGGCGTTGGCGATCATCAGCCGGTCGCCGTACAGCTGGGTCAGCAGCTTGATGTAGGGCGTTTCGCCGCAGCCCAGGCAGGCGCCCGAGAACTCGAACAGCGGCTGCATGAACTGCGCGGTCTTGACCGTCGGCTTGGTCAACTGGGTGCGGTCGATTTCGGGCAGGCCGAGGAAGAAGTCCCAATTGGCCCGCTCGGGCGCCAAGTGGTCCTCCTTGGGCTGCATGTACAGGGCGACGCGCGACGGGTCCTTCTTGTCCTTGCCGGGACAGACCATGGCGCACAGGGTGCAGCCGGTACAATCCTCGGGCGCCACCTGCAGCAGGTACTCGGCACCCTTCATCTCGGTGCCCTTGTAAGGGGTGTGCTTCAGCGAACCGGGGGCGGTGCCCAGCGCCGCCGGGTCGGCCAGCTTGGCGCGGATGGCGGCGTGCGGGCAGACCATGGTGCACTTGTTGCACTGGATGCACAGGGACGCATCCCACACCGGCAGTTCGGCGGCGATGTTGCGGCGTTCGAACTGCGCGGTGCCGGTGGGCCAGGTGCCGTCCGGCGGGAAGGCCGACACCGGCAGCAAGTCACCCTTGTTGGCCAGCATCACCGCGGTGACGCGCTGGACGAAGTCGGGGGCGTGCTCGGGCACCAAAGCCTGGCGGGTGCGGGTCGAGCTGACGGTGGCCGGGATCTCGACGCGCTCCAGGTGTTCCAGCGACTGGTCCACGGCGGCGAAGTTCTTGGCCACCAGCTTTTCCGACTTGCGGCCGTAGGTCTTCTCGATGGCCTTCTTGATGTGCTTGATCGCCTCGTCGCGCGGCAGCACCTCGGACAGGGCGAAGAAGCAGGTCTGCATGATGGTGTTGATGCGTTGGCCCATGCCGGCCGCCATCGCCACCTTGCGGGCGTCGATGGTGTAGACCTTGATCTGCTTGTCGATGATCACCTGCTGGACCTCGCGCGGCAGGTGCTGCCACAGCTCGGCCGCCGGGTAGGGGGCGTTCAGCAGGAAGGTGGCGCCGTGGGCGGCCTGCTCCAGCACGTCGTACTTGTCCAGGAAGACGAAGTGATGGCAGGCCACGAAATCGGCCTCGTCCAGCAGGTAGGCGCTGCGGATGGGCTGGGGCGAGAAGCGCAGGTGCGAGATGGTCACCGCGCCCGACTTCTTGGAATCGTAGACGAAGTAGCCCTGGCCGTGGAAGCCGGCCTGCTCGGCGATGATCTTGATGGAGTTCTTGTTGGCGCCCACCGTGCCGTCGGCACCCAGGCCGAAGAACAGGGCGCGCTTGACGGGGCCGTGCGGCAGGTGGAAGTGCGGGTCCACCTCCAGCGACAGGCCGGTGACGTCGTCCTTGATGCCGACGGTGAAGTGGTGGCGCGGCTTGGCCTTGGCCAGTTCGTCGAACACCGCCTTGACCATGCCCGGATTGAATTCCTTGCTGGCCAGCCCATAGCGGCCGCCGATGACCACCGGATCGGTGGCGGTGGGGCGCTGGCCTTGCGCCTTGGCCTCGGCCAGGGCGGCGACGATGTCCAGGTACAGCGGCTCGCCGATGGCGCCGGCTTCCTTGGTGCGGTCCAGCACGGCGATGGCGCGTACGCTCGGCGGCAGGGCGGCCACCAGCGCGTCCACCGAGAACGGCCGGAACAGACGCACCTTGACGACGCCCAGCTTGGCGCCCTGGCTGTTCAGATGGTCCACCGTCTCGTGCACGGTGTCGGCGCCCGAGCCCATGATGATGATGACGCGCTCGGCGTCCGGCGCACCGTGATAGTCGAACAGCTTGTAGGCGCGCCCGGTCAGCTTGGCGAAGGCGTCCATGGTCTCCTGGACGATGCCGGGACAGGCCTGGTACCAGGGATTGCGCGCTTCCTGGGCCTGGAAGAAGGTATCGGGATTGGCCGACGAGCCGCGCAGCACCGGATGATCCGGCGACAGCGCCCGGTGGCGATGGGCCTGGATCAATTCCTCGTCCAACAGCGAGCGCAGGTCGGCGTCGGTCAGTTCCTCGATCTTGGCCACCTCGTGCGAGGTGCGGAAGCCATCGAAGAAGTGCAGGAACGGCACCCGCGCCTTTAGCGTCGAGGCGTGGGAGATGGCGGCCATGTCATGGGCTTCTTGCACGCTGGCGGCGGCCAGCATGGCGAAGCCGGTCTGGCGGCAGGCCATCACGTCGGAATGGTCACCGAAGATGGACAGCGCGTGGGTGGCGATGGTGCGCGCCGTCACATGCATGGTGAACGAGGTCAGCTCGCCGGCGATCTTGTACATGTTGGGGATCATCAGCAGCAGGCCCTGCGACGCCGTGAAGGTGGTCGCCAGGGCGCCCGCCTGGAGCGCGCCGTGTACGGCGCCGGCGGCGCCGCCTTCGTGCTGCATCTCGATGACGTCGAGGATCGAGCCCCACAGGTTGGTCTTCTTCTCGGCTGCCCACTGGTCGGCCAGTTCGCCCATGGTGGATGAGGGGGTGATGGGGTAGATCGCTGCTACCTCCGACACCCGATAAGCCACCGAGGCGCACGCCTCGTTACCATCAACCGTGACAAGTTTGCGCTTCGCCATTTCGTCTCGTCCGATGTTGAATCTCAACCGAAGGACATATGTCATCCGATTAGGCATAACTAGCCGATAGACCGAAGCATAGGCTCCGGGCTTAGATTCCTGCAAGTCGCTTTCAATGTTTACCTGCGCTCTCTGCGTGAATTATTTGCGAATCGGTCGCATCTTAGAAGATTGTCTAAGTCAATTTTTGCGAGTACCCAAAAATGTCGCTCTCTGCAGGCGTAGACGCCCTTCACCTTGGGTATAGGCCCGGATAGCAGATATTCGCTTCACAACAAGTAGTTGCCTTTTTTGGTCTGGCCATGGCAAAGTGCAACCGGGGCGTTGTGCTACGGGAATTTACTATGACTGCTACCGCGAAATTTTCCGAAAAGCCTTCTCGTCGTCATTCCAGCCGCGGCCGTACGCCGTCCGGCAAGCCGAACCCGGTGGACGTGCATGTGGGCGCGCGCGTGCGCCTGCGCCGCACCCTGCTGGGCATGAGCCAGGAAAAGCTGGGCGAGGCGTTGGGCCTGACCTTCCAGCAGGTGCAGAAGTACGAGCGCGGCGCCAACCGCGTCGGTGCTTCGCGCCTGTTCGACCTGTCGCGCGTGCTTGACGTGCCGGTCAGCTTCTTCTTTGATGACATGTCCGAGGAAGTCGAGGCGCTGTCGCCCCGCCTGATCTCGGGCCTGGCCGAGGAGCCCTCGGGCTTCGAAGCCGATCCCATGACCAAGCGTGAGACCTTGGAGCTGGTGCGGGCTTATTACCGCATTACCGATCCCCAGGTGCGCAAGCGGGTGCTCGACCTCGCCAAGGCGCTGGGGGCGGCCAGCAGCGAGGGCTGACGCAGGTCAGACGCCCACACGGTCCCGGTTGGGGAACCGGGACCGTGGACCGCAACACCTGCGCCGCCTGTCGCTTTGGGGCTGGGCGGCCCGAGCCGTATCCGGGGCCGTGGCGCGCATGCGCATCGACGAGTTTATCGAGGCGTCCAACCAGGCCAAGACCACCGAAGAGGTGTTCGGCCTTTTCCAGTGCGCCGCCAGCGATCTGGGGTTCGACCGGATCATGTACCGGGCATTGCGCAACCACCCCGACGTGGTCTTGCCGTGCGTGGCCCGTTCGTACCCTGACGAGTGGATCCAGCATTACGTGGCCAAGGGCTACGTGGACAGCGATCCGGTTCGCCTGCGCTGTCTGACGTCCGCCGTGCCGTTCCGTTGGTGGGATACGGTCGACGGTCGCCGGCCGGACAGCGCCACCATCTTCCATGAAGCCGAGGACGTTGGCCTGCGCGACGGCGTTGCCGTGCCCATCCACGGCCCCGCCGGCGAATGCGTCGGTGTCGGTTTCGCCTCCACATCGGGCAGCACCGACGCCCACGTCCAATTGGCTCGGCTGCAATTGCTGTCGGTGCAGTTCCACACCGCGTATACGGGCCTGTCCAAGCCAGTTGGCGAGGCGGCGCCCCGCCTGACCCCGCGCGAGCGCGAAATCCTGTCCTGGTGCGCCCAGGGCAAAAGCGCCTGGGTTGTCGGCGAAATCCTGCATATCGCCGAACATTCGGTGGAATGGCACCTGCGCAACATCTTCCGCAAACTGAACGTGGATTCGCGCATCACCGCCGTGGTCAAGGCCCTGCACCTGGGGCTCATCTCCCTGTAACACCGCCGAGCGCTCGAAATCAGCGTTCGGCGGTATCCAGCGGCCATTGAGGCCGCGGCCAAGCGCGCGGAGGCGCGCGCCCGGCGAGGGCAAACAGACGAGTCACGTCAGTGGCTCGTCGGTATAAGGGCGTATCCGCCGCTGGCACCACCCCCTGGGACTCCAGGGGCTGCGCGAGCCCCCCGAAAGAAGGACTGTTCCTCAGTCTTTCGTTCAGGGAGTGCGGGGCGTGATCGACTGCTTCACCTATGAGAACGCGCACCTGTTCGGCGACGCCCTGGCCTCCCAATTTCGGCTGCGCCACAAGGTTTTCGTCGAGCGCCAGCGCTGGGGCGTGCCCAACTGGAAGGGCATGGAGTACGACCAGTACGACACCCCCGCCGCCGTCTATTGCGTCTGGCGCGACGACGAGCAGCAGGTGCGGGGTGTGGCTCGTCTTGCCCCCACCACCATCCCCTACATGATCAAGGATCTGTGGCCCGACCTGGTGACCGAGCGGGAACCGCCCTGCGAACCCCAGATATGGGAATCGACGCGCCTCGGCATCGACCACGACCTGCCCAAGGAAACCCGTCGCCGCGTTCTGTCGGAACTGATCCTGGCTTATCTCGAGGCGTCGCTGCACTACGGGGTCAAGGGGCTGATCGGCATCGGCTATGCCTGGTGCTGGGAGCATTCCTTCAACCGCCAGGGCTGGCCGGTCCAGCGCCTGGGGCCGAATGCCGAGATCGATGGCGAGCAATCCTATGTGGGCTTGCTGCCGGTCAGTCAGCAGATCCTTTCCGCCGTGCGCGTCGCCACGGGGATTGCCGAGCCTGTGCTGCGCACGGCCGACGACCTGCTGCAGCAGCAGGCGGGACGGCTTTACCGCATGGCGGCGGCGGAATGACGAGGGAGCAGATGGAGACTGTCGGGCGCTCCCTGCTGCCAGGGCTTCATTATTTGGCCGCCGAAGCGCTGCGCTCAGGCTGCCACGACATCTCCGAAGTGATTTTTGAAGCTATTTCGACCATCGAGCATAAAATGCTCGTTCAAGGGGGGAATGATGAACAACGTAGTTTATGTGCGTCCGCAACTGGAGGGGACCTCGCGCGTTAGCGATGCGAGGGTTTCGGCCAATCTGGTGAAAAGCGCCATCACCCGTCTGCTGGCATTCGCCCGTGGCGAGGGCATGGACAACACCGCGATGACGCTTGAACTGGCGCTGACCGCGGTGGACGTGGATTACGAGGAGCGTCAGCGCTAGGCGCTAGGCACTAAGACAGGCCCGCGCGTTCGGTCCGGGACGCCGCGGGTCTGCTTCAGGAAGTGTCCTTATTGGGCCGGTGCCGCCAAGGGCGGCAGCGGCGCAAGCCATTGGCTTGAAGTGCCGCACTGGAAGGCGGCCACGCTGGGGGTCAGCACGCCGCAGCGGAAGGGGGTAAAGGTCTGGCCGATCAGGCCGGAGACGCCCAGCCCTGCCTTGGAGCATTGGCGCTCGGCGATGGAGCGCACCTCGTCGGGGGTCGAGGCGGCGCTGTTGTAGCAGACATAGCTGGCCGGGCCCTGCGCGGTATCGGGCACCAGCGGCCGGGGGTCGGTGGAACAGGCCGCCAGGGCCAGGGTGGCGGCAGCGGCGGCCAACAGCTTCCTCATGACATTCCCCCTTGGATGGAACACGCCTTCCACGCGTAACCTTCCCGGGCGCGCTTGACAAGAGGATTGAAGGCGCGATCAACCGGCCAGAGTTCGGGCGGCGGCGGGAGCACCCGAGACGAAGCATTCCACCAGGGCGTCCACGGCGGCGTCCATGCCCATCTCCAGCCCGCTCTGGTAGATCCAGCGGCGCAGGCCCACATTGGCGATAGCGCCGTGCAGGCCGGCCACCATTTCGATTTCAGCTTCGCTGGGCTGCGCGCCCGCATCAAGCCCCGCGGCGGCGCGCACTTCGCGTGCCAGCGGCACGAACAGGTGCTGGCGCAGGAATTCCTGATAGCGGCTGGCGATGCCGGTATCCTTGAGGCCGGCGAACATGAGCAGCCTCACCCGCTCGTAGGTGAAGTTCTCGGTGACAAAGAGCCGGTATATCTGGTGCAGCCGATCGGCCAGGGGGCGCGAGCGGTCGGCCAGCACACCTTCCCAACTGGGGTCCCAGCCGCCCTCGAACACCTCGCGGTAGACCCGCTCGATCAGCGTGTCCTTGTCGGGGAAATAGCGGTAGAGCAGGGGCTGGGTGACGCCAAGCCGTTGGGCCAGGGCGCGGGTCTGGCCTTCAAAGCCGACCTCGGCGAAGAAACGAATGGCCTCGTCGACGATCAATCGTTCGCGCTGGCTGCGAGGCAGCCGGCGGCGGATATTCTCAGGCCCCAGGGAAATTTGCATGGCGAAGCACGTGGGAGGAATTTCTTGCGGCGATGTTTAGCACGCAGGTTGAAATTCCACCATAGGCTTGTTAACCGTAGAACATGGTCGATGACCGTGCATCTCAAGCGAAGCGGGCGATTGCCTTGGCCAGCGCCGGGCCGGTCAGCAGCACCAGGAACAGGCGCAAGGTCTGCGCGGCCAGCACCAGCGGTATGTCGGCGTGCGTCCCGACAGCGATGATGGCGATGGAGTCCAGGCCGCCGGGGCTGGTGGCAAGGTAGGCGCTCAAGGGATCGATGTGCAGCCGCCAGGTCAGCAGCCAGGCGGACAGGGCGCACAGCGCGATCAGCAGCAAGGTGGCGAGCAGCAGCTTGGGCAGCGCCTTCAACGCGTAGACCAGGGTGGACCGGTTGAAGCCCAGCCCCACGTACCAGCCCAGCCCGGCATAGGCCAGGCCCAGCAGCCAGGGCGGCAGCACGATGTCCATCCAGCCGCCGGCATGCAGCACCGTGCCGACCGCCATCGGCACCATCATGGCGCCGGCGGGAATGCGCAGGCGGGTGCCCACCCAGCTCCCCAGCACCGCGACCGCCAGCGTGCCGGCGAAGGGCAGCAGCGGCGGCAGGGCGAACAGGTCGGATTCAGCTGCCGTCGCGGGTGTGCCGTGGGCGAGCAGGCGGGTGGCCCCGGCGGCGGTCAGCACCACCACCACCACCCGCAGGTATTGCATGAACGCCACCAGGCGCACGTCGGCACCGAACTCGGCGGCCATCGCAACCATGGCCGAGGCGCCACCGGGTGATGAGCCCCAGGCTGCGGTACTGCCGGGCAGCACCTTGGCCTTGACCAGCACCCAGCCCACCAGGGCGCCGGCGAAGATGGTGGTGGAGACCACCAACAGCAACAGCGCCCAGTCTTCGGCGATGGAGGCCAGTATCGAGGGGGTGAAGGCCCGCGCCACCAGGCAGCCGACGATGGCCTGGGCCGCCTGGAAGCTCCAGCGCGGGGTGCGGATGTCGGCCCCGCTTACGCCCAGCACGATGGCGGCCACCATGGGGCCCAGCAGCAGGGCGGCTGGGAAGGCGGCCCAATGCAGCAGTGCCGACATGACCACGGACAAGGCCAGCAGCCCGATCCAGGTCATCCGGGCACGGGCGGGCGACGGGGATGTGTGCATGGCCCTGGTGTACCCCAAGGCGCACCAGGGGCGCACCAGGGAGTTTTCCCAGGTGGCCGGAAGGCCTGACCTACGCCACCCGCCAGGGCGGCTCGTGGCCGGCGAAGACCGCCGACAGGTTGGCGATGGTGTCCATCCCCATGCGGTCGCGGGTTTCCTCGGTGGAGGTGCCGATGTGGGGTAGCAACGTGACGTTGGGCAGGTCCAGGTAGCGCTTGTCGAAATTGGGCTCGCCGGCGAACACGTCCAGCCCGGCGGCGGCCAGACGGCCGGAGGACAAAGCCTCGATCAGCGCGTCGTCGTCCGCCAGGTCGCCGCGCGCGGTATTGACCAGGACGGCGCCTGGGGGCAGCCAGGCCAGGCTTTCGCGGTTGATCATGTGGCGGGTCTCGGGCGTGGCGGGGGCGTGCAGGGTGATCACCTGCGAGGCGCGGAACAGCCCCTCCAGCGTCGGATGGAAGACGGCGTCGCCCTCCTGCGCCGGATCCAGGCGGCGGCGCTGGTGGTAGGCGATGCGCATGCCGAAGGCGCGTGCGCGCGCAGCCACCGCCTGGCCGATGCGGCCCATGCCGACGATGCCGAGAACCTTGCCCTCGGGGTCGGTCCCCAGGTTCTTCCACGCCGTCCAGGCGCCCCAGCGGCCCTCGCGCAGATCGCGCTCGAAGGCGCTGAGACGGCGGCAGGCGGACAGCAGCAGCAGCATGGCCAGGTCGGCGGTGGCGATGGTGGTAGCCTCGGGGCAATAGGCAACGACGATGCCGCGCGCCTTGGCCGCCTCGATGTCGATGTGGTTGAAGCCCACCGAATAGGTGGCGATCACCCGCACGCTGGCGGGCAGGGCGGCGATGGCCTCGGCCGGCAGGCGGTCGGTCAGTGCCACCAGCAGCCCGTCGGCGCGATGGGCCTGGGCCTGTTCCACCAATTCGCCGGGGCCCAGCAGACGGTCGTCCGGATTGAACAGGGGCTCGAAGCGGGCAGCCAGTTCAGCCTCGACGCGGGGCGGCAGGCGGCGGGCGACGACGATGCGGGGCTTATCGGTCATAAGAGGTGCTCCAGGGTGTTCGACCTCAACAATGGTCGCTGACCGGGTGGATGGCAAACCTTTCGACCACGCCCAAGG
>Ga0306923_10003045_pt1 | contig 15659 bp, 19 predicted proteins | sample sta12Can44000108_FD_203841 | JGI IMG/M metagenome (GOLD analysis project Ga0306923, IMG submission 203841) | Lab enrichment of tropical soil microbial communities from Luquillo Experimental Forest, Puerto Rico - statanox.12C.anox.44.000.108 (v2)... | ecosystem: Environmental > Terrestrial >... | reverse complement strand
ATGAGGCCGCGGGGAAAGCGCGGAGGCGAATCGGGCCTCAGTGCCGCCCGGCTCAGCCGGGACCGGCGGCCTGAGGTTACCGGCGTTGTCAAGGGGGTGGTGACGTCCGTCACCACTTTTCCGCCTGCTGCCACCGCAGAAGAGAAGGAGACGGCAAAACCGTGGATACGTCAGGCACGCGCCAGCCTCAAACTCGCCGCCGATGCGCGGTCTGCCCGGTCGTCTTTGAGGGCCGTTCCGACAAGCTCTACTGCTCCGATGCTTGTCGCTCAAAGGCCCGACGAAATCGCCTAGCCGTAACGAAAAACGTCACAGCTAGGGGCGCAGTTCAATCCGTCCTCAGAGGTACGAATGGCGTTCTCCTCGCCGCTGTGGCGCAACTCGGTTACCTGGGCAAACCCGACGACACCGTGCTCGACCTGACCTATGGCAACGGATTCTGGTGGACGCGGTACCGGCCCGAGTTTCTGATAATCGGAGTGGGCGACTTTCGTGACCGGCCGGAAGTTGACGGCTCGGTCCCAGTGGTGTGCTTCGACCCGCCGTACATCTCAACCGGGAGTCGGGATAAGTCGACGGTTGAATCGTTCTACAAGCGCTACGGCCTGGGCGAGGTCAAGGGTTGGCGGGCTGTTCGGGCTGTCATCGACGACGGCCTGGCCGAGTGTGCGCGGGTGCTGGCACCGGGCGGCCACCTGCTGGTCAAGTGCATGGACTACGTCGAAGGCGGCCACAAAGTCTGGAACACCTTCCACGTTGTCGACCAGGCCAAAGAACTGGGGCTGCGATTAGTCGACCGTTTCATCCATCTGAACGGCGGTGGTCCGCAACCACTGACGAACCTGGATGGGTCGCCCCGAGAGTGGCAACACGCCAAGGAGGTGTCGTCGATGTTGCTCATATTCACCAAGTGAGTCGGTCTTCGCAGTCGGGCAGAAGGGGTGAGCGAGACGCCAGGTCACTTCTTGCCCGGGAGGGATGCTGGAAGCTTGACGACAAAAAGCCGTATGCATTTGGCCACCGGCTCGACATAGGAGCCATTTACATCCCGACTGGGGAGGAATGGCTTATGGAGATCAAGGTCTGGGAAACGATCTCCGGGCGGGACAATGTCAAGAAGGCGATTGGCGACGCGTATGACCTGCGCCAGGCTGGCGAAACCCGGTTGATAATGCTGGTCCTTTCGGAGCACCTGGACGGGCTCCATGCCGAGATGCTCAAACGGGCCAGGCAGTGTGGGGCGATCAACGACATTCGCATCATGGGCATGTGGAGTAACTACACATGAAGCGACCCCAGCAGCGTGCCAAACAGGACAGGGATGGCAAGCCGGTCTATCTCGCCGACCGGGACCAGGATCTGGTCTTCGCCCTGGAGGACTTCGACGGCACCACGCCCGGCACGACCGACAACTGTGTGATCGTCCATACCTGTAAACGTCAGCTCGGTGCCATTGCGGCCGAGGTCGGGCGCTCGACGTCGTATGTCGAGTTCGACAAGTTCTTCATCCGCTACAGGACGCTGGGACTGGCCAAGGTGTCCACCATCGCCTTCGACGTCGGTGCGCTGCTCGAGCGAACAGGCGGCAGGGTCACACTCGGCCGGATTCCGGCCAGTGGTCGCAAACCCCGGGTGGCCGGTGTCGTCGGTGGTTCGGGCAAGGGCAACCCGTCCAAAGCGCAGATCGACAATCCATTACTTCGCCCTCGCATTTCGTGACATTTCAGTCCGCCGAGAACGCTCACTATGACAAGTAGCGATCCGTACGCCTCATCGTTGTATCGATCCAACCGCCGGCTGGTGCTCGAACGTGACGGCTACCGATGCCAGATCAGGGCGCCGGGCTGTACCACCATTGCCACCACGGCCGACCACGTGCGGCCACTGGCCGCCGGTGGCAGCCATGACCTGGCCAACCTGCGCGCTGCCTGCCGGCACTGCAACTCGATCGGCGGGGCGATCATCGTGAACCGGATGAAGGCAGCCCGACGAGCCGGCCGGGCCTCTCGCCGGTGGTGAGCCGACCCGGGGGCCTGTTTCCTGAGCCGGCGGCTCGCCTCATCACGAACGCAGTCGTTTTTACGACGAAAAACGAGGGGGGGACGGTAACCAGGGACAAAACTGGGAGGCGATGAGCGGACGGGGTCGGAACGCGGCGGCATTCGAGCGAACGGTGGCGGCGCTCAGAAACGTGGGCCGGATCGAGCCGGCCGACGCCGCTTTGGTCGCGGTCGGCCGCACGCTGGCGGCCAAGCTGGACAACCCCGACGAGACGGTGACCCAGATCGCCTACGGCTACCTGTCCGTGCTCCGCCAGCTGCGCCCGGAGGTGGTGACTGAAACCCGCGACGACGACCTCTCCGCCTTCCTTGCAGTCCTGTCGACCCAGATGGGCGACGCCACGGAGTCCTGAGCGGGCCACCACCGGCCGGCGCCTGGCCGGGCTGGCCGCGGTGATCGGCCAGCCGTTCATGCCCTGGCAGGCCCAGGTGGCCAACGTGGCCGGCGAGCTGCTCGCCGACGGCCGCCCGGCTTACCGGGAGGTCAGGGTGACCGTGCCCCGCCAATCTGGCAAGACCACCCTCATCCTGGTGATCGAGGTCGACCGCTCGCTCAACTGGGGCCAGAACCAGCGCTCGCTGTACGCCGCCCAGGACCGCAACAACTCGAGGGCCAAGTGGGAGGAGCAGATCGACCTGTTGCGACAGACGCCGCTCGGCCGGCTGCTCGCCGTCCGCCGCCAGGCCGGGGCCGAGCGGATGCTGTGGAAGGGCACCGGCTCGACGGTGGGTATCACGGCCTCGGGCGAGGCGTCGGGCCACGGCCAGACGCTCGACCTGGCCGTGATCGACGAGGCCTTCGCCCAGCGCGACGAGCGGCTGATGCAGGCCTTCCGGCCGGCCCAGGTGACCCGGCCGAACGCCCAGATCTGGGTGGTGTCGACCATGGGCGGCGAGGAGTCGCTGTTCCTGCACGACCGGGTCGACGACGGCCGGGCCCGGGTCGAGGCGGGCGAGCGCCAGGGCGTGTGCTACTTCGAGTGGTCGGCCGGTGACGACGACGACCCCGACGATCCCGCCACCTGGTGGGGTTGCATGCCCGCCCTCGGCCGGACGGTGACCGAGGAGGTCATCAAGGCCGACCACGACGCCATGGAGCCCTCGGAGTTCTCCCGGGCCTACCTGAACCGCCGGGCGTCCCACGGCCGGCCGGTCATCGACGCCCTGACCTGGGCCGGCTGCCGGGAGCCGCACAGCCAGATCCGGGGCCTGCCCTGCTTCGCCCTGGACGTGACCCCGGACCGCTCGGCCGCGGCCATCGCCGTCAGTGGCTGGCGCGATGATCGCCGCCGGCACATCGAGGTGGTCGACCACCGTCCCTCCACCGAGTGGGTGGTCGACCGCCTCCGTGAGCTCGAGCGGCGCTGGCACCCCCTGCCGGTGGTCCTCGACCCGGCCAGCCCGGCCGGCTCCCTGCTGCTCGAGCTGGCCGCGGCCGGGGTGGCCACCACCGTGGTCAACACCCGGGAGTACGGCCAGGCCTGCGGGGCCTTCTTCGACGCCGTGGTGGCGGGGGCGGTGGCCCACCTCGACCAGCCGGTGCTCAATACCGCCGTGGCCGCGGCCCGCAAGCGGGTGTTAGGGGATTCGTATGCGTGGGCTAGGAAAACTGGCGGCGATATCAGTCCGCTCGTTGCCGTAACTCTCGCTGCCTGGGGGCTACAAAAAGCTGGGCAAGGCAGCCCTCAGATCCTGTAACGCAGTGGCTGTACCAAGCGTTAGACGTGGCGATGGCGGACAAAGACGTTGCGAAGGCCAGGGAATGGCGCGAACGGCGAGCTGAGCGGTACTGGGCGAATCCGGAGGCCGCCCGTGTCGCCACCCGTAAATGGGCAGAGGAGAACCCCGATAAAGCACGGGATAGTGCTCGGCGGTCACGGAAAGCGAACCCCGAGGGAGCGAGAGAACGACGTCGCCGCTACAGGGCCAGGAAACGGGGGGTCGCCTTTGAAGCCTGGACTACCGTCGAGATCCTTGAGCGGGACGGCTGGGAATGCCAGATTGATGATTGTCGCTGTCCGGGCGGTCGTGTTATTGATCCCTCGGCCCAGCCGCACTCGTTATGGGAAGGAGTAGCGGACCATATCCAGCCGGTCTCCAAAGGCGGCGAGGACACAGCGGCCAATCTTCAAGCCGCTCACCGGTCATGTAACTGTGCCAAGGGCACCCGGTGGCAGGACGGATAACGGCAGATCCCCGGGTCCTTTGATTAGTTTGGCAAACTACTGGCCGGTGGCAGTCCAGCTGCTGGGCGTGGCCCTGATGGCGTTCGGCTTCGGCCTCTTGGCCGTGTGGGCCGGGCTGTTCGTGGGCGGCCTCGGCCTGGTCGGCTTCGGCCTGGCCGCCGAGGTGGGTCGCCACTAGTGCCGGCCGGGGACATCTCCTTCGACCGCTTCGGAGTCATGGAGGACGCGGCCGGCGGGGCTCACCCGGCCTTCCACGACGGCGTCCGCTGGAACCCGCTCGGCTCCATCGACCTGGCCAGCGCCCAGATCACGGCCGACGTGGCCGTGGCCGCCGGCGCCACCCAGCCGGTCATCTCCCTCGACGTCAACTTCGCCGGCGTGGGCACGGTGGCCGAGGTGACCCTCAGCCTGCCCGAGGTCGAGTTCACCAACAGCCCGGGCGGGGAGTGCAGGTTCGCCGTCACCCTGGCCGCCACGCCCTACGTGCTCGGCCACATGAACGTGAAGGGCCCCTTCGCCTGGCCGGCCCGCCTGGTCCGCCAGGTGCCCATCCCGGGGGCCGGGACCTTCACCTTCGCCGTCAGCTGCACCTCGGTCAGCCAGCCGGTGGTGGTCCACGCCGACACCGGGGCGGCCTACGGCCCGGCCACCCTCAACGTGGCCGTGGTGGCGTAGTGGGCCTGGCCAACCTGCTGGTGCGGTCGTCGCCCAACTTCGGCTCCGTCGCCCCGAACGTGCCCTCGGCCCCGCCGTCGACCTTCATGTCCGGCCCGGAGCAGACCTGGCCGCCCTCGCACGTGCTGACGCCGCCGTCGGAGGCCCAGGCCCTCGGCGTGCCCGCCTTCTGGAAGGCGCATTCCTACGTGTGCGGCACCGTGGGCATGCTGCCGGTCACCGTCTACCGGGGGACCGACGCCTTAGACCCCCAGCCGGCCGTCATGCGCCAGCCCGACCCCAACCAGACCCCGATGGCCTTCTGGGCCGGGGTGGTGTCCTCGCTGGCCCTGTACGGCAACTCCATCAACCTGGTCACCAGCCGGGACCGCTACGGCTTCCCGCTCACGCTGAAGCCGGTCCACCCCACCCTGGTCGCGGTCAGATTCGCCGGCAACCCGATGACGCCGTCGATCGACAGCTTCTACGTGGCCGGCAAGATGTACGACCCGGGCGACGTCTGGCACGTCAAGTCCTACAACGCCCGGGTCGGCTGGCCGCTCGGCCGGGGCCTGATCGACACCGACTCCGACGCCATCGCCATGCAGCTGGCCCTGCAGTCCTACGCCGCCGGCTACTTCAACGGCGGCGGCATCCCGACCGGGATCTTGAAGGTCCACCGGCCCGAGATCACCCAGGCCCAGGCCGACAGCGCCAAGGCGGCCTGGATCAACAACTACTCCGGCGCCCCGACGGTGGCGGTGCTGAACGAGCTGGTCGACTACGCCCCGGTCGCCTTCAAGCCGGTCGACAGCCAGATGGTCGAGAGCCGCCAGTTCGGGCTGATCGAGGTGGCCGACATGTGGAACCTGCCGCCGTCCAAGCTGGGCGCGGCCATCACCAATCCTTATAAAAACGCCCAGGCTGAGGAAGTCCAGGCCCGGAATGACGGCGTCGCCCCGTGGACCGTGCTGCTCGAGGAGGCGATATCGATCGACTTGCTGCCCCGGGGCCAGAACGCGGTCTGGGACCTGGCCGCGGCGCTGCGGACCGACACGCTCAGCGAGTACCAGGCCTACCAGGCGGCCCTCGGCGGCCCGGGGCCGCAGTCGTCCTGGTTGCTCGTCGACGAGGTCAGGGCCCGCAACAACCTGGACCCCATGGCCATCGTGCAGGACGAGCTGAACACCGCCATCGAGGCGGCCGGGGTCACCCCGTCCGACACCGCCACCGGCGTCCCTCCGGTTCCGCCGGTGGCGGGCGGGCCGGAGTTCTCCAACACCTTCCCGGCCGGCGGGCCGGAGACGTCCAACAAGGGCACCCCGGGCATGAACCCGGCCATGGCCGCCGGGGCGGCCGGGGTGCCGAAGGGAGCGGGGCCATGACCAGCTACCGGGCCGCCAACGAGCAGATGGGCATGGCCTATCGCGACGTGTGGACCACCGCCTACGTGAACGACCTGCCCGACAGCTCGTTTCTCTACATCGCCCCGGGCGGGACCAAGACGGCTGGCAAGACCGACGGGGCCCACCGCTACTTCCCGGTCAAGGACGCCAGTGGCAAGGTCGACCTGCCGCACCTGAAGAACGCCCTGGCCCGCATCCCCCAGGCCTCCTCCATCCCGGCCGCGGCCCGCATGGAGGCCATGACCAAGGCCAAGGGAATGGCCAAGGGGACCTCGATCGGCGGCCCGCCCGGGACGTACGAGGGCTCGGCCGGCAGCGGGAGAGCCAACGACGACGAATCCATCTTCGACCAGATGCCCATGGCCCCGCTGTTGAAGAAGAAGAACGCCGGGGCGGCCATGGCCCAGATGATGGGGATCAACAGCACCCCGCCGCCCACCGTGGAGGTCCGCTCGTTCGAGGCGGTGCTCGAGCTGCGGGCCGACGGCGAGGGCCGCACGCTCGTCGGCCGGGCCGTGCCCTACGGCGAGGTGGCCGACATCCCCGAGGGCCGGGAGCGGTTCCTGTACGGCGCCTTCGCCCGCCAGCTGGCGGCCGGGCCCGACATCCTGCAACGGGTCAAGCTGTTCGACTCCCACCAGGCCCGCGGTGGCCAGCCGGTGGGCCGCACTGCGGCCCTGTCCGAGCGTTCTGACGGCCTGTACGGCGACTGGCCGCTGTACGCCACCTCGAAGGGCAACGACGCCTTAGAACTGATCAGGACGGGCGAGGTGACCGGCCTGTCCATCGGCTTCAAGGCGCTGTCGACCCGCCGGGCCCAAGACGGCACGCTGGAGCGGACCGCGGCCCATCTCGACCACGTGGCCCTCACCCACGAGCCGGTCTACAACGGGGCCGCCGTCATGACGGTGCGTTCCCAGGCCCGGCCGCTCTCGTCCTACCGGACCGAGCAGCAGCGCCATCACGTCCTGATCGAGCGGCTGCGCATTACCATTCCCCTCAGTCGCTGAACCATCCCGAGCTGAACCGGCCCGGCCAGGCTGAACCGGCCAGTGGTGAACCGGCGCGTGGGCTTGTTTCCCGCGCCGCGCCCGGGCGCTCGATCCCTCAAAGGAGGGACTGCGATGGCTTCCCGCTTCATGGACCGCCTGGCGGTCGACTACCGCAACCTGTCCGAGCAGTACGACGGCATCTTGAACCGGTGCAACGAGGACAACCGCGACCCGACCGACGACGAGGCCGCCATCCTGGACGGGCTGCGCTCGGAGATGACCCCGCTCGGCGACCGGCTGATCGAGCTGCGGGAGACCGACGAGCGCCGCTGGGCCGCCGTCCGGGCCATGAGTGACGCCCCGCCCGCCCCCGAGACCAAGAACCTGCCGGTGGTGGCGGTCAGAAGCGAGGCCGAGCTCTACCACCCGGCCGACGCCAGTGGCGGGCCCCGGCTGTCCTTCTTCCGTGACCTGATGTACGCCCAGGTCGACCAGGACGTCGAGGCCCGCTCGCGCATCGAGCGCCACAACCTGCAGATGCGGGCGGCCGGCACCACCACCACCGGGGCCGGCGTCATCCCGCCCACCTGGTTGTTCAACGAGTTCGCCATGCTCCAGCACGGGGCCCGGCCGTGGGCCGACACCCTGCGCCGGGTCGGGATCGACTCGGCCAACCCGGTCAACATCGGAAAGCAGGTCACCCCGGGCGCCGCCCCGGCCGCCCAGGCGTCGGAGAACGCCGCCCCGGCCGACGGCAGCTTCAACGCCAACGTGATCACCACCAACCCGGTGACCTACACCGGCAAGGTCGACGTGTCCCGCCAGCTGGTCGACGGTTCCAACCCGGCGGTCGACGGAATCATCTACGCCGACATCATGGGGGCCTACAACGAGCTGATCGAGAGCGCGGTGGTCAGCGCCTTCGAGGCCCTCAGCGCCCCCTCGGGCCTGGCCGGGGTCATCACCTACCCGGGCACCGCCCCGGTCTACACCAACCTGCCCGACGCCTTCATCGACGGCTCGGCCAGCATCATCAAGCGGCGCAAGATGCCGCCCCGGGTGGTCTTGCTCTCCACCGGCGCCTGGGCCTTTCTGGCCAAGCAGAAGGACCAGCAGGGCCGGCCGCTGGTCACCACCGGCTACCACGGGCCCGTGAACGCCTACGGCCTCGGCGAGGCGACCCAGTACGGGACCATCGCGGGCGAGGTCGTCGGGCTGAACTGCATCCCGTCCTGGGCCGGGGTCGACAACCACATCTACATCGTGAAGGTCGACGACCTGCTGCTGCTGGAGAGCTCGACCTTCAACTTCAGATACGAAGAGGTGCTCGGGCCGAGCTCGATCCGCCTCGGCGTGTGGGGCTACGCCGCCCCGGTGCTCGGCCGCTACCCGTCGGCCATTCTCCGCATCGACGCCGGCACCACCATCCCGGCCCCGGTCGTGGCCGAGGAGGAGGAGCCGGCGGCCGAGGGCGAGATCCCGGCCGAGACGGCCGGAGGCCCGGGCACGCCCCGGTCGAGGAAGTAACGGACCGGGCGATGGCGACCGGCTGGCCGCAACTGGCCGACGTGAAGGCCTACCTGCGGCTCGGGACCGACACCACCGACGACCCGGTGGTGACCCAGTTCCTGGCCGCCGCCATCGCCTGGGTCACGCACCGGGCCGACCCGCTCTACACCACCGTGGGCGGGTCGGCCTTCCTGCCCGACCCCCTCTTCACCGTCGCCGTCATGGAGGCCGGCCGGCTGTACCGGAGGCGGGACTCGGTCGACGGCACCGTGGGCTGGGGCGACCTAGGCGTGATCCGGGTCGGGCCGAAGGACCCCGACATCGAGAGCCAGCTGGCCCCCTACCTGGCCGTGGTGTTCGCATGACCCAGGTCCTCTCGGCCCTGCCGGCCGCCGTCAACCTGCTGCTCTACAAGGGCGACGACTTCACCATGACCCTCACCGTGACCAATCCCGACGGCTCGGCGGCCAGCCTGACCGGGGCGACGTTCAAGGCCCAGATCCGCACCGCCCCGGGGGCGGCGACGCTGCTGGCCAGCTTCACCACCTCGGTGGCCACCAACGTGGTCACCCTCACGCTGCCGAACGCCAGCTCGGCCACCCTGCCGGCCGCCTGTGCCTGGGACTGCCAGATGACGGCGACGGCCGGGACCATCACCACCCTGGCCGCCGGGACGGTCAGCGTGTCCGGGGACGTGAGCGTATGAGCAACGCCGAGGCCGGGGGCTCCGGCCAGCCCCACGCCACCGTGGCCACGCCGGGCCAGCCGGGCGTCACCGTCGGCCAGAGCACCCACGGCGCCACCGCCGGCCTGCCGGCCACCGCCGGGGTGGCCGTGGCCGCCCCCGGGGTGCCGAACGTGGCCGTCTATCCCGGGGGTGCCACCTCCGGGCCACCGGGGCCACCAGGGCCTGCCGGGCCACCAGGGCCTGCCGGTCCGGGGGTGCCCACCGGCGGGACGACCGGCCAGGTGCTCGAGAAGAACAGCGCCACCGATTACGACACCTCCTGGCAGACCGTCTCGGCCGGTGGCGGTGGGCCACCGCCGGCCACCACCGTGGCCGGACCGCCCGCCTTCGGTGCTGCCTCGGTGGTGGGGACGGGCACCAACTACGCCCGCAACGACCACGTCCACGGCCTGCCGGCCAACCCGGTGCCCGCCTTCGGCGCGGCCGTGGTGGCCGAGACCTCCTTCGGCCTGGCCAGCGCCATCGGCGTGGCCGGCACCCTGGCCCGCTCCGACCACACCCACGGCAGCCCGGCCGCCCCGGCGGCTCCGCCGGCCGCCGCGACCACCGTCGTCGGCCCCGACGCCTACTCCACCCCCTCGGCCGTCGGCACCTCCACCAGCTACGCCAGGGCCGATCACGATCACGGTCTCCTGGCCGCCCCCACCATCCCTTCGACCCTGCCCCCGTCCGGGGCGGCCTCGGGCGACCTATCGGGCAGCTATCCCGGGCCGAGCGTGGCCAAGGTCAACGGGGTGGCCGTGACCGGCACGCCGTCGAGCGGCCAGGTCATCACGGCCAGCTCGGCCACCGCCGCGGCCTGGGCCAGCCCGGCCGCCAAGGGCTGGGCCCATGCCTGGGCGACGGCCGGCCAGGTCATCCCCCAGAACGCGTGGACGACCATCACCTACGGCGCCACCGAGGCCGGCTCGGCCGGCCTCGCCACCTCGACCGGGCTCTACACCTGCCCGGCCACCGGGCGCTATTTCGTGTCCGGCTCGGTCGCCTGCCCGACGCAGACGACCGCCGCCACCACCTTCATCGCCGTCTACAAGAACAGCGCCTCCTACCAGCGGGGGGCCAACAACAATCAGGCGTCGAACATCGCCCCTGAGGTGCATGTCTCCACCGTGGTCAACTGCGCGGCGGGCGACACTCTGAGTATCCAGGTCCTGGCCAACATCGTCTCGGGTTTCACCACCGTCGCCGCCGCCGTCGACCAGACGGTCATGGTCGTCCAGCAGCTGACATGACCTGGTCCCGCGCCCCCGTGGCTGCCGCCCTGGTGGACATGCTGACCGCTGCGACCGAGGGCCTCCGGGTCCACCCCGCCCCGCCCGAGATCATCAACGGCCCCTGTATCGTCATCTCCCGGCCCCAGCCGGTGCTGTGCTCGGCCGCGGCGGTGGCCGTCGACGAGGTCACCCTGCCGGTCATCGTGGCCTCGGGGATCGAGCAGGAGCAGGCGCTCGAGGACATCATCGCCGTCTGCCGCCAGGCCGTGCTGGCCGACCCGACGCTCGAGCACAGCGTCGCCGCCGCCTGGCCGGCCGAGATCCGCAACTGGCGCAACGTGACCGGGGCGGGCGGTATCCAGCTGCTCCTGGCCGAGCTGATCCTGACCATCCACATGTGAGGTGAACATGGCAACCGCAACCAAGGAACCACCGCCCGAGGTGAGCCTGACCGCGGCCGGTGACCCGGTCGGGCCGACCATCACCCCGCTCGTCCTGAACGACGGCTACTTCGAGCTCGCGGGCACGAATTTGAGCTGTGCGGTCAAGCACCTGGAGGCGCCCTTCCCGGAAGTCAAACAAGTAACCATCACGACCTTCTGCGGGGAGTACGACACCCCGGGCACGACCAAGTACCACCTCCGGGCGACCCTGTACCAGGACTTCAGCGCCGGCTCGGTCGACTCGGTCCTCTACGCCGCCTGGCAGGGCTACGTCACCTCGGGCACCCCGGTGGCCTGGAAGGCCCGGCCCCACGCCTCCCGGGTGGCCGCGGCCGACAATCCGATCATCTCCGGCCTGGCCGTGCCCACCCCGTACCTGTGGCTGGGCGGCGACGCCGGCAATGCCAGCGAAGTGGCGATCGACTGGAACCTCTCGGCCCCCCCGACCCGGACGACCGGGGCGGTGGCCGCCACCGGGGCGGTGGCCGGGGCGCCCGGCTACTTCACCCCGTCGGGGTCGACCACGCCGGCCAACCTGGCCGCCCTGGCCGGCGTGACGGCCAGCCCGTCGACCAACTGGGCCGTCGGCCAGTACGTCATTACTTCAGATCTCTTGGCCAATAACTGGACCGGGGCGGCCTGGGCGGCCGGAAAGCACCCGTAATGGCCCCGGCGCCCCAGGTGGCCGTGGTCGGCATGAAGGCCCTGCGCCGCGACCTGGTCAAGATGGGCGAGGCCGGCGGCCCGCTGCTCAAGGCCATGGTCCAGGCGGGCCGGACGGCGGCCGAGCCGGTGGCCACCGCGGCCCGAAGTTCGCTGCCCCAGGTGAGCGGCCGGCTGGCCGGCGACGTCCGGGTCACCGCCTCCCGCACCGGGGCCGGGGTCCGCATGGGCCGCCAGTCCATCCGCTACGCCGGCTGGGTCGAGTTCGGCGGCCACCGCAAGGCGCCGCATGAGAGCTTCCGGACCTACAACAACCGGGGCCGCTACCTGTTCCCGGCCGCCGTCCAGCTGGCTCCCCGCGCCGCCCAGCTGTACGCCGAGGCGGTGACCCGGGCGGTCACCAACTACCCCTGGACCAACACCACCGGCAGCGGGGAGGCCGTTCATGACTGACGAGCCGGTGGTCCTGCCCGAGGTGGTGCACGTGACCCCGGCCTTCGCCTCCCGGGCGCCGTCCCAGCGGGTCATCGACACCATTACCCGCATGGAGGGCGGCAGCTTCGGCGACCTGGCCCAGAACCAGGCCTTCCGGCTGACCGCCTTCCGGGCCCTCATGCGGGACTTCCCGGCCTACGACGCCGCCGCCATGTGGGCCCACGCCTACGACGTGGAGGTGGAGATCGCCGAGGCGGACCCTACCAACGGCAGCTCGCCGACAACCGGGCCGCCATCGGTAAGTACCTCGGCTGCCTACCCGCCGAGGTCGACGGACTGAGCGACGAGGACTACCTGGCCGTGATCCGGCTGATGAAACGGGAGGCGGCCGAGCTCGAGCGGGCCAGGAGGCGATAGGCCACGGCCGGCCCGTCGGTCGTCGTCAGAGTCCTCGGGGACATCAGCGGCCTGGGCAAGGCCTTCGAGCAGGCCGGCTCGACCGCTCAGAGCGCCGCCTCCAAGGCCTCAGGCGCCTTCAGGACCATGCTGGGCGCCCTCAACCAGACCGGGGTGCTGGAGCCCTTCCAGGGCGCCATCGCCGGCGTGGAGGGGGCGCTCGACGCGGTGGCGGGCAAGGGCAAGACCGTCGGCACCGTCATGCTGGGGGTGGGGGCGGGGGTGACGGCGGCGGGCACCGCCCTGGCCCTGGTCGCCTCTAAGGAGAAGGAGTCCCAGCAGCAGCTGCAGGCCGCCGTCCAGGCGACCGGCCACGACTACGAGGACTACGCCGGCCAGGTCGAAGCCGCGGTCAAGCACCAGGAGCGCTTCGGCGACACCGCGGGCGAAACGAACAACGCCCTGCGGATCCTCACTCAGGGCATGGGCGACCCGGAGAAGGCCCTCCACGCCCTCGGCACCGCCTCGGAGCTGGCCGCGGCCAAGCACGAGAGCCTGGACACGGCCGCCACCCAGCTGGTCAAGACCTACAACGGGGCCGGGCGGCTGTTGAAGGAGTTCGGCCTGCAGACGGTGCCGTCGCTGACCAAGGCCACCACCGACCTGCAGACCGCGACCCAGAAGGCGGCCTCGGCCGACCAGGCCGCCACCTCGGCCCGGGAGGCGCTGTCGGGGGCCCAGCGCTCGGCCCGCGACGCCGACCGCAGCGTGATCGACGCCCAGCAGAAGCTGCTCGACATCAGCCAGAAGCTGTACGACATCCAGCACAACGCCGGCGCCTACGCCCGGGACCGGGAGCACGGCGAGCTGGCCGTGGCCCACGCCCAGCTCGGCACCAAGGAGTCGGCCAACAACCTGGTCAAGGCGCAGCAGGACCTGGCCGCGGCCCAGAAAGGGCTCGACCCCCAGAAGGTGGTCGACGCCACCCTGGCCCTGCAGCAGGCCCAACTGGGCCAGGCCGACGCCGCCTCGTCGCTGACCGACGCCCAGGACAACCTGAAGCAGGTCACCGACCAGGCCGTGCCCGGGACCAAGGCCTACAACGACCTCCACAAGCAGCTGGCCGACGCCCAGCAGGGCGTGGTCGACGCGGCCGACAACGCCCGTGACGCCCACAACAAGCTGACCGACGCCCAGAACCGCAACGCCGACGCGGCCACAAAAGCGGCCGACGCCCACCGGGGCCTGGCCAAGGCCCAGGACGAGATGGCCCGGGCGTCGCAGGGCAACATGGCCGTGATCGACGAGATCGGCAAGCGCCTGGCCGGCCAGGACACCGCCGCGGCCGACACCTTCGGGGGCAAGCTGCGGGAGATCCGGGCCACCCTCGAGGACATGGCGGCCAAGTTCGGGGGCAAGTGGGCCCCGGCCATCCAGACCTTCGGGATCGTCCTGCTGGCCCTGCCGAGCATCGTCACCGTTCTCTCCGCCGTCTTCACCGGCCTCGGGATCGCCATGGACCTGGCCCTGTCGCCCATGGTGGTGACCATCGGCGTGATCGGCCTGGCCATCGTGGCCCTGATCGCCATCGGCTACGTGCTGTACCGCAACTGGGACACCATCTGGGGCGCCATGAAGACCGCGGTCAACTTCGTGTGGCAGATCCTCCAGGACGTGTGGCACTGGATTTCCGACAACTGGCCGCTCCTGCTGGCCATCCTGGGTGGCCCCTTCGGCCTGGCCGTCAAGTTCATCGTCGACCACTGGTCGGGCATTGTGGACTTCTTCAGCGGCATCGTCCAGGACATCTGGAACGTGTTCAAGGACGTCGGAAAGGCCATCGCCTCGCCCTTCGTGTGGGCCTGGAACCTGATCGCCCGGGCCTGGAACGACACCGTGGGCAAGCTCCACTTCAAGATCCCCGGCTGGGTCCCGGTTCTCGGCGGCAACGAGTTCGGCATGCCCACCCTGCCGACGGTGGCGCTGCAGCACGGCGGCATCGTGACCGCCCCGACCCTGGCCCTGCTGGGCGAGGCCGGGCCCGAGGCGGTGGTCCCCCTCGGCACCGGCGTCGGCCCGGCCGTCAACATCGAGAACGCGGTGTTCACCGGGGGGGCCGACCTCGACCTGCTCATGGCCAAGGTCGCCTTCGCCACCACCGCCGGGCGGCTGTAGTGGCCTACTGCCCCTCGCCGGCCCAGCTCTTGCTGATCCTCGGCTCCCGGGTCATCGACTTTATGGACGAGGCCGGCGGCTACCGGGTGTCGAGCTTCGAGCTGGCCCTGCCCGAGGTCAGGGAGATCCTCTCGGCCCAGCCGGCCAAGGACGGCAGCTACGACTCGACCCGGTTCTTCGGCCCCCGGGCGGTGACCATCGCCGGCTCGATCGTGCCCTCGCCGAACCATTCCCGGGGCTTCGCCCTCGACCAGCTCATGGCCTTCTGTGACCCGGGGGCCCGGCCGGTCCTCTACTACCAGGTCGACGGCGACCAGCCGCAGCGGACCATAGGGCTGCGGGCCGCGGCCCTGTCGGCGCCCTACACCAACGCCACCGTGTCGGCCTTCACAGTGAGCTGGAAGGCGCCCGACCCGCTCAGCTACGCCACCAGCCAGACCAGGGCCACCATCAACCCCGGGAGCCAGCTGAGCGTGACGCCGGGGGGCAACTTCCGGGCCTGGCCCACCTTCCACATCCGGGGGCCGTGCACCAATCCCACGGTGTCGATCACCAGCCAGCCCACCGGGAAGTTCGCCATGCTCTACACCACCCTCAACGCCGGTGAGTACCTCGACGCGGCCATGGACCAACACAGCGTCATCAAGAACGACGGTTCCAACCTGTACAACCTGGTCGACCAGACCCAGACGACCTGGCCGCCGCTGGCCGCGGCGGCCAACACCGTGGCCTTCAGCCCGGCGACCAGCAGCTCGGGTTCGGGCGTCGACCTGATCTG
>Ga0306923_10003044_pt1 | contig 15662 bp, 15 predicted proteins | sample sta12Can44000108_FD_203841 | JGI IMG/M metagenome (GOLD analysis project Ga0306923, IMG submission 203841) | Lab enrichment of tropical soil microbial communities from Luquillo Experimental Forest, Puerto Rico - statanox.12C.anox.44.000.108 (v2)... | ecosystem: Environmental > Terrestrial >... | reverse complement strand
GCCGATATTGGCGTAGTTGCCGCCGAGGTCGCGCGCCCGGTAGCGCTCGTGCGACAGCGCCATCGCATGGGTCTCGATCGCCATCGTCGAGTTGTTGAGCACGATCGTCGTGATCGGGATGCCACAGCGCACCGCCGTCTCAAAATCGAGGCCGGTCATCCCGAAGGCCGCGTCGCCCATGAAGTTGACGCAGAACTTGTCGGGGGCGGCGACCTTGGCGCCGATCGCCAGCCCGAGCCCGGTGCCGAGCTGGTGAGACTTGCCCCAGCCGATATAGCCGCGCGGCCGGGTCGCCCGATAGAACGGGTTGAGCTGCTCGCGCGGGCTGCCGGAATCGTGGGTGACGATGGCCTCGGCCGGGTTGACCACGCGCATGAACTCCGAGATCACCCGGTAGGGGTTGATCGGCCGCTCGTCAGACCGCAGCTTGGCTTGCCAGCGCCCGAGCCAGGCTTCGCGCTCACCTGCGAGCTCCTGAGCCATACCATTTGCCGTACGCGTCTTGCCGCCGAGCCGGTCGCGCACCGCCTCGATCAGCTGCCCGAGCACCAGCTTGGCGTCGCCGAGGATGCCGAGATCGGCGGCAAAGGCTTTGTGCAGGTCGCGCGTGTCGTTGGTCGCGTGAATGATCTTCTTGCCCGCAGGGATGACCGGTGTGGCAATGCCGTGGCGGGTAAAGCTGCAGCCGATGCCAAACACCAGATCGCATTTGTGCAGGATATGCCGGCCGGGCCCGGTAAAGGTGCCGCCGCCCGGTCCGAGCGCCAGCGCGTGGTCCTCGGGAAAGGCGCTCTTGCCGTCGAAGGTGGTCATCACCGGCGCTTGCAGTAATTCGGCGAGCTGCCGCAGCTCGTTGGTCGCTTCGGCGTAGAAGACGCCTTGCCCGGCGAGGATCATCGGGCAGGACACCGCGAGCATCATGCCCGCTGCCTCGTCGATGTCGCGCGCGTCGCCGGCCGAGCGGGTGGTGCGGACGGGTTGATACTTGCCCGGATCGATGGTCGCCTCGGTGCTGTGGACATCGGCCGGGACCTCGACCATAACCGGGCCGGGCCGCCCGTTCTTCGCTTGGGCAAAGGCGCGGCGCATCACGTTGCCGACCTCCTCGGGCAGAACGACTTCCTCGACCGATTTGGTGATCGAGGCGTAGGTGCGGCTCGATTTGAACATCGGGAAGAGCTGGGCGGTCTCGCGCGGATGGCCGAGCGGCAAAAAGACTACGGGGCTCGAGTCGGAAAACGCGGTTGCGACCCCGGCGAAGGCGTTCTCCGCACCCGGCCCGTACTGCATCGCGAAGACACCCGGCGGCCGGCCGTTCGACACCCGTGAGAAGCCGTCGGCCATATGGACGCCGACCCGCTCCTGGCGGCAGATGACCGGCTTGATCCCGACCCCTGCCGCAGCCTCGATGATCGGGGTGGTCGGAAAGCAGAAGAGGGTCGACACCCCCTCCTTTTTCAGGATCTCGGCAATCACGTTCATGACGAGCATGGGTGGTTCCTCCCGCCGTTTGTTGGAGCGGCCAGCCGGTTGCGCTGGTAGACAAAATCGAGTGTAGCTTTAACCGTGTTGACCGCCAACCGGGCTGCTCACTTCGCCGGCAGGGAACGAAACGCCGGCCGAACTTCCCTGCCGTTCCCTGAGCTCAGGGAAAAACATCGATTTCGGCTGCGAAATCGGCCGGATCGAACACAGATAACGGCTTTATATCAAACTCTTAGAGAGCCTTTTGCGGCACCGCCGGTGCTTATGCTGAGGGAGAGGGCAGGGAAGGGAACGGACACCGCTTTCGCCGTCTTCCGACCCCGGACTGGGTGATGGATCATACACGTCGATTTTGGCCCGAAGATGGCGAGGTCCTCTGATGCCGCATGCTCGCCCGATCGTGTTGATCCTTTGCCTCGTCGCATGGCTTGCCCCGGCGGCGCGGGCCGACACACCGCTATTGCGCGAGGCGACCGGACTGATGGGTACGGCAATGTGGCTCGCCAGCGGCGCCCCCGGCATGGTTCTCGTCGCGGCCCGTGGCCACGACACGCTGGTCCAGGGCTTTGGCGAGACCACCAGGGGCAACGGCATGGCACCCGATGGTCGCTCGCTGGTGCGGCTCGGCTCGATCTCGAAGGTCTTTGCCACCGAGCTGCTCGCCGGGCTGGCGGCCGAAGGGAAATTGCGGCTGACCGACCCGCTGCAGCAATACGCCGCCACCGGCCGCAGCGTGCCTCGCTTCGTCGACCGGGCGATCACCCTGCTCGATCTTGCGACCCACTCCGCCGGCCTGCCGCGCGAGATCGGCGAGGTGCCCGCAAACACGATCCCGTTCACCTGGCCGACCAATGAGGAACGCTGGTCGTTTCTCGCCGGCTACATGCTGCCGTGGGCGCCCGGCACCGTCGCCGCCTACTCGAATGTCGGCTTCGATCTGCTCGCCGACGCGCTCGCCGCGGCCGGCGGCAAGGATTACCCAGCCTTGTTGCACGACCGGATAACCGGCCGGCTCGGGATGCCCGACACCGGCGTCGCCCCGACCCGCGAGCAATGCGGCCGGCTGATGACCGGGAGCGGCCTCGGCGGGCCGGGGCCCTGCGCCGACACCGATGCCACTGTGGGCGCCGGCGGCCTCTACTCGACCGGCAACGACATGGCGGTGTGGCTGCATCACAACCTCGGCGACAACGACCCGGCGGTGTGGCCTATATTGGCGCTGGCCCACGCGGTCTATCGCCAGCGCCAGGCCATGACAGCGGCAATCGGTTTCGACGAAGCCGGCCCGATGGACGGGTTGGCGCTCGGCTGGGTGGTCGTGGCGGCGCACGGCCACACGCCGCTGATCATGCAGAAGTCGGGTGGCGGTAGCGGCTTCATGAGCTATGTCGCCTTCGTTCCGGGCCACGATGTCGGCCTCTTCGTCGCCGTCAACCGCGTCGATTTCACGATGTTTAACAGCCTGACCGCGGCGGCCAGCGAGCTGCTCGCGAGCCTCGCGCCGCGCTGACCGGCACCAGCACGTCCGGAATGGTCGCGCCGTCCGCAGCTTGCGCGGAAATCATCCCGGCAACTCAAAACAACTGTGACGCAGGTCACATTGCGGAAAGCCCAGTTGCGTCAAACTTCTTCAAACTCACAGGAGTAGACGATGCAAACCAAGGCGAGGAGATATTTAAAACGGATAGCGCTGACAGCGGCAGCTTTGGGCTTCCTGGCGGCCGCTTCCGCCGCAAATGCGCAAAACTGGTATTACGTCAACGGCCAGCCGGTGTCTCCCATCGTGGCACAGGCTCTGGCCGCCAGAGGCTTGCCGTTTGGGCACTATTGGCTCCGGAACAACGGCAATTGGGGCATCGCCGGCAATGCGAATGTCGTCGGCAACATCTATGGCCGTCGGCCGAGCCTGTCGGAGCGCGGGTTGTTGTATTCTCCCGGCGAATTGGCGAGGTAACGCGTCCTGTCACCCTTTTCCCGGTCGCGCTGCCTCTCACCCTGGATCAGGTCCGGCGCAGGCTCCCGCGTCGCGGGTCCCTCCCTATCCCCGCGAGGCGGGGAGGGGGGTCGAGGTGAGGGGCCACCTCAGCGCGCGATGACTTCGCGCAACGCCGAGACCGGCGGCACGAAGAAATACCCGCCGCCAGCCGGGATAACCCATTGGCCAGCGGCGAGCACGCAGGCAACCTCATCATTGCCGCAGTGCAGATGGAAGAGCCTCGCAGGGCCGGCAGGCTCATCCCGACGCGTGCAACCTCTAATCAACGTAGCTTTACGTGCTGCAGCGGACATCTGCCGATGCGACAACTCGGTCCGTCCCAAGCACCAGAACCGAAGTTGCCACAGCGGCAAGCACGCCCAGACTGATTGCCAGAGCAGTCCCTAGCGCTTCAAGCGAAAGACCGATTGCGAGGAAGCAGCTCGCGAAGGCGATCCACGACAGAACGTTGCCCCGAAGCATAGCCAAGGCGGCGTTGCGACCAAGTTGAGCGTGCGTGAACGTTATTACTACGGTAAGCGCTACCGGGTAAGTCCCAGCGATCCCGCTTAGTACGGGTCCGAGCTTTGCGGCCGCAGCCGTGATCGCCAACGTAAGAGCGGCGACCGCGAACATGCGAACCCGCAGGTCCCACCAGGGCGGCGCCGCGCGAGCGATTCCAGGCTCTGGCCTGCGTATCAGCGATGCCGCGAGCACTAAGGCAAGCCAAGCGGCCAAGCCTGCAATAACTACATCGCTTCCTAATTGGCGGGCACAAGTCGAGAAAGCGAAGAACGCTGCAGTCGCGGATGCAAGGGAGGCGGCCCATCCAGTCCTGCGCGAGGCGGCTGCGTACGCGACCGCGAACGCCGCCAGCCCAATGAGACCAAAGAGGATCCCCACCGTAGCTACGGCAGCAAAGTGCGAACCTTGATCAACCGCCAGAAACAGGAAGACTGGCCCCGTGGTCAGCGGCAGTCCCAATAACAGGCCACCGATCCTCGGGCCCCATTTTCGAGCCACGAGTGTGGCGGCGGCAACGAGGAGCGGCGCTAGCGTCAGCTTCAGAAGCAGTATTGCGGGCATCAACGCCTCGCAGCTCGGTCGGTGTCGCCCTGGCGACAACAGTCCCGCTACATTTACCGGATCGCTCCTGACACCGTTATGTCCGGATTGGCCCTTTCACAAATGGGTGCCGCTTGCTTGCCGCCGACATAACGACCGCAAGGGTGCTGGCGCGCCCCCCAAGGATGCAGCATTTCAACAATTTCGAACGGCTCCCGTGATCTCGTCTAGCGAAGGGCTAACGACCAACCCGTCCCGTGCAGCCAGCAATTCTCCTCCGGCACATGGTTGGTTGCCGTCCGCGATGGCCTGAGGCCCCGACAATTGCAAGGGCAATCCCGAGCTAATCAACTGTAGAAATCCCTCGACGCGCTAGTGAAAAAATCTGATTCTTAGTACCCGCACCGTTGGTCGGCTTGGGGTGGTGAGCGGACCTCCGCCCAAGTCAGGTTAAACAACAGGTCGCGCCGATTATTCGCCTTCGTACTCCGGGCGAGAGCATTGCGGGGAATGATCGGCAGTCGGGCGTACCGGACACCCCACCCGGCCGTTCGGTGTGGCTGCACGAGAGTAATAGAAGGGAACGCCCCTCCGACATGCCGTCATTCTCCCAGCTCTTCCACCGTTCCATCCTGCCTCACGAAGAGGGCGGTGATCCCGAGGCGGCTCTTGGCGAGAGTTGGAAGCCGCGTCCACAGCCACCCAAACTGCCGCATGTCGGGTAAAGCGATGCTGTAGCGAGCGCATGGATCGTTCATCCGCTGCAAGGTTTCACCCAGGATCGCGAGGAAGTAGTTCACCCGCATTTCGGGCCTTGAACCGCCGCCTTTGGCCTCAATAACCCACCTCTCGGCGCCCCTTTCAGCCTTGATGTCGGGCCCGCGCTCCTGGCCCCAAGCGATCTCGACCATCCCCCTTGATTTTCGAGCCAGGCACCCAGATGCAGCTTGACATCGTCTTCCGAGAGCCAGCCGTCCGCTGCCATTGAGTTGGGGAAGCCCCCATCGGTCGGAAGCGGCACACGAGCAACTGGTTGGCTTTCGAGCTGCGTCAAACCGACGGCCGCGGGGCCCCCTGGCGTGTTAGAACTCGTTACAGAAGCCGGCCGTCCACCGGTCGGAAGGTAGTTGCCAATCTTGCCGTCGTGCCGTGTGCGTCGGATCAGCCGACCCTCACTTTCTAATTGGTGGCACATTTGGTTCACAGTCTGTTGGCCCCGATTGGGTCCTGCTAAACGGTCGGTGATTTCCCGATCGGTTGATCCTGGAGATGTGACCAACAAGTTCAATATCTTGCTCTTCCAGGTGGCAGACATTTGGGAAACTCATTGGGGGTCATCGGCTCGGCTGCGCAGGCAAACATAGCAAAGGCTTCGGCGCCCGCGATGCACGGTCCCATCGTAAATGCCGCGAGTTGATAGACGGGTTGCGGCCATTGCTGCTCCGAGCACGGCCCTCCCCATTGGCTGCCTCTCCATTTTTACCTCTGTTCACTTCTGCCGATTTGGCATCCTTCCCCGATCCATCGGTGATAGGGGTCTCCTCCTCGATATCCAAATATAGGTCTGGCCGAAAATGGGGCGTTGACCTGGATCAATGTTTTTCGAAAGACGACCGAACGGAAAACCAGCCTTAAACGGCGAACATCATACGCCGAGCCGAAGGCCGGAAAGGGTGGTAAGAGGTCATTCGATGACCTCGTCGGCGCGGGCGAGGATCGAGAGCGGAACGGTTAGGCCGAGCGCCTTCGCGGTCTTAAGGTTGACTACCAGCTCGAATTTGGTCGGCTGCTGTACCGGCAGATCGGCGGGTCTTTCGCCTTTCAAAATCCTTCCGGCGTAGATGCCGGCCTGGCGGTCGAGAACTGTGAAATCAATTCCATAGCTGATCAGACCGCCGGCCACTGCGAACTGTCGCCATTCAAAGATCGTCGGTATGGCATAACGTGATGCGAGTGCCACGAGCTGCTCGGACCGGCTGCTGAGAAACCGATCGGAGCTCACGATAATCCCTCCGGCTTGTAGTTGGCCGAGGGAGGCGAATGCCATATCCACCTCGCCTTCGGTCCGCGCCTTCAGGACCGGAAGCTGAACCCCCTTTACGCGCGCCGCTTCCTGCATGGACATGATGTACGGCTCGCCGAGCGCCAGATTGTCCGGGTTGACCAGCAGGGCGATCACCATAGCCTGAGGAACCAGCTCGCAAATCAGCTCAAGCCGCTTCGGGTCCAGCGGGCCGGTGAGGTTGCTAAAGCCCGTGACGTTGCCGCCCGGCCGGGCGAGACTGGCGACGAGGCCGTCCCCGACCGGATCCCCGACGCCAGTGAAGACGATCGGGATGGTCGAAGTTGCGTTTTTGGCCGCAAGCGCCGAAGGCAAGCCGCCGCTTGTGAAGATCAAATCGACCTTGCGACTGACGAGGTCGGCGGCCAATGCGGGCAACCGGTCATAGTGGAAATCGGCCCAGCGGCACTCGCATGTCGTGTTCTGACCGTAGACAAAGCCCATTTCGCTCATTCCCTGGTTGAACGGGTTGCGAAGCATTTGCGCTAGATTTACGGGAGGCGAGGCGAGACTGAGTGAGCCGACGACCGCCATCGCCTTCTGCTGCGCGTGAGCGAGGGACGGCCAGCTCAAAACGCCGCCGAGCAGTGCGATGAAATCACGCCGCTGCATGTAGTTCTCCACGCAAAACCTTAGCATAAGCGAAACGGTCGAGGGCTATCGGTGTATCCGGGGAACGGCCGCTTAGGGTCGAGAGTCGCCCTCGGAACCGGGTACCAAGCGTATGATTTTCACCACTGGCTTGCCCACGTTGACGAGGTGATAGAATCAGTAAATCTCTCGCGAAGCCGGTTACCCGTACACATCAAATTGATATCCGCGGAACCTGCGGCATGCGCACCCGCCCCTCCGCCCGACTTTTGGTGCTCGATCCGGCCGGGAGGATATTGCTCTTTCGCTTCGTTCATAGGCGTGCCGCGCTTGCGGGCGAAGACTACTGGGCTACCCCCGGCGGCGCTGTCGCGGACGGAGAGACGTTCGAACAAGCGGCAATCCGGGAGCTTGCAGAAGTGACCGGCATTCGGGTGGAGGATATCGGCCCGGCGGTAGGGACGGTGAGTATGTGATGGCAGACGAGCGGTACTTCCTCGTCAAAGCCGAGAATTCGGCTCTCTCTCGCGACGGGTGGACCGCCGAAGAGGCGCAGGTCATGGCGGACCATAAGTGGTGGACTTGGGACGAGCTGGAGCAGACTTCCGCAATTATCTGGCCCGATGACCTCTTGGCAATGCTGAAAAGCGCTGTTCAATAGGATCGTGTTTGGCTGGGGCTGAGCCGATGCGCGCCACCTCCGGGCACACCCATCCATGGCCACGACTGATAGAAGTGGGCCGCGTCTGGTCGTCCTAACGGCGGAATGTCTGACCGGATATTGAGCAAGAGTCGAGGCTTTGTCATCCCTGCCGGAGAAACACGAACCAATCGAGTTCTTCGGTGACGGCGTCGTTTTGGTTGATCGCGTCGCCGGGCGTGCGCAGCGCGGCCATCCCATGCAGGAAATCCTCGTCGGACAGTCGTGCCAAGAACGAGTCGGCGCGCAGCGCCGATTTTTCGATGAAGCTCGGCCAATCTGCGGCGGTAACCTGCGTCACAACTCGGTGCACGATCGGAGAAAAGCCGCTCAGAACAAAGGCCGACCGGATGTCCCGCCGCGCCGGGAGATCGGACGCGATCAGCGCCTCAAGCGCCGGGAAAAAATGCCGGTGTGGAAAGTCCGACTCACGGGTGCCGTTGCGGATGCAGACGTAGCCGCCTTTGCGCAATACACGGTGGCATTCCCTCGCGACACCGGTCGGGTCGGAAAGATGATGATAGACCATCGATATGAACACGAGATCAGCGCAGCCATCGGGAAGCGGAAGCGCCTCTGCCGAGCCCTGCCGATAGACGACATTTCCGGTCGCATGCCTGCGGCGAGCCTGGTCCAGCATCTTCTGCGACGGGTCTACGCCGATGACCCGGACGCCGAAATGCGCCGCCAATAGCCCGGAAAAGCGCCCTGTGCCGCAGCCGAGGTCAATAACCAGGGATACCGCGGCGCGGTCTGTATCTACCGAGAGCAAGTCCTGCCAGAGCCGAACCGTTTCGGGCGCGAGGGCACGGGCCTTGTCGTAGGTGGCGGCTATCTCGGTCTTGTCGTAATCCATTGCGGCCCTGATGTTGAGGCTTGCGCGACCGCCGAACTAAAGCGTTGCTGTTGGGTTTCGATCGAGGCTATCTTTCTTCTATGACGTTCGCCGCGCTCAAGCGCAAGGCGCAGAAAACGCCCCCCGGTCGGGCGTCGGAGGTGCCTGCACGCTGAGCTCAGCGGCAATTCCACCATCGAGGCCCCGCCGGTGACGGACGGGGCCTTTTTGTTTCCGGCGCCCGTCTCCCCGGCTCCACCACGGAGACACTGATGCGCGCTGATTACCCTGACCCTCACTGCGAACGGAGAGACCGCCAATGACCACGATTTTCGGCGTTTGGCTGCCGATCGTCACCCCGTTTTACGACGGCAAGGTCGATTTCCCGAGCTATCAGCGTCTAATCGAGCACTACATCGCCGAGGGTGTCGGCGGCATCTTTCCTCTCGGCACCACTGGCGAAAGCCCGACCCTCGACGACAACGAGATCGAGTCGATCGTCGATCGCACGGTCGGGATCGTCGGCGACCGGGTGCCGGTCGTTGTCGGCATCGGCGGCAATGCAACGGCGAAGACCGTCCACGCCATCCGCCGCCTCGATCGCTACGGCTATACCGGGATCGTGTCGGTATGTCCCTACTACAATCGGCCGAGCCAGGACGGGCTGCAGGAGCACTTCACCCGCCTCGCCGAGGCCACCGACCGCCCGATCGTGATCTACAACATCCCCTATCGCACCGGCGTCAACCTCGCCAACGACACCCTGCTCGCACTGGCGGAAATCTCCAACATTGTCGGCGTCAAGGACTCTTCGGGCAACCTTGCCCAATCTATCGAGCTATTGCGCCGGCGGCGGCCAGGCTTTGCGGTGATGACCGGCGAGGACAATTACTTCTACACGATGCTGGCGCATGGCGGCGATGGTGGCATCCTTGCCTCGGCGCATCTCGAGACCGGGTCATTCATCGCCGTCTACGAGCGGATGCGGGCCAATGACCATCGCGAAGCGCATGCTGTCTGGTCGCGGCTGGAAGTGCTGGTGCCGCTGCTGTTCCGCGAGGCCAACCCGATGCCGGTCAAATATTGCTTGTGGCGCCGCGGATTGCTGCGCTCGCCCGAGTGCCGCTTGCCGCTGACGCGGATATCTCCGACCCTCGCCGCCGAGCTCGACCGACTGATCCTGTCCGACGCTTAGCAGCGGTGGATTGCACGAGCCGCGGTCGCGGCATTGTGACGATCGGCTCCGGCGCTCGATGCTTCGGCAAAAGCCGGGTATCGGCCGCACGATGAGTATTGCGAGTGGCACGTCGATCGCGAACCGGCGACTGGACGAATCCTCAGGGTCACATTCACGCCTGGCCGGGTTTCGCCGGATCGTAGTCCTGGGAATTGTAAGCTTCCAGCGGCCACAGCCGGTCGGCCTCGACCAGCGCGCGGGCCCGGCCGAAGTGCAGCAGCAATTTCTTCGGAAACGCATTCCAAGTCACCGCCTGCTCGATGACCGGCGCACCGGGATCCCACGCGGCGGCGTTGAAGAACTGGACAATTCCCGCGGACGATCCCATCGAGCGCCTGACGACCTGCTGCTCCGTCCCGATCGCCCAGTTGAACACGGTGTTCATGAATTCGTGCCACTCCTCGCGACGCGGGAGATCCTGTCGAGGCGGACATGAACGCAGGCGGATCAAAGCGCGCCGGCACATCCATGCTGAAACTCCGGCGACATCAAAGGCGGTCCGTGGATATAGTTACAAAGCTCTTCATCGCATAGGAACCTACCGAGAGCCGGAAAAGTCTTCTCGAAGGCCGCGCGGCAGGCCAAGATACCGCAAACAGCGAAGTGGATTTTCCGAGGGAGGAGCGATATGGCGGAAAAGGTTCGGCTGGGGCTGATCGGCGCCAGCGTCCGGGGCACCTGGTCGGCGCGTTCGCATCTGCCGGCGCTGCAGGCCAGCTCGGATGTCGAGCTTACGGCGGTCTGCACCACCAAGGCCGACAGCGCCGAGGCGGCGCGCCGGGCTTGGGGCGCCCGGTTGGCCTTTGACGACTGGCGCAAGATGATCGCCGCGCCGGAGATCGACGCGGTCGCCGTCGTCGTGCGCGTGCCGTCGCACTACGCGCCGGCCAAAGCGGCGCTCGAGGCCGGCAAGCACGTCTATTGCGAGTGGCCGCTCGGGCGGACGACGGCTGAGGCCGTGGAGCTGGCGGCGCTGGCCCCGGCCAAGGGGCTGGTCACTGCGGTCGGCCTGCAGGCACGCGTCAACCCGGCCTTGATGCACATGAAGGAACTGGTCGCGGCCGGCTTTGTCGGCGAGGTGATGGCCGTTCATGTCAGCCTGATGCGCGAGGGTGTGCTGTCCCGGCCGTCGAACCGCACCTGGCAGCGCGACGCGGAGCTCGGCGCCAATACGCTGACCATTGCCAACGGCCACACGGTGGACGCAATGCGCTTTGTCACCGGCGACTTCGGCCGGCTGTCGGCAGTGGTTGCGACCCAAGCCAAGCAGTGGCTCGACACCGGCACCAACACATCGCTGGACGTTACCGCGCCCGACAATGTCCTCGTCAGCGGCCGGATGGCGACCGGCGCTGTAGCATCAGTGCACATCGGCGCCATTCCGTTCGCCGGCAGCGGCTATCGCATGGAAATCTACGGCCGCGACGGAACCCTGGTCGCAGCGGGCGAGGAGTCGCCGCAGCTGAGCGAGGTTTCTCTGCATGGAGCGAAAAGCGGCAATACACTGGCACCGATTCAGGTGCCCGAGCGCTTCGCTGTCACCGCACCCGGTACGCCCTCAGGCGAAGCCTTCAATGTCGGCCAAATGTACACATTATTCGCTCGCGCCATCCGCGACGGCGAAAGCCATCAGCCGGATTTCGCGACCGCAGTCGAATTGCACCGCCTGGTGGACTTGATCAAGCAAGCCTCTGACAGCGGACGTGAGGTGAGGTTCGAGTAGCCGCAGGGTCGCCTTCAGTATCCCATTGCTTTATCGATTTCCTGCAACAGCCGGCCGCCGGCTCTGACGCTGCGAATGTTGGCGGCAATTTCGGTCACTAGCTGACGAACGGTCGGGCGCCGCGCCACGTGCGGCATCACCGTGACTTTGGGGTGCAGCCACAGCGGGCTCGACGATGGCAGTGGCTCGGGCCACAGCGCGTCCAGTGCGGCATAAGACAATTGTCCCGAATCGAGCGCCTCGATCAGATCCGGCTCCACCACATGCTTGCCGCGCCCGACATTCACCAGCATCGCGCCCCGCGGCATCATCGCGAAGGTGCGGGCGCAGAAGATGCCCTCGGTTTCCCGCGTCAGCGGCAACAGGCAGACCGCGATATCGGTTTGGCTCAGAAATGGTTCGAGCTGATCGCGGCCATGGAAAATCGGCACCTCATCATTCTGCCGCCGCGAGCGGACCCAGGCCGAGACCGGAAAGCCGAGCGACTTCAACACGAGCGCCGGCGCCTTGGCCATCATGCCGTAGCCGAGAAACCCGACGCGCCGTTCCTCGGGCCGGACGATCCTCTTGCGCAGCCATTCCCGATTGGCCTGCGCCGCCTGATAGCCGGGCATGTCGCGATGAAAGCGCAATACGTGCATGACGACGTATTCAGTCATCATCGGATCGCCGCCCGGCGGCTCCATCTTGCCGAGCGGTACCTTCGGCAGCTTTGGGTGGTTGACGAACGCCTCGACACCAGCCGAGCGGCTGAACATCGCCTTCAGATTTGGGAATACCGGCAGCGCGTCGAAATCCGGGTGCATGAAGGCGAGATACTCGATATCCGCCAACTCCCCCGGATCGGGCCAAATGCGAATTTCCAGATCGGGAATCTTTTCTTCGAACGTGTCGCGCCAGGCCTTGGCATTGCCGATGCGCTTGTCGAGATCGATGATCAGCAGCGCCATGCTCTTTTCCTAAGCTCCCCTCACCGGCGTCCGGCTTGCGCACGAGCCTGGTCGAGATCGGGGACGTTGCTGGCCGAAGCCACATCGCCCAGCCGCGACCCCCGCGTCACCGCGAGGGCCGCGACCGCGGCCTCGTTTTCCATGACCTTAGCCATGATCGCTTCCTTGGCGCGGTCGAAGACGCCGCGGTTGGTGGCGACGAATTGCTGAGATTGGTGCAGTCCTTTGAGATAGCCGTTGATTTCGGGCACCACGTAGCGCGCCACCATGTCCCAGCTGCGCATCGTGTTTTCCGGATTGGCCCAGTCGTGCACAAAACCGACGAGGGTGCCAAAGCCGCCGCTGACCTCGAGCACGGATTTGATCCGCGCCACGAGATCGTCCGGGGTGCCGATCGTTGCTGCGGCCCCTGGCGAGAACGCGGCCTTGTCGACCGCCTCGTCCGGGTCGTTGAACGGCTTGGCGTCCGGCCGCTGCAACGTTCCGACGATGTACTGGTTGTGGTGGCGCATCAGGCCTTCGCGGGCCTCGGCGCGCGCCTTTTCGCGGGTCTCGGCGATGTGCCAGCTCAAGAGCACCCGCCAGTCCTTGCGGTCGACCGTGGTACCGTGCTTCTTGGCGGCGGCCTCGGCAAAACCCCATTGCGTCGGCAGGCTGTTGAGCCCCTCGTTCGACATCGACCCGATCGAAATCACCCCGATCCCGTGCTTGCCGGCCAAGGTCATGCCGGACGGGCTGATCTGCGAGGCGACCGCGAAGGGCATCTCCTCCTGCAGAGGCAGCAATTGCAGTTGCGCATCCTGCAATGTGAACCAGTCGCTTTTCGCGGTGACCCGCTCGCCGCTGAACAGCCGCCGAATGATGGCGATCGCCTCGTCCTGGCGGTCGCGCTGGACCATCGGGTCGATCCCGAGAGTGTGCGCATCCGAGGCGAGTGCGCCGGGGCCGGAGCCGAAAATCGCCCGCCCGCCGGTCATCCAGTCGAGCTGGACCATGCGCTGTGCGACGTTGAACGGATGGTGATAGGGCAGGGAGATGACCCCGGTGGCGAGCTTGATGCGCTTTGACCGCTCGCCGGCCGCGGCCAGGAACATCTCGGGCGAGCCGATCATTTCCCAGCCGCTCGAATGGTGCTCGCCGCACCAGAACTCGTCGTAGCCGAGCCGATCGAGCTGCTCGACGAGGTCGAGATCGCGGCGAAATTGCAACAGCGGATGCTCGCCGACCGGATGATGAGGAGCGAGGAAGGCGCCGAATTTCAAACGCGGCATAGAGGTCTCCCGTGAAATGGTGGTGGCGGGCTAGTCGACGCCCTCGACGATCCTCATGTCGCGATCGGCACCCTTGCCGAGAGCCTTGAGCGCTTCCTGGTAGCCGGCGCTGTCATGGGCGGCCGCCGCTTTCTCGACGCTGTCGAACTCGATGATCACGGTGCGCTGCAGAAGGCCGGCCTCGTAGGCCTTCGCCGCAGTTCCGCGCGCCAGAAACCGACCGCCGGCGGCCTGGATCGCCGGGCCGGCGAGCTTGGCGTAGGCCGCCAACGCCTCCGGGTTCGAAATTGAACGATAGGTCGCCACCCAATACGCCTTGGCCATCGTCATTTCCCTTCCGATAGATTGGGAACGAGCGTAGCTCGCAGCGAGCGCTTCGCCAAAGTAAAGTTTAGCAACCCGGATCTGCGTCGCGGAGTACGGGCGCCGTCAGGCGAGCTCCGCCGCAACCGCCCGCCGCACCGCCGGCCGCTCCGACATGCGACGGTGATGATCCATGACCCGCGGCAATTTTGTCAGGTCGACGCCGTCGCCCTCGAGCCACCCCGCCAGGGTGAACAGATAAGGGTCACAGATCGTACGCCTCGCCCATCACCCAAGGTCCCTTCAGCATGTCACGCTCGATCAGCTCGAAGCACGCGCCGACAGATTGCGGCACCTTGCGCTGCATCGCGGCGATGGCGGCCGGGTCGTCGGCCCAGCGCTGGCCGCGCATGCGGTGCGCATGGGCGACATGCACCGTCGAGCACAGATAGCTGTTGAACGCCTGCACCTGGGCAAAGGCGAATGGGTCGTCGACGGGCGCCAGGCGCGCCTCGGGGAAGCTCTGCGCGATATAGGCGAGCATGGCCGGTGTTTCGGTCAGAATGCCGCGGTCGGTGACCATCGCCGGCACGCGGCCTTTGGGGTTGATGGCGAGATATTCCGGGCCGCGCTGCTCCTTACTGGCGAAGCTCAGCCGCACGGTTGTATATGTGGCACCCGCCTCCTCCAACGCGATGTGCGATGCGAGCGAGCAGGTATTTGCGGCGTAATACAGCTTGATCATGGCAGTGCCTTCAGTCATGTGCCCGGTCCCGAACTTATGCGCACCGCCTGCCACGATCAACGTGGCGGACCATGAGGGTAGGATATCTCGGTTCGAGAGTAAGACGATGCCAATGACAGACGTTGCCGGGTTGGCGGTCGCCACCTTCGCCCAGCGCCCCGACCTGCTGGGCAAAGTGTTCGGGCCCGAGATCCAGTCCGCGGTCCCGGAATTCATGCGTCACGACCCGGTGGGCGCGCTTTATTACCGCAATGGGCAGATCGAGCATTATTCCAAGTTCGGGCTGGTCGCCATCGACCCGGCCGAACCCGATCGGCCCGTCGCCCGCGCCTTCAGCGTGCCGTTTGCATTTCGCGACGGCACCCCGGGACGCGAGGAATTGCCTGACAGCGGCTGGGACGCGGTGATCCGTTGGGCCGACGAGGATCGGCGGGCCGGGCGTCGGGCCACAACGGTCAGTGCTCTCGAAATCATGGTGGCACCGCGCCTGCAACGGAGTGGCATCTCTCGGCAGATGCTGGCAGCGCTGCGCGACAATGCGCGGCGCCGGGGCTTTGCCGACCTCTACGCGCCGCTGCGCCCGACCGACAAACACCGCGAGCCGCTGACCCCGTTTGCCGATTACGTCGCACGGCAGCGCGAGGACGGCTTGCCATACGATTCGTGGGTGCGCACCCACGTTCGGGCGGGTGCACGGATCGTCAAAGTGGCGCCGTGCAG
>Ga0306923_10003042_pt1 | contig 15669 bp, 13 predicted proteins | sample sta12Can44000108_FD_203841 | JGI IMG/M metagenome (GOLD analysis project Ga0306923, IMG submission 203841) | Lab enrichment of tropical soil microbial communities from Luquillo Experimental Forest, Puerto Rico - statanox.12C.anox.44.000.108 (v2)... | ecosystem: Environmental > Terrestrial >... | reverse complement strand
TTAGATCAAGATGAGCGACTTGCGCTTGCAGACCAGTTAGGTGGGGCCCGTGTTCTGGGCTTTGTTGGCTACCGGCGTCAAGGTGAGCACCGCATTGGCAAGCGGAAAGACCGCCTGTAATTTCCCTTCGGCGCCGTTCGAGCGAAGCATGCACAATCGTTAAGGTTGCATACACCGAATGGCACAGAGCCATCTTGATACTTGATTAATACGCGTGTTCATTCGCCTTCCCTTGAGTCACTTCACTCACTGAGCATCACGCCATGATTTTGATCACCGGAGCCACCGGTTTCATTGGGAGGCGACTTGTTGGGACATTACAAACGCGTTTCCCCAGCAGTCCGATAAGAATCCTGAGTCGGACAATGCCCCCGCTTGGTTTACTGGCCGCCCAGTCCCAAGTCGTTGTTGGAGATATCGCGGACAGCAAAACTGCAGCCGAAGCCGTTCACGGCACGCTTGGGGTGATTCACCTCGCCGCGAAGCTCCAAAAAAATGCGGTCACCAGCCAGGAAATGCGAAGAGTGAACGTTTACGCCCGCTTCAAAGAACTGCTCCAAATATTGGATATTTGCAGCCGTGGATTTGGCGGGAGGAGGTTCGGTCGTGTTGGATGAGGCGTACCCGGCGGCCGGATCCGAACGCCGCAAGGTCCTTGTGCTTTCGCGCAACTACCCAAGCGATTCGATGCCGCTCTTGGGCTCCTGGGTCGAACAGTGGGCGCGCGCCACTTCGCGTCACGCCGACGTGCGGGTCGTCGCTCCAGTCCCCTACTGCCCCCCCGTTCCTAGCCGTCTGGCTATCAGCCGCTTCCGCCGCATGCCGATACGTGAAATCATGAATGGAGTCCCGGTCGCGCACCCACGATTCCTAAGCGGCCCCGGCTATTCCCTCCACTCGTTTGAATCGCGTCTCTGGAATCTATCTCTGACTCCTGAGTTCGACCGGCTGCGCGAGGAGTTTCGGTTCGAGCTGATCCACGCGCACTTCAGCTATCCAGATGGCGCCGTTGCAGTCGCGCTAGGGCGCCGCTACGGCGTCCCCGTTATCATCACCGAGCATGCGCGCTGGCGCCCCTGGATGGACAAGTACCCGACAGTGAGGCGCATCGCGGTTGATGCCAGCTCGCAGGCCGCCTATCACACGGCCGTCAGCTCCTTCGTCCGCAAGCTGATTCGGGAGTATACTGGGGATTCACCGCATCTGATTGTTACCCATCTCGGTGTTGATGGATCCGTCTTCACGCCGGTCGTCGACGAGTCGCAGCGTAGCATCGATCAAATCGTCTATGTTGGCCGCTTGCACCTGGTGAAGGGAGTCGACATCCTCTTGCGCGCGATGCACCTGCTTGTGCGGCGCCGTCCGACGCTGCGGTTGCTCCTCATTGGCGGAAACTTCTATGCTGCGACGATAAAAGAGGTCGAGAGCATTCGGAAGATCGCCGGCGAGCTCCAGCTTGGGTCGCACGTGGAATTCGCCGGCCCGCAGCCACAGAAAGCGGTAGCGGATGCGATCCGGCGCAGCGCCCTATTGGTTTTGCCCAGTCGCTCGGAGACCTTCGGATCGGTCCTGGTCGAGGCCTTGGCCTCGGGCACGCCCGTCGTAGCCACGCAATCTGGAGGTCCTGAGGACATCGTCACGAACGAAGTCGGACGGTTGGTTCCTAAGGAAGACCCAGACGCGCTCGCCGCGGCCATCGACCACACGCTGGACTCGCTCGAACGCTATCCGAGCGCCGCCCTCCGAGAGTACGCCCTCGCCAGGTTCTCTTGGGACAGAGTTGTCACGAAGACACTGTCGTTGTACGAAGATGCGCTCTGTCGCTCATCGCACCATTGACGGCATGAGCGCCCTCGCCCCGCCTTGCGGCCGCTTGGCGTTCGGGGGCAGCGAGTGGTTCACGCGCGATAGAACGACGCCGCGCTCCGGCGTTTGACTCTCGACACGCGTGTTACGGAGAGCCTACGATGAAATTTGGAGTTAATGCTCTGCGTCTGTCGGGGCAGCGCCTCGGTGTTGGCAGATACCTAGAGTACCTGCTTAAGTATTGGAACGAGCAGCTCGAGCGATCGGACGTTGTCACACTCTATGTGCGCGAGCCAGTCGACTTGGATGAACTCGGGCTCTCGGATGCCTTCCGAGTGAACGTGCTGGGTCCGGCAATCAACGGGACCCTATGGGAAAACGCGATCCTGGCGCCCCGCTGTGTCGGACAGCATGTGCTTTTCGGCCCAAGCTATACCCTGCCGCTCACCTATAGTGGCCGTTCGGTAGTCGCGACGCACAGTGTAAACGAAGCGCAGCCCGACGCGCACCCCTGGTGGTATAATTACAGCCACTCGGTACTCAATCGGCTGAGCGCACTTAAAGCCAATCGGGTGATCGTACCCTCGGAGTCGACGAAAGTCGACGTGGAGCGCTATTATGGAATTGAACCGAGCAAGATCGATGTGGTCGCGGAAGGCGCGGACGAGATGTTCCGGCCGATCAGTGATCAGGACATCTTGCGCAACACTCGGGAGCGGTATTTCGGTTACGATCGCCCTTACATTCTGTTCGTGGGCAAGCTCTCCCAGCGGCGCAACATCCCCAGTCTAATGCGCGCGTTCGCGAGCCTTCGACAGCGCTACAACATTCCACATGGCCTTCTGCTATTCGGTCCGAATGTCCTCGACTTACCGATCGCCAAGCTGTCGAGCGAGCTTGGATTGACCGGCAGTGTCGTCCAGACTGACGGCAAGGTCGCAAGGCACGAGGAGCTTCTTCCCATCTACAACGCGGCAGACCTCTATGTGTACCCGTCGTCATATGACGGATTCTCGCTAACGCTGGTCGAGGCCATGGCCTGTGGGCTCCCTGTAGTTACGTCCAAGCGGGCCGCGATCGGCGAGATCGCAAACGGGTACGCAGAGCAGGTCGACGACCCCTCAGACCCCGAGGCGCTGGCGAATGCAATCGGCCGCGTGATTCACGATCAAGCGCTGCGCTCCCGGCTCCGCGATAAGAGCTTGGAGCGGGCGACGCGTTTTCGTCTCAGGGAGACCGCCCAGGCCACACTCGAAGTGCTGCGCAGGGCCGCTGCAGGATAGCCTCCGTTGACGAGGAGCCTATGACCCAAGGACACGCACATGAAAGCGACGAATCTGAGCTCCCCGGCCTGAAGGACGGAGAGCAGCCAGGTGCCGTCCCCGCCCGATCCAAAATGCCTGGGGTGGAAATCGTCCCCTTGCGCCGATTTTGCGATGAGCGCGGCGGCGTCTATCACATGCTGAAGGAGACGGATCCGCACTTCAAGCGATTCGGTGAAATCTACTTTTCGACGGTTCGCCCTGGGGTCGTCAAAGCGTGGAAAAACCACCGCACTGTAACCGCGAACTATGCGTGCATCTTCGGTAGCGTGCGGCTCGTGCTCTACGACGACCGGGCAACGTCGACGACACGCGGCCGCGTGATGGAGCTTGTGCTGGGAGAAGACTATTACGCGCTGGTGGTGGTTCCGCCCGGCGTGTGGAACGGGTTTCAGGGGCTGAGCAGGCCCTATGCCATTTTGGCCAGTTGTTCAACTGAACCCTATAACCCATCGGAATTCGAGCGCGTCGATCCCGCGACGGAGCGTATCCCTTATCGCTGGCAAGTCGACGAGCTCGCGAGTCCCCCGAAGTGACATGGCCACGGTGCGTGGCTGTGTCGTTGGGCCACGTTGAGCCTGTCTACTTGCACCGCAACATGCTGATAGCTCTCGGATTTCCGTCGCGGATTAGTTCGTGTCGTGCTGAGTCGCACCAATCGGTTTCCAGACGCAAAAGAGGCGATGCAATTAGGGGGCGGAACTCGAAACACGTGGCCTATATGGCTCTGCTCCGCGAGCACTTCCTAGTGAAGTCTTACGTTCCGCAGCAAGGAGAAAAATTACTTTCGGCCTCGTTATGTGGAGTTCATCCCCCGGCGCGGAAACACCGACGAGTAGTTTGTCTGTCCGCTCTGCGTGGGCAATTCGATCGGTGAGCTGGCGCCAGCGGTCGCGGCATGCGCGCGGCGGAGTCTGGCGGAGAGGTTAGAGAGATCTCATGGACGGGACGGTGCTTGTAATGGGCGCTGGCGGCTTCATCGGCTCCGCGGTCCTCCGACTGCTGGTCAGTTCAATCCGAGCAGGCAGAGCTGTGTTCTGGGACGGCCGACCGCTGACAGATGTTTGCGCCGTAGTGCGGCCAGGCGGCTCTCTGGAGCGATTGGAAGAGATCGCATTGGGCGATTGCTGGGGCGTGGAGCGCGTCGATATGTTTGACCGCTCCGCCTTGCAGGACGTGCTGCGTCGGCGGCGTCCGAAGGCCGCCCTTCATTTGGCGTTCGATCCGTCCGGCTTCGCGGGCCAAACCGAGATGGAGCGGCGCGCACGGCACCTAGCGCCGCTCGAGGCTCTTTTTGAGGGGCTTAGAGATATTCCCGCATCTCGTGTAGTCCACACAAGCAGCGCATGGGTGCTGGCACCGGGCGACCGGCTCGGAGAAGGCGCGCCTCTTCAGCCTCATCTGGAATATGCAAAGACCAAGGTCTTGCTCGACGAGAGTCTGCCGGCCTTGCACCAGAGAACTGGCGTTCCCTGGATCAACCTGCGTCTGTTTAACGTCTTCGGCAAATATGAGAACAAAGACAGGTTGCTGCCTTACCTCGTGAGATGTCTGGACCAAGGTGTTCCAGCACAAGTATCGCACGGATATCAGATTCGAGACTTCAATGACGTGGATACTATCGCCCAAGCCTACCAGCTTGCTTTGCAGGCGCCGGAAGACGCGTGCGGCAAGATATTCCATATCGGATCCGGACGAGGAACAAGCGTGCGTGAGTTTGCGAGCATGATCGCCGAAGTCACCGGCAACGCTCACCTAATACGGTTCGACGCGATCCGATCAAGCGAGCAGGACATTCCTCGACTAGTCTCCGATCCGCGGCGCGCCGAACGGGAGCTGGGTTGGAAGCCCGTTTATGACCTGGAGCAACGGGTCCGCAGCGCGGCGCAATGGTGGTTGCAGCGAGTTCGAGCTGGGCTTTAATGACCGCTCGGGGCTCGCACTCCAGGCCCTTGGACGGTGCAGTCGCGCAATAGCCCTAAAGTCCCGCTGCGATTTTGATTACTCGATGATTGCTGGCTCGGGAATCGGAATGATGAACTTGCCGCCACCCCGTCGGTAGGCGTCCTGTTGCGCGATTATCTCATCGGCGAAATTCCAGGCTAGAATTAGAAGATAGTCCGGCTGTTTTTTGAGAATGCAGCTCGTCGGAACGACCGGAATCAACATGCCTGGACTGTAGAGTCCATGTTTCAGCTCATTCCGATCCGCCAGGAAGTCAAGCAAGTCGGGCCCAATACCGTAGAAATTGAGCAGCGTGTTGCCTTTTGCGGGAGCGCCGTAGCCCGCGAGTCTCTTGCCTTGGAATTTCAACTCGCGTAGGAGCCGCACGAGTTCATTGCGGGTCCGATGCACCCGATCGCGGAACGCTTCGTAGGTTCCACGTAGGAACAGGCCATCCCTCCGTTCGCGTTCGAGCCACTCACGAACAATCGACTGCGCCGGGCGCGGGCCCCCACAACGCTGGCCGTAGACCCGCATTGAGCCGCCGTGGATCGGCAACGCCTCGATGTCGAACACTTCCATGTCAAAGAAACGGTAAAGGTCGACAAACGACTTTACGCTAAACTCTGAGACGTGCTCGTGATAGATAGTGTCGAATTCGTTATTTGCGATCAAATCGATCGCGGTCGGAACTTCCACCACAAAAGCTCCTTTCGAGTCGAGCAACAACATCACGCCGGCCATAAAGTCATGAAGATCGCTGATGTGATTGAATGTGTTCGTTGTGACGATTACGCTGGGTGCCCGATGCGTGCGCGCGACGGACGCCGCAGTCGCCTTGCCGAAATATTCTGAGACGACTTCAATCCCCTTCTGCTTGGCCCGGACCGTAATGTTATCGGCAGGATCGATCCCGAGTACAGGCGCGCCGAGCGCTTTACAAGCGCCAAGAAAGAGCCCGTCGTTGCAGCCGATGTCTACGATCAGCCCTCCGCCCGAGAGCTGCGCGACGACTTTGGCCGCGAAAGAGGAAAAGTGCGCATGCATAGTTTCCGATGCTGAGGGAACGTAGAGGTAATTGCGAAAGAACCCGGCCGGAACGTTGTCGGGCACCTGGATCAGCGCACAGTCGAGGCACACATGCATGTTGAGCGGAAAGGATGCCTGAGCCTGGGTGAGCTGATCTGCTCGGACGAAGCCGTTGGCAGGCGGGTGCGAACCCATCGGCAGGCACATGAAGAGGTTATTGCTTTTACACGCGCGGCATTGTTCGATCGTGGTCATGCTTTTTGCTCGATGGTGCCGTGCGAAACGGGAATTGCTGGACTTGCGGTCTAGCGTAAGTCTGGGATACCACAAACCGCTTTCGTATCGGAACACCCTGAGTATGGGATATCAATCGGGCGATCGAGGAATCATTGCATCACGTGGGCTGCGCACACTGCCACATGCCCCCGTACCATAGACCCCCTTTTTATAGATGCTGAAAAATCATTTCTCTTCAATATGCGATCCTTGTGCTTTTTGTGGCGCCAATAGGGAAATGGCCTGGTTGGGCTTTTTAAAGAGCAACGGAATAAACGCGCGATTTCATTAAATCGCAGCATTTGTGCCTCGGATTACTCTCGGAAACAGCAAGATAAATATTATGGGCCGAAGCTGGCTGGTCGTTGAGCGAATTCGTTGGCTACATCACAATGCAAGCAAGAACAGACCACCGCTTGGGGTGAACTCGACTGCAGGCGCATGGCCTGCATCACACGGCGATAGGGGACGACTACTGCGCGAATTCAATCCAACCGGTCGAGCATTACGGGCCGGTGGTCGCGCTCACTCATATAGATGGCGTGCGCAACCTGAATCGATCGCAAACCATCGACAGCAGTCGCGATGCGGCCACTTCCAGACTGTCCTTGGGCAAGCTTGGCAAAATCGTTGAACTCCTCGATAAATGTTTCGATCACTGTGCTCTGCCAACCGCGGAATTTTTCCCGAACAATATTGGACAGGTAAAAGTGCCGCTCGGTTTTGCGTACTCCACCCGGCTTGTCTAGGTGAATCACCGTTGCCATCATAGGCGCGTAATAGGCTCGAGCCATGCCCCGCTCGCCGTAGGCTTCAACATAGAAGCGGTAGCCCTTCCATTCGCTCCAGCTCGAATGCAAGCTCCCTACAACACCCTCAGATGATCGGAAGAGCGCCAGCGCATTGTCCTCGGCTGTGTTCAGCTTCCATACGCGATTAAGGGCATGCCCATACACTTCAACGAAATCCCCCATAACATAGCGCATGAGATCGATGAGATGGATACCGTTGTCCATCAAGGTTCCGCCTCCCATAATTCTGCCGTCGTACATCCAGGGCGCTTTGAATTCCGAGAGACCCGTGTGGCCGGCATGGCCGCGTACATGGCTTAACCGGCCGAGTTCGCCTGACTGCACAACATCCCGGACCAGCTTCAGGGCCGCGAAGTAGCGGTGATTGAAGCCAATCGTGAGAATCCGTCCGGCTGCGGCTGCGGCCTCGATCATTCGGCGGCAGGCGTCGACCGTGGGAGCCATCGGCTTCTCGACAAGGACATGTTTTCCGTTGCGCAACGCTTCGACAGCCAGCTGCTCATGAAATTGTGGGGGCGTGGAAATAATCACCGCTTCGCATTCCGTTGACGCAAACAGGGAGGCAACAGTTGCGTGGAATTCTGCCTGTGGGGCAAGGGCTCGAGCGCGCACTGCGTCCAAGTCGTGCACGACTACGAGCTCACACCCTTTCGTGCGCCGTAATGCCGACGCGCGTACGGATCCGATGGCACCAATACCAATTAATCCGAATTTCATTAGTGCTTCTCCGCCGCCTGCTCAGATACCTTTCCAGAGTTGACTGTTATTGCCAGCATTTCAAATGCAGGGCCGATTGCCAGAAGGGATTGCTTCGGGAGCGGCGCAAGACGCAACCGAAAGACGTAGCGCTTTTCACGAGCGGTACTAGCAGCACCCTTATTCAATCTTGGCGAGTGCGTCGCCAGGGCCGAAGAGATAGCCAACCATCTCCCCAACGCTATAAATGACGATGAAAAGCAATAACGTAGGCATCGCCGCCATGAACTCCCGGTTCAGACGCTTCGCTCCCGTGGCCTGCACCCACATCCTGCGCAACAGCAGGGCCGGGAGAAACAGGCTTGCCGCAGCTGCCGCCCAGCGGCGGAGCCATTGATTACGCGCAAACCTGATCCCACCGAAGTAACGCGAATAGATGTATCGTTGCGAAGCAAACAGTGAGAGCGAAAACTTCTTGCAGTGATACATTTTGATCGCGTTGCGCGAGAAGAAGCGTCCACCATGCTGCAGCAGAAGCGGATGCACTGTCGTTTCCCAGAAGCCCCTTGTGAATGAATCCCGTGGCACGCCGGCGAGAGCTTGCCGCCGATAGGCAATATTCATGCCGGGCAAGACCTGTGTTTCTCCCTCTTCCACCGGCGGAGAGAAGAAGCTGTACTCGCAGATGAAAGTAGCCCAGTCGAGACCGCTGTTTCGCACACCGTTCTCTACGCATCCGCCGACGGCAACCGTCCCCGGGGGCGCGTGGGTGAAGGCGATAGCAATCTCTTTCAACCAATCCGCAGCCGGCACGCAATGATCCTCCATGACGGCAACGATATCGCCCGTGCTCCGTTCCAGAGCAATGGTTCGCAATTCCGGCAGAGTCGTGCCGGGAGCGCATTGAACAAGGTGAGCATCCGGAAAGCGTTCGGCGATTGCAGCGCTGATGCGGTCGTTGCGCCGATCGGCCACGACAACCTCACAGGCATAAGACCTCTGCTTGCTGGACAGAGATTCGAGCGTTTCAAAGATACGATCGCAATCCTCTGTGCTCACAAGGCCAATCACGACCGAGACGCGCGGGCCCGTGAAGGCCAGATCAAACTGTCTAACAATCATGGACGCAATGAGCCCCTACCGCTGCATGCTGCCGCGCGAAACAAGAACAACCAAACTCATTGCACCTCGCTCTTACCGAGACGTGCTTCTCAGAAACCGACTGCACCGGAGCAATTGTACACTTGTTGGCGGAAGGTAAAAACACAGAAGCAATAAAATCGGCGACTGAATTTGTCATATGCTGATTTTCAACAAAATGGCGCAGATGCCATCAAGCGCTTGGCGGCCATAGAGCCTGCCCAGATTTGCGGGCAAACACGATCGGGCTATGCGCCGTAACCACAACGCCAACACGACCGCCTAATCCTATCAGAAAGACGCAGCAGGTCAGCCGCCTCGTCCGCCGCCTGGCATTCCGGTGCTCATAGAGCTCTCGGCAGCCTTTCGTCTTCGCCATCGAAGCGTTCATTCTAATATGACGAACGGCGCAGTTCGTCACTATCGCGTCAAGAGCCAGGCGCAGCAAACAGCTGCAGACGCTGTGAAACTCCACCGAGTTCGTGCTAGGCTCCGACCACTTATGTCAAGATCCTGGCTCGACTCTTTTGACGGCCGAAACGTGCTCGTCACCGGCCACACTGGCTTCAAGGGAAGCTGGCTCGTAAGCTGGTTGCTGCAACTCGGCGCGCGCGTAACAGGCATCGCCTTGCCGCCCGAAGACGACCGGCCGTCGATGTTTCGGCTGCTCGGCCTGCAGTCGCGTATAAACTCACACTTGATCGACATCCGCGACCTCAAGGCCATCAGCGAGGTCTTGGCGCGCTGCCAGCCGGAAGTGGTTTTGCACCTGGCCGCCCAGTCGCTAGTCCGCCGCTCGTACGCAAAGCCGGTCGACACCTACGCAACTAACGTTATGGGCACTGTGCACGTACTTGAGGCCGCACGACGGACGCCCTCGGTGCGCTCGGTGGTTAGCGTCACCAGCGACAAATGCTACGAGAACCGTGGCTGGCCGTGGGGCTATCGCGAAAGCGACGCGATGGGGGGTCACGATCCCTACAGCTCGAGCAAGGGAGCGGTCGAGCTGGTTACGGCGGCCTATCGCCGCTCGTACTTTCACGAGCCAGGCAGCGCCCGCGTGGCCTCGGCCCGTGCTGGCAACACGATCGGCGGCGGCGATTGGTCGGAAGACCGGCTGATCCCTGACCTGGTGCGCGCCATAGAGTCAGGCACGCCGGTGCACCTGCGCAATCCCCGTGCAGTGCGGCCGTGGCAGCACGTGCTCGAGCCACTCTCGGGCTACCTGCGGCTCGCCGCCATGCTGCTAAACGCGGATGGCGAGCGCTACGCCGACTGCTGGAATTTCGGCCCGGCCGATCAAAGTGTGGTCACGGTCAGTGAGCTGGTCGAGCAGCTGCGCGTGGTATGGCCGGAGTGCCCGTTCGAACTCGCCAAGGACCCTCCGCCGAGCGGGCCGCACGAGGAGCACGCGTTGCGACTGGACGTTTCCAAGGCGCGCCAGGAGCTCGGCTGGTCGCCACTACTTTCTATTGGAGAGGCGGTCGAGCTGACGGCCTCGTGGTATCAGACCTACCTAGCCAAGAAGCCTTCGCCAGCCGATGGGTTGGCCGATGTGACCCAGAAACAAATCGCCGACTACGTGCTGCGAATGCACGCGAGCTCCTGACGGGACTGCGAGGAAAAGAAGAAGCGATGCGAGTCGATTACGGGAAAACGGTGCACGGCAACGCCGAGATCGAGGCCGTGATTCACGTGTTGCGGACATCTACGCAGATGAGCAAGCACGTCGGAGAGTTCGAGCGACGCGTGGCCGCACTGTTCGGCAAGAAGCACGGCATCATGGTCAACTCGGGGTCCTCGGCACTGATCCTCGCGGTTGAGACGCTGAAGCTGCCCCCGGGCTCCGAGGTGATCACGCCCGCGCTGACCTTCGCTACGACCGTCGGCTCGATCGTGCGTAACGGCTGTGTACCTGCCTACGTCGATGCCGCACCCGACACCTATAACATCGACGTTGAGCGTATCGAGGAGATGATCACCGATAAAACGCGCGCGATGGTGATCCCGAACCTGATTGGCAACCTGCCCAACTGGCGGGCGATCCGGGCCATCGCCGACAAGCACAGCCTATTCGTCGTCGAGGACTCCGCTGACACGCTCGGCGCGACCATCGACGGCAAGACGGTGGGCAGCTTCTCGAACACTAGCACCACCAGCTTCTACGGCTCGCACGTGATCAACTGCGGCGGCAACGGCGGCATGCTGTGCACTGACGACGACGAGACCGCACGCAGCGCCAAACTGCTGCGCAGCTGGGGACGTAGTTCGTCGCTGTTCGCGAATTCCGAGAGCGTCGCGTCGCGGTTCGACGTCGAGCTCGAGGGCATTCCGTACGACCGCAAGTTCATCTTCGAGGCGGTGGGCCACAACTTCGAACCGTCGGAGATGGGCGCGGCGTTCGGCCTGGTCCAGCTTGATCAGCTCGAGAAGAACATCGACGTGCGCGAGCGGAACTTCGAGCGGCACACACGCTTCTTCGAGCGCTACCCAAACCTGTTCAGCATGCCCAAGCAACTGCCGGGCGCGCGCACCGGGTGGCTGGCATTTCCGATGGTGATTCGCCCCGAGGCGCCATTCTCGCGTCGAGACTTCCAGATTGCGCTCGAGACCGCGGACATCCAGACGCGCACCGTGTTCACCGGCAACATCCTGCGTCAGCCGGGCTTCCGCGACCTGCCGTGCAAGCGTGCGGCCGGCGGCTACCCAGAAGCCGACCGCGTGATGCGCGGCGGCGTGTTACTCGGCTGCCACCACGGCCTCACGGACGAGCAGATCGTGTACCTGTATCATACGGTCGAGAAGTTCATCGCGGAGCACGTATGATGCTGCGGCGGGCGCTCGGGCGTGTGATCTCGAGGTGGCGCGCACCGGTTCGCCGCGGGCGCTGCGCGAGGTGGTCGAGCCGTACGCGCGGCTGCTCGGCCAGCCAATCGACATCTGCTGGGGCGGTCGGCCCTATCGCGATAGCGAGGTGATGCAGCCATGTGATGCGGCCATGGGTGGGGGCTTCCCTGCCGGGCTTTCGCCCGCGCGTCGAGCTGCAAAAACGGTCTCGCGCGCAATCGCCGCGCAGCGACAAAGCGTCCACTCCGGCTGACACGCGCAGTTACACGTCCCGCCACCAGAGCTTCCTACCCGATCCTCTGGCTCCAAGTCTTCCTGCTACCAGATCTTCCAGGGCGGCTTGCCGCTCGACCACAGGCGCTCGAGCAGCTCCTTCTCGCGCAGCGTGTCGGTCGGCTGCCAGAAGCCATCGTGGTGGAACGCCATCAGCTCCCCGTCGTGCGCCAGGCGCTCGAGGGGTTCGCGCTCCCAGCTAGTCTGGTCGCCGTCGACGTAGTCGATGACGCGGCGCGAGAGCACGAAGAAGCCGCCGTTGACGCGGGCCTCGCTGCCAACCGGCTTCTCGCTGAAGTCCTTGACCTCCTCCCCGTCGGCGACGATGGCGCCGAAGCGCGGCGACGGACGCACCGCGGTCAGCGTGGCGAGCTTACCGTGCGAGCGATGGAACTCGAGCAGCGCGCCGACGTCGATGTCCGCCACGCCGTCGCCGTAGGTCATCATGAAGGTGTCGTCGTCGCCAAGCCACGACGCGAGGCGCTTAACGCGCCCGCCCGTCAACGTGTGCAGACCGGTGTCGACCAGATGCACCGTCCACGGCGGCTGCTTGCCGTCGTGCACCGTGGTCTCGCCGCTGGCGAGGTCGACGGTGATGTCGTTGTTCACCGCATAGAACTTGAGGAAGTACTCCTTGATGACCTCGGCCTTGTAGCCGAGCGCGATCACAAACTCGGTGTGTCCCTGCGCCGCGTAGATGTTCATGATGTGCCAGAGCAGTGGCCTTCCGCCGATTTCGATCATCGGCTTGGGTTTGACCACGGTTTCCTCGGATAAACGCGAACCAAAACCACCTGCAAGAATGACCACCTTCATCGCGGAAGCTCTCCTGTCGCCAGCTCAATTTAGGAGCACACGACCTCATTATGCCATCCTACAGCAGCAAGTTCCCCTTGCTTTAGTCAGGTCGTCCAGTGATCGGCAGGGGGTGCGAACTCACGTCCGCAGATCGAAGCGAAGCGGCGATGCCCACGCCTCAAATCCGATAGCGACAATCGTGCCATCAAGGGCTTTGGCCCGAGCATCACCTTAGCAAGCTTACCGCATCGCAACCGGCATTCGCTTCTCAGCTGAATCGTAGGCCGCCAGCATAAGCGCAAGTGTTCCTCGGTTCTCAACGGCATTGCATGGGGGTGTCTCGCCACAGTCGAGTGCCACTAGAAAAGCTTTCATAAGCTCGGCAGTGGCTGATCCCAAGACATTCAACGGCTCTTTGGCCAAAGTCGAATATCGCTCTCCGTGATAAAGGCGAGCATGTCCACCCGGCGCCCAGTCGAGGTGGAGAAATGGACGCCTGGTGGATGCTCTTATCCCGGCGGAGCCCTCCAGACGACCGCCAATCGACGTTTCGATGCAGCCGGTTTCACCATCAAGGCGAATATTAAGGTAACGATGTCGGCCGCGCGACAGGCGATCAAGCGTGATGTGGGCAACCCGATCACCGCTGAATTCGAGTTGGATGAGATTAAGGTAATCTGGTCCATCCGGCTGCGTCATTTTTGGCATGCGCGCACTAATCGAGAGCGGCTCCTCACCAAAAAAATATCGGCAGAGGTCGAAAACGTGCGTGCCAAAATCTTTCCCTGTGCGGCGGTGCTCCTGCGCACGCCAACCAGCCTCAGTTTTCGCGGTCACAAAAAACGTTTGATTGATATTAACAAACAACAATTTGCCGAAGTCGGGGGCGCCGATTCTTTCCTTGGCCGCCTGATGAATGCGCATGAATCGGAACTGGTTATTGACAACGACGTGTCGACCAACCTGGTGCGAAAGAGCAATGATCGAATCTGCGTCGTCGAGACTGTCCATAAACGGCTTTTCGCAAAAGACATGGCAGCCTGCTTCGAGCCCAAGCCGTACCAGCGCGAAATGGGAATCGGGTGGTGTTGCTACTGTGAGGAGATCTGGCTTGGTTTGTTCCAGCATTTCCGTGACTGAGGCAAAGACTGGAAACGGGAACGCATCCGGTCTTACAACCGGATCGCAGCCGCCGACAACCTGAAGTCCAGGTATGCGCCGGTAAGCGGGAAAGTGAATGTGTCGGAACGCTTCTCCAAGACCCGCTATGGCAATTTTGAGGCAGATCGAACTCCGGCACATCAGCTGTTTTGCGGAGCTTGCCCGCGTATACCCCTTCAAACCGCCTACGGAGGCGGCGCGCGGCTTGCATGGCTTCCTCGCCAAAGGCCCCAGCCGACGCCCCGGCTTCCCGCGCAACGGAGCCCCTGGACGCCACGGGCATCATAGCGTACCACTGCCGCGCCCAGTTGCGATGCTTGCAGCGCCCAGTCCAAGCTTGTCACGATCATGATCGCATCCGAACAGGCGCAGTCAAGTGATTTCGCATTCATGGCGCTTTTCGCGCGAATGGACAACGTCGCGATGGCCGCTGCGACGTCCCTCCTATTTGCTGTCGGACTGCCAACCGCAACAATTGTCTTGCTTCTGTTGGGAGCCCCGCCTGGAATTCCGATCGGTCCGAATTTGTCCGCGTTAGGCAATATCCTTCCAGGCTACAGCGTGACTTGGCTTGGAAGTTTGGTCGGCGCCTTTTGGGGTGCGGTCATTGGCGCAGTGGCGGGTTTTCTCATCGCTACGTTCTGGAACTTTTCGCATGTCGTTTTCCTTGGCCTCAGCGCCGTTTCCCATCAGCACCCCATTCCGTCCCGGACACACCACCCTCAACCTGCAACCTTGCCAAAAACCACACCGAAACAGACGCAATTACTATCGGCTGTTATTCGGCTTAACGTCTGGATCTCCGCTTTGGGTGTCGGCTTAGCTTCAGGGCTTACGTTGTTCCTTGCAACCAATCTAACGATACTGTTATCGCATCGGCCTGGTCGTTATCTAAACCTGCTTGCGGTTTTCATGCCGGGCTATTCGGCAACCGCCAGCGGCGCATGGATGGGCTTGCTTTGGGGGACGATCTATGGCGCCGTTTCAGGCGGGGCACTGGCATGGCTATATGCGCGAACTCTCGGAGCACGAGTTCAAGAGCTCGTGATGTGGGACAATGTATCCGTTCGGCAACTTCGACCACCTATCTTGCGCATTGCCAGCCATGCCTTAGGGATCGCCCTTGGAGTCGTGGCCGCGTTACAATTGTCCTTCTCTACGCTGTGGCTCGTTTTACGCGGCACCGCGGATGAAAGCTTTCATGCCAAACTGCTGGCCAATTATCTTCCCGGATACAGCGTGAGCTGGTCGGGCAGCTTGCTTGGCGGAGTTGAATTGTTCTTGCTCGTCTATCTTTCGTCGCTGTTAGTCGGGGAAACGTACAATGCTGTCATCAGATATCGGCACAAGGCAGAAGCCCATATCCTGCCCTGAACACGTCACTGTGCTCGGGGCAGGCCCCGCCGGCTTAGCAACAGCTCACGAGCTCAGTGCGAATGGAGTTCGCGTTACCGTGCTCGAGCGCAACAATTACGTTGGCGGCCTTGCCACCACGTTCAAACACAAGGGCTACAAGTTCGATTTAGGCGGGCACCGATGGTTTACTAAAAATGAGAGTCTAAATG
>Ga0306923_10003040_pt1 | contig 15677 bp, 20 predicted proteins | sample sta12Can44000108_FD_203841 | JGI IMG/M metagenome (GOLD analysis project Ga0306923, IMG submission 203841) | Lab enrichment of tropical soil microbial communities from Luquillo Experimental Forest, Puerto Rico - statanox.12C.anox.44.000.108 (v2)... | ecosystem: Environmental > Terrestrial >... | reverse complement strand
TGGTCTTGCCGTCCGGGTTGCCGAACTTGAAGTACTCCTCCCAGGCACCCGGCCGCGCGACGACCTCGAAGGTCGGGTTGGGAATGTAGTTGCTGATCTGGCCGCGGATCGCAATCTTGGTGCGCCCGTTGATCTGCACGTACTGGACGTAGTCCTTGTACTCCTTGGGCAGGAACTTGGTCAGCGCTTCCGGCGGCTCGTAGAGATGATTATCCGCGTCAAAGAGCGGGAACGGGACGTCCACCCGATGCGACAGCTGGCCCATGAGATCCTCCTTCGCGTTTTGTGAGAATACTATTCTCTCAGGGCGGCCGACCGCAACGTGCCTGCTTTCTTCGGGGGCTCAGGCCAGCTCAGGCCGGCCAAGTCAGCAGTTCGCGACGATTTTGAACGTGGCGGTAGCCGGTTCGCCCGGCTGGTCGGCCTTGTAGCCGTTGGCGGTGCCGGCGATCGTGAATTTGTCGCCGCTCAGGCTCATGTCCGCGTTGCCACCGTCATGTGCCGAATACATGCCGGTGAAGCCGCCCAAGTTTTGGATGCGCACCGATTCGGCGGTGAGGGGCTCCGCTCGCTGATCGATGACGACCTTGGCCCCGGCGAAGTCGCCACCGATCTCAATCGTCCGGTACCACTCCAACTGACTGCATTTGACGACATGGATGTTCGCGTCGTTTCCGTTGACGGTCACCGATGCCGTGCTGGAGATCTGGCTTGGCGACTTTGGACTGCAGGCGACGAGGCCTACTGCGGCAAGCGCCGCGGCGGCGACGGCCACGATTCGGTTGCGCACTGGCCACCTCGATCCTGGGTGACGAACTTCTGGACCTGCTGCGATGATGTTATTCTCCCCGAAAGAGAATGCCAATATCGGCTTTCTCGACTGTTCTTGGCTGTTCTCGTCCAAGGAGCGATGACCGCATGGTGGACCTGGAGTTCGATGACGGGTTGGCGGTGCTCACCATCGATCGCCCCCACGCGCGCAATGCCATCGCGCTGGACACCATGGAGCAGCTGGAGAAGGCGATCGATGCCGCGGCGGGCGCGCGAACCCTGGTCATCAAGGGCGCGGGCGACCGGGCTTTCGTTTCGGGTGGCGATCTCAAGGAGCTCGCCACCCTGAGGACCGAAGCAGACGCCGCGGCGATGGCAAAACGGATGCGGTCCATCTGCGATCAGCTGGCGACGTTTCCGGCTCCGGTGGTCGCCGCCCTGAACGGCCACGCCTTCGGCGGCGGCGCCGAAGTCGCCGTCGCCGCCGACATCCGGGTGGCCGCCGACGACATCAAGATCGCCTTCAATCAGGTGGCGCTGGAAATCATGCCGGCGTGGGGTGGCGCCGAACGACTGGCCGCGATCGTCGGAAAGAGCAAGGCTTTGCTCCTGGCGGGCACGGGAACCGCCCTCGACGCCGCCGAAGCGGAGCGGATTGGCTTGGTGGATTTGGTGTTTCCCCGCGCCTCATTCGACGAGGGCTGGCGGTCGGTCGCCACCTCGCTGGCCCGCCACCGGGCGGCCGAGATAAAACGCATAATCAGCGGCATTTCCGCTGATGAAGCGATAGCATCCTTTGCACGGCTGTGGGTTGCCGACGCCCACTGGCAGGCCGCAGAGCGGGTGATGAACCGCACCGCCAGTCCGCGCCCGGCAGCCGAAGGAGCGACATGACCACCACCGCGAAGAAACTGTTGGGCGTCGGCTCGGCGATGTTGTTGGGGCTGACGGGCCCACTGGTGAGCACCGGAGGGGCACAGGCCGACCCGGTCTGGCATCAGGTCGTCTACATCGTCTCGTCCACGAGCCCGGCTTATGTCGACATCTTCTACCAGGATCAGGACCCGACCCTCTTCTCCGACTACAGCCACAACAACTACACGTTCACCCCGCAGGTCCACGCCGATGTCGCCCCGGGTAAACCATGGGTTCAGCCGGTGAACCTGTTAAACCCCGATCAGTGGGCGATGGTCACCGCCACGACCGGTCGTCAACCGCCGGCACCGGGCGGCATTCAATGCGACCTGTCAGTCGACGGGAAGGTCGTGGTCTCGAAGATCGGCCCCAAGGGCGCGCTCTGTTCGCTGCGATCCTGGTGAACCACCCAGGTAGCTGGCATCCCCGCAACGGGCTGCGGCTCGCCTTCCAGACGGCGCAGGTAACGCTCGACCAACTCCAAGGTTTCGGCGTGACCGCCGACAATGCCAACGGCCTGCTCGAGCACCAGAAACCGCGACAGGCTGGTCATCAGGACGGTCCAAACCACCGGCGGCACGTCCGGGCTGTTCGAGCCGTATTGCTGCAGCGCGGCGGTCACCGCCCGGCGCTGTTCCTCGCGGAAACGTTCGGCGTAGTAAGCGATTTCGGCTCGCATCTCCTTGCGATGATTGGCCAGCGCCATGAACTCCATCGAAATTCGGGTGAACGCGGGATCGGTGCCGAATCTCCACAGCGCCCACAACGGCTGAGGACATTGCAACGCTTGCGCCTGCACCTGAAGGCCTTCCTCGGCGCGGCGGCGGAAGACCTCCAGGAACAGCTCGTCCATGGTGCGGAAGTAGTAGTGCACAAGTTGGGGCTTCAGCCCCGCCCGGCTGGCGAGCCGGCGCGACGTGACCGCGGCATAGCCCTCCTCCAGCATCAACTGCTCGGCCGCGTCGAGCAGCAGGCCGCGATTCTTCGCGTCCGGCGCCCCGATCCTGCGGGCCGATGTCATGCCTGGACTCCATACTCTCGACGCACTCGCGACATCCCAGTGTCGACCATGCCTGATCGTAGCCAGGTCGTCGCGCCGCGCGGCGTTGTGACCTTGACCCTGACATTACCGTCATGCTAAGCAAGTGCTCAGCAATTCATGGATAATGGCTATCTGACCCGGGCGGCGCAGAGTCTCGCCGCTAAACCACCATTCAGCCACAGCCGGCTCTCGGAGGCACGCAGGACATGAGCAACTTCGAAACGATCGACTTCTTCACCGATCCGTCTCTGGTGCCCGATCCACACCCCTACTTCGACTACCTGCGCAGCCAGAACCCGGTGCAGCGGCTGCCCCATCACGGCGTCGTTGCGATCACCGGCTACGAAGAGGCCAGCGAGGTCTACAAGGACACCGACACCTTCTCGAACATCGTCGCGCTCGGCGGCCCATTTCCCCGGCTGCCGTTTGCGCCCGAGGGCGACGACATCAGCCCACAGATCGACGAGCACCGCAGTTACTTTCCGATGTTCGAGCACATGGTGACCATGGATCCACCGGACCACACTCGTGCCCGATCGGTGCTGAGCAAGCTGTTGACGCCGAGCCGGCTGAAGCAGAACGAGGAGTTCATGTGGCGCCTCGCCGACAGCCAGCTCGACGAGTTTCTGACCAACGGCGAGTGCGAGTTCATCAGCGAATACTCAAAGCCCTTCGCCACCTTGGTGATCGCCGACCTGCTCGGTGTTCCCGAGGAAGACCACAAGGAGTTCCGCGTCGTCCTGGGTGCCGACCGTCCCGAGTCGCGTGTGGGCGCCCTGGACCACGAGTCGGTCGGCATCAACCCGCTTGAGTGGCTCGACGACAAGTTCTGCTCCTACATCGAAGAGCGGCGACGCGAACCGCGCGGCGACGTCCTGACTTCCCTGGCGACGGCGAAATACCCGGAGGGGTCCACACCCGAGGTCATCGACGTGGTTCGTTCCGCCACGTTCCTTTTCGCCGCCGGACAGGAAACCACGGCCAAGCTGCTCAGCGCCGCGCTGCAGGTGATGGGCGACCGGCCCGACATACAGCAGCAGCTGCGTGACGACCGCACCCTGATTCCCGGGTTCATCGAGGAATCGCTGCGGATGGACAGTCCCGTCAAGAGCGACTCGCGGCTGGCCCGCAGGGCCACCACGGTCGGCGGCGTCGACATACCCGCCGGCACCGTCGTCATGGTGTTGCCGGGCGCGGCCAACCGCGATCCACGCCGGTTCGACAACCCGCACGAGTTCGACCTCCGCCGAAAGAATGTCCGCGAGCACATGGCGTTCGCGCGCGGCGTGCACTCGTGTCCGGGCGGACCGCTCGCGCGGGTGGAGGGCCGGGTGTCCATCGAGCGCATTCTGGACCGGATGGCGGACATCAAGATCAACGAGGTCAAGCACGGGCCGGCCGACGATCGCCGGTACAGGTATGAGCCGACGTACATCCTGCGCGGGCTCAGCGAACTCCACCTCACGTTCACGCCGAACGGGTAACGGCGGTCCCAGCGGACGTCACGATTGAGATCCGGTATCGATCTGCTCGAAGATCCCGGAGAACTCAAACGGGGTTTGTTGGATTCCGCTGCCGTTGACGGCATCTACGGCGCCCAACGTGCCTGTGAGGTCGCGGGGGAGCTCCCACATGGACAGTTCGCCGAGATTGTTCTGCTGGGCAAAACTGGTCAGCTGTTGGGCGTTGGCGAGGCGGAAGATTTCGCTGGGGTCGTCGTTGATTCCGATCAGCGGCGTCACCCCGAGCATGTGCCATGCCTGCTGGCTGGACAGCGACGGATACAGCGTCATCAACTGGCTATGGGTGGCCGTCGCGGCATCGATCGCGTATGCGCCCATCCCCGGGTTGCCGGTCTGGTCGAAACCGTTGCCGTAGTCCATGGCCATGATGTTCACGCGTGAGATGTCCACGCCATTGGCCCCGGCGACCTGCAGAACGTTCAGCCCGCGCCCCGCCCCGCGACCAGGCCCGTCGGTAGCACCGGAAGGGTGTACGAGACTGTCACGGGTGTGCCGTTAGCCGCCTCCTGCTGCTGCAGCATGGCGATCGCCTTCGCCTGGGTCGTCAATGCCGGACTGTTGGACTGCAATGCACCTTCGACGTCGAAGTCGAGGTTGTAGATCTTGTAGGTGTTCACCACGGACAAGTAGTCCTGCTCCAGGGCGGTGGGCGTCTGGCCGGTGACGGCCGAGAGATCCGTGCCGGCCTCGCCGCCGAAGGAGATCGTCCCGTTGATGCCCGCGTTGTGCATGTTCGCGATCTGGTTGTTGATGTATGAGATCTGGGAGCCGCCGTTGATGTCGTACGCCGAATAGCCGCCCCAGGCCGGTTGACCGTTTGGGTCAGCGGTGATGAAGGCGAGCGTGGCGTCTTTAACCCCCGCCTGGCCGGCGGACGAAAAGTCGTATCCGTTTGCCCCGGGGTAGAGCGTTATGTCCACATAGGGCGAGTACTCCCCCAAACCTGTGCCGCCGGTGCCGGTGCCGGTGCTGCCGAGGCTGGTCCCGTCGTTGCCCTTGGTGCCGTTGGCGCCCGGATTGCCGAACATTGCCGACCCTTGGCCGCCGGCCCCGCCCGCGCCGCCGGCGCCCCCGACGGCTCCGGTGCCGCCGTCACCGCCGTCACCGCCGTTACCGCCGATGCCGCCATTGCCGTGCAACAGACCGCCGCGGCCGCCGGCGCCGCCGGCCCCTCCGTTGCCGCCGTTGACGTCCGGAGCGCTCGCGCTGCCCGCGGCGCCGACCGTGCCGGCCCCGCCGGCGCCGCCCCGACCGCCGTTGCCAAACAGACCGGCGTCACCGCCTCTGCCGCCAGGCTGACCGGGAGCGCCGGACCCGCCACTGCCGCCATCGCCGACCAAAAGCCCGCCAGGGCCACCGTTTTGACCGGTTCCCGGCGCCCCGTCGGCGCCGTTGCCGATCAGTGGGCGACCCAGCATCGCGTCGGTGGGCGCATTGATCAGACCCAGCACGTTTTGCTCTAGGGTCTGCAACGGCGAGGCATTGGCCGCCTCGGCGGCCGCGTACGAATTCCCCGCGCCGTTAAGCGCCTGCACGAACTGCTGGTGGAAGGTCGCCGCCCGCGCGTTGAGCGACTGGTAGGCCTGGGCGTACGTGGAAAACAGCGACGCGATCGCCGTTGACACCTCGTCACCTGCGGCGGGCATCAATGCGGTGGTCGGGACCACCGCGACCGCATTGGCCAGGCTCACTGTCGAACCGATACCCGCCAGCTCCGAGGCAGCCGCTGCCACCATCGCCGGTGCTGCGATCAGAAACGTCATGGCGCCACCTGCTTGTCGGCGAATTACGAGAACTGGCAGATGCTATTGACGGCGGCTAAAACCCCAAAGGCGCCGCGAGATAAACGTTATTCAACCGAGATACAAGACGTATATCTGTATGACATTGTGCGCTCCCGCGTCCAGCGTATTGACATCGGCGTGCCCTTGTTCAGCGCTCGCAGAGCTTGCGCGCCAGACCCTTTCGCGCGTCGACCAACGCGTGCGAGGCGGGAGTTTTTCGAACTACGCGAGCGTCCTGCCGATGAAATAGCAGCCGAGCAGCGCGGCGGCCATGAGCACGACCCAGGCGTCCGTGAGTCGGCACAGCAAGACCGGGGCTTGGCGCACTTCCATGAACTCCCGAAAGATGATGCGCACCTTGACGAGTGCGATCATGATCACGTTCGACGTGACCACCGCGCTGGCTCTCAGCGATCCGTCGAGCGAGTGGTCTAACCATAGGTAGGCCAGCGTCAACGACGCCAGGACGAGCCATACGACCAACAACCTCTTATTGAATTTGATGTTGATCACCTCACCACGTACAACAACGCAAAGATGAGCACCCAGAGGAAGTCGACGGTGTGCCAGTAGGTGGCGCAGGTTTCGATGAGTTCCTGGGATCGCCGCGCTGGACTCCGAAGTTGGTAGATGACAATGCCGAGCACGACGAAGCCGATCAGCAGATGTACGAAGTGGATCCCAGTGAGAAAGAAGTAGTAGGTGAAGAAGTCGTTGCTGTCCAACCCATTTCCCATGCGGACCAACCGGGCCCACTCAAACACCTTGAAGAATAAGAAAACTACAGCGAATGCGGCCGTGATGAACACGTCTCGGAGCGCCGCCCGGTAGGCGCCGGCGCGGGACGACTGAACACACCGCGCCACCGACCAAGAGCTCAGCAGCAAGACGAGGGTGTTGAAAACCCCGATACGAAGGTCTAGCTGCGCCTGAGCGTGCAGGAAGAACTCGGGGCTTCGGGCGCGATAGAACAGGTAAAAGCCGAAATACCCTGTGAAGACCAAGGTCTCGAACAACACAAAGGCCCACATGTCGGGCTGGCCAGGCACAAACCTGGCGCTTTTGTTCTTATTGGCTAGGTCGGTCATTGCGCGGCCGCCCTCTTCCGCGCGAGGTCAGGCATTGGCCCGGTACCGAAGTCCTCGCGCTGGATCATGCGAAAGAGCATGACAATGAAAGTGACTTGGTAGATGCCGAACACGACCATGTCCAGCCACCAAGCGATCTGGCCGTTCCACGCCAACACGCCACGCCGGAAGATCCAGCAGGGCGCCACGACGACCTCGGTGAGCGCGTTGCACAGGTTGAGATAGCCGAACCACTTGGGGAACACTCGATTCCTGTCGAGCAGAATCGCGACCATCCAGATCAGCGAGCCGATCAGGAAGACGCCCATGGTCCCGTCAAAAGACAAGAAGGCGAAGTCGTAGAGCCAACCGATCGCTTCGGGGTCGCGCTCCGGCCGCAGCGTCCCGACGATCAGCGCGATGTTGAGCAGCAGCATGCCGGGAACCGCACTGAGCGAGTAGATGATCAGATACGAATACCCGAACGCGCGGCTGACCGACATGCGTCGCATCGAATACGCGATCAGGGCATTGTTGGTCGCGATCATGCCGCCGATGGCGAAGATAATGCCGAAACCAAGAGGTATCCCCAGGTGGCGTTCCTGGAACCAGTGGACCTGCGTCGCGAGGTCCCAGGTGGGCTGCGGCGGGGGTTGAACTTGCGACACGATGAAGAACACCGGGAAGAACACGTTGTAAAAGACGAGGAGCGCCCACCACGCCAACCAGAGTTCGCGCTTGGGGTTGTGCCGACAGTGCCAGGCGATCCGACGAGGCAGCGGACCAGCGGGCGGTGTGGCCGGGGACGCCGCCGGTGCCGCCACCGCGCTCATGCGCTGACCAGTTCTTGGCCGTGCTGGCGGTACTCGGCGCGCTCACGATAAACCGCCTGGCCCAAAACCACGCCCATGACGACGATCCAGACGGCGATGGCGATGTTCTTCAACCAGAACGACAACACGCCGTCCCACGCCAGCGGGCCGGACAAAGACACGCCGACGAACGCCGCGGGGGCTAGCGCTGCGGCCACGAGAAGGTTGAAGTGGGCCACCCAGCGGTTGAATATCGGCCGCGGCTGATCGTCGAAATAGATTGCCAGGGCAAGAATCACGCTTTGCCCTATCAGAAAGGGGACCAGAATGCTGAAGGTTATCCACCCGAAATCGTTGAACAACTGAGTCAGCTCCGGGTTCCGTTCCGGGCGAAAGGCGGCCAGCAGCCAGCACACGTTGGCGACGAGGAACAGGGCGGGACCGCCGGCCGCACAGCCAAGCATGGCGTAGGCGAAGATCGGCGTGCGATGTGCCATCCTGCGGATCTGCATCACGATCAGGGTCAGGATCGGGATGAGACTCACGCCGAACCAGTTGAACACGATCATGCTGTAGCGGATCTCCGGGAGGTGCGCCGGATCGCGGTAGAACGCGGCAACCTGCTCCGCCGTCATCGTGGGTGACATCGGCGGATTAAAGCCCGGAAACAGGAAAAAGCAGGCGATCCAGATGATCACCGTCGCCGGCAACGTCCACAACAGAATCAGCTCGCCGTCGATGCGCCGCAACCCATTTCGCGGAGCGCCCGGAATTTGATTCGCGCCGATGTCGGTCATCGGTGACTCCTTCCAGCGCGCGAGGTCGTCTGACTGCGCTCGGCTAGTCAGGAAAACTAGCCGATCGGCTACCCGCGGTCAATAGCCGATCGGCTACGCTTCCGGTGTGGTTTCCCCGCAGACCAGGAGCCGGTTTCGCTTCATCACGCGCAGCGCCGCGCAGACCCGCATCCTCGATGCCGCGCTGCAGTTGATCGCCGAGCACGGTGCCGGCGGCACCTCGCTGCAGATGATCGCCGACGCCGTCGGGGTCACGAAGGCCGCGGTCTACCACCAGTTCAGGACCAAGGAGCAGATCGTCATCGCGCTCACGGAGCGCGAACTCGGGGGTCTTGAGGAGGCCCTGGAGGCGGCGGAGGCGCAAGACCACCCGATCAGGGCACGACAGGTGCTGCTCGACCGGGTCATCGACGTTGCCGTCGAACGCCGCGGCGCGGCGAGCACCCTGCAGTTTGATCCCGTGATCGTGCGGCTGCTGGGCGAACACCAACCCTTCCAGCAATTCATTCAGCGGCTCTACGGTGTGCTGCTCGACGACTCCGCCGAGGACGCGCGAGTGTCGGCGGCTGTGCTGTCGGGTGCCATCGCGGTCGGGGTCGTGTCACCTCTGGTGGCCGACATCGACGACGACACCCTGCGTGCCCAGTTGGGGCGCATCACCCACCGGTTAATCGACGCCCGCGACTAATCGCCTTGTGTGTCCGTAATGCCCGCAAATTCCTGGGTCCAGTTCGATGCGCGCTCGGGTACGGTTCTCCCATGAAGACAGTCGCGCGTTTTGCCACTGCGGCCATCATGGCCGTCACCGGTTTTGGATTGGTGACTGTGAGCACCGCGACCAGCGCTCTCGCCGATCCGCCCTGGCCGTTCGTGGGATACCACTGGTGTCCGGGCCAGCCGTTTGACCCGACGTGGGGCCCCCAATGGGATCCGACCACTTGCCACGACGCCCACCATCGCGACAGAGACGGCACGATTCACAACGGCGACTACTGGGGACCCAGCCCCTTCCAGACGTGGCCAGAAATTCCGAACACACTGCCCTGATTCGGGCCGCGAATCGCGTTATGTGTCGCCGCGCTCCCAGATTTGTACACCGTCGTGCGCATTACAGACCAGGAATAGGCCGTCCGGCGCTTGTGCAACGTAGTACTCCGGGTAGTCGCTGCACGGTGAGCCCTCGTCCTTGACGCCGGCCATCGGCGGCGACCGGAACCAACGGGGCTGATACCTCCTCGGCGAGCCGCAGAACATCAGCCGTCCCGTCTGCGTGGTGCCGGACACGTAGTAATCGGCGGTCCCGAACACGTAGTACGTGGTGTTGTCACAGTTGGTACCGAGGATGACGTGCGGCATGATGCCCGGCGTGCAATCCGGATAATCGCAATTAACCGGTCCGGCGGCAGCTCGCGGCGCCGCCAACAAACCGAGGCCCAAAAATACGGCGACCGCTGCCACGATGAATCGCACGAGATTACTTTGCCACAGCTTTGCCACACCTGGGAATAGGATTCTCGCTTTCGGAGAAGAGACGGGATCGGTGTTCCTGGCTCCGGCAACGGCACGCCCACCTGGCAGTGATAATGTGGCTCTCTCCTGCAGGTGCGGACGGGGAGGTGATCCATGCCGCCACGCGAGCTTCCAGCTGATGCGCTCGAGGCCGATACGCCGCGGGCGGGGGTCGCCTCCGGCGCCTCGCCGACTCCGGTACCCGAAGCGGACGAACTCACCCAGGCGGAAGCGCGTGCCGAGGCGGCTCGGGCCCGTGCGAAGCGGCTGCGCCAGCAAGCCGATGCGGCGTCAGACGTTCAAGGCGGCCGGGCCGGCGCCGAGGAGACCGGAGCCGAGTCGGCGCAGTCGCACCGCTGGCGGCCGCGTCGCCCGGGCCGGAAGGCCATGAGTGCTGCGGCCGCGGTTGTGGTCATCTGCGCCTCGCTGACAGCCAGCGGTTATCTGGCGTGGCACCACCGCACCGTCGCACAGCAAAGGCAGCGCACCGCGGAGTTCGCCACCGCCGCGCGCAACGCCGTGGTGACAATGATGTCGATCGATCCCAACAAGGCGAGAGACGACATGCAGCGGTGGGCCGACGACACCACCGGGATGTTCAAGGCCGGAATCTTGCTGGGTGCTGAGGATGCCGTAAAAGCGCTGGAGCAGTCGAAGGTCAGCTCCAAGGGCTCCGTGCAAGCCGCCGCGGTGGAATCCATGTCCGAGGATTCCGCGATTGTTCTGGTCGCGGCGAAATCCGAGTTCTCCAAACCCGGTCAGGCCAAGCCGGAATCGCGGTCATTGCGGCTCGTCGTCAGCGTCCAAAGGGACGGCGGGCAGCTCAAGGTTTCAAGAGTCGAGTTCGTCTCGTGACGGTCGACAGCGAAGTAGCTCAAGCGGAGGCTCAGGAGCCGGGGCCCCGCCGCCTAACCGGCGTGATTGGGCGCTGGACGCGTCGTTGCCTGGCGAGGTGGCGTCCAATCCTGTTGACAATCATGCTCGTTGGAGCGGTGGGGTTCGGTACCGGCTACTTCTACGTCGTTTACCGCCCGGATTTGCAGACCGACAACGCCGTGGCGCACCAGGTCATCAAGGCGGCCAGCGATGGCGCGGTGGCGCTGCTGTCCTACTCGCCCGGCACTCTTGACCGTGATTTAGCCAACGCCAAATCCCGGCTCACCCAAGACTATTTGGCCTACTACCAGCGGTTCGCAGACCAGATCGTGGGGCCGTCGGCGCAGCGCGGCCAGGTCACTACGAACGCCACGGTGGTCAAAGCCGCTGTGTCGGAACTGCATCTAAATTCGGCTGTCGTGCTGGTGTTCGTCAAACAGAAGACAACCAGCAAGGAAAAACCGGAACCGGTAGTGACATCGAGCAGCCTTCGGGTAGCGCTGACAAAGGTCGACGGTTCGTGGCTTATCGAGAAATTCGATGCCGTGTGAGCACCCCACGCAGCCAGCGATCTAAACCATTCCGTGACATGCAGAGTTGGTGTTAGTCTGTGAATTCAACTGCACGCTGGGAAATGGCGGTATTTAGCGCGTCAAGGAGCATGCGATGCGTTCAATGAATTTGGTGGTAAGTGCAACATTGGTGGCCGCCGGCGTGGCCGGCAATGTGGGGATGGCGCCGTCAGCATGGGCCTACGACCCCGCCATCAATGGGACATACACCGCCACGGTGGTCGGCGACTGGGCCAGGACGAGGGAGGTGTATCACCAAGAGGCAGTGGTGCGAAGCACCTGGAAGGTCACCACTTCGTGCTCCACCGCTCAGGACTGCAAAGGGCAGGTGGTCAGCGACCAAGGCTGGACCGCGCCGCTGACCATGCATGACGGGCTTAACTGGTATCTCAAACGCGACATCCCGAACTGGGTGACTTGTCCCGACGGCAGCTCATTCACTGGCAAGGATTATGTCTTTTTCTATCCGGCGAACCCGGACACCGGTGAAAACATGCTGGGGTCACCAGTCCTGGCCGGAAGGGATCACACGGTCGGCCCAGCCGGGGTCTGCGGCACCAACGAGCCGATGTATATCGACCAGCCGTTCAGGCTGGACAAAATAGGATGACCCGGCGCTTTTCCGGTTAGGAGCCTAAGGGCTCAGCGCTGGCTTCACGTGGCGAACATGTCCTTCCACGTTTTCGGCGCCTTGGGCGTCGTGGGCGCGACCAGATCCGACTGGCGGTAGGCCTGGCCATCCGGGGTCACGTAGCTACCGGTATGTGGGTCGTACTGGGCGATCGCCACCGATGGCCCGGCCTGAGATTCGCTGTGTCCGAACGCACTTGGTGCGGCCGAGGGCGCTGCAGGCGGCGGGCTCGCCGCACCCGCCGGCGGCGCGGCGGGGGGAGCAGGAACGTCGATCGGCGCTATGGGCGACACCTCCCCCATTTGCGCCGCCGGGCTGATCGGCGCCGTGGGCGGCGGTAACGATGATCCCGGGGGCGTCCCCCGCGGAACCGCGCCCGGAGGAAGCGGCGTTCCCTCCACCGGCCCGAAGATTCTTTCGCGGTTCCAGTTGACGCGGTCGTCAGGCGGGATGCCCTGCGCGATCAGGTTCGGGTCCAGCGGGTAGGTGCCGAAGATGTGCTGTCTCATCGCGAGTGGTTCGAAAGGCTTGTCGCTCTCGCAGATTTCGACGGTCGGCGCACGCTTTCCGGGCTGCCCCTGACAGGGGTAGTTGCGCGCGCCGCGCACTCCGATGGGTGAATCCTGCGGCAACTTGCAGTACAGCCCGTCCGGGGTGTCAACAACGGTGGTGTCGGATGGGGCACGCCATTGACTCGGCGGCAGGAAGCCCACCGTGCATGCGGGCGCCAGTGGCCAACCCGTGCGGGCTCTTCGTGCCGAGAAACGACTGAATCGCGGCGGTGAACGGCGGCAGCAACACCAGCACCTGCTCGAGTGAAGCGTGATAGGTCACGCCGATCTGGCCGATCGTGGTGAGGTTCGCAAGCAGCACCGGCAGCGTTGGTTTGATCTGGTCGAGCAACCGGGACGCCTCGTTGAACGCCCCGGGCCCATTTTGCAGCAGGGTGCGGATCTGTGGGTCGTTTGTGGCCAGTTGCCCGGTGAACCCGGCGAGGCTGCGCGCATACGTCCGGATTGAGTCGGTGGTCTGGGCTTGCGCGTCCAAGAAGGGCCCGGTGTCTTCGGTCAGGGTCCGTGTGCGGTCGGCGACGCCGTTGAGGTCACCCGAGAGTCGTGCTGAAGAGTCGAACAGCGATCCGAAATCGTAACCGGCACCGTTGAATGCCTGGAAGGATTCGTCGAGCAATTGGCCGAGCTTGCCCTTGGGGATGCTGTTGATCAAGGCACTGGACTGGTCGAGCACGGGACCGATCGGCTGCGGGATCGTCGCGTCGTTCGCGGCGATGACCGAGCCGTCGTGGAGGTAGGGCGCCGAGTCGTTTTGCGGCCGCAAATCGACGTAATACTCGCCCACCGCGGAGATGCTGCGCACCTCCGCTTTCAGATCCGCCGGAATCTTCGGCGAAGTGTCAAGGGAGAGCGTGGCTTGCGCGCCGTTGGGGGTCAGCCCGACGGCGGTGACCTTACCGATCTGCACCCCGCGGTAGGTCACGTTGCTGAAGCGGTACAGCCCGCCGGTGGCGGGCAGTTTGAGCGTGATCGTCATCTTGCCGATGCCGAGCAGGGTCGGCGCCTGGATGTACCACAGCGCCATCCCGATCACACCGATGGTCCCCACGATCGTGAAGATCGCCAATTGGATACGGACAAAACGGGTCAGCATCTACGAGCCCCCGTCCGTCGGCTGGCTTGTGGTCGGCGTCGCGCCCGGTACCGGGGCACCCTGGTCGGCAGCCGGCGCCGCAGATGGCGGCGGGCCGGGCAACGCCGGTGCCGTGGGTGGCGGCGCGTTCTGCGCATCCGGGCCGAGCATCGTCATGCCCGCGATCAACGGCGAGACTGGCGGCGGTGCCACGGATGGCGGCGCGTCTGCCGACTGTGCGTTGACCGGCGCCGGTGGCGCGTTTGGCGGCGGCACCCCAGGTTGCCAGGGGGGCGGCCACAACCCCATCCGCAGCGGTTCCCCTACCGGCCCGGGCCCCACGACTCCCCCGGGCGCACCGGGCGGCGCACCGTATTTGAATTGCAGGTACTCCGGGTCCCCCGGCCCCGGTACGGCCTCGGCGCCCAGCCGTCCCCAGTGGGTGCCCAGCAGGATGCTCTTACGGAGCCCGGAGTTGGTCAAGTCAATGATGAAGTAGCCGTTGGTGTAGTCACCCCGGATATACCGGTCGATGAAGCTCTGGGTGAAGGGGAACGTCGGCGCGTATGCGAGGGCGGCGTCGAGATCCGGCCCGATGTCGGCGAGCGCCTTGATCGTCGGCCCAAGGTTCTGCAGGTTCTTGACCAAGTCGGACCCGGCGTCGTTGACCAGTCGGGTGGCTGTGTCGCTGAACACCCCGAGCTTGTTGAGAGCCGTGACCAGCCGCGGCCGCTCCTTGATCAGCACGTCCAGTGCGGGCGGAATCTTGTACAGCGCCTGGGTGATCACGTCGCGTTGAGCGGCGAACGTGCCGGAAAGGCGGTTCAGCGCCTGGATCGACGCGACGAGGTTGTCGCGCTGCTGGTCGAGTGTGCCCACGAATCTGTCGAGGCGCTCGAGGAGATCGCGAACGGCGCCCGTGTGCCCGGACAGGGCGGCGTTGAAGTTGTGGATGATGTCCCCGAACTGGCCCAGCCCCCCGGCGTTGAGGATCACCGATAGCGACGACAGGGTCTGTTCGGTCGACGGATAGGTCGATGACCGGCTCAGCGGGATCGTGGCGCCCGGTTGCAACCGTCCGCTCGCCGGCTGGCCCAGCGGCGGATTCAGTTCCAAATGCATGGAGCCGAGCAGGCTGGTCTGGCCGACGCTCGCCACCGCATTGGCGGGGATCACCGTATCGGGTTGCACCGAGATTTCGACATCGGCGTGCCACCCGCGCACCGTCATCTTGCTGATGCTGCCGACGATGACATCGTCGATCATCACCGGCGAATTCGGTTCCATCGTAACGACGTTGGCGAGCTCCACGTGGTACGTGTTGGCGCCCGGCCCGCGTCCCACCGCGCCCGGCAGCGGCAGTGAGTTCAGGCCGTTGAACGCGCATCCCGTGGCGGCGAGCATGGCGCAGCAGCCGATACCGAGCCCCTTTGAAATGGCCCGTATCGCGGCTCGGGCGGTCATGGTTGCGGCCCTTCCCCTGGGAGCAGCATGTCCGAGACGTTCGCCGGGGCCGCCGGCGGTGCCGGCGGCGGTGTGACCGGCGTGGTCGGCGGCGGGGGCTCCGGCATCGCCGCTCCGGGTATCCGCCCCAGCGGCACCGACCCCGGCGGCCCAACGGGGTCACCCGGCAGCCCGGTATACGCGGACACCGCGGGCGGTAGCTCGGGCGGCGTCGGCTTCGGGCCTTCCCCGCCGGGCGCCAGCCGCTGCTCCGTGTAAACGACGTTCTTC
>Ga0306923_10003039_pt1 | contig 15680 bp, 13 predicted proteins | sample sta12Can44000108_FD_203841 | JGI IMG/M metagenome (GOLD analysis project Ga0306923, IMG submission 203841) | Lab enrichment of tropical soil microbial communities from Luquillo Experimental Forest, Puerto Rico - statanox.12C.anox.44.000.108 (v2)... | ecosystem: Environmental > Terrestrial >... | reverse complement strand
GCGAGGGCAGGCCGTGACCGGGGCCGCGGGCGTCGACCACGGTGACGTCGGCCGGGCCCGGCTCCCGGTCCGCCCCGAGCAGGCGCAGGCAGTCCCGGGCCAGCGTCAGTACCTGCCGCGCCGCGGCCTGCGGCGGCCGGCTGGCCGAGGCGCCGAGCAGCGTCCACGGCCGGCCGAGCAGCACGTTCCCCGCCACCAGCCCAGCCAGGGTGCCGCCGGATCCGGTCGGCACCAGCACGGTGACGGCGTCGCGGTCCAGCTGGGCGCGGAGTTCGGCCGCGGCCAGCGCGTAGCCGACCGCGCCGAGGCCGGTGGCGCCGCCGCGCGGGATCGGGTAGGGCCGGTGGCCCGCCGCGGTGAGCTCGCGCGCGACCGCGGGCAGCGCGGCGTCCACGCTGTCCCGGTCCGGCGTCCCGGTCCAGCGGACGGCCGCGCCCCAGGACCGGGCCAGGGCCAGCGCCGGACCGGGCGGGACGGGCCGGCCGGCGATCACCAGCTCGCAGGCCAGGCCGGCCCGGCGGGCCGCGGCCGCGGCCGCGGCGCAGAAGTTCGACCCAGCCGCCCCGCCGGTGAGCAGCGTATCCGCGCCGTCCGCGGTGGCCGCGGCGACCAGGAACTCCAGCAGCCTGGCCTTGTTCCCGCCGAACGCGAACCCGGTCAGGTCGTCGCGCTTGACCAGCAGCGGGCCGGTGCCCAGCGCCACGGCGAGCCGGGGCGCCGGGACCAGCGGCGTGGGCAGGACGGCCAGCGGGGTCCGGGGCAGCGCACGGGCCAGCGCTTCGACCGAGACGGTGACGGCGGTCATGGCCACTCCGCCGGCTCGGCGGCGCGCGCGGCCCTGGCCCGCGCGATCACCAGGTCGGTCATCTGCGGGCAGCAGCCGGCGTCGGGCGCCGCGGTCAGCTCCCTGGCCCCAGCCGCGCTGAACAGGGCCGAACGGGCCAGCGCCTGCTCGGCCGTCAGGCCGTCCGCCCGGCCCTGGCCGAGGGCCCGCTGCAGCGCGTCCTGCGCCCCGCGGGCGCCCAGCCGCGGGGTGAGCAGGGCCAGCGCCCGCTCGCTGACCGGGTAGCCGCCGTAACGGGCCAGGTTGGCTCGCATCGCCTCGGCGTCCACGGTCAGCCCCGCGGTCAGCCCCACGCCGATCCGCAGCGCGGCCGTGGCCAGCAGGCACGTCTCCGGCCACGCCACCCACTCGGCCTTCCAGCCCCGGCCGTCCCGCTCGTGCTGCTGGACCACGGCCTCGGACATGACCGAGGCGCTGGACCTGGCCAGCCGGGCCAGCGTGTCCAGGTGCTCGCTGGCCTCCGGGTTCCGCTTGTGCGGCATGGTGATGCTGCCGACCGTGCCCTCGGGGGCCGCCTCGCGCAGCTCGCCGATCTCCGGCCGCTGCAGCTCGTACACCTCGCCGCCGATCCGCGCCAGCGTGCCGCAGATCAGCGCGAGCAGCTGGGCGAACTCCGCGCCGCGGTCGCGCGCCGTCAGCCAGGAGATGCCCGGATCGGCCAGCCCGAGCGCGGCGCAGAAGCGGGCCCGGACGGCCAGGCCCTGCTCGCCGTAGAACACCAGGCTGCCCGCGCCGCCGCCGAGCTGGCCGACCAGCCAGCGGGGCGCGCCGTCGCGCAGCCGGTCCAGGTGGCGGCGGATCTCGTCGGCCCACGACGCGGCCTTCCAGCCGAACGTCACCGGGCTGCCCGGCTGCCCGTGGGTGCGGCCCGCCATGACCGTGTCCCGGTGCCCGGCCGCGAGCTCGAGCAGCCGCTCCTCGATGCGCCGCAGGTCCCGCCAGACCAGGCCGCCGATCCGGCGCAGGGCCAGCGCCGTCCAGGTGTCGGTGATGTCCTGGACGGTGGCCCCGGCGTAGACGAAGTCGCGGGCCTGCTCGGGCAGGACGGCCTGCAGGGCCCGGATCAGGCCGAGCATGGAGTGCGAGGCCTGCCGGGTCTGCTCGGCCGCGTAGGCCAGGTCGATCCGGTCGGCCCGGGCGTGCTCCGCGATCAGTTCGGCCGCGCGGGCCGGGATCAGCCCGGCCTCGGCCTGGACCCGGGCCAGCGCCGTGATCACCTCGAGCCAGCCCCGGAGCCGGCCTTCCTCGCCGAGCACCGCCCTGGCCTCGTCCGTTCCCCACAAGTGCCGGTACAGGGCCGAGTCCGCGATCCGGTCGGTCATCGGACGGCCCGCGCCGCCACCGCCAGGCGCAGCCCCTCCTTGATCTGCGTCAGGCTGGCCCCCCAGGGCACGACGACCGTGTCCCCGTCGCTGGCCACCCGGTCCTCGAGCAGGCAGCACTTGGTCAGCAGCGGGCCCGCGTGGTCCGCCAGGTTGCGCGGGCACATGTCCACCTGCGGCACCTCGTCGCGGTAGAACCAGTCGTGGATGGCCCGGGAACGCGCGCACCCGACCAGCGTCCACGGCTCGCGGGGCGGGATCTCGTCCAGGTATCTGACGTCGGCTTCCAGGTCCTCGGCGCCGTGGCCGGCCCGGCAGGGGAACAGGTACCGGGCGGCGGGGCGGCGGGCCGCCAGGTCCCTCAGGTCGACCAACTCGGGGACCAGCTCGACCGGCGGCAGGTCCTCGGCGAGGTCGAGCACCCGGCTCAGCTGATCCACCAGCTTGGGCGGCCAGGGCGGGACCACCTCGAGCACCCGGATCCGGACCGGGGCCGGGTCGAGGATGAAGCTGACGTGGCCGTACAGGCCGCGCACGATCACGCACCGGGCGCCGGGCGCGTGCTCGGCCGCGGCCCGGGCCAGCTGGGTGGGCACGGCGGTGTCGATATCCGGCGCAGCCACCATGGTGGTCTCCTCGGCCCGGGCGAGCACGGTCACCGACGTCACCGGGGAGAACAGCGGCCGCTCGGACTCCTTGCTGACCTCGGCCACCATGCTGGCGGGCCCGTTCCTGGCGATGAGGTAGCGGGTCCGCCGGTAGACGGGCCTGCCGGTCAGGTACGCGCGCAGCGCGCCGGGTTCCAGCGGCACCGGCACCTCGGCCACGCTGACCTCGCGGTACTGGGCGGGGACCAGGTTCACTTAGGTCCCGCGCACAGGCACAGTGCCCATCACCGGGCCCATCACCGGGCCCATCACCGGGCCCGGCGTCCATGCCCCGTAGGTGTCGGCGCGCAGCGACAGCCGGAACGTCTCGAGCCCGAGGGCGCAGTCCGGCGGCACGTTGGCCAGGTTCACGTCCGGGCCGAACCGGCGGACGAACCAGGCCTGCTGGTCCTCGCGGGGCGCCTCGAACACCACGCAGTCCGGGCCGACCGCGGCGGCCAGGGCCTCGACCACGTCCTGGCGGACGGCCCCGGAACGCTCGTAGATGCCGACCGTTCCGCTGGCCCGGCCCTCGGCCAGGATCCAGGTCGCGCCGGCCTGGTGGTCACCGGCCGCGGCCAGCGCCCACTGCTCGGGGGCCAGCTGGACGGCGGCGTGTTTCGAGCCCACCTCGGCGAGCACGATGAAGCGCTCCGCGGCCGCCGCGATCAGGTCCCCCTTGGCTGCGTCGTCCATCGGGACGGTTCCGGCCGAAACCTCGACGCAGGGGAAGCCGCAGTCGGCGGCCCAGTCGAGGAACTCCAGCGCCCGGCCCTGGGCCCAGGCGATCTCCAGCAGCGTGCCACCCGGCGAGGCCAGGACCCGGTGCCGGGCCAGCAGGTCCAGCTTGGCCGCGAGCTGCGGGTCGAGGTAGGCGATGCCCCAGCCGAACTTCCACACGTCGACGTAGCAGCCGTTCTGTTCCAGCAGGTCGGTAACTTGCGCCAGCGGGATTCCGCGGTCGAGCACGTGGGTAATACCGGTCCTGCGCGGCTTGGCGGAGCGAACGGGCAGGTCAAGGAAGCCAGGACCGGGCATAAACGCTATAATAGATATGCCTCCACTTTAGTGCAAGGACGGAGCCTCGCGATGGGCGTCGATCTGCAGGCCTTGGCCCGGACCGTACGCGATCATCCGGGGGTCGCGGCTAAGGCCGAGATCGGCCTGGTCAGTGACGTCTTCCCGAGCACCGACTGGCTGGCGGGCCCGGGCGACGACGGCGCGGTCGTGACCGATCAGGGCGTGTCCCTGGTGGTCGGCGGCGAGGCCATCCTCCCCTCGTTCGTGGCCGCCGATCCCTACGGGGCCGGGGTGGCCGCGGTCACCACCAACGTCAACGACCTGGCGGCCATGGGCGCCTGGCCGCTGGCCCTGGTGGATACGGTCACCGGGCCGCGCGAGGTCATCCGGCGCGTGCTCGAGGGCATGCGGTGGGCCTCCGGCCTGTACCAGGTCCCGGTGGTGGGCGGTCACCTGACCGTCACCGAGGGGCCGCCCGGGCTGTCCGCCTTCGGGCTCGGCCGGGCCGACTTCCCGCTGTCCGCGCAGGCCGCCACGCCCGGCCAGTCGCTGATGGTCGGCTGCTGCCTGGACGGGAAGATGCGGCCGGACTTCCCGTTCTTCCCCTCGTTCGACGAGCGCGGCGGGAAGCTGGCCGGGGACGTCAGGCTGCTGGCCGAGGGCGCGGAGAGCGGCTGGGTGACGGCGGCCAAGGACGTGAGCATGGCGGGCCTGATCGGGTCGCTGGCCATGCTGCTCGAGTGCAACCGGCTCGGGGTGCGCGTCGACCTGGACGCGTTGCCGGTTCCGGCCGGGGTGACGGTGGAGCGCTGGGTCGCCTGCTTCCCGTGCCTGTCTTTCCTGCTGTGCGTGCCGCCGGGCCGGGAGGACGATTGCCTGCACGCGTTCGGCCTCCGTGGGCTGGCCGTCGCCACGGTCGGCACCCTTGACGACAGCGGCCTGCTACGGATCGGCTCGGCCGGGCAGACGCAGACCGTGTTCGACCTCGGCGTCGAGTCGGTGACCAACCTGGCCCGGCCGACGGATGCGCACTGAGGGCCACGTCACCGCGGCGGTGACGGCCAACGCGGCGGCGCAGGCGGCCTGGGTCAGGCCGAAGGCCGCGCGCGCGCCGAGGTGTTCGGCGGCCAGCCCCGCGCCGAGCGGGCCGAGAAGCGCCGTCGCCGCCCAGATGACGTTGAGCAGCCCGACCGAGGCGCCCAGGCCGGTGCTGGCCCGGCCGGTGCTGGCCCGGCCGGCCGAGGCGGCCAGCGGGTAGCTGACCGTCCACAGGACGGACCGGGCCGCGGTCGTGACGCACAGCATCACGACGAGCGGCAGCGGGGTCCGGCCTACGACGGCCAGCGAGAACGCCGCCGCCAGGACGAGCATGGCGGCGCAGGTCACCGGCAGGTTCACCGCCCGCCGGCCGGCCGCAGCGGTCAGCCCGCTGCCGACCACGGACAAGATCCCCGCGACGGCGAAGTCCAGGCCGATCTGCCCGGGAGAGGCCCCGGCGGCATGCAGCAGGGCCGGGACGAGCAGGGCGCAGACGCCGGTGCTCAGCCCGGCGGTCAGCACGGCGGCGGCGGCGCCGGCAAGGTCGCGGTTCACCGTCACGGCCCGCAGGCCCGGCCTGCTTCCCGCGCGGGGCGCGGCCGGCCCGGGTGGTACCCGGAGCACGGCCAGCCCGGCGGTGATCACGGCGAAGCCGGCCGCGGTGCCCAGCAACGGGACGGCCAGCCCGACGTGCTCGGCGAGCGCGCCGGAGGCGGCGGGCCCGGCGACGCCGCCGACGGCGGCGCTGGCCACCGCGCCGCCCAGGGCGGGCGGGCCGCCGACGGCGGCGCCGGCCAGCCAGCACAGGCCGGCCGTCCACACCATGCCGTACCCGGCCCCGAACACCAGCCGGGCGGCGAGCAGGGCACCGAAGCCACCGGCCAGCGCCTGCGCCGCGGTGGCCGCCGCCATCAGCAGGCCCGCGGCCAGGGTGATCCGCCGCGGGCCGAACCGATCGGACAGCGCTCCGGCCGGCACGGACACGACCAGGGTGGCGAGCCCGGTCGCGCCGAGCACCATCCCCTGCTCGAACCCGGACAGGCCGAGCCGGCGAGCGTAGACAGGCATGACCGGGACCAGCGCGAACTGAGCGGCCGCGCTCACCAGGATGAGGGCGCCGATCAGCGGGCGGAACAGCCGGGCTCCCGCACCGGTCCTGGTGGCCTGCGGCACGGTGTCCTCCCTCGCGCGTGGGATCAGCTGGCATCGGCCAGTTTAATATGAGAAAAAGTTCGGCTAAAGTGAGAGAATGTCGCATTTGCGATCGATTCAGCCGATCAAAAGCGGGCTTGGCCTGCGCGAGCTTCAGGCGGTCCTTGCCGTCGCCGAGCTCGGCTCGTTCCGCCGCGCGGCGGCCGCGCTCGGCTTCACCCAGTCTGCGCTGTCGCACCAGGTCTCGGCGCTGGAGGCGGCCCTGGAGCAGTCGCTGTTCCACCGCCCGGGCGGCCGGGCGCAGGTACGCCTGACCCCCGCCGGCGAGGCGGTCTGCCGCCGGGCCCGGCGGGCGCTCGGCGAGGTGGAGGCGGTAGCCGCCGACGCCGAGCAGGCGGCGCGCGGGGAGAGCGTGCGGGTGCGGGTCGGCGTCACCCAGACCGCGGCCGCCGAGATCATGCCCGCGGCCCTGCGCGTCTTCCGCGCGGACCATCCCGGGGTCGAGGTGGTGCTCGTCGCGGCCGACGACCAGGAGAACTCGCGGGACGCCCTCCGCCGGGGCGAGCTTGACCTGGCGTTCTCCTACGACTCAGAGACCGACGAGTACGTCGAGGCCATCGGCGTGGTGGAAGACCCCTGGGTGATCCTGACCCGCCGCGACAGCGCGATCGCGGGCGCGGACCGCCCGGGATTCGGGGCGCTCGACCGGCAGGACCTGGTGGCCTGGACCCGCCGGTGGCGCGGGCAGGCCGAACTCGAGGACACCTGGGCCCGGCGCGGCATCGCGCCCAGGATCGTCTACCGCACCGACGACAACCTGGCGCTGCAGCGGCTGGTGGCGGCCGGGCTCGGCCACGCCTGCATCGGGCGGGTGGTGGCGAGCCGGGCCATCGACCCGGCCCTGACCTGGCTAGAACCGCACGAGGCATCGCGCGGGCGGACGATCGCCTTGTGCTACGCCCGGCACCGCCCGCTGACGGCCACCGCCCGGACGCTGATCACGGCCATCCGCGCGCAGGCCGTTAAGGTCCCGTTCTGATCGTTCACGTCGATGCGGTCGATGAGGTCGATGCGCATGCGCTGATGCGGGATGCCCGCGTAGTCCACCAGGCCGCCGGCCGGCCGCCAGCCCAGCCAGCGGAAGAACGCCACGTTGGCCGGCTGGATGAAGGCCTCCATCTCCCGGCCGCCGAGCCGGGCCGCCGAGCTGACCGCGAACCGCACCAGCGGGGCACCCAGGCCGAGATGACGGTAGTCGGCCAGCACGGCCAGGCGGTCGCCCTTCCACCGGCCGGCGGGTCCGATCGGGTAGAGCCGGACCGTCCCGCAGATGGTCTCGTCCGCCCGGCCTATGACGTGGATCGTGGCCGGATCGTCGTCATGGACGTCGGTGTCATCGCCGCCGGTCCCGCCGCAGGCGCCGCCGAACAGGCCCTGCTCGATGACGAAGACCTGGTGCCGGATCCGCATGTGCGCGCACCGTTCGGCCTCGGTGGCCACGGCATCGCAGGTCAGCAGCGCCGTCTGGAGGGAGCGGCGCGGCAGGCTAACCGTGGCTGAGGAGCGGGAGGAAGGTTCGGCCATCCGCGTCGGCTCTCTCCTCTAGCAGGCTCATCCCGGAACAGGCCTGGCAGCGGGCGCAGCCGGCGGCCGCGGTATGCGCGCCGATGCCCCGCGCCCTCAGGTAGGGCACCACCCGGCGGTAGATCGTCTCGCAGTACTCGGGCGACGGGGCGACCAGGTCCTCCATCAGGCTGCCCACGGTCGGGCGCAGCGGCACCACGAACGGGTAGACGCCGATGTCGATCGCGCGGCGGCAGCCCTCCACGATCAGGTCGGGGTCTTCGCCCATGCCGAGGATCACGTAGGTGGACACCTGGCCCTCGCCGAACGCGGCCACCGCCCGCTCCCAGGCCCGGAAGTAGCCGTCGATCCCGGTGCGCGCCTTGGCCGGGGCGATCCGCGCCAGCACCCGCGGGTCGAAGGTCTCGACGTGGATGCCGACCGAGGCGATCCCCATGTCGTGGACCCGGTCGATCACGTCCAGGTCCCTGGGCGGCTCGAACTGCACCTCGACCGGGAGGTCGGAGGCCTCGCGCACGGCCTGGCCGCAGCGGGCGACGTAGAGCGCGCCCTTGTCCGGGGTGGCGGTCGTCCCGGTGGTGAGGGTGGCGTCCACCGCGCCGTCGAGGTCCCTGGCCGCGACCGCGACCTCGGCCAGCATCTCCGGGGTCTTCCTGGCGATCGTTCGGCCGTTGGCGAGCGTGACCCCGATCCCGCAGAACGCGCACTGGTTTTCGTTACCCCAGTAGGCGCACGTCTGGTTGACCGTGCTGGCCACCGAGTCCAGGTGCAGCAGGGCGACCTTCCAGTACGGGATGCCGTCGGCGGTGGCCAGGTCGTAGTAGCGGGGGCGGCGGGACGGCTCGGCCGAGGCCAGCCGCTCGCCGTCCCGGTAGACGGCCCAGCCGTCGTCCTCGGCCCGCAGCACGTACGGCGAGGTCCTGGCGTAGTGCGCGCCGGTGGGGACGGTGGCGGCGAAGCCGTCGACCCAGAGCATGCCGGCGTCGGCCGGCCCGGCGCCGCCCTGGCGGGACTCGAGCGGTACCTCCACCCGCAGGCCGCGGCCCTGCAGCTCGGTGATGAGGTGCGCCAGCCGGTCATCAGCGCGGGGCCGGTGGTTAGCGGGCGGCCGGCCGGCCCGGCCGTCAGCGCGGGGCAGGCCGTTAGCGCGGGGCAGGTCGTCAGCGCGGGGCAGGCCGTTAGCGCGGGGCCGGGCGGCCCGGCCGACCGAGGAGTCGTGCATCGCGCCTCCGCCGAGGAGTCTGTGATCCGATACGTACGTTTACCATCCTTGATAAACCCGTCGGCTACGTCAAGGCAACCTCACGGATCCATCGTCGCAATACCAGACACGGCAGGAGTTCCGGCGGCGGTAACCCGGGCGGCGGCGGCTTCGGTGCGGGTTTCCTGGTTTGGCTGGCCTTGTTAGATAATAGAAAAAGGTGTCGTGAAATCGGCAATACCTTCAGCGTAAGGTGGTCTCGGGCGTGCGGGTGGCGCGCGCCAGGCCCTGGCCTGATGTTCCTGCGCTCCCAGCACGCCGCCGTGACTGGTGATGCGTGGTGGGGAAGTTCACGGGTGTGGATGTCCCAGCCATGTCGCTGTAACACGATGCCGCTTGCCCGTAGGTCCCCGAAGGGCGTCGCGCGGGCGCGGAATCGGGTATCCCGGGTCAGCTTGCTGGGGCAGCGGCCGCGCCGCATAAGTGAAAACGGACATCAGCCACTCTGGCACCGACCGTACCAGGGCGTAAGGCGTGGATGTGGCATCCACGTCGTATCAACAGCATGGCTGGGACATCCACGCCTTATCATCCGGGCGGACCGGAGCAGAGGGCGCGTATCACCAGTCACGGCAGCGGGCAGGGGAGCGCAGCAACACCAGGAGGCAAGGCCGGGGCGCGCACCGCCTACCCAGGATCAACGGCCAGCAACGGGCAGGGCTGAGTGGCATTGCGCTGGAACAACATGAAGGCGCCATCCACGTCGTCAGGGGCGGGGCCGGGCGGAGCTGGGCGGGGCCGGGCAGGGCCGGGCGGAGCTGGGCGGGGCCGGGCGGAGCTGGGCGGGGCCGGGCGGCGGCGGGGCGGGGCCGGGCGGGGGGCGGGGCGGGGCTGGGCAGGACGGGGCTAGGCGGGGCCGGTTTGGGTGCGGCGCAGGGCCGCGGTGCACTCGTCGGGGTCGAGGTAGCTGCCGAGCTGGTCGCCGATCCGCAGGGCGCCGGAGGACACGTCGATCTGGCCCGCATCCAGACGGTACACGGCCCGGCTCAGCGTCTCGTCGGGGCCGATCGAGACGATCACGGCGCGGCCACTCCCGACTTCGGCTTCCACCCGCTGGTAGGGCACGTAGGGCGCCCGTTCGGCCTGACCGCTTTCCTCTACCACCGCCCAGGACAGGCCCTGTTCGCGGGCCCGGGCCAGGGCGGCGAGCCGGGCCGCGGCGACGAGCTCCGCCACTAGCTCGCGGTACCGCGTGGCGCAGGCGGCGGCCGCGATTATGCCCGGCCGGACCCCTGGCACCTCGGCGCCTTCGAGCAGGTCGCCGCCGCGCTCGTGCGCGGCGAGCAGGGCGGGCAGGTCCTGGCAGGTCTCGCGCAACCGCTCGAGCAGCCGCTGGATCGCGCCGAGCGCCTGCTCGTACAGCTCGGGCTGCGCCATCACCAGCGGGAAGAGCCTGGCCTCGGCCTCGTCCCAGGACCGCAGCACGGTCGGCGGCACACCCGGTTCTGGTGGCGGCGGGCCGCCGGGCCCGGCATCGGATGCGGCCATTGCACCTCTCACGCCGTCATGTTTACTATTATGAACGGTTCATCACCTATGCGACTTACAACTGTACCCCGTCGGCAGCAGGATGACATGACCAAGATCGCGGTCGTCGCGCTGGGCGGCAACGCCCTGACCCGGGCGGGCCAGTCCGGCCGCTATGACGAGATGGTGGCCAACGCGGCGGCCATGGCCACGGCCGTGAACGACGTGCTCGAAGCCGGCTGGCGGGTAGTGATCGTGCACGGCAACGGGCCGCAGGTCGGGAACCTGGCGCTGCAGCAGGAGGCCACGTCCGCGGTGCCCGGGCAGCCGCTCGCGCTGCTCGGCGCGATGACCCAGGGCATGCTGGGCAGCCTGATCGGCCGCGCGATCGACCTGCTGCGCGGCCGCGGCACCGCGGCCGCGCTGGTCACGCACGTGACCGTGGATCCGGCCGATCCCGCGTTCGGGGCGCCGACCAAGCCGATCGGGCCGTTCTTCGAGCCCGCCGAGGCCGAACGGCTGGCCCGGCGCGGAGGCTGGGTGGTGCAGCCGGACTCCGGCCGCGGCTACCGCCGGGTGGTGGCCTCGCCGCAGCCGGTCGGCGTGGTCGAGATCGAGGCGCTGCGCGCGCTGGTGGAGGCCGGCCACCTCGTCATCGCCGGAGGCGGCGGCGGGATCCCGGTGCTGGCCGCGGACCCGTGCCAGGTCGTCGACGCGGTCATCGACAAGGACCGCGCCGCCTGCCTCATCGCCCGGCAGCTCGGCGCCCAGGCCCTGCTCCTGGTCACCGCGGTGGACCGGGTGATGATCAACTTCGGCAGGCCTGCGGAGTCGAGCCTGGGCACGATCACCGCCGGCGAGGCGGCCAGGTACCTGGCCGAAGGCCAGTTCCCGCCGGGCAGCATGGGTCCCAAGATCGAGGCGGCGCTGCGCTTCCTGGAGGAGGGCGGCGAGCTCGCGGTGGTCACCTCGCCCACCCTGCTGGCGGCGACGCTGGCCGGTCACGGGGCGTCGGCCGGCACCCGCATCGAGCGGGCGGCCTCGCAGAGCGGGCAGCCACGGTGACGGTCAGCCGGGTCCTGGCCTTCCCCGGTGCGTACCGGGACTCGCTGCTGCTGCTCGGCGCGACCCGGGCCATGCAGGACAGCGAGGACGTGAGCTGGGCCAGCGCGGCGATGGCCACGCCGGCCGTGGTGGCGGACCTGGAAGGGCGCGGCTTCCCGCCGGACAGCCTGGCCGGTGCCGACGCCAACGCCCTCGTGCTCGCGGTGGAGGCGGCCGCCGATCCGGCGGCCAGCCAGGCCCTGCACCGGGGCCAGGCGGCGCTGTTCGGCGAGGGCGACCGCAACGACGCGGTACCCGGACGTAGGGAGCAACCAGATCCGCGTACGGTCGGCGAAGCGGCCCGGCTGCTGCCCGCGGCCAATGTGGCGGTGGTGTCGGTCCCCGGGCCTTACGCCGCGATCGCGGCCCACTCGGCGCTGACCGCCGGGCTGCACGTCCTGCTGTTCAGCGACAACGTGCCGGTGGCCGACGAGGTGGCGTTGAAGCGGCGGGCCAGCCGGCTGGGCCGGCTGGTGATGGGACCGGGCGCGGGCACCGCCATGCTCGGTGGCGTCGGCCTCGGCTTCGCCAACGCGGTCGGCGCCGGCCCGGTGGGGGTGGTCGCCGCCGCCGGCACCGGCGCGCAGGAGGTCATGACCCTGCTGGACCGCTGGGGCATCGGCGTGTCCCAGGTCATCGGGGTGGGCGGCCGGGACCTGTCGGCCGGCGTGGGCGGGTTGATGGCGCGCGACGCCGTCCGGGCGCTCGACGCCGATCCCGGCACCGAGGTCATCCTGCTGGTCTCCAAGCCGCCCGCCGAGGACGTCGCCCGGACGGTGATCGGCGCCAGCCAGGGCACGCCCGTGGTCGCGGCCTGCCTGGGCATGTCCGCGCCGGACGGCAGGCTGGCGGGCGCCCCGCTGGCCGCCACGCTCGAGGGCGGCGCCATCCGGGTCGCGGAGATCCTCGGCCGGCCGGTACCCGACCCCGGTCGGGACCCCGGCCCCGAGACCGCGGCCGCGATCGCGCGGGTCGGGGCCGGCCGCACCGCGGTGCGCGGCTTCTTCACCGGCGGGACGCTGTGCTACGAGGCCCAGGTGATCCTCGGCGAAGCGCTCGGGCCGGTGTACTCCAACATCCCGCTGCGCCCCGAGTGGGGCTTGTCCGAGCTGGGGCGGCCCGCGCCGGCCGGCGCGCACATCTGCCTGGACCTCGGCGAGGAGGAGTACACCAAGGGCCGCCCGCATCCGATGATCGACCCGGCCGCGCGCCGGGAGATCATGCGGGAGCAGGCGTTCGGCGCCGACATCGCGGCGGTCCTGCTCGACGTGGTCCTCGGCTACGGATCGCACCCCGATCCGGCCGGGGAGATCGCCGGGACCTGTGCCGACATCGTGGCCGCGGGAGCGGCGGTGGTCTGCTACGTGCTCGGCGCTCGCGCCGACCAGCAGGGGCTCGGCCGGCAGCGCGCCACGCTGGCGGACGCGGGCGCGATCGTCACCGGGAGCGCGGCGCAGGCCGCCCGGACCGCGGCCGCGATCGCGGTGCGCGCGTGACGGGGCCCGGCCGTGACGGGGGCCCAGCCGTGACGGGGGCACGGTCTTGACGATGGCACGGGCGGCCCCCGTCGGCCTGGTGACCTACTCGGTCAAGCCGCGCGGCGGCGTGGTCCATACGCTGGCGCTGGCCGAGGCGCTGCACGCGGCCGGGTACCCGGTCCGGGTGATCGCGCTCGGCGACCCCGCGGCGGGCTTCTTCCGGCCGGTGGCAGCGCCGTACACCATCATCGCGGCCCCGCCCAGCCTGCCGACGCTGGAAGAGCGGGTCTTCGCCAACGTGGACGCGCTGGCCGCGGGGCTCGGCCCGCTCACGGCCGAGTTCGGAATCCTGCACACCCAGGACTGCATCTCGGCCCGGGCCGCCTGCCGGGTCAGGGACGGAGCGGCCGGGCCTCCCCCGGTCGTCGTCAGGACCGTCCATCACGTGGACGACTTCACCACCCCGTCGCTCATCGACTGCCAGCGCCAGGCCATCCTCGAGCCGGACCGGATCCTGGTGGTCAGCGAGCGCTGGCGGGAGATCCTCGCCGACGAATACCTCACCAGCGCAGAGGTGGTGCACAACGGCGTCGATGTCGCCCGGTTCCGTTCGGCCGATCCGGACCTGGCCGCCGCCCTGCGGCAGCGGGCCGGGGCCGCGTGCCGGCCGCTGATCCTGGCGGTGGGCGGCATCGAGCCGCGCAAGGGCAGCGACACGCTGATGGCGGCGCTGCGTCGTCTGGAGGGCCGGCCGGGCCGCCGTCCGGTGCTGGCGGTGGTGGGCGGCCACTCGTTCCAGGACTACCGGGAATACCGGGACCGGGTGCTGTCCTCGCTACCCGGGCTCGGCCTGCGGCTCGACGACGACGTGGTGCTGCTCGGCACCGTGCCGGACGCCGAACTGCCCGGCTGGTACGCCGCGGCCGACGTGCTCGCCTTCCCCTCCACCAAGGAGGGCTGGGGGCTGGCGGTGCTGGAGGCGATGAGCGCGGGGCTGCCGGTGGTCGTCTCCGACCTGCCCGTCTTCCGCGAGTACCTGCGCCCGGGCCAGGACGCGCTCATGGTGCCGGTGGACGACGCGGCCGCGCTGGCCGCGGCGCTCGGCACGGTCCTCGACGACGCCGCGCTGGCCGACCGGCTCCGCGCGGCCGGGTACCAGGTGTGCGCCCGCTTCACCTGGGATCGGTGCGCGGCCGAGCACCAGCGGATCTACGCCGACCTGAAGGGCCGATGACCTCCTGCATGAGCTGGCTGGTACCCGCGGCGGGCCCGGTCCGCGACCGGCTGGCCGGGATCATCGCGAGGCTCGCGGCCGAGCACGCGGCGCCGGTGTTCGCGCCGCACGTCACCATGGCCGGGGTGGTGGAGTCCGCGGAGGACGCGGCCGTGCGGGTGCTCGAGCGGCTGGTGGCCGGGGTGCCGCCGTTCGAGGTGACGCTGACCGGGTTGGGCTACGAGCCTGAGTTCTTCCGCTCGCTGTACCTGCGGGCCGAACCCTCCGCGCGGCTCATCGCGCTGCACGAGGCGGGCCAGCGAGCCTGGGGGCTCGACCCGGCACCGTACCGGCCGCACCTCAGCCTGCTCTACTCGCACCTGCGCGAGGAGGCCAAGCCCGCCATCGCCGATGGCCTCGGGCTGGCGCCGCCGGTGACAATCCGCGTGGACGCGGCCGAGATCTGGGCCGACTTCCGGGATGACGTGACCCGCTGGCGCCGGGTCGCCCGGGTGCCGCTCGCGGGCTAGCTTTCGGGGGGTTTTCCCCATTGCCCGCGCTGCGACGGCTGGGTACGCTCCGTGTCAGTGGCAGCGCACCGCCTGCCCGCTTCCGAGCCAGCGACGGCCCGCGCCGGCGCCGGCGACGAGGACAAGGGTCCACGACTCGCGGGCTTACTCAGTGCGCCACGTTCCGTGGCGGGCTCTGTGGTCATGCCATTCACCCATGGCGGGCAGACGCGGGCCGACCCGCCGGGAAGAAATGATCATGACGCAGGACAAGGCGCGGAAGACCGCCACCCGCCAGCGGATGGCCGAGACCGGCGAACCGTACAGCGTGGCCAGGCACGCGGCAGAAAACGAGGCGGCCGCGGAGGCCGCCGCCGATACCGGTGCCGGCGGCGAGCAGCGGGCCGGCCAGGAGCGGGTCGGCCAGGAGCGGGCCGGCCAGGGCCGGTCGTACGCCGAGCAGGCGCAGGAACTCGCCGATCGGGCGCGTCGTCGGGCCGATGAGGCACAGGAGCGGGCCGATCAGGCGCAGGAGAGGGCCGAACGAGCCGAGGAAGCCGCCTCGGTGGCGAGCGACGCCGCCGACATGGCCGCCGAGGCCGCCGACCTGACCCGGGGCTGGGCCGACGCCGAGGAGCAGGCGCGAGCGGACGAGCTGGCCGCGCGCGCCCGGTCCGCGGCCGAGGAGGCGCAGCACCGGCTCGACCGGGCGGTTGGGGGGGCCGGACGGGCGCAGGAGGCCGCCGAACGGGCCAGGGAGGACGCCGACCACGCCGAGGAACTGGCCTGCCGGGCGGAGGACTTCGCCAGCGGGGCGGAGGACTTCGCCAGCGGGGCGGAGGAGCACGGCGAGGAGGAGTTCGGCGGGTGGCCGGGGCACCGGGGCCGGCGGGTGCACCCCCACCACGGGCACCGGGCTGGTCCCGGTCCTGAGCGCCCCGGACCGCCGGAGCCGCCCGGGCCGCCGGAGCCGCCGGGACCGCCGGAGCCTCCCGGCCCGCCGGAGCCCTTCGGGCCGACCGACTGGATGCCGGACCGGGT
>Ga0306923_10003033_pt1 | contig 15696 bp, 12 predicted proteins | sample sta12Can44000108_FD_203841 | JGI IMG/M metagenome (GOLD analysis project Ga0306923, IMG submission 203841) | Lab enrichment of tropical soil microbial communities from Luquillo Experimental Forest, Puerto Rico - statanox.12C.anox.44.000.108 (v2)... | ecosystem: Environmental > Terrestrial >... | reverse complement strand
CAAAAGCTCGAGCGTCACATTGTCGAGCGTGAACAGCACGCGATCGGCGCCGTCGCCGCTGGTCTGCCAGGCCGGCGCGCGGCCCAGAAGCGCTTCATAGGCGGCGCGGCCCTTGCCGATGTCGTCAAGCAGAACCACAACATGGTCGAGGCCGGTGATCACGCCCTCTGCTCCGGAGTCTTGGCCGTGGGCTGCCAATGAAGAAAACCCACGATGCCCGGGCTGGACGCTGATCTCAAGCGCTTGGGCAGGCTTTGCGAATATTTTCAGCGAATCCCCGCAACCAGGGATGCTAAGGTGTCGCGGCCGGCCGGGACCACCTCTTCACGCGCGCGCAGGACGGACAATCTATGCAGGCCCTCTTTATTGGACAAACCTATATCGACGTCACCTTCATTACCGACCACCTGCCGACCGGCGACGAAAAGCACGTCGCCGAGGCCTATGCGGTGTCGTTTGGCGGCAACGCCGTCACCGCGGCGTTCTGCTGCGCCAAGCTCGGGATCGTACCGGATTTGATCGCAACTGTCGCCAATGACTGGCTCGGACGTATGTTCATGGATATGAGCGCGAAGTACGGCATCTCGATCCATCCACGCAAGGTCAACGCCTCCTCGCTCTCGTTCATCATGCCCAAGGACGGCAAGCGCGCCATCGTGCGCTGCCGCGACGATCACCATATCCATCCCTTCCCGCTCTTGAACCTCGGCAGTTGCCGCGCGCTGCATGTCGATGGCCACCAGCCGGATGCCGCAATCCATTACGCAAAACTCTGCCGCGAGGAAGGCATTTTGACCTCATTGGACGGCGGCGGCCTGCGCATCAACACGCACGAGCTCCTACAATACATCGACGTTGCGATCGTCGCCGAGCGCCTGTGCGAGCAAATGGATCTGACGGCGGAGAAGATGATCGAATACCTTAAGAGCCGCGGCTGCCGCGTTGGCGGCATCACCATGGGCGAAAGGGGATTGCTCTGGTACGACGAGACCGGCGCGGTTCACACCATGCCGGCGCTACCGATCTCGCGCGAGCGCGTGATCGACACCAACGGCGCTGGTGACGTCTTCCACGGCGCCTACATCTATTCCTATCTCGCCAACCCCAGCAAAAGCTGGCGCGACCATTTCGACTTTGCGCGCGCGGCCTCGACCTACAAGATCCAGCGACTCGGCAACGAGGCGGGACTGCCGACCCTTGCCGACATCGAGAAAGTCAGGCATGAGTTCAACGTCGCGGCTTAACTTAACCCGGCGTCCCAGCACTGTTTCACGGCCCCATCCTCCTCGCCGCCACCCTCAAACATAGATGTGATGGCGACGGCCGAGCACCACCCACCGATCGGCGAGGCCATGGCGGCACGCCGGACGATGGTTGTGGCTGATCTCGCCGACGGCGACCTGGCTGCCAGCCAGTTCGAGATGGCGATACTGAAATTGTCGCCTGCATCAAACGCACCAGCGCAGCTTGCGCGATCCGCGATCTTCATTGCGGTCCCCGGGGTAGGCGCGTTTGATGCTGGGCTTGGCGCCTCGTGAGGTTTGTGCTCAACGCGATCAAACTCGCTTTGGACAGATCCGGCGCGGGCGGTCGCGGCCAATGCGCGACGTTCTCGACCAAGCCAACCTCGCCGCATCCAGCTAGCGTGCAGCGGATCTAAGCTGCCCGATGCCACTGCGCAGGTCGCGCACTTTGCTTTGAAAAACGTCTCAAAGGCCGGTAACCTGCGATCGCTTGTGGGCAGAGCCATCGCCTCGCGCGCAGGCGTTGGTGGCACGACGGCGACCGCGAGAGCGCGTTTCTAAGCCAACGCCGTCTTCAGATCAAAATTCGGATCCGCCGCCTGTTCCGGCGGCAGCAGCCGGTCCATCGGCAGGAAGCGGCGGCCGAACATGTGGTCGCCGGCGCGGTTGACCGACTCGATGCCGAGCAGTTTGTCGCCCTTGTAGCAGAACGCCGAGAATGCCTTCCGGGCCGGATCGCCGCGCAGCACCACGCGATCATAACCGGTGGTTAGGCCGGCGATCTGTAACTTGTCGTCGGCCTGGTCGCTCCAGAACCAGGGCATGCCGTCATAGATCCGCTCCTCGCCTGTCAGTCGCGCGGCCACGCATCTGGCATGATCGGTCGCGTTCTGCACGGACTCCAACCGCAACGAGTCGCCGAAGCGCGGACTTTGAAATGCCGCGCAGTCGCCAATTGCGGAAATGTTGGGGTCGCAGGTGAGCAGATGCTCGTTGACGAGGATTCCGGAGCCGACGGGCAGGCCCGCTTGCGCCGCAAGTTCGATGTTCGGCAGCACGCCGACACCGACCACGACCAGGTCCGCGGAAATATGGGCTCCGTCGCTCAGGTTGACGCCGGTGACCGTGTCACCGCTGGCGTCGATTGAGGTTGCCTGCACGCCAAGATGAATGCGAATGCCAGCCTCGGTGTGACGGGCCTGAAAATACTCAGAGACGTTCGCCGTCACCGCGCGCGCCATCACGCGGCTTGCGAGCTCAAGCACATCGACCTCGAGGCCCTTGCTGCGAGCGGTGGCCGCAAACTCGAGCCCGATGAAGCCGGCGCCAATCACGACGACATGCTTGCCGGGGACCAGGCGTCGGCGCAGATCCTCACTATCGTCGAGAACGCGCAGGTAGCGCACATTCGGCAGGCTGGCGTTGGGGATGTCGATCAGGCGGTTGCGCGCCCCGGTCGCGAGCACGAGATGGCCGTAGTCGCCGTAACCGCCTGAGGCGAGCTTTATCTTGCGCGCGGCGCGGTCAATCGCCTCGGCCCGATCGCCGATCAACTCGATTTGCTGGTCGGCAAAAAACTTCACCGGCCTGAACATCAGCGTGTCGGGTCCGCCGGTGCCCTTCAGATAGGCCTTTGACAAAGGCGGCCGCTGATACGGCAGATGCGTCTCGTCATTGATCAGGCAAATGCGATGCTTGAAGCCGAGCTGGCGCAGAGATATCGCGAGCTGGACTCCGCCGTGGCCTGCACCAACGATCACAACTGGCCCCTGCGTCATCGCGACAGCTCAACTGCCATGGTGGGAATGACCCATGTCGTCACCTCTTTGACCGATTTTGGCTTGCTATCGCCGGCGAGGGCCGCCGTTCGTGTCCATCCGCGACGAAGGAGGCAGCATTTCGCCTGATGCCGCAAGACCGCGCAAGACTGCGCTCCGGTGCAGGCGTCATGCCAGCGCGAGCCGAAGCGGCAGTGTGTCGAAGCCGCGGAGCGTGTTGTTGAGCCGCCGCGTCGGTTCGCCAATCAATTCGAACGCCGTCACGCGCTTGGCCAGCGCCCCCAATAGCGCCTCGCCTTCGAGCCGCGCCACCGCCTGGCCAACGCAGCCATGAATGCCTGTGCCGAAGGTCATGTGCCCGCTCGCGCGGCGGCGGATGTCGAACTGGTCCGGCCGCTCCCAACGGCGCGGGTCGCGGTTGGCGGCGGCTAGGAACAGCAGCACTTTTTCGCCCTCGCCGAGCCTGACATTGGCAACCTCGACGTCCTTTGTCGTCGTCCGGAAGAACGTCTGTACCGGCGCCTCAAATCGCAAAACCTCTTCGAACGCGAGCCGATTGAGCGCCGGATTTTTGCGCAGCGCCGTCCATTGCTCGGGATATCGTGCAAAACAATAGAGCGCGTTGCCGAGGCCGAAGACGGTGGTGTCGATACCAGCCGACAGGAACGAGCGCACCAGCATGCCGGCTTCCGCCTCCATCAGCGCGCCGGAGTCGACGGCCTGGAAAATCTGCATGCCTAGTCCATCAGGCGCCAGCGCGCCGCGGCTGCATTTCGACATGATCCAGTCCCGCACCGGTCCGGCATTTTCCATCGCCCTCTCGAGCAGGTCGTTGCGCGGACCGAACGAGTTGAACACCATGTTGCCATAGCGCATCAGGTTCTCGCGGCCCTCGTCGGCAATCCCGACCGCATTCGGAAATACCTTGAGCGGAAATGCTTCCGCGAGATCGGCGATGCCATCAAACTCGCGTTTGTCGATGAGACGCTCTACCAGCGCTTCGGCCTCGCGCTCGAAGGTCGTGCGCAAGACGGAGATCGCCGCCGGCGACAGGATGCGCGTCAGCACCGCGCGGGTGCGCGTGTGCAGCGGCGGGTCGGCCTCCAGGATGATGCTCGGCGGGCGCCACGGCGGCTCCTTGCGGAAGTCGCTCAGCCCCACACCCGCCCCCGAGCAGTAGGTTTGCCAGTCGGTGAGCGCGTCGCGCACCTCCTGATGCCGCGCCATCGCCCAGATGCGATAATGCGCAAGCCACACCACCGGCCCCGCTTCGCGCAGGCTCTGGTGATGCGGATAAGGATCGTGCAAGAACGCGGGCGAGAACGGATCGATTTCCGAAACCGGCCGCTCGACGATCGCACCCATGACGATTTACGCCTCCCGCCGGCTGATCTCTCGTTGCGCCGCAAATTCTGCTGCGGCGGTCTGGCGGCATCTTGCAGGCTTCGCAGGGGATTGTCACCCGGCCTTTGCGCGATTTAAATGGCAGAGCCACCTTCCTCATGCCGGGGACGTTCCGATGTCAGCTCTCGCCGGTCTGCACGATGATCCCGCGCTGCTCCGCGTCGAGGGCGCGATCGCCACCATCACACTCAATCGTCCTGCGGCGTTCAACTCGATCGATCTGTCGATCGCCAAAAAGCTTGCAGAGCTTGGCGCAAAGGTCGAGACGTCCGACCAGATCAAGGTGCTCGTGATTGAAGGCGAAGGCCGCGCCTTCTGCGCCGGCGGCGACCTTGTGACCATCGCGGCGGCGGCAGCGAACGACACCATCGTGCCGGCAGTCGGCGAAATGCTCGCTCACTATCACGCCTTCATCACGAGCTTGCGGCGGATGCCAAAAATCGTGTTGTCAAGCGTGCATGGCTCGGCGGCCGGCGCCGGGCTCTCGCTTGCCTTCGTGGCCGATCTCTGCATTGCGGCGGAAGATGCCAAGTTCACGCCGGCCTATGCCAAGCTCGGCGTCTCGCCTGACGGCGGCGGCACGATCGGCGTCGTGGCCAGCGTCGGTCCGCGCCGCGCCCTGCAGATCTACCTCGCCGAGGACAGTTTTGGCGCGCGACAGGCCTACGATTGGGGCCTGGTGGCGAAGGTCGTTGCGGCCGCAGAGCTCAAAAGCGCGACAGGCGAGCTCGCGCTGCGGCTGGCGCAGAACGCGTCCGCCGGCCTTGCGGCCACCAAGGCGCTGATCCATCGCTCGCCGACCACCCCGATCGAGCAGCAGTTAGAGGCCGAGCGCGACGCCATCATCAATTGCATGCACACGCAGGAGTTCCGACGTGCCGTGATGGCGTTCACGAGCAAGGAGAAATGACTTAAGGCCCGCGCATCTTGAGTGCGCGTGCCTGTCTGCTTATCAGGGGGTCTGTTCGTTAGTCGGGGCAAATATAGCCCGTTCCCGCCGGTGACTTGAAGCACCCGACCGATTCCGGGATCACATGTTTGGGAAGCCACAGCACGGCGCTCGGGAAATAGATCGTAAAGGTGATGGTGATGAGGAACACCACATAGATCGGCAGCGCGGCGCGCAGCGCCTTGCCAAAACTGATGCCGACGAACTTCGAGGCCATCAACAGCACGAGCCCATAGGGTGGCGTGATCAGGCCGAAGGCGAGTGTTGCGATCAGCACCACGCCCATATGCACGCCGTTGATGTCGCCAGCCTGTGTCAGCGCATTCACCAGCGGCATGAAGATGATGATGGTCGGCACCGGCTCGATGAAATCGCCGACCACGGTGAACAGCAGCACCATCAGAAGCATGATATGGTGCGGGTCGTTACCCGCAATCGACGTGATCCAATCGGCGATTACGATGGCGCCGCGCAAATAGGCGAGCATCCAGCCGAAGGCGTTGGCAGCGCCGATCGTGATCAGCGGCAGCGAGAAGATCAGTCCGGCGAGACAGAAATCGTAAGGGATCTGTTTCAGGTGTCCACGGTTGAGCGCGGGAATCACGACCAGGATGATCCAGATCACCGCGACAACGCCCGCTTCGGTCGGCGTGAACCAGCCGGTCAGGATGCCGCCGAGCAGGATCGCGGGAATCATCAGCGGCAAGGCGGCGTCCGCGGTCGCGAACGCGACCTGGCGCATCGAGGCGCGCGGCTTGCGCATGCCGGAGGGGCCGAAGAAATAGCAATAGATCATCAGCCCAAAGCCGATCATGAAGCCGGGCACGACGCCGGCCATAAACAGCCCGGCGATCGAAACGTTGCCGACCGCGCCATAGACCACCGCGGTGATGCTCGGCGGCACCAGGGCCGCGATCGTGGAAGCGGCCGCGATGATCGCCGCGATGAAGGCCGGCTCGTAGCCCTCGCGCCGCATTGGCCCGCCGAGTGCGCGGCTCATCACGGCGACGTCTGCGGTGGTCGATCCCGACATTTCCGAGAAGAACATGCTGAAGACGACCACCACCTGCGACAGCCCGCCCCTGATATGCCCGACCAGCGACACCGACAAATTGGCGATGCGTACCACGACATTGGCCGAGCTCATGAGCTCGCCAACCAGGAGGAAGAACGGGATGGCGAGCAGCGCCTCGGAATCGACGCCGTCAAATATCTTCTGGATGATGGCAGCCAACGACACGTCGGCCAGCGTCGCGCCGACGAACACACCGGCGAGCAGCGAGAACGGTACGGGCACGCCGAGATAGCCGAACAACAGGAAACAGAACGACATGATCGCGAGGATAACGGGAGGGCTCACGGCCGCGACCTCCCCTCGAAATTCGTTGTCACCGGCGGGCTGCCGGAGATGTCATCCCGCGGCGCGGGATGATCAAAGCCGTTGACAATGCCATTGACCAGCTGCTCGACGGTGAACAGCGCGATCAGCACGCCGGACAGGGGGATGACCGCGTAGAGCGAGGCGATCGGCGTACCCGACGGCAGGCGGAACGAGCCGAAGCCGCGGCGGTAGTTCTGGTAGCCGTACCAGATCAGGCAGGCGGCAACCGCAAGCACCACGACGCGCAGCGCGACCTCGACGATCAGCCGCGGCAGGCCATGCATCGATTCAGAGATGGCGGTAAGATAAAGGTGGTCGTTGCGACGCGTGGCGACCGCGGTACCCACAAAGATCGCGTAGATGAATAGCGTCGACGTCGCTTCCTGCAGCCACAGCCAAGGATGGCCGATCGTTCGCGTCAGGATGTCGGCCGTCACCGACAGCGAGAAGCCGAAGCAAAGCACGCCGCATAGCACCATCAGCGCGAGCTCGAGGCGATCGAGCGCCCGCCATTTCAGATGGCGCTGCCGCTGCAGCACCAGTTTATCGGCGATCGCCATCAATCTCCCCGTCGCGGCAGCGGCGGCATCTCACAGACTAGTTGATCGCTCGGATCAAGTTCTTGATCTTCTCGGCGTGGGGCCCGAGATCGCGTGCGAGCTTGTCGAGATAGGGATCGGCGATCTTCTGGAAGCCGGGCTTGTCGACGTCGGTGATGATCTTGACGCCGATCTTCTCAAGCCTGGCCGCTGCGGAATGCTCCAGTGCGAAGCCGCGCTTCGGCTCCTGCGCGCTGACGTCACGCGCCGCGGTCGTGACCCACTGCTTCTGCTCGGCCGAAAGGCTTTGCCAGAGCTTGTCGCTGATCCAGAGAATCGCGTTGTTGGCCTCGTGCTCGCTCATCGACAGCACGGGGGCGACTTCGTAGTGCTTGTTGATGAGATAGACGTTGACGGCGTTCTCGCCGAAGTCGACCACCCCGGTCTGCAGCGAGGTGTAGACGCTACCGAACGGCATGTGCACGGTCTGCGCGCCATAGGCTGCGAACATCGTGTCTTCAGTCGCGGTCGCCTGCACGCGCACCTTGTAGCCCTTGATGTCGTCGACCTTGTGCACCTCCTTCTTGCCGTACATGTGGCGGAAGCCCTGGGTGGCGAGCCCGATCGCATGGATGCCCTGCGTGGTGTCGTCGATCATGTCACGGATGGCGGCAAAGACCTTTTCGTCGCCAAGCGACTTGATGATGTGATCCTCGCCTTGGAACAAGAAGTGCAGGGACATCACGCCGGCCTGCGGCGAGATGGTCGAGGTATTGGCGGAGGAGACGACGGCAAAGTCGATGTCGCCTGCCTTCACGAGTTGCAGGATCTGCGGCTCCTGGCCAAGCTGCGCGCCGGGATACTGGTCGACGAGCATGGTCCCCTTGCTCAATTCCTTCAGCTTGGCGGAAAAGATGTCGTAGGCGATGCTGTAGCCGGAATTGAGCTGCTGATCGTGGGCGAAGCGAAAATGCTTCACCTCCTGCGCGCCAGCGCTTGCACAGAACATCAACACCGCGGCTGCCGCCAAGTTGAGGATTTCCGTTTTATGATTCACCGTTTTTCCCCGGGGTTGATTTTTGGGCGGATCAAACCATCGCCCTTGGCGGATTGTCAATCAAACATCCGTCAGTCGCGATGCGACAGCCTTGGCTCGTTGCGCGCGATTTGGCATCGGATCAGTTGATCGCCCGGATCAGGTTCTTGATCTTCTCGGCGTGGGGGCCGAGCTCTTTTGCGAGCCTGTCAAGCAGGGGATCGGCGACCGCAATGAAGCCGGACTTGTCGACATCGTTGACGAGCTTCACCCCGATCGATCTGAGCTTGTCCTGGGACTGATGATCGAGCTCCAGCGCCCTTGCCGGCTGGGTCCTGTTGACGTCGTCGGCGGCCGCCAGCACCCAGCCCTGCTGCTCCGGCGTGAGGCTGTTAAAGAGCCTATCGCTGATCCAGACGAGCGAGTTATTGGCCTCGTGCTCGGTCATCGACAGCACTGGCGCCACCTCGTAGTGCTTGTTGGCGAGGTAGATGTTGACGCCGTTCTCGGCAACGTCGACGACGCCGGTTTGCAGCGAGGTGTAGACGCTGCCGAACGGCATATGCACGATCTGCGCACCATAAGCGGGGAAGGTGGTGTCCTCGGTCGGCGTCGCCTGTACGCGCACCTTCAGCCCCTTCACGTCGTCGATCTTTCTGATTTCGCGCTTGGAATACATGTTGCGCAGGCCGAGCGTGGCAAGCGCAATTACGCGCGCGCCCTGCACGGTCTCTGCGATCATCTCTTTCACCGCCTTGGCGACGTCGGGGTCGGCGATCGCCTTCATCAAATGCGCTTCCGAGCGAAACAGGAAATGCATCGACATCACCCCAGCCTGCGGCGACAGCGTTGCGGCATTGGCCGAGGAGGAGATGCAGAACTCGACGTCGCCGTTCTTGACCAGTTGCAGCACTTGCGGCTCCTGTCCGAGCTGCGCGCCCGGATACTGGTCGATCAGCATCGTGCCTTTGCTCAATTCCTTGAGCTTGTCGGCAAAGATGTCGCCGAGAATACCGTAACCGGTCGTCTTCGGCTGATCGTAGGCAAAGCGATAGTGCTTCGCCTCCTGTGCGGCAGCGTCTGCGGCGGCGGTGAAAATGGATGCGGCCACCAACGCAGCGAAAACCTTGTGCCTGCTCGCCATCGTTTCCCCCTGGCTGGATTTTGCTTGATCATCCCATCGCGCTTTGCGGGGTGTCAATCGAACTGAGGGCGAAGGCAAAAGATTGCTACCCCTTTCCCTGGCGCCGCAGGAAATCGAAATCGCAGCCCTCGTCGGCCTGCAGGATGGCCTCGTTGAACAGCCACGCGTAGCCGCGGTCGGCGCCTTCGGGGGGCGGCTGAGGCTTGAGCGCGGCTTGGCGCCGCTTCAATTCGGCCTCATCGACCAAGAGCGCGATGCTGCGCTTGGCGACATCGAGGCGGATCATGTCGCCGGTCCTCACCAGCGCCAGCGGCCCGCCGACCGCGGATTCCGGCGTGATATGCAACACGATCGTACCAAACGCCGTGCCGCTCATCCGCGCGTCCGAAATCCGCACCATGTCCTTGACGCCGGCGCGCAAGAGCTTCTTCGGGATTGGCAGATAGCCCGCTTCCGGCATGCCCGGCGCGCCCTTGGGGCCGGCATTGCGCAACACCAGCACGTCGTCGGCGGTGACATCAAGCGCGGGGTCATCGACCCGCAACGTCATGTCGCCAACCGACTCGAACACGACGGCGCGGCCGGTATGCTGCAGGAGTCCTGCTGTCGCGGCAGAATGCTTGATTAGGGCACCGCGCGGCGCAAGATTGCCGCGCAACACGGCCAGCCCCCCTTCCGGCTTGATCGGATTTTGCCGCGGACGGATCGCGGTCTGGCCGGGCACGGCTTCGGCCCCGGCGACGACCTCGCGCAGCGTCTTGCCTTCGATGGTCCTGGCATCGAGATCAATGAGATCGCCGAGCTGCGCCATCAGCCTCGGCACGCCGCCGGCATGATGGAAATGCTCCATATAGTGCTCACCCGACGGCTTCAGGTCGACCAGCACCGGCACGTCGCGACCGAGCCTGTCGAAGGCATCGAGATCGATCCGGTGCGGGGTGCGATGCGCGATCGCCGTGAGATGAATGAGGCCATTGGTCGAACCGCCGATCGCCTGCAGCACTGCCTGCGCATTGCGGAACGAGGATTTCGTCAAGAGCTCGCTCGGCTTCGGCCCCCTGGTTTTCGCCATTTGCGCCGCTACCCTGCCGCTCGCCTCGGCAAGACGAAAACGCTCGGCATGCGGCGCGGGAATGGTCGCGCTCATCGGCAGCGACAGTCCGAGCGTCTCGGTGATGCACGCCATGGTGCTGGCGGTACCCATCACCATACAGGTGCCGACCGATGGCGCGAGGCGCCCGTTCACCGCCTCAATCTCCCGATCGTCGATCTCGCCCGCGCGATATTTGGCCCAGAGCCTGCGGCAATCGGTGCAGGCACCCAACACCTCGCCCTTGTGGTGGCCGACAACCATGGGACCTACCGGTATGACGACGGTCGGCAGGTCGGCGGAGACCGCGGCCATGATCTGCGCCGGCAAGGTCTTATCGCAGCCGCCGATCACAATCACGGCGTCCATCGGCTGCGCCCGAACCATCTCTTCCGTATCCATCGCCATCAGGTTGCGCAGATACATCGAGGTCGGGTGCGTGAAACTCTCGGCGATCGAGATGGTCGGAAACACAAACGGCATGGCGCCCGAATGCATCACCCCGCGCTTGGCCGCCTCGATGATCTGCGGCGCGTTGCCGTGGCAGGGATTGTAGTCGCTGTAGGTGTTGGTGATGCCGACGATGGGGCGATCGAGCGCGTCGTCGGAATAGCCCATCGCCTTGATGAAGGCCTTGCGCAGGAACAGCGAAAAGCCTGCGTCGCCGTAACTTGCCAGTCCTTTGCGAAGTCCGTCGGTCATTGCCGTGGTCTCTTGGGGTTACGTCCAGTCAATGATCTTGCTGTTGTCGCCATCAAAGTCCATGCTGCAGAACACGCCGCCCTGGTAGAACTCGGCGACTGCGTCGGGCTTGAGTTGCGCCTGCTCGGCCGTCGCGTGCTCGCGGAAATCCTCGGCCCTACCGGTCGGGCGATAGCCGAGATCATAGGCACGGTGATTGTCCCACCAGGAACGCTCGTTATAGGACGCCCCATACAGGATTTCGAATTGGATGTCGGGGTGCTCGAGCCCGATGCGGCACAGCTGCACCAGATCCTCCGGCTTAAGCCAGATCGCGAGCCGCCTGTGATCGAGCGGTTTGTCGCCGAAATTGCCGATCCGGATGCAGGTCACCTTCATGCCGTGCTTGTCGGCATAAAGCGCGCCGATCGCCTCGCCAAACGCCTTGCTGACGCCATAGCGGCTGTCGGGGCGCGGGGTCACGTCGGTGCCGATCCGGTGATGCCTGGGATAGAAGCCGACCGCGTGGTTGGAGGACGCGAAGATAACCCGCGTGACAGCCTTCCTGCGCGCCGCCTCGAACAGATTGTAGCCGCCGATGATGTTGGACTGCAGGATTGGATCCCAGGGGCCCTCGACCGAATAGCCGCCAAAATGCAGGATGGCGTCGACGCCCTCGCAGATCGCCTCGACCTGGGCGAGATCGGCGAGATCGGCCGCCTTGAATCTTTCATGGCTACCCAGATCGGCCGGCTTTTTGATATCGCTCAGCACCAGATCCGGATAGATCGGCGGCAACAATTTGCGCAAAGACGTGCCGATCCCCCCGGCTGCGCCGGTCATCAATATACGTGGCATTTCTCCCCCTCGTGCCTTTGACACGTCGATTTGCGGTCATTCACCAGTGGTGATAGCAACTCATGTTGCGAGGAAACGCAACAACGAGAACAGCAAATGTCCGATGCAAACGCTCACGCCTTAGGCTGGCGCCCGGCAAGTTCTTATCCTGATCCGGCAATAAGCGCCCTCGATCCCCGCTTCGAAAGCTACTGGCTCAAGCCGTCGGCCGTCGAGCGTCTCGCCACCGGACTGCGCTGGGCCGAAGGCCCGGTGTGGGTCGGCGACGGGCGCTATCTCTTGTGCAGCGACATCCCGAACCAGCGCATCATCAAATGGGAAGAGGAGACCGGCGCAGTCTCGATCTACCGAAAACCCTCCAACTTCGCCAACGGCAACACCCGCGACCGCCAGGGCCGGCTCGTCACCTGCGAGCATGGCGGCCGCCGCGTGGTGCGCACCGAATATGACGGTTCGATCACCGTGCTGATCGATTCCTTCGATGGCAAGCGGCTAAACTCGCCAAACGACGTGGTGGTGAAATCCGACGGCTCAGTCTGGTTCACCGATCCCGTATTCGGCCTGCTCGGCAACTACGAAGGCTACAAGGCCGAGCCCGAGATCGAGCCCAATGTCTACCGGATCGACGGCGGGACTGGCAAAGCGACTGTCGTCGCCGGGGGCGTGCTGGGGCCGAACGGGCTTTGCTTCTCGCCGGACGAAAAAATTCTCTACATCGTCGAATCCCGCGGCGTGCCGAATCGCAAGATTCTCGCCTACGACGTCTCGCCCAATAGCGCTAAGCTCTCCAACAAGCGTGTGCTGATCGATGCCGGCCCTGGCACGCCTGACGGTATGCGCTGCGATATCGATGGCAACCTCTGGTGCGGTTGGGGCATGGGTGATCCCAAGCTTGACGGCGTCATGGTGTTCGCGCCTGATGGCGCCCCGATCGGCCGCATCGCGCTGCCCGAACGCTGCGCCAATGTCTGCTTCGGTGGCCTCAAGCGCAACCGCCTATTCATGGCGGCGAGCCAGTCGATCTACGCGCTTTATGTGAACACGCAAGGTGCGGTCGGCGGCTAGCCCGTCATCGCCTTCGGCGAACGCCGCGCCCAAACCACAAGATCCATCGACAGCGCCGGGCGCCAACACGTTCTGCCTGCGGCGATCAGCCCCTGCTTTCGGGCATCAGAGGGTTTGTAGTTTTCAATCGCAGCGAGCGGCGGGCTCGATCCCGAGCCTGGGCGCTTCGAGCTCACAACCGGCCTCGCCGGCGAATAGCGATAGCAGTGGGCCTGACGCGCGCACCGCTTGAAGCGCCGTCCAATGTCCTCAAAGCAGAACGCCGGAGCGTTTTCCTTATCGCTCCGGCATCGCCCGTCTTGAGTTTCTTGCGAAGGCTTACGCGGCGCTGTAGCCGGCGACCGCCTTCACCTCGAGATATTCTTCGAGGCCGTATTTGCCCCATTCGCGGCCGTTGCCGGACTGCTTGTAGCCGCCGAACGGCGCGGTGCGGTCGTTTGGCACACCCTGCAGGTTGACATTGCCGGCCCGGATCTGGCGCGCCACCTGTCGCGCACGTTCGACGCTGCCGGCCGAAACATAGCCGGCAAGCCCATAGGGCGTGTCGTTGGCGATCTTGACCGCATCGGCTTCATCCTTGGCGCCAATGATGGTCAGCACCGGCCCAAAGATCTCTTCGCGGGCAATGCTCATGTTGTTGGTGACGTCGGCGAAGATGGTCGGGCGGACATAGAAGCCCTTGTTGACGCCCTCGGGCAGGCCCGGGCCACCGGCAACGAGCGTTGCGCCCTCATCGATACCCTTCTTGATCAGCGCCTGGATCTTGTCCCACTGACCGCGGTTGACCACGGGCCCAATGGTGGTTCCGTCGGCGCGGGGGTCGCCAGCCTTGGTCTTCTCGGCGACGCCCCTGGCGATCGCGGCCACCTCCCTCATCTTCGCCAGCGGCACGATCATCCTGGAGGGCGCATTGCAGGACTGACCGGAATTGTTGAACATGTGCATCACGCCGCCGGTCACCGCCTTGGTGAGGTCGGCATCGTCGAGGATGACGTTCGGCGATTTGCCGCCGAGCTCTTGACTGACGCGCTTCACGGTAGGTGCGGCGCGCTTTGCGACATCGATGCCGGCGCGAGTCGAGCCGGTGAACGAGATCATGTCGATGTCGGGGTGCTCGCTCATGGCGACGCCGACTTCGGGGCCAAGGCCGTTGATCAGGTTGAACACGCCCTTCGGCACGCCTGCTTCATGCAGGATCTCGGCGAAGATCAGCGCCGAGCTCGGCGTGAACTCCGACGGCTTCAGGATCATGGTGCAGCCGGCCGCGAGCGCGGGCGCGACCTTGCAGGCAATCTGGTTGAGCGGCCAGTTCCAGGGCGTGATCATGCCAACCACGCCGACCGCCTCGCGCACGACGACCGCGCTGCCCATCGGCTCCTCGAAGGGATAGCTCTTGAGAACTTCGAGCGTGGACGCAAGATGCCCAAGGCCGGCGCCGGCCTGCAGCTTCTCCGCCATCGGCAGCGGCGCACCCATCTCATCGGAGACGGCGGCGCCAATCTCCTTGATGCGGCCTTTGTAGATTTCGATGATTTTTGCAAGCAGCGCGACACGCTGCTCGCGGCTCGTCTGCGAATAGGTCTCAAAGGCGCGGCAGGCGGCGGCGACCGCTTTGTCGACATCGGCCTTCGAGCCGAGCGCAACCTCATACATCGCCTCTTCGGTCGCAGGATTGACAACCGGGATGGACTTCTTGACGACGGGATCGACCCAGGCGCCGTCGATGTAGAATTGCATGCGATTGACCATCGGAAACCTCATTTCGGGGCGAAGAGTAAAGGGGGGAACAACAGCGTTCGGCAACTATCCTTGCACGAAAGTCCCTTCAGTTGAACCCGCCATATGCGACGGTTACCGCGCTGGCGGACACTGGATCTAGGGGCGCTGGCGTCGCATGCAAGACTGCCTGAGCCGTCATTTTGGAAGGGCCCGCAATCCACACACTCGCGGGCGGTGGTTGCGGCTCTGAGACGGCGTTGTGCGGCGAAATGCCGGCCTTCAAACATCCACTACACCGCCATTTTGCGATGCAGAACCGGGGCACCGACTGTGAGGCTCTCGGCGGCATCGATGATGGCGTTGGCATCGATGCCGTAATGGCGATAGAGGTCGTCGATGGTGCCGGTCTGGCCGAAATGCTCGACGCCCAAGGCCTCCAGGCGGTGGCCGCACACGCTGCCGAGCCAGCCGAGCGCCGCCGGATGGCCGTCGATCACGGTGACGATGCCGCAGTCGCGCGGCAGGGGCGCAAGCAGCTTTTCGACATGGCTCAAATGCTGCACGCCGCGGCGCTCGCGTCGCAGTTTTCGCGCAGCAGTCCAACCGGCATGCAGCCGGTCGGCCGAGGTAATCGCGAGCAACCCGACATCGCGCCGGCTCTCGCCGATGAAGCCCGTGGCCTCGATCGCCTCCACCGCCACCGCGCCGGTGTAGGCGACGATCACGTCCGCATTCGGCCCCGGCCTGCGCAACCAATAGGCGCCTTCGGTGATATCTGCCTCGAGGCTCTGGCCGATCGCCCGCCGCG
>Ga0306923_10003031_pt1 | contig 15699 bp, 10 predicted proteins | sample sta12Can44000108_FD_203841 | JGI IMG/M metagenome (GOLD analysis project Ga0306923, IMG submission 203841) | Lab enrichment of tropical soil microbial communities from Luquillo Experimental Forest, Puerto Rico - statanox.12C.anox.44.000.108 (v2)... | ecosystem: Environmental > Terrestrial >... | reverse complement strand
GAGTCCGAAGCCTGAACCACGGATCCCGGACCCCATCACATACATAGGTGATAGACGAGCGCAACACGCAGGCTCATAGTGTGCCCGAAGTTGTCGCGCGGCTTCCAGTCAAGACAGGACGATGGTGCGGCCATTTCAGACTAGGAGACCACGATCATGAGACGTGTATCGTCGTTTGCGTTCTTCGGCGCTGCCAGTTTGTTCGTTGCCGCCACTCCAGTGTTGGCGCAATCCCCCGCCCAGGTTCGTCACGGGCCGGCTGACGTACTGGGACCTGCTGTGGTTTCGTTCGAGCTCACGGCCAACCCGAAGTTCATCGACTGCCTCCAGGATCCGAACACGGTCGAGCAGCCGTCCGCGACGGTGACGGTCCTCAGGGGCGCGCTCAACGACGCTCTTGAATTGCATCTGCAGCACTTCAAGCCGGGGCTGGCCTTCGATCTGTTCACGGTGCAGCGCAGTCAGCTTCTGAGCGACGGAAAGCCCGATCCGAACTTCAAAAACTTCGGCTTCGCCTGGTATCAATCGGACGTGGAAGTCGGAGCCAAAGGCCAGGGCCACGTCCAGATCAGGACCATCCTGCTGGATGATATTTTTGGGTTCGATCCGGATGCTGGAGTCCTGCCGATCAACACGTTCCACGTCGGCTTCTGGTTCGACGATCCTCAGGACGCCGCCGCGTGCGGGTTCGACCCCACGAAACCTACGCCCTTCAACGGCGCGCACAAGGCCGGTCCGATGGCAATGATCAGCGTGCCGGACCCGACCTTCAACGTGGGCCCACTCTGCACCAATCCACAGGTTGTCGGCAACACGATCGCGTGCAACCCTTGACCGAAAAGCAGTCCACTGCCGCCATGCGTCGATCGAGCCGCGTGGCTCTGCCGCCCCGCAGTAGCTCGCAGTAAACTTCCTTTGCCCTTGGCGCTCAACCTCTCTTGACTCGCGAGTCGAGGTGCGCCATCGTTACGCCCCGAACATCAGGAGTCGTGTATGAACACACCAAACCGACGCAGTTTCATCAGGCGCGGCGTGACGTCCGCTGCGGCCGCGACGGCGGCACTGGTTCCCGCGACAGTCGCGGCGCAGAGCGACAAGCCGGTCAAGAAGGTCCACTACAGGAACGGCCGCAAGCCGGAGAAACCACCGCTCTTCAACGGAACCGTGTCCTACGGTGACTTGGTGTTCATCGCGGGCGTCGGATATCACGCGGAGGGTGACATCAAGGTACATACCAAGGCAGTCCTCGACCAGATCCAGCAGCAGCTCGAGAGCGTGGGATCGTCGATGGAAAAGGTGTTGAAGTGCAACGTGTACTTGAACGACCTGAAGGACTATGCCGGCATGAACGAGATGTTTCAAGGGCGCTTCGGCGTCGAACCGCCAGTACGGACGACTATCGCGGCGGCCGGCGGCATTCCCGGCGACTCGCTCGTGGAAATCGACGTCATCGCGACGCTGTAACGAGGCTCGGCAGCGCAGCTCTTTGGGGCTGCCGGCAGGAGGATGTCATGTTCGACATGGTGGCAGGCCGCTTGAGACGCGGCGCGGAGATCCTGAGCCGCCGCGAACTGTTTCGCCAATCGGCGCTGCTGGCGCTGCCGGCAATCTTCCGTGGACATTCGGAGGCGGAGGCGACGGCGTCGCCGGCGCCAGGGTTTCGCATAGCTGATGCCGGTCTTCGCGTCGGCGAGGACGTCTATCAGTCCATCGGCGTGCGCCCGCTGATCAACGCGCGCGGCACCTTCACCATCATCAGTGGCTCGCTCATGCTGCCGGAAGTACTCGCGGCGATTGACGCCGCCGCCCAGCACCATGTGCACCTGGATGAACTGATGGCGGGGATTGGGGCCCGGCTGGCCGAATTGACAAAGGCAGAATGGGGGATGGTTGCGTCGGGCTGCGCCGCGGCCCTGACGCACGCGACCGCCGCGTGCGTCGCCGGGGGCAACCCCGATCTTCACGTGCGCATTCCCAATCTCATCGGTTTTCAGAAAGATGAAGTGATCATCCCGAGTCACTCCCGCAATGTGTACGACGCAGCCGTCCGCGCCGTCGGCGTGCGCATCCTGGAGGTGGGCACGGCCGAGGAGCTCGACCGAGCGATCGGCCCGCGTGCGGCGATGGTCTACATCCTCGCGGGCCCGGAAGCCGAGAAGGGACCTCTCAGCACGCGAGCGATCGCACAGGTGGCCAATCAGAAGCGCGTTCCCGTGCTCGTCGACGCAGCGGCGGAGATCCTGACCGTTCCGAACGTCCACCTGGAAAACGGGGCCACGCTCGTCGCCTACAGTGGCGGCAAGTGCCTCCGGGGGCCGCAAAGCGCAGGTCTGCTTCTCGGACGCAAAGATCTGGTTCAGGCCGCATGGGTACACAGCGCGCCGCATCATGGGTTCGCGCGCTCCATGAAAGTCGGGAAAGAGGAAGCCATCGGAATGCTGATGGCCGTCGAGATGTGGGTGAAGAGAGACCACAAAGCTGAGTGGAACCAGTGGATGGCATGGCTCGACTCCATCGCGACCGAGGTCTCCAGGATCGAGGGTGTCACCACGGCAATCACCGAGACGAGCGCGCTGTCCAACCGCACGCCGACGCTCGCGATTCGATGGGATCGGAAGCGCCTCGATGTCAGCGGCGCCGATCTCGCGCGGCATCTTCTCGAGACGGAGCCGCGCATTGCCACGCCTGGTGGCCGGGATCAGGGCGATGAAGCGAGCATTTCCATCACCCCGTACCAGATGGCAGCGGGCGAAGAGCAAATCGTTGCGAAGAAGATCCATGCGGCGCTGTCGAAGGCGCCTCGACAGGCCGCGCCCAGGCACGCCGCCACCGCCGCGTCGGACGTGAGCGGTCAGTGGGATGTGCGGATCGACTACGTCGCAAGCGCGTCGACGCATACGCTGCACCTGAAACAAGCCGGCAATCGCCTGGAAGGCTCGCATCAGGGCGATTTCGTCGCGCGCGATCTCACCGGGACGATCGAGGGCAACACCGTACAGATCGTCAGTACGTATACCGAGCGCCATGGAGACGCCTTGAGCTTCCGGTTCGCGGGCACCGTCCAGGGCGACGGGATGTCGGGCACGCTCGATATGGGCGAGTACCTCACGGCGAAATGGACGGCGAGAAGGCACGATTACGGGCGGGGCTGATGTCATGCGCTTCACACTGCTTCAGGCAGCTACCGGTTGTCTGGTCGTTTCAGCGACGATTCATGTGTCGGCGCAGCAGAAGTACGATCTCCTGTTGAAGGGCGGTCACCTCATCGATGCCAGGAACAACATCAGCGCCGTCCGCGATGTCGCCATTGCAGGCGGGAAAGTGGCGGCAGTGGCCGCGAACATCAGCCCTGTCGACGCCTTGAAAGTCGTCGATGCGACCGGGCTCTACGTGACGCCGGGGCTCGTCGACATTCACGTGCACGTGTATGCCGGAACCGGCGAACGCGGATCGTATGCCGGCGACAACAGCCTGTATCCCGACGGCTACACCCTCCGTGCAGGCGTCACCACGGTTGTCGACGCGGGATCGTCGGGCTGGAAGAACTTCGACGATTTCAAGAATCGCGTGATCGATCGCTCGAAGACCCGCGTCCTGGCGTTCCTCAACATCGTCGGTGCCGGCATGCGCGGCGACAAGTTCGAGCAGAACCTGTCCGACATGGAGGCGAAGCCAACGGCCGACATGGCGCGTCGACACAAGGGCGTGATCGTGGGAATTAAGACGGCGCACTACGCGGGTCCTGAGTGGGCACCGGTCGAACGCGCGGTCGAAGCAGGCACGGAGGCGAACATTCCCGTGATGGTGGACTTTGGAGCCAACCGGGCGGAGCGCCCGATGGCTGAGCTTGTCACGACGAAGTTGCGGCCCGGCGATATCTACACGCACGCCTATTCCGGGCTTCGTAACGAGCTGGACGACTCCGGCCATGTCAATCCAGGCATGTTCGAGGGCAGAAAGCGTGGCGTGATCTTCGATGTCGGGCATGGAGGCGGCAGCTTCGTCTGGCGGGTTGCCGTGCCCGCCATCAAAGAGGGATTCATTCCCGATTCCCTTTCGACCGATCTGCACGTGGGCAGCATGAACGCGGGAATGAAAGACATGCTCAACGTCATGAACAAATTCCTCGCCCTGGGCATGTCGCTCGACGATGTGGTTCGCTGGTCGACATGGAATCCGGCGCGCGAGATCAAGCACGAGGAGCTTGGCCATCTTTCTGCGGGTGCACCGGCGGACATCGTCGTGCTTCGGCTCGAGACCGGGACCTTCGGCTTCGTCGACACGTACGGCGCCCGGCTGCGCGGCACTCAGAAGCTGACGTGCGAGCTGACGCTCCGGGACGGAAAGGTCGTCTACGATCTGAACGGAATGACGCGGCCCGACTGGCACACGCTGCCGCGGGACTACCGGCAGACCGGCGACGCCCGGTGGGACGCCATCACGCCCGCGCCGGTCAGGCGACCACAAGGCTGAGCCGACTTCATCTCGACGCGATGCGGTCCTTGATCCCGATCATGTTCGTGGCGTTCGTTGTCGCAAGCGTGGTCTCGCTTGGGGTGAACCCGAAAGAGGCAACTGGCGTCAGCCTGGCGGATCCGCCAGCAGGCATCGCGTTCGCCGACATCGCGCGGCCCAAGCCCGGCGCGTGGCCGACCTACCACGGAAACCTGAACGGCAATCGCTTCAGCCCGCTCGACCAGATTAATCCCACGACAATTCACAGCCTCGCGCCGAAATGGATGTTCACGATCCAGGGAGCCCCGCGCCCCCTTCAGATGACGCCGGTCGTGGTCGATGGCGTGATGTACGTCACGTCCGTGAATGAAGCGTCCGCGCTCGATGCGCGAAGCGGCCGCCAGGCGTGGCACTACAGCCGCCCCCGAACGAACGGCCTGGCCGGTGATGCCGCCACGGGCATCAATCGGGGCGTCGCGGTGCTCGGCGATCGCGTGTTCCTGGTCACGGACAACGCGCACCTGATCGCGCTCGGCCGCGATACAGGCGAGCTTCTGTGGGATGTCGAGATGGCCGACGCTCGCCAGAATTACGGAGCCACAGGCGCGCCGCTAGTCGTGAACGACCTGGTCATTTCCGGGGTGTCGGGCGGGGACGAAGGCATCCGGGGATTCCTCGACGCATACCGGGCCACGACCGGTGAGCGCGTCTGGCGGTTCTGGACGATCCCGGCGCCGGGTGAGCCGGGCTCGGAGACGTGGATTGGCCGCGCGATCGAGCACGGGTGCGCCGCGACGTGGCTGACGGGTACCTACGACCCGGAGTCACGGCTGCTCTATTGGCCGACGGGCAACCCGTGTCCCGACTACAACGGTGACGAGCGCAAGGGCGACAATCTTTATAGTTCTTCTGTCTTGGCGCTCGATCCGGACACCGGACGGCTGCGATGGCACTACCAGTTCACGCCCCATGACCTACATGACTGGGACGCGAACCAGACGCCGATGCTGATCGATGCGCACTTTCACGGTGAGGCGCGCAAGCTGCTGGTCCAGGCCAATCGAAACGGCTTCTTCTACGTGCTGGACCGGTTAACCGGGAAGGTCCTGCTCGCGGAGCCATTCGTCACCAACGTCACGTGGGCGGGCGGAATCGGCGGCGACGGTCGCCCGTTGCTCTTGACGGGGAACGAGCCGACAACTGAAGGGCAGCGCGTCTGTCCCGCAGTGGCGGGCGCCACCAACTGGCCGTCGACAGCCTTCAGTCCCGTGACGAATCTGTTCTATCTGTTCGCGGAGGAATCGTGCGCGATCTACACGAAGAACGACCAGCCGTGGGAAGCCGGCAAGTCGTTCTACGGTGGCGTCACGCGCCGAGCGCCGGGCAGCAGCGCGGCAGGGAAGGTTCTCAAAGCGCTCGATATCCAGACGGGAAAAACGGCGTGGGAAGTTCCAGTAGGAGGCGGCATTCTGGGAAGCGGTCTCATGGTGACGGCCGCGGGACTCATTTTCTATGGAACCGACGACGGCTTTGTCGCAGCCGATGCGCACAACGGCAAGCGGCTCTGGCAATTCAACACGAACCAGAATTGGAGGGCTGGTCCGATGACGTATGCCGTGGACGGCAACCAGTACATCGCCGTCGCAGCCGGCTCCAACGTTCTGGCGTTCAGCTTGCGGTAAAGCTGTTCCGGGCGCCGCACTCAGAAGACGAACTTCACACCGATTTGCAGCTCCCGCATCGGTGTCCGCGTGGTGTTGATCGTGCCATAAAGCGGGCTCGTCAACGTCGTGTTCGGGTCGCCCCAGATGGGGGTGTTCAGAAGGTTGAACCCCTCGAGCCGGAACTGCAACGTCTTGTTGGTCGTCAGCCGGAAGTTCCGCATGATGGACGCGTCGACGCGGGTGATGCCGGGGCCGATGATGGTGTTGCGACCGGCGTTGCCGAAGGTCCCCACCGTATTCAGCGCAAATGCGCCGGTGTTGAACCACTGCTGAATCGTCTGTTGGTCGCCGGCTAGGTTCGGATCTGGTCCTGTGACGTTCGGACGGTCCTGTCCGCCGGCGGTATTCGATCGGTCGGTGCCGACGTAGGCCGTTCTCGGGAAGCCGCTCGATTTCGAGATGATCGTGCTGATCTGCCAGCCGCCGAGAATCGCGGCGCCGGCACCGTTCTGCATGAAAGACTTGCCGCCGCCGAACGGCAGCTCGTAGAGAATCGACGCGACGAACCGATGGCGCACATCGAAGACCGACAACCCCCACTCGCAGTCGAGGCAGAAACTGTTTTGCGGGAACAGCGTGTCTCCCGTGAGCGTGCGGATGCCGCTCCCGTTGTCTTCCGACTTGGATAACGTGTAAGCGCCCAGTACCGACAGCCCGTCGTGGAGCCTCCGAGTCACCTTGATGGCCAGCGAGTTGTAGCGGGCTTGGGCAACGTTGCCGATCTCCTGGACTTTCGTGAACTCGGGATAGGGCTTCCGGCTCTGCACTGAACCGGTGACCCCGGGAATCGTCTCGTTCCAATCGAACATCCGCTCCAGCCGATAGCTGTGCGAGCCGAGGTAGCCGATCTCGAGCGCCGTCGACGAATTGAGCTCACGCTGGACGTTGAACAGATACTGCACCATGTACGGCGTCTTGCGATCGGGCATATTGCCGAGCACGTACACGTTCGTCAGGCAGACCAGAGGCGGCGCCACGCCGCAATCGTTCGCGCTCCCGACGCCTCGGAACGGAGCGTTGAGGGTCAGGTCCGGCGTCAGCAGCAGCGTGTTGTCGCGACGGCGTCCCGACAGGTTGCGCGCCATGTCGAACCGTGGGTTGCCGGTGTCTTGAACATAGAAGACGCCTACACCGGCGCGGTACGACCACTTCTCGCTCGGGCTCCAGGCCCAGCCGATCCGCGGGGCGAAGTTCGTCTTGTCGTCGAAGATGAGGCGATCGCCAAGCCGGCCGTCCCGAGCGATTTGAATATTGGGCGCGAAGCGCAGAAGGGTCCCTTCGTAGACATCGCCGCTGCCAATCCGCACCAGCACAGGATGGCAGGAAAGATCCTGCACGTTCGGCGTCGTGTTGTGGCAGGGGAGAGATGCGTTCATCAACGTGCCGTTCGCGTCGAACCACGGCGGCGTGTATTCGTAGCGGAGACCGAGGTCGAGCGTCATCTTTGATTGGATCTTCCACGTGTCGGTAAAGTAATACGCCTGGCTCAGCGCGCGGAATTTCGTCGTCGCGAGCGCCACGGCCGCTTCATCTTGCTGCGTGTACCCGAGCATGAAGTCGGCAAATGCATATCCCGTGGCGATGGGTTGAAACTGGAAGTTCCCGCGCGCAAACTGGTTCCCCACCTGGTTGTACATGTCGTACCGGATGCCACCGCCAATCTTGAATGCATGCCGCCCGCGAATCCACGACACGTTGTCGTTGAGCTCGAAGACATGGTCCCCGATCGTATACGGCCCCTCGGTGTCGTCGCCAAAGCCGCTGAACCCCGTAATTGGAATCGATGGAATCCCCCAGGCCTCGGGAGGCGCCGGCGAGAGGCCGGGAATCTTCAGCTCGCTGACGACGTCGCGCACGAAGGCGAGCTCGCGTCCGAAGGTGTTGTAGAGGTAGTTGTAGCCGAACCGGAACTCGTTGAGGAGCGTCGACGAGACTGTCCACGTGTTCCCAAGGACAGCCTGATTAACGCTTGTACGCAGCTTCGTGCCGTTCAGCTTCAGCGCCGGCATGACTTCGCTCTCGTTGCCGTAGCTGTAGCGTCCCATCCAGGAGGATGAAGCGCTCTGTAAGAAATCCACGCGCTGGGTGAACTGGTTCTTGTCGATGACGCGATCCTGGAGCGCGAGGTAGTTGTTGGTGAGCCCACCGGCGCCGGAATTTGGCACCGGATAGAACTCCAGCAGCTGTTTGGCGATGCCGTTCAGACGGTCCCCAGGAATGATGTTGCCGGGAAACGGCGCGCATGTCCGCGTCTGGCCGACGACCGTGCATTGAGTCGGGTCGACTATCACATTGCGCGGTTGCCCCGTCTGTGAGTTCAAGGCTCCAAGGTTCGCGAACAGCTCGGAAAAGTCGCCGCGCCGCATCGCCGCAGACGGCACGCTGTAGAGCGTCTGGAACTGCTTCCGGTCTTTATACCCTTCAAAATTCGACATAAAGAACAGATGGTTCCTCCGGACCGGGCCGCCGGCTGTGTAGCCGTATTGATTCCAGTGGAAGGGCGGTTTCGGAGCCGCGGCCTGGTCGGCGGTAAAGGCATACGGCCTGGCGTCGAACTTGTCGTCGCGCAGGAACTCGAACACGGTTCCGTGGAAATTGTTCGTTCCCGATTTCGTGACCACGTTCACCTGGCTCGCCTCGCGCCCGAATTCGGCAGAGTAGACGCCGGTTTGCACCTTGAATTCCTCGAGCGCGTCGACGGAAGGCAAGAAGATGTATGTGTTGAAGTTGACGTCCGTGTTGCTGACGCCGTCCAGCGTGAAGTAGTTGAACTCCCGCCGCTGCCCTGAAATCGACAGCTCCTGGTTGGCGCGGGTGCCGCCCTGGCGGCTGCCCGCTTGACCCGCGCCAGCAAACTCGGCGCTGACATTCGGGGTCAACTTGACGAGGTCGAGATAGTTCCGGCCGTTGAGCGGCAGCTCGACGATGCGCTTGTTCTCGATGACCGTGCCGATGGTCGCGTTCTCGGTTTCGACCAGCGGCGCCACGCCCGCGACCGTCGTCATCTCCGAGACTGTGCCCAACTCGAGCGTGAAGTCGACGCGGACCGACTGTTGGACCTGCAATTCCAGATCGCGCGTCGCGGTCTTGAACCCCTCGAGCTCGCTCTTCACGGTGTACGTTCCCGGCGGCAGTGCCGGAAAGTCGAACAGGCCGACATCGTTGGTCGTAGCCGTACGCGTAGCGTTGGTCGCCTTGTTGACTACGGTCACAGTGACGCCGGGGATCACGGCGCCGGTGCCATCTCTTACTGCCCCGGAGATAGTGCCAAGCGTTTGCGCGACACACGGTGTGCAGAGCAACAACGACGTCAGTCCCACGAAAAGAGTTCGGCGCATCGGCAGGCTCCCTTTCGAGAAACGACTGCGGCCTGATCGTGCCGGGCGCGGATCGACGCGGCGACGAGCGTCACGACCAGAGGACCGAGGCGAATGAAAAAAAGCCGGCGCGCGGAATGAACGGAAGATCGCTGCGCTTCTTATGCAGCGCGACGACGAAGGCTACGCCCGCTTTGCGGGGCAAGTCAAGGCGGACACGCAACAGGCGGACACGCAAGGCCTACAATGGTCATTGGAGTGACCCGATGAAGATCTCGTCCCCGCAGCAGCCGAAGCCGGGCTCGCGGCGCAACCTGGCCCTTGGCCTCGGAGCGGCGGTCATCTTCACGCTCTCTGGCGTGCTTGCGCAGCACCCATCCGCTCGCCAGGCGCCCACGGTGCCGTCAGCCACTGCTGCGAATCCTTCGGGCGGTCCGCCGCCCGATTCGAACGCGGCCGCCACCGCCGCGGACCACAGGAACATGATGGAGCAGCTCGGCATCACAACGCTCCGCCCCGGTCCGAGCGGAAACGAGTCGGCGCCCAATCACGCCAATTACGACGAATCGCTCGCGAATCCGTACGCGAACCTGCCGGATGCGCTGACGCTCGAGAATGGCAAGAAGGTCACGAGCGCTGAAACGTGGTGGAAAGAACGCCGTCCGGAAATCATGGAGGACTTCGATCGCGAGGTACTGGGTCGTGTGCCCCGAAACGTGCCGAACGTCGCGTGGCGTGTCAGCCGCACGGAGCAGTTCAAGGTGGGCGGACGTCCGGTTGTCGGCAAGGAGCTGATCGGGACGGCCGACAATTCGGCTTTTCCGGAGGCGACCGTCGAGATCGCGTTGACTGTCGTGACGCCAGCGAATCGAGCTGAGCCGGTGCCTGTGATGATGATGTTCGGTGGCCGTTCGGGGATACCGCCCGCGCCGGGCGCTCCGCCATCTGCGGCGCGCGGCGTCAGTCCAGGCCGCGGCGGTGCGGGAGCCGCGAGCCCGCTCGCCCTGCCGTCCTCGCCGGCAGACCCTCCAGCGACCGAGCAACTTATCGCTGATGGATGGGGGTACGCGACGATCAATCCCAGCAGCATTCAAGCGGACAACGGTGCCGGCCTGACGAAGGGCATTATCGGCCTCGTCAACAAGGGTCAGCGGCGGCGCCCGGATGACTGGGGCGCCTTGCGCGCCTGGGCGTGGGGCGCTTCACGCGGCCTCGATTACCTCGAGACGGACAAAGCCGTCGATGCGAAGAAAGTCGGGATCGAGGGAGTCTCGCGCTTCGGCAAAGCCGCTCTCGTCTCGATGGCGTATGACCAGAGATTCGCGGTGGTGCTGATCGGTTCATCGGGAGAGGGTGGCGCCAAGCTGCACCGGAGAAATTTCGGGGAAGCGGTTGAGAACCTGACTGGGTCTGGCGAGTATCACTGGATGGCGGGCAACTTTCTCAAGTACGGCGCGGAGGAATCGACGTTCGGGCGGAAGACCGCGGCCGATCTCCCGGTGGACGCGCACGAACTGCTGGCGCTCTGCGCGCCGCGGCTGACGTTCATCAGCTATGGCATCCCGGAACGCGGCGACGCCAGGTGGCTCGATCAGCAAGGCAGCTTCATGGCCGCTGTCGCGGCGCAACCCGTGTTTCGACTGCTCGGCGTGAAAGGTCTCGGCGTGTCGGACGATTACATGAAAGAGAAGATGCCTGGCGTCAACGTCGGGGTGCTGGATGGCCAGCTCGCGTGGCGGCAGCACGACGGCGGCCACACCGACGGCCCGAACTGGAAGTACTTCATCGCCTGGGCGGACAAATTCTTGAAGCATCCGTCCCCGCGCACGTCGCAGGTGATTCCCGCGACCGACGCGTCCACCGTCGGACCGGCTGACCGGGCGGCCCCGCGGGCCGATCAGAACTCCATGACTGCGCATGCCCAGCTCCTCGAGAAAACGAAGCAGGGCAGGATCGACGTGTATTTCGAAGGCGATTCGATCGTGCGGCGTTGGGGCGCGCTCGACTATCCCGAGCTGCTCGCCAACTGGCAGGCGAACTTCTTCGGATGGAATGCCGCGAATTTCGGCTGGGGAGCCGACCGGACGCAGAACATCCTCTGGCGACTCGAAAACGGCGAACTGGACGGCGTCAGGCCCAAGATCATCGTCCTGCTTGCCGGCACGAACAACGTCGGGACGCAGCCCCGTGACGAGCGCACGGCGGCGGAAATCGCGCGGGGCATCAAATCCATCATCGACATCTGCCGGCAGAAAGCGCCGAACGCGACAATTATCCTGACGGCCATCTTCCCGAGGAACGACAACAGGGCCGTCATGGCGACGATCAACCGAATCAACAAAAAGCTGGCCGGGTTTGCCGACGGCACGCGCGTTCGCTTCCTGACGATCAACGATCGCCTGGCGGATTCGGAGGGCAAGCTGTTCGACGGTGTTTTGAACGAACGCGACAAGCTGCACCCGACGGTCCAGGGATATCAGATCTGGGCAGACGCACTGAAGCCGATCTTTCGTGAGCTGCTCGGCCCGCCCGGCGCGACAGATCTCGCCCCTCCTCCGACGGGCGATCCGAGCGCCGCTCGCCGGCTCCAGTAACGGCCGACCTCGTCCTCCGACGTCCTTGTCATGACTCGGATGGGCCGGTCTGCCCCTGCCGGAGTCGGAGGCAAGGTCGTCCATCGCGCGGACTAAGCCGGCGATACAGGGCGCCAGCCAAAACCGCATCGAGCCAAAGGTCCGGCGGGATGCCAGAATCCCGGCAGTGATGCCGACTCCTCCGCGGACCGAAGCGCCGACTATTCCGCGGATCGACGCCTTGGGCTGAGGCCGCTCAGCGGTCCCGCAACTCGCCGAGCCGGCAAACCCTTTGGCGGTTCCTGGTTTGGACCGGAGTTGGCCGGGCCACAAGAATGCCCCGCCTGACTGCATGGCGAGGAACGGCCTTTGCCCTTCCTTCGGGCAGGAGGCCATCATGGTTAAGCGTGGTTTTGAGCCCGTGCGCGAGGCGTTTGCCGACAACTTCGCCCGGCGACATGAGCTGGGTGGCGCCTGCTGCGCGTACTACCGGGGCGAGAAGGTCCTGGACCTCTGGGGCGGCGTCCGAAACAAGCGGACGCGCGAGCCCTGGGAAGAAAACACGATGGTGGTCATCTGGTCGGCGACCAAGGGTTTGGCCGCGATGACCCTTGCCATCGCCCACTCTCGCGGCTGGCTCGACTACGAGGAACGCGTATGCGCGTACTGGCCGGAGTTCGCCCAGGAGGGCAAAGAACGTATCACGGTGCGCCAGCTCCTCGCGCACCAGGCGGGGCTCTTTGCGTTCGACGAGCCGGTCGACCGCGGCGTCGTCGCCGACCTCGATCGTTTGGCGATTGTGCTGGCCCGTCAGAAACCCGCATGGGAACCTGGAACGCGCCAGGCGTATCACGCCCTCACCCTCGGATTCTACGAAGGCGAGCTGTTGCGCCGCGTCGATCCCGGGCATCGGAGCCTGGGTCGATTCTTTCAGGAGGAGATCGCATCGCCGCTCGGGGAAGACGTCTACATCCGGCTGCCGGAGGAGATCCCGAACTCGCGCCTGGCCACGCTTGCACCGCCCGGGCCGATTGAGATGCTGGTTCGTTTCCCTCTGCGCCTGACGCTGGACTCGATGAATCGTCGATCCAACATCTACCGCGCGCTCATCGCGAATCCAGGCAGCGCGGTGTCTCTCGATGAGCACCACGTCTATGCGCGCAACCTCGAAGTGCCGTCCGGCGGCGGCGTCGCCACCGCTCGGGCGATTGCGCACGCGTACAGCGTCTTCGCCGGCGGCGGTCGCGAGTTGGGACTGCGACAAGAGACGCTGGATCTGTTAGCCGCCCCCGCGATTCCGCCAACGCGCGGATTTCACGACGAATGCCTCCACGGCGAGGTCCAGTTCTCCCTCGGTTTCATGAAGCCGAGCCTCACGTGGCCTTTTGGCAGCGCCCGTTCGTTCGGGTCACCGGGATCGGGCGGTGCTCTAGGCTTTGCGGACCCGAGCGCCGGCATTGGCTACGCGTACGTGACGAGTCAGATGGGGGCCTCCTTGATTGGAGACCCGCGCGAAGTGGCGCTCAGAACGGCACTCTATGCCGCGATTCCGGCCTCGCCAGGCGCGTCGACGGTTGCAGCTTAGGGGAGATTCAGTCGCCAAACAGCCGGTTCACATCGCCACGGGAAATCCCGTCGGCCTCGAGCGTCCGGCCAAGCGTTGCCAACACCCGTTCGATGACGCGGTAGAGGCGCTTCTGATCGCGGTGGAGGGCGCGAGCAATATCCGCAATCGAGAGGTGCTCTTCGAACCGCATCTTGATCAGGAGGCGTTCCTCGGGCTCGAGCGCCTCGCAGGCACGTTCAAGCGCCACCTGAACCCGCTTGGCGAGAAACTCGTGCTCCGCCCGCACGAGATTCGCGTCGGGCGAAGCCGCCGAACTGCACACGCCTTCGGCTTCCCTTTCGGCAACGACCTGTCGGCTCGGCGGCCGTTGCGACACCTTGACGCAAAAGGCCGCGAGCGGCCCATCCAAGGTCTCGCCGTGATTGATCCGGAACATCGTCACCACCTGGTCGAACGTCCACCCGTCCCGCGCCACGAGCCGTTCGATCAGAATGGCGGGCGGTCCCAGGCGTCTGGCCTCGGTCGACGGCCGCCATCTGCCCCAGAGCCGGTTCCGGTAGTTCAGGAACAACCGGGTAATGACCACCGTCAGGTAGGTCCGCAGGCTGCTGCGTCCTTCGAACCGGCGCAGCGGCTCGAATTCCCGCTGGATGAAATGCAGCCTGACCTCCGACATGAAGTCCTCGGATTCGTCGGCGCTCAATCGATGCCGTCGGCAGACCTGGGCGCTGACTTCGTCGATGACTGGAAGACTGGACAGGAGAGCCTCGCCTTTCAAAGGCGATGCGGCCGACGGCTCAGCCGGCAGGCTCCGACCGCCGCTCTTCACGTGAGGCGAAGCGTCGCGTATCGACGACTCGGCGGACAAGCCGCCCGGGCGGGGCCGCGGCGCCCGTTCTTGACGAGGATTAACTGTATTGTTTGCAATAGGTTGGCCGTCGAGTGCGCCGCTAGTTTGGCGGCCCGGGGCAACCGACGCCTCTACCGAGCTCGTTTCCTTCGCCTGTCCGACGCTTGTGAGACTCGATCTGTGATGCATGAGCCGCCCTCTACCAGAGAGAAACGTCGGACAGGGCCGAACCGAACAGCGTATCCTGCCCTGGCATGCCGCAAGGAGAAACGACAGGCAACGGTGGCCCTCGACCCCTCTAACGGCGAGCCGCGCGGCGACCATGAGCATCTGTTGTGCGACTCGACCCTCGATGTGCTCGAGCGGGCGCGCCACGGCGACCCGTCCGCCGTCCGGGTTCTAGTCGAGCGCACGCTGGGGCCGCTCAAACGCTGGGCGCGGGGCCGCCTGCCTCGGTACGCGCGCGCAAGCGCCAACACCGACGATGTCGTGCAGGATGCGATCATGCGAGCGCTCGGCCGACTGGAACGGTTCGAGCATCGAACCGTCGGCGGCCTGCAGGCCTACCTTCGCGAGTCTGTTCGGAACCGTATCAGGGACGAAATCCGGAGACTCTCTCGTCGCGGCATTGGCGAGGAGCTGCCCGACAGCCTTCCCGCCGAGACCTATTCCCCGCTGGAGCACATCATTCTTAAGGAACGATCCGAGCGGTATCTGGAGGCGCTTCGGACCCTCAGGCCCGAAGATCGGCTGGCGGTCATCTTTCGCCTGGAGCACCGCTATTCGTTCGTAGAGATTAGCGAGCGTCTCGGCAGATCCAGCCCCGATGCGGCGCGGATGGCCGTCAACCGCGCCGTCAAGCGGCTGGCGGAGGCTCTTGGCGTGTCGCCGCCGGTCAAACGTCCAGACGCATCTGGCGCAAGCGGATCTGGTGGTGGCGATCGAGGGAGAACAGGCTCCTGATGAAGGGCGAGAGATAGTTCAACGGCGACGCCCCGTCCGCGTACGCCTGCTCCTGATAGTCCAGGGCGCGCTGTCGTTCGCCCAGCCCGTGAAAGACATAGACATAGCAATGCGGTGCCACGTACATGTGGTTCCGGCGCATCTCGTCAAGCTCGCGAACGACGTCGAGCGCTCGATCGCGAAGGCCGGCCTCGCCATAGCTCTTCCCCAGCAGTCCGAGAAAAAAGGGCATGCGGCGGCCCAATTCAGC
>Ga0306923_10003026_pt1 | contig 15703 bp, 11 predicted proteins | sample sta12Can44000108_FD_203841 | JGI IMG/M metagenome (GOLD analysis project Ga0306923, IMG submission 203841) | Lab enrichment of tropical soil microbial communities from Luquillo Experimental Forest, Puerto Rico - statanox.12C.anox.44.000.108 (v2)... | ecosystem: Environmental > Terrestrial >... | reverse complement strand
CAATCTTAAGTTGTAATAAAAGGGGGGCTCAACTCCATCCCTTGCTTTTTGCAAAACGAACCCAAAGTTCCACGGGTCCGCAGTGCCAACGGCATCTGCGCGCGATGTAGGCACCACAACGCGGAGACTGCGAGCGGAAGCTCGCTCGACGCCGGAGCTCGATGCCCGATCTCGACCATTCAGCATTGCATCCATTGTTTAGCATCGCAGAAAGCGACTGCTGCTGGCCTTGGATTGAGAGTACGTGCGCAATGCCGACCTCGATGCCGCCCAGCGTGGACTGGCTGGGCCTGCACTACAAGGAGCATGCCTGGAGCGGAAGGTGACGGCCAGTCCGACGTTCCGATGACGGGCTTCGTCGCCCACGAGCTCGGCCACATCTGCCGTACTGCTCCCGCAGCGTGCCCGCTGCTTGGCGTGAGCATCGGAATTTGAATAAGCTCTCCGCGATGAGGCCTCCGCGGGAGGGCGGGATGAAGTCACGCAGCAAGTCGCGGGGCGTGAAGGCGCAAGCGCGAAGGGCGCTGCGCCCGAAGGCGCGCAGCAAGCCCGCGCAGCGGCGCAAGAAACGTCGATCCGCCCTGGAGCTGGAGCAGCAGCTCGATTTGCGCACCCGCGAGCTTGCCGAGGCGCGCGCGCAGCAAGCGGCGAGCGCCGAGGTGCTGCGCGTCATCGCGAGCTCCGCGGGCGATCTGCAGCGGGTGTTCGAGGCCATTCTGGCCAACGCCCTGCAAATCTGCGAGGCGAGTTTCGGTCACATCGTGCTCTATGACGGCGAGAGCTTTCACGCCGCATACCTGCACGACGTGCCCTCGGTCTATCGCGAGCTGTGGGAGCGCGGTCCGCTGCGGCCGGGCCCGAAAAGCGGCATTCGCCGGATCGCGGAGACCAAGCGGTTCGTTCACATCCAGGATCTCGCCGCGGAGCCTGCCTATGCCGAGCGCGATCCGCTGCGGGTGGCCTCGGTCGAGATCGCGGGGGCGCGCACCTTCCTTGGCGTCCCCATGCTCAAAGACGGCAAGCTCGTGGGCGCCATCATCATCTACCGGCAGGAGGTGCGCCCGTTCAGCGACCGGCAGATCGAGCTGGTCGCCAATTTCGCGAGCCAGGCCGTCATTGCCATCGAGAACACGCGGCTGTTCAAGGAGCTGCGCGACTCGCTGGAGCAGCAGACGGCGACCTCCGAGGTGCTGCGCGTCATCAGCACCTCGCCTGGCGAGCTGGAGCCGGTATTCACGGCCATGCTGGAGAATGCGGTCCGCCTCTGCGAGGCCAGTTTTGGAGGCTTGTTTCGCTTCGACGATGGGGCGTGGCGCGCTGCGGCAATGCTCGGAGTACCGCCGGCCTTTGCCGAGTTCTGGCAACGTGGACCGCAACGAGCGGGTCCGCGAACTGCCCTCGGTCGCGTCGTCGAAACGCGGCAAACGGTTCACATCGTCGATGTTACGGCTGAGCCGGCTTATGTCGAGCGTGAATCCATATTTGTGGCCGCCGTCAACCTCGGGCGGTTTCGGACCATCCTCGTTGTCCCAATGCTCGCGGACGGCGAGCTGATTGGTGCCTTTGCCATCTACCGGCAGGAGGTCCTGGCATTTACCGACAAACAGATCGAGCTGGTCAAGAGCTTCGCCAATCAGGCCATCATCGCCATCGAGAACACGCGGCTCTTAAGCGAGCTGCGCGAATCGCTCGAGCAGCAGACGGCGACCTCCGATGTGCTGCAGGTGATCAGCCGCTCGACCTTTGATCTGCAGGCTGTCTTCGACACGCTGGTCCAGGCGGCGGCGCGCTTGTGCCGGGCCGACATGGCGAATATCGCGCGCCTCAACAGCGATGCCGTCGAGTACGTGGCGGTGCACGGCTTTCCGCCTGGATTTCTGGAATACATGCGCTCACTGGGTCTGAAAGTCAGTCGCGGTTCCGTCAGCGGGAGGGCCGCACTGGAAGGGAGCATCATTCACGTCCACGACGTTCTGTCCGACCCGGAATTTGCGCTCTTCGATTCGCAGAAGCTCGGCAGCTTCCGCACCGCCCTCGGCGTGCCGCTGCTGCGCGAAGGCGCTCCGATCGGGACCATGTTCCTGGCGCGATCCGAGATTGACCCCTTCACCCAGCAGCAGATCGATCTCGTCGCCACCTTCGCCGCTCAGGCGGTGATCGCCATCGAGAACACGCGGCTCTTCAACGAGACCAGGGAGGCGCTTGAGCGACAAACGGCGACCGCGGAGATTTTGCGGGTCATCAGCAGCTCGCCGAGCGACACGCAGCCGGTGTTCGATGCGATCGTGCAGAGCGGGCTCAGGCTGTTCGCAGATGCGGCCATCATGATCGCACTTCCGGACGGTGATCTGCTGCGGGCCGTCGCCGTCGCCCATTCAGACCCGGGGGTTGCAGAAGCCATCCGGCGACGTTTCCCCGTGCCGCTCACGCGCGAGTACATGAACGCAATTGCGATAATCGATCGCAGGGTGGTGGACATTTCCGATGCTAAAGACGCTCCTGCGGATCTTGCGACCGGAGCGCGCAACTTTCTGGCGAGCGGCAACCGGGCGACGACCATCGTGCCCATGCTGCGCGGCGACGCCGCCATCGGTGCGCTCAGCGTGTCGCGGCGTCTGCCCGGTCCGCTTGCAGACACGCAGCTTGCGCTGTTGAAGACCTTCGCCGAGCAGGCCGTCATCGCCATCGAGAACACGCGGCTGCTCAACGAGCTGCGCGAGTCGCTGCAGCAGCAGACCGCCACCGCCGACGTGCTCAAGGTGATCAGCCGCTCGACCTTTGATCTGCAAACCGTGCTCGACACCCTCATCGAATCAGTAACGCGGCTGTGCGACGCCGATCAGGCCTGGCTGTTCGAACGCGAGGGTGAGATGTTTCGCTGGGTCGCAGGCTTCGGCCTTGCAACCGAGGTGCATGCGCAGCTGCGGGATTACCTGGCGCCGCGCAAGGTCCCGGTCGATCGCGGCAGCGTGACCGGACGGGCGGCGCTGGAGGCAAAAGTGGTGCACGTCTCCGATGTCCTGGCCGACGAGGAGTATACCTGGAGTGAGGCTCAGAAGATTACCGGTTACCGCGCCGCCCTTGGTGTTCCGCTCCTGCGCCAGGGCGAGGTCGCGGGGGTGATCTTCGTGGGGCGAAATGTGCCCCAGCCATTTGCGGAGAAACAGATCGAGCTGGTGACAACTTTTGCCGACCAGGCGGTAATTGCCGTCGAGAACACGCGGCTGCTTGACGAGCTCCGTCGGCGCACCGACGATCTGAGCGAGTCGCTGCAGCAGCAGACCGCCACCGCCGACGTGCTCAAGGTGATCAGCCGCTCGGCGTTCGACCTGCAGGGGGTGCTGGATACGCTCGCCGCATCGGCAGCACGCCTGTGCGATGCCGACACGGTGGGGATCGTTCGCCAACGGGGCGCGGTGTACCGTGTCGAAGCGGGTTTCGGATTCGCCCCGCAGGAATGGGAGGTAATCAGCCAAAGGCCCCTGGACATGGGACGTGGCTCGATCGCGGGACGTGCGGTGCTCGAATCCCGGACGGTGCATGTGCACGATGTTCTCGCGGATGCTGAATTCACGGCGTGGGAAATGCAAAGGGCTGTGGGTTTTCGCACCATGCTCGGCGTTCCGCTCATGCGCGAAGGTTTGCCCATTGGGGTGTTCGTTCTCACACGAAAGACAGAGCGCCCGTTTGCGGAGAAGCAGATCGAGCTGGTGACGACATTTGCCGATCAGGCGGTGATCGCCATTGAGAACGTGCGGCTGTTTGACGAGGTGCAGGCGCGCACCCGCGAGCTGTCGCAGTCCGTTGAGGAGCTGCGCGCGCTCGGCGAGGTCAGCCAGGCGATCAACTCGACGCTCGATGTGGAGAACGTACTGACTACCATCGTGGCAAAAGCCGTGCAGCTTTCCGGTACCGAGGCCGGCACCATCTACACGTTCGACGAGCAGCTCCAGGAATTCCGGCCGCGGGCGACCCACGGTATGGACGAGGCGCTGGTCGCCGCCATCCGCGAGCGACCCGCTCACATCCGGACGACGGCAATCGGCAAGGCGGCCGCGCAACGCACCCCCGTCCAGATCGCGGATGCGCTCGAGGACCGCTCAATGGTGCTCGACGTCATCGTTCAGGCAGGGTTCCGGGCTCTGCTCATCGTGCCGCTGCTGCGGCCGGGGCAAATCATTGGAGCGCTGGTGGTGCGGCGCAGAGAACCCGGCGAGTTCCCGAGCCACACCGTCGATCTGCTTGAGACCTTCGCCGATCAGTCGGTGCTGGCGCTGCAGAACGCGCGGCTGTTCCGTGAGCTCGAGCAGAAGAGCCGCGAGCTTGAAGTCGCGAGCAAGCACAAGTCCCAGTTTCTGGCCAGCATGAGCCACGAGCTGCGCACGCCGCTCAACGCCATCATAGGCGTGAGCGAGATGCTGCTCGAGGACGCCCGCGATCTCAAACGCGAGGACGAGATCGAGCCGCTCGATCGCGTGCTGCGGGCGGCACGCCATCTGCTCGCGCTCATCAACGACATTCTCGATCTCTCCAAGATCGAGGCGGGACGCATGGAGCTTCACCTTGAATCGTTCCCGCTGGCGCCGTTGATCGAGGATGTAGGCAAGACGATCGAGCCCATGGCTGCAAAGAACGGCAACCGGATCGTGATCGACTGTGCGGCGGCATTCGGCAGCGTGCATGCCGACCAGACTCGGCTGCGGCAGGCGCTCCTCAATCTTGCGAGCAATGCGAACAAGTTCACCGAGCAGGGCAGTGTGACCGTCGCTGCACGGGCAGAGCAGCTGCATGGGCGCGACTGGGTGACGATTGCGGTCGCCGATACCGGGATCGGCATGACGGAAGAGCAGATGGGCAAGCTGTTCCAGGAGTTTTCCCAGGCTTCGTCCAGCACGGCGAGCAGATACGGTGGCACCGGCCTCGGGTTGGCCATCAGCCGGCACTTCTGCCGCATGATGGGCGGCGACATCATCGTTGAGAGCGCTCCGGGCGTGGGCTCGACCTTCACCATTCGCCTGCCGAGGAACGTGCAGAGTGAGCCGCTGGCGGCCCAGTCCCACGCGCCGCTTGTTGATCCAGCCACTGGGCAGGTGCAGGCCCCGTTGGTCCTGGTGGTGGACGACGATGCTACCGCGCGTGAGCTCGTCGAGCGTCACCTGCAGCGCTCGGGCTTTGCCGTGATCACGGCGCGCGGCGGGCAGGAGGGGCTGCGCCTGATACGGGAGCTGCGGCCTGCCGCGGTGACCCTCGATATCATGATGCCCGATCTCGACGGATGGACGGTGCTCGCCGCGGTGAAGGGCGACCCGGAGCTGGCCACAATCCCCGTGGTGCTGATGTCGATCGTGGACCAGAAGAACCGCGGCTACGCGCTGGGCGCCGCGGAGTATCTGGTGAAGCCGGTTGAGCGCGCCAAGCTCGTCGAGACGCTGACCCGCATTTGCGGGACTAATGCGGGCCGGGTGCTGCTGGTCGACGACGACGAGATGGTCCGCCGCGGGGTGCGACACGCGCTCGAGCCCCTGGGCTGGGAAGTGAGAGAGGCCGAGGACGGTCGGCTTGCGGTGCAAGCGCTTTCTGACACCTGCCCGGACGTGATCATTCTTGATTTGATGATGCCGAACATGGACGGTTTCGAGCTGCTCGAGGAGCTGCGCTCGCGGACCCGGTGGCGCGACATACCAGTCGTGGTCATCACCGCTAAAGACCTCACCGAGGACGACCGCGAGCGCCTGAATGGCGGCGTCGAGCGCATCATCCAGAAGAGCGACCGCGACCAGATGCTGCGCGAGCTTGCCCGCGAGGTCGGGAGTTGCGTGAAGCGCCGCACCGCGACCGGCGCATGAGGCTCGCAGCGGTGGACGCCTGCCGTCAGCTCTTCGCAGCAAACAGGCCGGCAACAATCCACAGGACGAGCAGCCCGACCACTATGTATTCGATCGTTTTCCAGTCGTGCAGCATGCGAGGTGGAAAGGCTGGAGGGCAAGGCGCCGCAAATACCATCCTTTCCCGCACGAATGCTTACTTGAACCTGAATGCGCGTTGAACGTCGCAGGGTGGTGCATGCGCGCAACAGAATTCACAAAATCGGTAACGCGGCGGATTCGCAAAATTTATGCGCCTTGGACGCAAGCCATACTACCCGGCCAACCGATAGCGCAGGAATGACGAGACTGGCTCAGGAAACCCAAACGCGCCAACCGCGAACTCGGTGCTCAACGAAACCAGGATCGAGCCGATGATCGCTGCAATCGATCCCAGAATGACGGCCGCGTTGAGCACCTCGTATTCGCGGTTGATCAGCCATGACAGGAACACGCGAAACACCAGCGAGAGCTGGAGAATGGGAGTGACCACCATCAGCGGCGCGACCGCGAGCGAGGCATAGACGAACCCCTGCGAGACGGTGACCAGCACCGCCGCCCACAGAAACCAGCGCATGTTCTCACGCTTGAGTGCTGCGATGTCGCGCCGCACCGATGCGCGCGCCAAGAAGAGCGTAAAAGTAAGCGTCGCCGCCATATAGGCGATGGCGCCGCCGGCGATCACGCTTGCTTGCGGGGCGGCATCAAACGCGAGCCGCACCATCAGCGGTGAAATTCCATACGCGATCGCAGCGCAAGCGCTGAACAGGTAGCCGGCGAGATAGCGCGGGGTGAAGGCGACCTTCCCGATCTCGCGTCCTCTCGTGACAGGCGGTGCAGCAACACGGGCCGGCGCCCGCGATGACTGCGTCTGGGTGGCGAACGAGCCGGCGAGCATGATGACAGCGCCGATCGCCTGCAGGGTTGTGAAAGGCTCGTGCATGGTGGCCACTGCAAGCAGCATGGCCACGGCGACCTGGAGCTGAACCACCGGCGCCGAGAGGTTCACGCCGACGAGCTGGTTGGCGCGGTAGTTGAAGAAACGACCGATGAGGAAATGCACGATACCCTGGCCGGCCATCCAGCCCGCGGCCGCGGGCGGAAAGGCGGGCAGCGCCGGAAGCGCTCCGGCGACCGCCGCCAGGACGAGGAAGCCGGCCGCCCCGACCGGGACGGTGATCGCCATCGCCTGCATCACGGTGCCGGTGAGCACGCCCCTGCGCAAGGTCGCATTGTTGAGCGCGAACGTGAACGCGCCGATGGCGGCAAACAAGGCACCGAGCACGTCACGACCTTAATGTGCAGCCCGGATGAAATGAGCCGCAGCGCCATGCACGATGGCGATGTCCAGGTATCTGCATGTTGCCGCCGGGCCGCGCCTCGCGCGGCCCATGGGCTAATTTGTTGCGAACATAAGTAAACCGTGTAGGGGCGAGGCATGGCTCACCCCCATTGACGCCGGCTGTGGATAGTTGAGAGGTGTTATCTCTCCCACCACCACCAATCAGCATGCAGCCTGCGCCACTCATGATGGTGGGCGCGATTTTCGCCCAGCATTATCCCGAAGCGGATACAGGCCTTGCGATCGCCTCGCTCGCACATTTGATGGAACCCGACCATCTCCGCCTCGCGGAAGCCTTGCGCCTCAACGGGAGTGCCGATCCAGGCAACGCCTACCGCGGCAGCAGCAAAGCCCGCGGCCGCGAGCAGCGACTTGTAATGCATTCCGTCCCTCCTTGAGATTGACACGAGCGCGCGAACGCATGGCCTCGCAAATGGACGCTTTTGTGAGCACGCGACGGCCAAAAAAGGGCTGCCGAAGCAAGAGCATGTGCATGAAAAGTGGAGAGAAAGTTTCATGCGAGCTGCCGCAATTCGGACATGCGGACAGGCAGACTCCTGCGCACGGACAGGGGGACCGGGGGAATCAATCGGGGAACCTGTCCAGCCCCGCTCGGGCGCCCGAGCGGGGCATCTCATTTTCAGATCGCGAGCTTGCCTGACTTCGCGTCCGTGTAGCGCTGGCCGACCTTGGGCCAGTTCACCACGTTCCACCACGCCTCAAGATACTCACGGCGGCGCTGTTTGTAGGTGAGATAATAGGCGTGCTCCCACATATCGTTGCCGAACAGCACGCGCTTTCCTTCGATCAGCGGCGTGTCCTGGTTGGGCCTGGTCTCGAGCGCCAGCTTGCCGTCCCTGGTGACCGTGACGAAGACCCAGCCGTAACCGAACAGTCGCACGCCTGCGCTGTTGAAGTCCTCCTGGAGCTTCTTGAGCCCGCCGAGGTCGCGGGTGATGGCAGAAGCAAGCTCGCCAGTGGGTGCTGCGCCATGCGTGCCTTTCTCCTGCGTGCCGCTCGGGCGTGAGCCCTTGACCTGCCGGCCCATGGCCTGCGAGCCCATCACCTGCCAGAACATGGCATGATTGGCATGCCCGCCGCCGAAATTGCGCAGCGCGGTGCGGATCGCCTCCGGCATCTCGGCGAGCTTGCCAAGGATGTCCTGCAACGGCATCGCCGCCACCGCCGCGTGGTCCTTCACGGCCTCGTTGAGGCCGTTCACATACGCGCGGTGATGGAGGTCGTGATGAATCTCCATCGTCCTTGCATCGATATAAGGGGCGAGCGCATTGGGCGGATAGGGCAGGGGGTCGAGCCTGAAGGGACCCGAGACCTCCTGCGCGCGGCCTGGTCGCGCGGCAAGCGCGACGGCAGCAAACATTGCGGTGCCGATGACAAAGTCGCGGCGGGTGACGGGCACGTGCTGCTCCTTGCAGGCGGATGCGAAGGCATCAATCGATACGCTGCATGTTGGCATTGGGCAAGCCTCGGGCGAGCAGGCGGCCTCGTCCTCCCCCTGCGGCCGCGGTTGCACGCGCCGCGTTTGCTGCTACGATTTTGAACACGGTATTCAATATACAACAATAAGGATCGCGGTGATCCGGGAAACACGCGACGGCATCTCGTATCTGCGCCGTGAGGGCCTGCGCGGCAGCCCGCCCTTTGTCCTGCTGCACGGCATCGGCAGCAACGCCGCGTCGTGGCTCCCCCTCATGCAGGAGCTTGATGCGCGCTTTCCGTGCTTCGCCTGGGACCTGCCGGGCTACGGCCAGAGCGCCGCCCTTTCCGAGCCCTGGCCGCTACCGGAGCATTATGCGGTTGCGCTCGAGCGGTTCCTCGACGCGCTGGGCGTCGGCAAGGTTGTTGTCATCGGCCATTCGCTCGGCGCGCTGATTGCGGCGCGCTTTGCGGCGACCCGCGCTGCTCGAACGCAGGCACTCGTGCTGGTCTCGCCCGCCGCAGGTTATGGCGCGCCGCGCGGCGCGTCACTGCCGGGCGGAGCGGCGCATCGGCTGAGCGACTTCGAGCGCCTCGGCGCGGCCGAATACGCGCGTCAACGGGCGCCGCGCCTGCTCGCCGATCCCGCAGGACGACCGGATCTCTGCCATGCGGTTGAAGAGGCAATGGCCGGACTCACGCTGCCGGGCTATGCGCAGGCAGTGCGGCTGCTCGCCTCGGCCGACATTTTCCAGGATGTGCGTTTGCTTGCCGTGCCGACGCTTGTGCTCTGCGGGGTTGCTGACACGATCACATCGCCTGAGCACACGGCGCGCATTGCCGAGGCGGTGCCGCTCGCGCTCCGCGCACGCAGCGAGACGCCCATCCTTATAGAGGGCGCCGGTCATGCGCTGCCGCAAGAGCAGCCCGGCACCGTTGCGGCTTTGTGCGCTGAACTCGCGGCATCGACAATGGAGCAGCGCCGTGAGCGCGTTGGATAAATCCGCTGCTGCGCGGGTCACCGATCTGCTCGGGGAGCGCAGGTTGCGGGCGTTTTCGAAGCATACCCCGCGATCGCTCAGGAGTGAGCCCTCCACCTGTCTGGGTTACGTGCGGAGCTGAGAATGGATCTCGGTCTCTCGGGACGCGTCGCGGTAGTGACCGGCGGTAGCTCCGGTATCGGGCTTGCGACCGCACGCGTGTTGCTTGCCGAAGGCGCGGATGTGGCGCTGTGCGGCCGCAATGCCGAGCGGCTGTCCGCCGCCGCGCGCGAGCTTGTCGAAAAGCACGGGAAGGAGCGCGTGCTGGCGGTGCGCGCTGATGTGCTCAACGCCGATGACTGCAAGGAACTCGCCGCTGCGGTTGCGGGTTGGCGCGGGCGGTGTGATCTTTTGGTCAACAACGCCGGGCAAGCCCGCATGACCACGTTCGCTGAGACCAGCGACGCGGCCTGGAAGGAGGAATTGGAGCTCAAGTTCTTCAGCCAGATTCTGCCGCTGCGCGCGTTTCGCGCATTGCTGGAGGCGAGCGATGCCCCCGCGATCGTCGGTGTCAACTCGCTGCTCGCCTATCAGCCGGAGCCGCACATGGTCGCCACCTCGGCAGCCCGGGCAGGGGTCCAGAATCTGCTCAAGTCGCTCGCCTGGGAGCTTGCTCCAAAGATACGTGTGAACTCCGTCGTGCTGGGGCTCGTCGATTCCGGGCAGTGGCGGCGCCGCTACGAGAGCCTTGGGCTCACCATGCCGCGGGCTGAGTGGCTTGCATCGGTGGCAAAGGAGAAGAGCATCCCGCTCGGCCGACTGGGCGAGCCCGAGGAGGCGGCGCGCGCCATCGCATTTCTTGGCTCGCCCGCTGCGAGCTTCATCACCGGCGCGCAGCTCGAAGTCTCGGGGGGTGCCTCCCGCTTCATATGACGGCCGGCTCACGCCCGCGGCCTTCAGGGGATGTGTTGCAGGAGATACGATCATGAAACGTGCAATCGCCGTCTTTGCAACCCTGTGTGTACTCGCCGTCGCATCCATGCCGGCAAATGCACAGGAGCCGGAGGGCACTCTGAAGAAAGTGAAGGAGACCGGCACCTTCACCGTCGGCCATCGCGACAGCTCGGTCCCGCTGTCGTATCTCGACGACAAGCTCAAGCCCGTGGGCTTCTCGATCGAGCTTTGCCGGCATGTGGTGGAAGCGGTGAAGGCGAAGCTCGGCATGCCCGACCTGAAAGTCGTGTACACCCCGGTCACGTCCGCCACCCGCATCCCGCTCGTTGCCAACGACACCGTTGACATCGAATGCGGCTCGACTGCCAATATGAGCAGCCGTCAGAAGCAGGTGGCATTTTCCTACACGTTTTTCGTGCCGCAGTTCAAATGGATCACGCGCGCAGGCAGCGGCATCCGCAGCGCGGACGATCTGCGGGGCAAGACAGTGGCGGTCACCGCTGGCACCAATACGGCTCTCTTCGTCAACAAGATGAACAACGAGGAGAAGCGTGGTCTCACCATCATGGCGGGAAAGGACCACGCCGAATCGTTCCTGCTGGTCGAGACTGGCAGGGCGAGCGCCTGGATGGAGGATGACATCCTGCTCGCGGGCTTCCGCGCCAATGCCAAGAGCCCTGCCGACTTCAGGCTGCTCGATCAGTCCTATCCGTCCGACCCCTATGCGCTGATGATGCGAAAGGACGATGCGCCGTTCAAGGCACTGGTCGATGAGACGCTGGCTCGCCTGATGCGCTCGGGCGAGTTCGAGAAGCTCTATGTGCAATGGTTCGAGCGTCCGATCCCGCCGCGCGGCATCAACATCGAGCTGCCCATGTCGGATGCGCTCAAGCGCGACATCGCCGAGCCCAACGACCGGCCGAATTCGTGATGAACTCGTGATCGCAAGGCGCCGAATTGCGGATCGGAATAGACCTGGGCGGCACCAAGATCGAGGCGATTGCGCTCGCCGATGACGGGAAAGCCCTGCTGCGGCGCCGCGTGCCGACCCCGGCTGGAGACTACCGCGCAATTCTCGATGCCGTGGCCAGCCTGGTGGCAGCAACGGAGAAGGAGCTCGGCCGCGACGGCAGCATAGGCATAGCCTGCCCCGGGGCGATCTCGGCGACGACGGGTCTCATCAAGAACTCCAACACGACCGTCCTGATTGGGAAGCCGCTCGACCGCGACCTCGCGACCCGACTGGGCCAGCCTGTGCGGCTCGAGAACGACGCCAACTGCTTTACGCTTTCCGAGGCGGTCGATGGCGCCGGTACGCACGGCCGTGTGGTGTTCGGCGTCATCCTCGGCACCGGTGTCGGTGGCGGCATCGTGATCGACAGGCAGCTCGTGACCGGCCACAACCGAGTCGCGGGCGAGTGGGGACACAACCCGCTCCCCTGGCCCCGGCCCGACGAGTTCCCCGGCGCGCAGTGCTATTGCGGCAAGTCGGGTTGCATCGAGACGTTCCTGTCCGGCAGCGGGATTGCGCGCGACTATTGCGCGCGCACCGGCAAGAGGCTCGCGGCCGAGCAGATCGTAGAGGCGGCCGGCACCGGCGATGGCGAGGCGCAAAAAAGCCTCGAAGCCTTTCGGGACCGACTGGCGCGCGGTCTCGCGGCAGTCGTCAACATGCTCGATCCGGACGTAATAGTCATCGGCGGAGGCCTGTCCAACATCATGCCGCTCTACACGGCGCTGCCGGCATTGGTCGCGCGGCATGCGTTTTCAGACACAATCGACACCCCTATCGTGCGTGCGGCGCATGGCGATTCCAGCGGCGTGCGCGGGGCTGCGTGGCTATGGCCCACCGCTTCCGCAGTCTGAATCGACGGCGGTAACACGTCCATGTGCGCAGACGCTTGTGATTTCGGCTGGTGCCGGTGATAGCCTTACGCGTTCGCCTCGTGCCGGCAAAGGAGGACACCGGAATGAACCGGCGGGATGTTGTTGCGGCCCTTGCAGGCGCGGCTGCTCTCTGGCCGCTTGCCGCCCGCGCGCAGCGCTCGCGCAAGACGCGGCGGATGGGTGTCCTAATGAGCTTCTCCCCGAAGGACCCGGAGGCGCAAATGCGCGTGGCCGCCCTTGAAACGGGCCTGCGCGAGCGGGGATGGGAAAACGGGCGCAGCCTCAGCGTCGAGTATCGTTGGGCGGACAACCCCGATGCGCTGCGCAAGTATTCAATGGAGCTCCTTGGCATGGCGCCGGACCTGATCCTTGCCAACAGCACGCCCGTCATGGCCGCTCTGATGGCGGCTGCGCAGCACGGGCGCCAATCGGTGCCGATCGTGTTCACGCAGGTGACGGATCCCATCGCCGAAGGGCTGGTGCCGAGCCTGGCGCAGCCAGGCGGGCGGCTCACGGGTTTCACCAGCTTCGATTATTCGATCGGGACCAAGTGGCTCGAGCTGCTCAAGCAGTCGGCACCGAACCTCACGCGCGCCGCGCTCGTCTTCAATCCGCAGACCGCGCCATTCGCCGAGCTGTTCTGGCAGCGGATCGAGGCCGCCGCCCCATCCTTTGCGATCATGCCGATCTCGGCCGGCGCGCGCACCTTTGCCGAGCTCGAGCACACGCTCGAGGGGTTCACACGCGAGCCGAACGGCGGCCTCATTGTTCTGGCGGATGTCAGCACCGTGAACTATCGCAATGCTGTGATTGCTTTGGCCGCCCGCTACCGGTTACCGGCGGTCTATCCGGAACGCATTTTTGCAGCCGACGGTGGCCTCTTGTCCTACGGCAGCGACGTCTCTGATATCTTTCGGCGCGCGGCCGGCTATGTCGATCGTATCCTCAAGGGCGAGAAGCCGGCCGATCTGCCGGTGCAGACGCCCAACAAGTACGAGCTGGTGATAAATCTGAAGACGGCGAAGACGCTCGGACTCACCATGCCGCCCGAGCTGCTCGCGCTTGCCAACGAGGTGATGGAGTGAGTTGCCCGGTTCAGGCGGCCTCGCCGCTGGGCAGGAGCCTCCCGGTGAGAAGCGCGATCAGTTGCTCGGAGGGCACCTTCAGATCATGCCAGATCGGCTCAACGCTTCCTTCCATGTAGCAGCGGTCTTGTGCCTGCGTGAAGCGCGACAGGTTGTGATGGCATTCGATGAAGGTATCGCGACCGGGCTGGAACCACGAGACGATCTCAAGGCCGCCCGCCAGCGTGTAGCTTGGAAACTTGATTGGAATGCCGGCCAGCTCCTGGCTGCGGATCGATCGATAGTCATTACCTGCACACTCGTGCACCGCGATCATGTCGGCATCGATCCATTCGAACAGCAGCTCGAAGGCAGGCGCCCATTCATGCTGATAGACGGCACGCGAGCGTCCCGACGAATCCCGCCGGGACAGATATACGGCTGCGTTGGTGAGGCTGAGCCAGGGATACTTGCGCTGGTCGAGCCGGGGAAAAGGACTGCCGCGTTCAAACATGGTACCCCCTCCACAAGATTGGGGTTTCAATGGACAGCGGACGCCCATCAAGTAACACACTGGCGTCGCAATTGCGGCAAACTTCAAAAAAACCTGTGTATCCACACCAACCTACCGTCGGCTGTCCCATTCTGATACCGCGGCATGCCCAACTCGACTCCACACGACCGCGCGCATCCCGCTATGACATCACCGCGCTCGAGCCTCGGGACCATGTAGCTGTCGTGATTGCTCCCTCGCTCGCAGCTGATCATTTGCTGAATTGCGAGGTCAGGCCGCGGCAAGCTCACGCCTGGGCAGATAATGGAGCACGCGGGCCTCCACGAGAACGACGGCGACATAGGCGATCAGCCCGATGAGAGTGAGCAGCAGGATGACGACAAACACCATGGGCGTGTTGGCCTGGCCCTGCCCGTACACCAGCAAGTAGCCGAGCCCGCTGTTGCCGCCGACCAGCTCCCCTACAACGACGCCGATGACGGCAAGCGTGGCGGCGATCCGCAGGCCCGAGAACAGCGGCGGCATCGAGGCAGGGACCTCGATCTTCCAGAACAGCTCGGCGCGCGTAGCATTGAAAGAGCGCGCGAGATTGATCTGATCGCGGTCGATGGTGCGCACCGCCCCCAGCACGTTTACCATGACCGGGAAGAACACGATCAGCATCGCCACCAGTATCTTGGGATACACGGTGAAGCCGAACCACATGACGAACAGCGGCGCGAACGCCACCTTGGGCGCGATCTGCAGCGCGAGGATATAGGGCGAGAGCACGACTTCGAGCGTGGACGACATCCCGAGCGCATAGCCGATGATCATGCCGGTGAGCGCTCCCAGCGCGAAACCAGCCGCCACCGACGCCAGGGTGACGGCGAAATGCATGAGCAGCTGCTCGCGGCCGATCATGTAGAGAAACTCCTTCCATACCTCGCTCGCGGGGGGGATGATGAAGCGCGGCACGCCCATGAGCCCGGGCAGCCACTGCCATGCAGCCAGGAACACGATGCCGATTAGGGCGGAGCCGAGGATATCTGGCCGCGCCAGCGCGCTGGCAAGCAGCGACGGCGAGTCGCCCGTTTTCTCAGTTGAGGAATTCATTGGTGTAGAGCTCCGCGACCGGGGTGGGGCGGCGGATGATCTGCTCCTTGAGATAGAAGTCCTGCAGCTCTGCCAGCTGTTTGGGATTCATCTCGCCGAGCTTGCTCTGGCCCGCGTAGACGAGCTTGGCGTACTGGGAGATGACCTTGGCCATCTGCTCCTTCTTGTCGGCATGCTGCGGGACCGCGGCGACGTAGGTGTCGGCGGCAGCGGACGGATCGGCGATGATCTCGGCGAGGGCTTTCAGCGTTGCGTGTACAACGCCGCGCACGACCTGGGGCCGCTTGGCGATGGTCGCATCGGAAGCGAGTATGACCTGCGCCATTCCCGGGAAGAACTGGCGGGTGGGAATCCATTCAAGCGGCACGCCGGCCGCTTCGATAGCCACTCCCCATTCCGGCACGCCGGCCAGGGCTGGCGCCGTGCCGGCGACCACGAGCTGCACCACGCCGCCGGGGCCGACGGCCTGCGCGTTGACGTCGGCCTTGGTCATTCCGAAATTGGCGAGCGTGCCAAGCAGCGAATAGTAGGTCGTGTCCTGGTAGGACATCACCGCGATGGTCTTG
>Ga0306923_10003025_pt1 | contig 15704 bp, 9 predicted proteins | sample sta12Can44000108_FD_203841 | JGI IMG/M metagenome (GOLD analysis project Ga0306923, IMG submission 203841) | Lab enrichment of tropical soil microbial communities from Luquillo Experimental Forest, Puerto Rico - statanox.12C.anox.44.000.108 (v2)... | ecosystem: Environmental > Terrestrial > Soil... | reverse complement strand
AGCGAATGAGGGCTTATTTCGTCGTTTATTTCGTACAGCCCAGCGAGGACCACCATGGGACGCTATCTAGAACTTGCCCGGCGAGCTCTGGAGAATTCTCAGGGTGCTGCCCTACCCTACGAAAAAAACGAAATAAACGAAAAAAGGGTCGCGGACCCGTACCAAGAGCTTGTCCGCGCTACGCTCGCGAAGGTTTCAGACCAACCCGTTGGGATGGCTCGGGGGCTGAGACAGAACCGCCCGGTGCTTTACGAGGAATTCGCCGTGAAGCTCCCCGATAAGATCCACCTCCTGTGGGATGCGCTTTGTGGCCTTCGCATCGGCGAAGTCACGGCGTTGAAGATCACGAGCTTGGACTTCAAGCGCAAACTGATTCTGATCACCGCCGCGCTCGACTACGCCACAAGAAAGGAAACAACACCCAAAAGCAAAAACAGTGCATTCCCTGTTGTTATGCCGGCGCTGCTCGCCAAGCGCCTGCAGGACTGGGTGGAGAAGCACTATAAGCCAAACGAGGCCGGTTATCTCTTCACCAATTCGAACGGCAAGCCCTATCTGTCAGACAATGTGGTGAGGTATGGTGTGCATCGCACCATGAAGAAACTAGGGTTCGAAACGCCCAAAGGCGTTCACGTTGGGATTCATTGTTTCCGGCACGGAGTAACTACCGAACTGCTCGAATCCGGCATTCCGATTCACGTCGTTACACGAGTGATGCGGCACGGAGATTCTAAAGTGACTTTGGATCACTACGCCCACATCGTTGGCGACGCGGAACGAGTCGCGTCCGAGCGTCTCTCCAGTAAAATCGGGGCTCAATTGGAGTCAGAGCCCGATTTGGAGTCAGTTTCGACGAAGTCGGCTTGATAACAAAGAGCTTGGCGGAGGCGTGTGGAAGTCGAATAGAGCAGCTAACTTCTAAGTCCTGTGCTCTTGCGGCGTTGCAGACCATGCGAAAGTTTAATTGGCACAATTAGTACAGACGGTCTACAGCTTTTTCCAGCCCTGGATTGAATCAGGGCGAATGCCAATAGGAGGATCAACGGTATTGGAGATCAAGTCTGTAGATTTCTTGCTTGCTCTTGTTGAGCATGAGCAATGGAGAATCATCAGGCAAAAGGCTTATCCAGCCAGGCCAGTAACCTCCTAAGGTTATATCCTTCAAATCGAGCACGCGTTCAACCTTGCCGCCGGGGACACTCATACGGACCACTTCCGATGATTGATCTCCATACTTGCGGTGCATGTACACGAATTTGCTGTCATGGGACCATGTAAATGCGCCTCCAGGAAACTCCGACCATTGCTGACTTTGAAAGTCATAAAGCAACCCCTTACTCGGACGGGCAGTCATGTAGCGGCCATCAGGTGAGACACGAGCGGCAACCATCCCGTCCGAACCGGGAATTTTGGAAACCTCTTGTGTCTTTAAACTGAGCCGGTATATGGCATAAGGCGTCTCATCTGAGCCCATCACAAAAACAATGGAATTTCCATCTGGCATCCAAAATCCTGCTCCAACTTCAGTGGTTGGGAGCTCACCCTTGGGCATCACTTGTTGCAGACTACCGCCCTCCGCCGGGACAATAAACATCCTGCGTGGCACATCAGTGAAAAGAATTCGTTTTCCGTCCGGCGACCAGCGAGGTTCGTGCGCATTCACTGGCGGAAATGTTAATTGCAGGCGATCGCTGCCGTCCAACTTACTACGCCATAGATTGGACTCTGGGAAAGTCGTGTATGTCACCCACTGGCGGTCAGGCGAGACCTCGAGTTCCCCTGCGGAGATACCACCCAGAAATGGCACTAATTGCTTCGACTTGCGGTCATACTTGACCAGCTCGATCCGGCGATCGTCGCCGGTCACGAATAACTGTTTTCCGTCCGCGCTGGGTGTTGCCGCGCCAAATGTTACCGGACCTGCGGTCAATTGTGCAGCCGCGCCCAATTCGGCTCTGCCCCAAAAAGTTCGCCGTTCCGGCAATACCCAAATATCACGGTTGGTCTGGTAGAAGTAGTATTTCCCGTCGGCTGACCATTTGCCACAGCATCCGTGAATGGGCAGGTGGTGGAGCCCGCTTCCATCGGCGGCCATTTCCATAAGGTCCCAGTCCTCGGGGCGCCCACTGAGGGTGAAGACGGTGAAACGCAGCCGCGTCCCATCCGGCGAAAACCGAACCCAGTAGGGAGTTTCAGGTGCAGTTGCAAGTCTGCGTATATCGCTGCCGTCCGGATTGGCGACAAATATCTCTTTGCCGTTAACAAAGACCACATGCTTCCCGTCCGGGCTCCAACTCGCGTCCAGAGCTAGAATGTTGCCGACGCGACGAAGTGGCCCCGCAGGGAGAGACATGACCCAAAGTTCACGCCGAAAAGGCGTGCCCGCTTTAGACAAAAGTCCACCCAAAAGCAGTTCGGAACGAGCAGGAGAAATGTCAAAGACCAAGGATTCTGTGAGACTGATTGGAGTCTCTGCTGTTTCACCTCCCTGAGTGGACACCTGCACCAGCGCGGGCCGTTTGGCGAAGCGGGGAGCCACAGTGGACTCAGGCCCCATGTAAGCGCCTTCCTGAAAATAGAGCCGCATTCCATCGCTCAAGAGTCTCAGCGTAACGTCCTTGGTGCCACCATCCTTCGTAAGCTGCGCAGTATCGACAACCTTGGGTGGGGGCGGTGACCACAGCTTTATCTGGACGAAGATCCCCGCGAGAGCAAGGAGACCGAGGCACGAAGCCAGGAGTGGCAATCTCGTGGTGCTGGGTAAGCGAGGGGGCGGTTCAGGGGACGGCGGGACTTCAAGACGTTCGCCAACACCATCACGACCTTGCACTGGGGCAATGAAGCGATAGCCTCGCTTGCCAACCGTCTCGACCAAGCGTGGGGCTTCTACGGAATCTTGAAGAGCGGCACGCAGGCGATTGACCGCAGTGTTAAGTCCCCGTTCAAAATCTACAAAGGTGTCGCCCGTCCATAGCCCCTTCTGGAGTTCCTCGCGGGTTACCAAATCGCCGGGTCGAGCCAGGAGCATGGCCAGCACCTTTAATGGTTGTTCCTGGATCTTTAATTTGGTGCCGTTCTTGCGGAGCTCTCCAGTCCGCAGGTCCACTTCGAAAGCGTCAAAGCGGAAAAGGCCTCGCGAAGGTGGGGTCCCGAGAGGCAATGTACCTCCTGGCGAAGTGGCGGCGATTGTATCACCACCCGCTCAATTCCGTGCAAGGGCCCGCTGTTGCGACGACCATCCGTCATGAAATCAGAAGATTGCCGCGTTATCGGAAGTTTATCGGCTCGTTATCCAGCGTCCATTGACAGCCGGGGATTGTTGGCCGAGAGTCGCGCCCTAGGAATTGGCTCGCTGCCAAAAGCTGTAGCCGGCGCGGAGGAGAAGCGCACGAATGAGATTCCTAAAACCAATGCGTCAAGCCGCTATCAACTGCGCTGTAACGCCATCGAGATGTACACTTCCACCCCAACACCCTGACCCGGCAACCAATTGCCACCGACACAAATTTTCGTGTGAATTATGAAACATTCCGAGCTGGGGTTGCTCCCTGAGGACCCAGAGGAGGTCCCATGAAAGTCGAAGGATGGATGTGTTCTGCCGCGATGGCATTGGCGGTTAGTCTGGCGATGCCGATTGCTTTGGGGGCGCAGGGGCAGGTTCCGGCCCAAAAGGCCAACCACTACCAACTGATCGTGATGGGCACGTTCGGCGGGCCGCAGAGTTCGGTGACGGACACAGGCGTCCCCGGCGGAGTGTTTCTCAACAACAGCGGCGTGTTGATCGGCTATGCCGATCTCTCCGCGCCCGATCCTTTTCCCAATTTCGCCTTCATTGACGGTTTCATTGATCATGCGTTTCGGTGGCACGACGGATTCATGGCCGACTTAGGCACGCTTCCCCACGGTTGGAGCAGCGCCCCGGTTGCCATCAGCGCCAACGGCCTGATCGCTGGATTCGCGGTGAACGGAGAGATAGACCCGTTGATTCCCGGCTTCCCGGAGCAGCGAGCCGTGCTGTGGAAGGACGGCAAGCTCTTCGATCTTGGCACGCTGCCCGAAGGCGGATACGAGGCGGAAGCAAACTCAGTCAACAGCCGCGGCCAGGTGGTCGGCACCGCTTTCAATACGATTCCCGATCCCGTGGGACTGAACGTCTTCCATGACATTTTTTCGCCCACTCAAGCGAGGGCGTTCCTCTGGCAGGACGGGGCGATGCAGGACCTGGGCACATTGGGCGGGAATGATGCTGCGGCCTTCCTGATCAACGAGAAGGGACAAGTGATGGGGTGGTCCTTGACAAGCACGACCACACCCGGCCCGTGCTTCCCCTTCTTGGCTCTCGGGTCCTTTCTTTGGGACCACGAGCACGGCATGAGGAACTTGGGTGACTTTGGTGGCGCCTGCACCCAAGCTTACGATCTCAACAACCAAGGTCAAGTTGTAGGTTATTCCCTGCTGGAGAGCGGCGTTTCCCGCGGCTTCCTGTGGCAAGACGGGTCGCTGCGCGACTTAGGCGGTGTGCCCGGAGGGTTCACGGCTGCCTTCGTCGTCAACGAGGCGGGACAGGCCGCCGGCGTCGGGTCTGCCCCCGAAGCCGGTTTTTTCGATGCCCTCTTCTGGCCAAAAGTTGGCGAGGCCATCGACCTTGGAACCATCGGCACGGACCCCTGCAGCTCGGCAAAAGCGATTAACAACAGGGGCCAAGTCGTCGGCGACTCCATCTCCCTAGCTAACTGCACGTCCTCGTTAGACGCCTCGCGCGCTTTCCTGTGGCAGGATGGTGCGACCTTCGATCTGAATGCGCTGATTCCACCCGGCTCCCCGCTCTATCTGGTGCACCCTCAGACCATCAACGATCGTGGGGAGATCGCCGGCTTTGGAGTCGATGCTGATGGCAACCAGCATGCTTTCCTGCTGATCCCTTGCGATGAGAATCATCCTGGCATTGCGGGATGCGACTACAGCATGGTAGCGGCGAGCACCGCGCCCTGAGTTGCGCCCGCATCACGCGAAGCATCTCGGCGCGTGCCGCCAGCGCCGCTATTGCGGCGCAATCAAGTTGGTTCATAGGGGGTCCTGGGCCCAGCGTAACTCGTAGTCTTGGAGTTTGAGTTTTCCTTCGTTAAACAGCGTCGCTGTAACGATCGCCTCTCTTCCCCCAGTTTCGTTGCTTTCGCCCGCGACCATTGTCCTTTGGAACCACGTTTCTTGCTTACGAGTAATCCATCATGCCGGTGTAGACATAGGCTTTGGCGCTTCCAGACGTTTGTAAATGAACTTGCCCCCCGCCTCCAATTTGTGCGCCTCAATCAACCCGGCGCTTCTGTCCTCTGCAATCTCTCCGCACCATCTCCGTACTTTCTTCTCCTCCACTTTGTCAAAATCCTTCACGGGCTCCGAGGAGGACTCGAACCTGCAACCCGCTGATTTCTCGAGGTGTGTCGCAGTCCTTTGTTTTCTAGCTTTTTCCTGTGTCTTACGTCACGGTTTAGCACGGTATTTGGGGGGTTTTGTTCTCAGCTTGTTCTCAAGTCATCCGACTGCACCCTTCAGGGAGACAGTTTTCTTGGGTGACCCGACCAAAGTGATGTGTCAACTCAAACGCTCCGCCCACAAAAGGCTCGGCGGTCAGAAATTTTCCATCATCCACATGTTGGCGCTGAGCTTCCAATCGGAGATCGCCATAAGCCGGCCGTCAGGAGATGGTGATCCACCACAGCCTTGAGGGTTACCGCATCTCCACAGGACTTGGGTGTTGCCCCGCAAATCGACGTGCATGAATGCGGGACCATCCTCTGAGGAGTTAGTCAGAAGCAGGCCCTTTCCGTCCCCGGTCCACATGAGACTGCGCATATTGTTCACACCTTCTGCTCGAATAACCTGCACTGACTGGCTGCCCCAGGAACGGATTTCAATAGGGCCGTGCGCGCCCGGACTGGTAACGAAGAGCTTGCCATCGGGGGAAATATCAAAGAGTGGCAAACCGATCTGCTGCCAGCTTGAATCGAGGTCAAATCGGGCTAGTTCGGGTCCCCGGCCTTTCACAGGATCGAAGGCTGTCACTATCGCATGCCTGAGATCCTCGGTCGGCTCGGCAATCGCACACAAATTAGAAGGTGGCCTGGCGCAGATTGACAAAGTGCCATCACGCGCGGGAAATATCAATTCCGGCGATCCGCCAGTGATGGGAACGCGCATGAGCTGCACACTCCCATCCGCGGAGAGCGGCCGAACCTGGGTTATGACCCACTTACCGTCAGGACTCACCAACAACACTTGAATAAGACCGGTTGCGGAGGACACGATGGTTTCTTGTGTGTCCGAGTCCAGCAGCTGCTTGCGGATCCAGTAGTAATCACCGCGACCTTCGGCAACAATGACTGCTTTGCTGTCGGCGGTGAAGCCCACGATAGTATCTACCCCTCCGTCATCCAGCGGGAATCGTCTCGAATTGACGAGGTGTGTCCCCCCGGCTTCAAGATCAGCTATGTGGTTGGCGCCGAGGACCGAGGACTCCAGGAATGCAATGTGTTTGCTGTCCGCGGTGGCACTTGGTCCATTTATCCAAAACCCAACCCAATTCGTCAGGCGCTTCGGCTTTTCGATGCGCTTTCCGTACTCTGTGCCGAGCCGCAGGATCCAAAAATTGCAAGGCATGTCGGGAACCACTTGCGAAGGTCTGCACGCGTCAGAATAGGTCAGCCGTCCGTCGGGCAACCACATAAGGTTATCCAGTTTTTGCATTTCGGAGGGTGGAAGTAGAATGGTGACCGGACCACCCTTTAGATCGCGGGCAACAAGATTGCGACCCAAATCGTCGGTTGATATGTACGAGACCCGTTGTTCATTCGGAAAGAAATGAAGGCAGCAAATCGCGCCGTTTTCCCCGGCCTCAAAGAGTTTGCGTGCCCATTCTCCGTTGGGTCCCATCAGCCAAATTTCACGCTCGCCAAACGCGTCCTTGTTTGTTCCAAAGGAGATGGAAAGGCCGTCCGGGGAAACTGAAGATGCTATGGCATGATCGCGAAGCTTTCGGGGCGCTCCTCCCGCGACCGAAACTATCCAAATGCTGCCAGTCTCGGATGACCATTCGCTCTTTCTCTCGGTTGCCGGATGGGCGTTAGCCAGGAATTTTGTGCTGTCGGGGAACCAGCCGGTGGGAACAACCTCCCAATTCACATTGCTATTCTTGAGGGTTTCCGGCTGGGGAACAGACTGCGCCTCGTCGCTTCCAATCAGCTTGATGTGCATCCCTTTTCCCTCGGTATAAGCGAGGTACTTCCCGTCGGGTGAGATCGCCCCACTTTTCACTGGATTCTCGGAGGAGTTTACCGTGAGCTGCCGAAGTTTGAGATCCGGTAGAGTCTGGGGAGACGTTGACTGGCGTCTAGCAAACCAGAAAATCGTACCTGCAATCAGGAGCGCCATGACTGAGGCGGATGTCAACAACCACCGGCGTGGCAAATTCCTCGGAGCCATCTCATGTTTAAGAAACTCCAGGTCGGCGCGCAACTCTCCCACGGTCTGATAGCGTGTTTCGCGGTTTTTTTCGAGGGCCTTAGTTATGACCTGTTCGAGCCTAGCGGGGACTTCTGGATTTGACTGACGGGCCGGAGTGGGCTTGTAATTGAGAATCGCCTCGTGAAGAACAGGTCCCGTATCGCCGGAAAATGCCCGGTGTCCGGTAGCCATTTCATAAAGGACCAGACCGAAGGAAAACAGGTCCGTCCGCGCATCCAGTTTCTCTCCGCGTGCTTGCTCTGGCGACATATAGCCCGCCGTGCCCATTGCCACTCCGGTTCGGCTAAGGTATGGATTGGGAGTGGGGCTGGGGCCTTTTGCGCCGATGCCATAAGAACTCTCGGGAAAGCTGACGCCTGGGTCCGTTTCCGTGCGGACGAGTTTGGCCAAGCCGAAGTCCAAAATCTTCGCTTGCCCCCCGTTGGTCACAAAAATATTTGCTGGCTTGATGTCTCGATGGATGATGCCTTTCCTGTGTGCCGCTTCCAGTCCCGCCGCAATTTGCTCAGAAAGCTCAACAACCTCTTTGAGCGACAGTGCGCTTTCCTGTCTCGATGCAGCTCCAAAAGAAGCAGAATGCGACCTCTGATCATCGTTGGTTCTCCCCTTTAACAGTTCCCGTAACGTTTGCCCTTCTAAGAGTTGCATCACCAGGAAGAGCTGGCCCTGGTGCTCTCCAAATTCGTAGATAGGACAGATGTTGGGGTGTTCCAATGCCGAGGCTGCGCGCGCCTCGCGTTCGAAGCGCGCCAGCGCTAGGGGATCCTTGGCTGATTCTTCAGGTAGAAATTTTATCGCTACCTGGCGTCCTAGTTTGAGGTCCTCGGCCCGGTATACCAAACCCATTCCGCCGCCACCGAGCCCAGCGAGAATGCGATAATGTGATACAACTTTTCCGATCAAGGAGAATCCGAAGTCGTCGAGCGAGGAACACACCGCAGCCTGCACAAGATTTCCGGAACCCGACGCTCTCGAGAGCAAGGATTCAACTTCTTCGCGCAGCTCCAAGTCTCCGCGGCAGCTTTCATCGAGTAGTGTGGCACGCTTTTCGGGATCGCACTCCGCCGCGCGATGGAATATCTTCTCGATTTGTGCCCAGCGTTCTGGAGTCAAGGGACGCCTAGCCACCCTGCATTTCGCGTTGCAGCCACGCTTCCGCCATCTTCAAGTCGCGCCGAACGGTAATCACGGACACATCCAACGCTTGAGCGATCTCGTCCAGGGAGAGCCCGCCAAAATAGCGAAGCTCCACAGCCTTGCATTTCCGTGCATCGATTTTCTCAAGAGCACTGAGGCTAGTATCGAGTGCGAGGAGGTCCATGGGCCGCTCTTTTTGGAAACCCAGTGATTTGTCTAGCGATACCTTCACGCTGCTTCCCATGCGCTTCCCCGCATGCCTCCGCCGGGCATGATCCACAAGGATTTGCCGCATGAGACGCGCTGCTACTCCGTAGAAATGAGAACGGTTCTGCCAGTTCGGACTCGCCTGGTCGACCAGTCGCAGATAAGCTTCATGCACGAGCGCTGTTGGCTGCAGCGTGTGACCATTGCGTTCTTTCCGTAAGTAGCTGGCTGCAAGTTGGTGAAGTTCGCTGTAGACAAGTGGCGTTAGCTCATTGAGAGCTTTCGCGCTACCTTTGGCCCACTCCGCTAGGAGAAGGGTTACCTGGTGACTGCTCGACATGGGCGGTCGTGGCTGCATTATACACCTGCGTCCTCGAGGGTTACTCCTCGGTCAGCCGTCAAGCACCCAAAGGCCGAGATGAGCAGTTTAGGTCCTGATTTCCGCATGAGTAGGTAGGAAGGTCTTGCGGAATGCAACCCAATAACGGGCGAGCAGGGAAGAACCTCTACTGCATTTTATTTGCTGTGTGGGGTCTGCGCCTCTTCAGCTGGTGTGGAGGAGGCGGCGCCCCCGTGCCGGCTGCGATCGCCGCAAGTCTTTCGGTCAGCACGCCATCGAGTGCGTTATAGGGCCCATTCTCACGAGTTCCCACCGATTGGAGGTCATCGAGCAATGAGAAACGGACGAGGTCACGTGGAATCCTCAAATTCAAACTACCGGAAAACAGCCCTCTGCTTGGCGTTATGCGCCTTACTGATGAGCCCCACCACAATTGCCAACGGACCGAAATTCACGACGTTGGACGTCCCTGGCGCAGGCACTGCAGGCGGCCAGGGCACGTTCCCCGTCGGTATCAATGCGGTTGGCGAAATTACTGGGTGGTACATCGACGAGAACGACGTGAAACACGGGTTCTTGCGTACTGCTCTTGGAAAGATCGAAACTTTTGATGCCCCGGGGGCAGCTACGAGTCCAAAGCTGGGAACCTTTTCCTTCGGCATCAATCTGAAAGGCGAAGTTACTGGATTCTACTGGGACGCAAACAAGGTGCAGCACGGCTTTTTGCGCACGTCGCAAGGCTCCGTCATCACTTTCGACGCACCAGGTGCGGGCACAGAGCCCGATTTGGGCACCTTTGCGGCAAACATCAACATTGAAGGCGAGATCGCGGGAGGTTACACGGACCCAAACGGCGTCAGCCATGGCTTCCTGAGGTATCCTAACGGCGTCTTCATCACTTTCGATGCACCAGGTGCTGGAACTGGCTCCGGGCAGGGAACTTCCACGACGCTCCCTGATAATCTCAATGCGGCTGGTGAAATCTCAGGAATTTACCTTGACGCAAACAACGCTTATCACAGTTTCTTTCGTTCTGGTGCTGGCGCCATTACGGCGTTTGACGCCCCGAACGCAGGTACAGGCCCCTATCAGGGGTCCATTGCTGAAGGTATCAGTTCAACTGGAGCAATTGCGGTCGACGCTATTGACGCAAACAACGTAAATCACGGCTTTCTGCGATTTCGTAACGGAAGCTCCACCGCATTCGATGTCGTAGGCGCTGGCAGCGGCCCTGGCCAAGGGACGTTACCCAGCACCATCGACGATGTCGGAGGTATTCCAGGGTTCTACATTGATGCGAACAACGTCAGTCATGGCTTCTTCCGAACTCATCTTGGCGTGATTTCGACGTTTGACGTCCCGGGCGCGGGCACGGGTACCGGCCAAGGCACCTTCCCTGCTTCTGACAACTTACAGGGGACATTCATCGGATGGTACCTTGATGCGAACAACGTGGTGCACGGCTTCCTGCGCCAGCCATAAAGATGTTTGTAATTCACGGGTACGTGGGACGGGTGGGCCAGTCTTTGTTTCTGGGTTCGGACTACCGCGCCTCCACACGCCTTGCACATGCCCAACGCCGAGCCCTCATCGGGGATTTCCTGATGGGGGCGAGAGGGAGAAGTTTATGCTGAGTGCTTTCTTGATTCGCCCCATCATTAGATTAGTGGTGCGGTGCATGGCGATACTTTTGTTCGCGTTTCCGGCGGCGGCTCAAGGTAACAGCAGCAATTACGTGTTCCTGCTGGCTTCAGGTTTTCTTTGCGATCCTGGCGACACTTCCACTTGCCCAGCAGCGGTGAAGGCCAATGCGGGCGGCAGCTATGAGATGAGCGGCGCTGGAACGTTCGAAACGCAGAACAAATCGGTGAAAGCAGCCGGGAACTTCACTCATAAGTCCCCCAATGGGAACGTACTGGAGACCGGGGTCTGGACCGCGAGTGAATTGGTGAGTTTCGACTCTTACGGCGCAGCGCCGGGCGCGATTCAGCGTCAGGGTTTAGCGTACGGCCTTGGCTCTTTAGGGTCCAAGCGTTTGCCGATGGACTCCGCGCCCGTGCCGACGGGTGGTCTTGCGGTATTCCGTATACGTCTTGTGCCGATGCAAGGTCCGTCAAGAACCGCAGTGCTGCAAGTAAACTGCGCTTTGAGCCAGGTGCCACGCGAACGTTCCGCGGAAGGGATTCGCCTCACCTTGGAAAGCAATGGCACTGAATTTTCTGAGGAGGTATGCGGGCGCGTGGTGTTCCTCTCGATGCCGCCAGAAGGCGGTACGCTGGCGAAGCCGCAGCAACAGAAGGTCGCACCCGAAACGTCGGAACCGCCGCACAATTGAAGGCAAGCATGAGACCAACTCTGTTGTGGGGCGCTCCTAATTTTGACGCTGGGGCCGCCACTAGTAATCGTTAGGAGGCTTGCGATGAAGCGCTACTTTGCACTGGTGCTTTTCGGTGCGTGTCTTCTCGGCGGCTGCGGGGGCGGGGGCGGCACAAGTTACACCCCGCCACCAGCGAGCCCGGCAACTCATTTTTCGGTGATAGCCCAGCCCACGGCGACGCCCGGGATTGCCTTCAGTTTTACCGTGACGGCGCTGGACGCCTCGAACAACCAGGTGCCCACGTACTCTGGAACCGTGCATTTCACCAGCAGCGATGCCCAGGCCGTGCTGCCGGGTGATCAATCACTGGCGAGCGGGATGGCAACCCTGCAGATCACGCTGAAGACTGCCGGTAACCAGACCATTACGGCCACGGACACAGCGACGAAATCGATTACGGGCACTTCCGCGGCCATTAGCACATCCGGCTCACTTGCTGTGGTCGTTACTCCTTCCACGGGCTCCGTCCAGCCTGGAAAGACCTTGCAGGTAACTGCGACTGTTACAAACGACCCGGCGAACGCGGGGGTTACCTGGAGTGTCTCATGTTCCACGACACTTCCTGGAGCGTACGTCAATGCAACGTGCGGCACGGTATCTTCAACGGCTACGCCAAGCGGAACACCAACAACCTACACAGCGCCGAGCTTCGGAGATTTGACGGTAACGCTCACTGCGACCTCCGTGACCGGGAATGCCGTCGCCTCCGCAACCATCAGTGTTCCTGGAATTGCGATTGTAATTTCGCCGGCCAGCGTGACTGTTCCAGTGGGCAGCACTCAACAATTCTCAGCTACCGTGGTTAACGATTCTTCTAATCAGGGAGTCATATGGACTCTTACCTACGTTCAAAACGGCGGGCTTGTTCCGTGTCCCTCAGCTACAGTTTGTGGCACGGTATCGCCTACCAGCACACCCAGTGGTGCTGCCACAACTTATGCTGCACCCGTAACTCCGCCAGCAGGCGATTTGGAAGTGGACATTGTGGCCACTTCCGTTGCGAACAACGCCGTTTCGACTGAGGGAGTCCAAGGATTCATCACAATTCCTGGGGTAAAGGTTTCAATTGCTCCTAGCGCCGCTGACGTCGAAGCAGCTGCAACGGCACAGTTCACAGCAAGCGTCACGGACGACCCATCGAAAAACGGAGTCACGTGGACAGTGTCTTGTTCTGCAGCCTCATGCGGCTCAATTTCTCCAACCAGCACCGCGAGCGGAACGGCTACTACCTACACTGCACCCGCGACGCCACCATCAAGCGATTTGGCAGTTACGCTCACCGCCACATCAGTGACCAATTCCGCAGCGTCTGCATCAGCAACCGCAAACGTGAAAGCTATCCAGGTGTCAGTCAGCCCGTCAAGTGCACTACTTCCATTGACCACGAACGTTCAGATCACAGCGACAGTCTCCTACGACCCGAACAACCAGGGCGTATCTTGGACGCTCACTCAGAATGGTACTGCCTGTGCGCCGGCTTGCGGGAGTGTCGCGCCCTCTAGCACCCTTGGCGGCAGCCCAGCTACCTTTACTGCTCCCGCCAACCTGCCCAACAACCCCTCCGTGACAATTACGGCCGCTTCCTTGACCAACCCGGCCAATACAGGAACTGTAGCCATTACACTCACAGCAGGCACTGTCGAGATTGTTCCATACAACATCAACTTGGGCCGGGTGCTTACCCACAACACCAGTTCAGCCCAAGCAACAACGCTCACCAATACTGGGACCTCGGTCTTGAGCATAACCAGCATTACGATCACCGGCTCTGATCCAGGAGACTTTGCGCAAACGAACACCTGCAATTCGAGTGTGGGTGCAGGAACGTCCTGCAGCATTTCGGTGACTTTCACTCCGATCAACATCGGCACTCGCAGCGCTAACATCTCCATTGTTGACAGCAGCACTGACAGCCCGCAGCAGGTGAGTTTAACCGGCGTCGGATACACGAAGCGGGGCGTTGCGGCGGTACGCCCCGGCTTGACTGGTTCCGGGCAGATTGCTATCCCCGCACCGACAGGGCGGAACGCGGTGGGTTCTGAGGTGATCTATCTGACTGACCCGACGCGCAACGATCCTTATCTGCCCGGTGGGGCCAAGAGAGAAGTGGCAGTCCGTCTCTGGTATCCGATGATGCCGAGGCGGGAGTGTCAGCCGGCCGAATACACTTCGACCGCCGTCTGGAAGTATTTTGCGCACCTTCTGAATGTTGAGCCGATCCACGTGGCGACCAACAGTTGCTTAAACGGTCCTGTCAGCGACGGGGAGCATCCGGTGGTAGTGTTTACGCCAGGCTACACGGCGACATTCACTGACTACACATTTCTGTTCGAAGATCTGGCTAGCAGGGGCTACATGGTCGCCTCGGTTGCACACACGTACGAGTCGACTGCGGTCGAATTGGCTGGTGGCAGGCTGGCCAAATCGGTCTTTGGCAGCCATCTGGACAATACGTGGCGGGGCGATGAGCAGGCCTTTTCCTTAGCCACTCGCGTACGGCTTCAGGACCTGGAATTTGTCCTCAATGAACTTGGAAGATTGAATTCCCAGACCGGCAGCCCCTTCAACGGCCATCTCGACCTATCTGAAGTTGCGGTCGCCGGTCATTCAATGGGCGGATCGACAGCCTTCCTAAGCGCGCAACTGGATCACCGCTTCAAGGCGACCCTGATGCTTGATGCTGCCGTACCCGAAGCTTTGGCCAGTACAACCAAAACGCCCACCCTGATCCTAGCGGCTGGAAGACAGCAGTGGGATGCAGGCGAGTGCCACTTGTGGAGCGACCTACAAGGGCCTCGGATCGCCGTAAACCTGCAGGGCAGCGAGCATGCTGCGTTCTCCGACTGGATTTGGTTGGCAAGAGATGCCATCGAAACGGGCCCCATGGGCCCAGAAAAAACCATGTCCGCTGTGCGAGACTATGTTGCTGCGTTCCTGGATGCCAATGTTCGCCACGAATTACCAAGCGCGCTGCTATCTGGCCCATCGCCGGACTATACTGGCGCCGTCGTGATCACGCAGGAGCGATCCCTCTGCGACTCGCGTTAGTATTAGATGCCCGGTAATGCCTCAGTTGCCTTGAACGAAAGTATGCTTGGGGTGTCTTGGCCAATTCTAGTGAGGAGACTCAACATGCGATCCCAACCGTGGCACTGATTGGCGAAGTGCTGGATCACGAGCTGAAGATCGGGGATCGTGTTGCGCGGGACGGCTCGAAGCCCATTGGAGCGAAATCGAAAGGCCATAACGCCTTCACTGCCAAATTGGTGATTTTGGCGGACAGCGAATCCGGATCCGCAGCGGAATTGTTTTCGCGGGTGATGCAGCTCGAAATGCGTGCCACCGTCCTGGGCGACAAAACCGCCGGCGCCGTTATGGAAGCGAAGCACTACAGCTACAAATTGGGAACGGACACTGTCAGTTATTACGGCGCGTCCATAACTGATGCCGACATTGTCATGACTGACGGCAAAAGTCTCGAGCATTCGGGCGTCACGCCGGATGAACTAGTGGCCTGTAACAAATGAAACGGTAGTATAATGGAGTTCATGGAAAACGCCATTGTACTCACGGATGTGGAACGTATGGAACTGAACCAGCGAGCCGGGAGCCGCAGCGGACGTGCCGATGATGCGCGCAGGGCGCGACTGCTGTTGTTGCTCGAGGCAGGTCATACCTGGGCCGCCATTCGCGACAAGCTGGACTGTAACGATGCGTTTATCGACCGCTGGAGCAAACGATTTCGGGGCGAACGGCTGGCCGGGTTGTTCAGCCGACAAGCAGGGCAAGAAGCCCGCACGCTGACTCCGGCGCTGGAGGCGCGCATTTTGAAATGGACGCTCAAGCATACTCCACCTGACGGGGCCACCCAGTGGAGCACGCGTAGGCTGGGAACGCAGCTTAAGGTGAGTCACATGATGGTGGCGCGGGTGTGGGCCAAGCACGGCCTCAAGCCGCAGCGGCTGGATCGCTACATGGCCTCGAACGACCCGGACTTTGAGCAGAAGGCCGCCGACATCATCGGGTTGTATCTGAACCCTCCGGGGCATGCGGCGGTGTTCTCTGTGGATGAGAAGACCACGATCCAGGCGCTCGACCGCAAGGATCCGGTGTTGCCACTCT
>Ga0306923_10003024_pt1 | contig 15705 bp, 17 predicted proteins | sample sta12Can44000108_FD_203841 | JGI IMG/M metagenome (GOLD analysis project Ga0306923, IMG submission 203841) | Lab enrichment of tropical soil microbial communities from Luquillo Experimental Forest, Puerto Rico - statanox.12C.anox.44.000.108 (v2)... | ecosystem: Environmental > Terrestrial >... | reverse complement strand
GAGCGCGATCGCGTCGCCGGGGCGCGCGTCGCGCTCGACCAGCGCGCGGAGCGCCGCCCAGTCGCGCTCGCTCGGGAGGGCGCTCGCGACGCGCGGCTGGAACGCGACGCCCCGCGCGCCGAGCGCGGCGATCGCCGCGAGGAACAGGATCGCGATCGCGCGGGTCGGCCTCGGCCGCCGCTCCCACGCGCGGAGGAGGCCGTCCGTCACCGCGCGCGCCGCCGCGCGGGCGCCCGCGCCGACCCGTGTACGCGCAAGCGCGAACGCCGTCCCCGCGAGGCCGGCGCGGTCGGTCCCCGGGTTGTGCGGGTCCGCGCTCAATCCCTCAGGTCTTCGCGAGCCGGATCCGCCGCTCGCTCTTCTCGCGGCAGAACGTGTCGAGATCCATCTCGGGGTTCGCGGGGAGGCCCGGCGACCAGGAGGGATGCATCGCGCACTTCGGGTCGTAGCAGTGGTGCAGGTCCCAGAGGTGCCCGACGGCGTGGATCGCCTCGCGCGCCAGCCGGCGGCGGAAGTTCTCGATCGAGGCCTCGCTGACGCCGCGCGCGGGCAGGCGCGAGGTGGAGATGACGGCGCGCTCGCCGCCGTACTGCGAGAACCCCCAGCACGGCGGCTCGCCGAGCGGCCCGTCCGGCAGCGCGAGGGGCGAGGCGGTGATGTAGAGGACCTTGTCGTCGGCGAAGGTCCGCACCGGCGCCACCTCGGCGAGGACCTTCACCGCGTCGACGCGGCCGTCCTTCCGCTCCGCCTCGCGCGGCATGGGCCGTTCGCCGGCGTGCTCCGTCCCGAGCCCGAACGCCCGGTAGAGCGTCGCGGTGAGGAAGGCCATATCGGACGGGTCGATCGGGTCGAGCGTGACGATCCGGATCACTTCTTCTTCCCTCCGCGCTTCGCGGCCGGCTTCGCGGCCGGCTTCTTCGCCGCGGGCGCGGGCTTCTCCGCGCGCTTCGCCGGCGCGGCCTTCTTCGCCGGCGCCGCCTTCTTCGCGGCTGGCTTCTCCGCCTTGGCCGCCGACTTCGGCGCCTTCGCCGGCTTCGCCTTCGCGGCCGCCTTCTTCCGCGGCGCCTCCTCCTCCTCGTCGCCCTCGCCCTCGCCCTCGGCGGCCGCTTCCGGCGCGGCCTCGGCGCCCTCCGCCTTCGCCTCGCCCTCGGCGCCTTCAGCCTCGCCCTCCTCGGCGGGCGCTTCGACGCCCTCGAGCGCCGCCCCGAGATCGAGGTCCCCGAGCCCGAGGTCGGCGAGCCCGAGATCCTCCATCCCCTCCTCGCCCTCGCCCGCCGCCGGGCGACGCCGCTTCGGCCGAGAGGGGAGCAGCACTGGCGTGGGCGGTGGCTTCAGGTCGAACTTCACGCCCGCCGGCGGCATGAGCGCGTAGTCGATGTAGTCCTCGGCGAGCGCGGGCGCCACGCCGAGGGAGACGGCCACCTCGTGCACGAGCAGGTGGCGCGCGTTGTCGTACTGCTCGCGCTCCTTGGTCGGCAGCGGGCGGATCCGCGACAGGGAGTGAAGGCCCTTCACGACCTCGGCCACCCCGAGCACTCCGCCGGCGATGAGCCGGTCGGCGTTGTCGCGGTGGCGCACCTTCCAGTCGAGCTCCGGGTCGTCGAACTGCGCCGCGAGGTAGTGGAACACGCCCTCGATCTGCCCGCCGGTCGCGACGCGCCGGAGGCCGATCGAGGGGACCTTGTTCTTCGGGACGAGGACCGCGGCGCCGTCCTCCTCGCGCCGCATCCGCACGAGCTCGAGCTTCTGCCCGGCGATGTCCTTCTCCTCGACGCCGACGACGGCGCAGACGCCTTGGTTCGGGTAGACGACGCGGTCGCCGGGCGCGAGCGTCGCGGCGTCCTCGATGACGCCCTCGACGGCGGGGAGCTGCTCGCGGTGATCGTCCGGGTGACGGGGGGGCGGGCCTCTCACGTCGTCCCGTCTATCACGCGACCCCGGGTGCGGCAATCGCCACGGCAGAGCGTTCCGCCCCCGTCACGGCGCGCCTTTCCGGCGCGCGGGCGGCCGGGTGCAGCGCTACCGCGCGGCCTTGTCGCGGCGCCGCGGCGAGTCCGGGTCGAGCCGGAAGACGTCCGCGAGCCGGAAGGGCGGCCGCCGCGCGACGCCGTCGTCGGGCCGGAGCGACCGGTAGATCGAGACGATGCGCCGCGTGGCCGTCGCGGTGGTGAGCACCGCGAGCGTGACGAGCGCGCCGCCGATGACCTTCCTGCCCGTGCCCTCGCCGAAGCCGAGGTCGACGATCGGGGCGAGCGCGCACGACAACCCGGTGAGGACCACGCGCTCCGGGCGCTGCATCCCCCCCACCTTGGCCGTCTCGCCCGCGCCGAGCGCCTCCCCGCGCGCACGAGCGTACGAGACGAGCATCGAGGCGCCCGCACCGGCGAGCGCCGCGAACATCACCGGGGTGTCGCGGAACAGGACCGCGAGGCCGCCGAACACGAGCAGCTCGCCCACGCGGTCGAGCGTCGAGTCGAGGAAGGCGCCCGCCTTGCTGGTGCGCCCGGTGGCCCGCGCGACGCGACCGTCGATGAAGTCGAAGCTCGAGCCGAACAGGAACACCCAGCCGCCGAGCGATACCCAGCCGAAGCCGATGAGCACCGCCGCCGCGCCAGCGATGAGCGTCGAGGCGATGGTGATCGCGTCCGGCGAGACGCCGAGCTTGAGGCACGCGCGCTCGACCGGCGTCCAGAGCCAGATCCACCACTCCTGGAAGAACTTCGCGAGGATCGTCTTCTCGCGGTTCTCGATGTACGCCTCGTGCTTGCGCCCGAACAAGAGCGTCCGGACGGTGAACACGAGCAGCATCGAGACGAGGAACGCGACGAGGCCCAGCAAGGGCAAAAGGGCCTCTACCGCGCTTGGTGTCACGGCCGTGAATGTATCCACCGCGCTCGGACCTCAGGAGTGAATTCGGCGGGTCCGCCCGGGGCTACTCGGGGGCGATCTCCGCCGAGCGCAGCCGGCGCGCCGCGAGGTCCACATAGCACGGGTCGCGCTCGATGCCCAGGAAGCGGCAGCCCGACTGGACCGCGGCGACGCCGGTGGTGCCGGACCCCGAGAACGGGTCGAGCACGAGATCCCCGGGCTGGGCGCTCGCCGCGAGCACGCGCTGCAGCAGGGCGAGCGGCTTCTGGGTGGGGTGGCGTCCGTGCACCTTCTCGCGCGGGCCGGGCGTCGGCACCGCCCAGACCACCTGCTCTCCGCCGGGCTCCGGGGCCTCGCAGATCTCCCAGAGATCGCGCATCTGCTTGCCGCCGTTCGCGGCCTTCATCGCGCGGTAGTTGAAGCGGTGCGCCAGCGGACGGGCCTTCATCGGGCTCGCCCAGAGAAGGATCTCCGTCGAGTGCGTGAAGAATCGGCAGGCGAGGTTCGGCGACGCGTTCGGCTTGTACCAGGTGACCGTGTTGAGCAGGTGGTAGCCGAGCTCCTGCATCGCGAAGCCGATCGAGAAGATGACGTGCTGGGTGCCGGACACCCAGATCGTCCCCGACGGCTTGAGGACGCGCCGGACGGCCTCGAGCCAGCGGCACTGGAACGCGTGGTCCTCGCCGACGCCGCGCGAGGCGTCCCAGCCGCCCTTGTTCACGCTGGTCCGGCGCCCGCTCTGGCACGTCGTCCCTCCGTTCGACAGGAGGTACGGGGGGTCCGCGAACGCGACGTCCACGGAGTGTGGCGGCAGCGCCTCGAGCGCGGCGAGGCAGTCGCCCTGGACGATCGCCCAGCTCCGGCCGCGCTCCGCCGTCCCGGGCAACCCGTCCCACGCGTGAAGTTCCAGGCGTCGAGCCATATCTCCGCATCGTAAGAGCGATATCGATCGCGTCCATTTTTCGGCGGGTGCTAGATTCGGCGCTCGATTGAGCCCCCCGAGGACCGAGATGCCCGAGCCCACTTCACCGACCCCCATCTCGCTCTGGCTCGAGGAAGCGCTCAGCGGATGGGGGCTCCCCGCCGCGGCGCTCGCGCTCGTCGCCATCGCGGGCGCGCTCTACCTCGCCGGGCGGCTCGGCGAGGGCTGGGTCGCTGCGGCGATCGTCGTCGCCGTGGCCGTGCTCGCCGCGGGGTACCTCGCCCGCGAGGCGGTCGCCCCGCGCGTGGACCTCCTCGCGCGGAACATGCTCTGGGCGTCGGCCGCGGGCGTGCTCGTGCTCGCGACGTGGCCCGCGGTCCGAACCGTCGTGCCGGGAGCGCCGATGGCGGCGGGCGATCTCGGTGCGGTGGGCGACACGCTCGCGCTCCCGCGCGGCGGCACGGTCCGGGTGCTCGTCCAGGCGCAGCTCCCCTCGGAGGGCACGCCGACGGTCGGGTTCCGCATCGGGGGCGTCCAGCCCCCGGCCGAAGGGCGGCTCGAGCGGACCTACTCGTACGCGCGCGTCGGCCGCGGCGGCCGCACCCGCGTCGCGCACGACCACAGCTCGATGTACCTCGAGGCGCGCGTCGCGCCGGGCGGCACGCTCCGCCTGGACCGGCTCACGGGCGAGCCGGTCGGGCCGCTCCACGTCGCCGTGTTCCCGGAGCCCCTCCCGACGTGGCTCTTCATCGCGATCGCCCTGGTGATCGCGGTCGGCGGCGCGATCGCCGACGCGCGGCTGCGCAAGGGCAACGCGGCCGCGGTCACCGCGATGGCGCTCGCGTTCGCGATCATCGTCACCGAGAACGCGACGCCCGCCTCGGCGATCGGGACGACCTTCGGCGCGATCCTGCTCGGCGCGATCTCGGGCGCGATCGCCGGCGTGGTGCTCGCGGCCGTCGCCCGGAGGATCGTGCCCCCTCCGGCGGGGCGCGCCGCCCGAGGTTAAGCCCCGGCGGTGCCCCCGCCGCTCGACAGCGCGTTCGTGAAGGAAGCCGCGCGCGCGGCGGGGTTCGTCCTGTGCGGCGTCGCCGACGCGGAGCCGCTCGACCCGAGGCCGCTCGACCGGATGCTCGCCCTGGGCGGCGAGGCGGACATGGTCTGGCTCCGCAGCCAGCGGGCGGAGCGGCTCGACCCCGCGCGGCTCCTGCCCGGCGTGCGGAGCGTCGTCGCCCTGGCGCTCGCCTACGACGGCGCCGACCTGCCGGTGCCGGAGGGCGCGGGCGAGGTGGCCCGTTACGCGCGGGGCCGCGACTACCACGCGGTCGTGAAGCGCCGGCTCAAGGCGCTCGTCGCCGCGATCGCGGCGCGCGATCCGGAGGCGCGGACGCTCGCGACGTGCGACGTCGCGCCGGTCATGGAGAAGGCGTGGGCGGAGCGGGCGGGCATCGGCTGGGTGGGGAAGAACGGCTGCCTCATCACCGAGGCGTACGGCAGCTGGGTCCTGCTCGCGACCGTGCTCGTGGACCGCCCGCTCGAGCCGGACGCGCCGCACCCCGAGCGGTGCGGGAGCTGCGACGCATGCCTGCCCGCGTGCCCGACGGGCGCGATCCCGGCGCCCGGGCTCGTCGACGCGCGGCGCTGCATCTCGTTCTGGACGATCGAGCGGCGCGGGGAGATCCCGGGGGACGTGGCGGGCCGGCTCGGCGGGTGGATGTTCGGCTGCGACGCGTGCCAGACGGTCTGCCCGTGGAACCGGCGCCCTGCGTCCGCGGTCGACCCGGAGCTCGCGCCGCGAGATGGGCAGGCGGCGCTCGCGATCGACGACGTGCTCGAGCTCTCCGAGGAGGAGTACCGGCGTCGGTTCTACGGCACGTCGCTCGCGCGCGCCCGCTACGACGGGCTCGTCCGGAACGCGGTGCTCGCCGCGGGCCGCTCCGGCGATCGCCGCTACGCCGGGGTGATCCGGGCCCACCTCGAGAGTCCGCACGACGCCGTCCGCGCCGCGGCCCGCTGGGCGCTCGCGCGGCTCTCCGGCTAGGGGCACGCGGTCACGACGAACCCACCGCTCCGCGCCAAGCTGACGCGGGGCCTCGCCACGAGGCGCGATCAAGGCCGAGGGAAGGGGAGGTCTTTTCGCGCGCAGATCGCCTGTGGTAGCCCGGTGGACATGGCCCGCAGCAAGAAGAAGAGAGCAGCCTCGTCCGGCAGCGTCAGGCCAAATCAACGGCCGGATGCCGCTCGCGCGGAGGCGTCGCCGAGCTCGGGCAGGCGATCCTCGATCGCCATCGGCGGCTTACTCGCCTTGGCCGTGCTCGGCGTGTTTGGCCGCACGCTTCACCACGACTTCGTCAACGTCGACGACGGTCCGTACGTCCTCGACAACCCATGGGTCAAGAACGGCCTCGACGGGCGGGGGATCGCCTGGGCATTCACGCATTCGTCAAGCGCGAACTGGCATCCGCTGACCTGGATCTCGCACATGTTGGACTGCCAGTGGTTCGGCCTCGCGCCGGCAGGCCACCACCTGATCAGCGTCCTTCTGCACGCGGCGGTCGCGGTCGTCCTCTTCTCGTGCCTGCGTCAGATGACCGGGGCCCTGTGGCGCAGCGCCTTTGCTGCCGCGTTGTTCGCGGTTCATCCGCTGCGCGCCGAATCGGTCGCCTGGGTGGCTGAGCGCAAGGATGTGCTCTCGGGCCTCTTCTTCGTCCTGACGCTGTGGGCGTACGTCGGCTACGCGAGGCGCCGATTCTCGCTCGGCCGATACCTCGGGGTGCTCGCGCTCTTCGCTTGCGGCCTCATGGCCAAGCAGATGCTGGTGACGCTGCCGTTCGTATTGCTCCTCGTCGACTACTGGCCGCTCGGCCGCTTCGACCGGCCGGAGCCCGGCCGCAAGGCTCTCGTCCTGGAAAAGATCCCAGCGCTCGTACTGGCGCTGATCGCCTCGTGGGTCGTCCTTCGCGTCCAGAAGGACGCGACCGTGCATCTCGATGCCATGCCGCTCGGACAGAGAGTCATCAACGCGCTCATGTCGTACGTGAGCTACCTGGGAGATTTCTTCTGGCCGACCAAGCTCGCCGCCTATTACCCGTACCCGAAGCAGGCTCCGCCGAACTGGGAAACCGGAGCAGCCATCGTCTTGCTCGCGACCATCACGGTCGCAGTCTGGAAGCTGCGTGCGCAACGTCCCTATCTGCTCGTGGGCTGGCTCTGGTACCTGGGGATGCTCGTGCCCGTGATCGGAATCATCCAGGTCGGCAACCAGCGGATGGCCGACCGCTATACCTACCTTCCCGAGATTGGTCTGGCCGTGGCGCTGACCTGGCTGACCGCGGATCTCGCCGAGGGCAAGAAGTACGCGCGGCCGCTGTTGTCCGCCGGCGCGGCGGTCGTGCTCGCGCTCCTGATGCCGGCCGCGATCCATGCCACCGGCGCGTGGAAGAGCAGCGAGACCCTGTGGGAAAGCGCGCTGACCCACACCACCCACAACGCCTTCGCCCACAACAACCTCGGGACGGTTCTCGCCCGAAGCGGGCGCCTCGCGCAGGCGGTCCCGCACTTCGAAGAAGCTCTGCGCCTCGAGCCCGACAATTTCTTGGCGCACAACAACCTCGGCGTGGCCCTGATGGTTCAGGGCCGCCTGGCCGAGGCGATCGCGCATTACCAGAAGGCCATCGCCCAGAGATCCGACTACGGCGAAGCTGAGGTGAACCTCGGCTCCGCCCTCGCCGGACAGGGGCAATTCCAGGAGGCGCTGTCGCACCTCGGTCGTGCGGTGGGGCTCGGCGTGGACAGCGAGGACGTGCACGTCAAGCTCGGCCTCGTGCTCGCGCAGCTCGGCCGCGACGCCGAGGCTAGAGAGCAATTCGAGAAGGCGCTGGCCATCAACCCCGGCGACGCACGGGTCCAGAGCTATCTGACGCCCGCGGGTGCGGTGGCGAAGCCCGCGCCGTCGCCCTGAACGAAGCCGGATCGGTGCGCCCCCCCAGCCGCTCTGCGGCGACGGCGAGCGCGAAAGCGGAATCAGCACGCTCGACGCTCCACTGCGGGTGCATTGTCTGCCGCGCTCGGAGTCACCGATCGCGATGGGCGTCAGGTGGCGGTACGCCGCGCCGGTTGACGCCGCGCGCCGACACGCTAAGACAGGGCCGTGACGACACTCGACGAGAGGCTCCGCGCCGCGCGGGAGAGGCTCGCGGTCGGCCCGGTCCTGGCCCGGACGTTCCTCCGCGCCACCGGCAACGACGCGAAGGACTACCTACACCGGATGTCCACGCAGGACGTGAACTCCCTCCGCCCCGGCGAGTCGGTCTACGCCGCGTTCTTGAACGCGAAGGGCCACTTGCTGGCCGACGCCCACGTCGTCGCGCAGGACGACGGCGTGCTCCTGGAGCTCGACCCGCTCGCCGCGCCCGAGGCGCGCGCGCAGCTCGAGAAGCTCGTGATCATGGACGACGTCGCCTTCGAGGACCTCTCGGACCGGCTGCGGCTCGTGCCGGTGCTCGGCCCGGACGCGGCCGCTCGCGTCGCCGCGCGGGCGCCGGCCGGGATCCGCGTCCCGAACGACCGGCGCGGCGCGCCCGGCGTCGACGTCTGGCTCGCGCCCGCGGCCGCCGACGAGCTCCGCGCGGCGCTCGTCGCCGACGGCGCCGCGGCGCTCGACGAGGCGGACCTCGAGGCGCTCCGCGTGCTCGGCGGGTTTGCTCGGTTCGGCGCCGACATGGACGCGACGCGCCTCCCGATGGAGGCGGGGCTCACCCGCGCCGCGATCCACTTCGGGAAGGGCTGCTACATCGGCCAGGAGGTCGTGCTCCGCGCGACCGCGCGTGGCCACCTCCAGCGCGGGCTCGTGCAGCTCCGGCTCCCGCCCGGCGCCGGTCCCGGCACGAAGCTCGCGGCGGGCGGGCAGGAGGTCGGCGTGGTCACGAGCGCGGCGGAGACGCCCGAGGGGCGCATCGGCCTCGGGTACGTGCGGCGCGCGCACTGGCGCGAGGGGACCGCGCTCGACGCGGGCGGCGCCGAGGCCGTGGTGCGGAGGGTGATCGTGGAGGAGCCGGACGTCTGACCGGCGCACCTCGGCTGCCTCGGCCCCGTGAACGAGCCCGCGCCCGGCTTCGGTTTCGGGCGCGTTCACGGGCTCGGGGTCGTCACGCCTCCGCCACCGGGATCTCCGGCCCCTTCGCCCGATCCTCCCTGCCCGGGAGCGAGTCGAGCTCTCGCCGGACCTGGGCGAGCTCCTCCTTGAGCTCGGCGCGGACGGCGCGGATCTCGCCGCGGACGTCATCGAAGGTGAAGCGGATCTCCTCCGGAGAGATCCCGAGGAGGCGCCGCCGCGCCGCGGCGACGAGCGAGTCGACGAGCTTCATGGCCTATCCTTCTGCGGCATCGCGCACGCCGCGACCGCGCCGGTCGGGTCGATCGCCTGGTTTCCCTCGATCACCTGCTTCACCGTGCCGTCCGTCCCCACCACGAACGTCGCGCGGTTCGCGAGCCCGATCACCGGCATCGTCCCGCCGTACTGCCTCGCCACCTTCCCGCCCTCATCGGAGAGGAGCGGGTAGGGGAGCTGGTACTTCTCCTTGAACCGCCGCTGCGTCTCGACGGAGTCGGTCGAGATGCCGATCACCTGCGCGTCCTTGCCTGCGATCTCCGCGTACCGGTCCCGGTACGCCTGGACCTCGCGCGTTCAACCAGGGGTGAATGCCTTCACGTAGAAGGCGAGGATGACCTTGCCCTTCGCGAGGAGCTTCGAGAGCGTGACCGGCTTCCCGTCCGTGTCGGGCAGCGTGAAGTCCGGCGCCCGATCGCCGACCTTCACCGCGGAGGAGCCGAGCAGCATCGCGAGCAGTGGGAGCTTCATCCTGCCGGCCTTGTAGCGCCGACCGGGCAGGCCGGCAACCGCGTCACCTCCGGGGCGGCGCGCGTCGGCGCGCGGCCTTATGGACTCCGCGCGCCGGGGCGCCGGCCGGGGAGGGCGCGATGGTCGAGAAGCTCATCCTGTCGGACGACGAGTGGCGGCGGCGACTCACGCCGGAGCAGTACGCCGTCCTTCGGGGGCACGCCACGGAGCGGGCCGGCACCGGCTGCTTCCTCGGCACGAAGGATCCCGGCACGTACGTCTGCGCCGCTTGCGGGAACCCGCTCTTCCGCTCGGGCGAGAAGTTCGAGTCCGGCACCGGCTGGCCTTCGTTCACCGCGCCGATCTCCGAGGACTCAGTGGAGTACGTCGAGGACCGGTCCTACGGGATGCGCCGCGTCGAGGTCCGCTGCGCGCGGTGCGACGGGCACCTCGGCCACGTCTTCGACGACGGGCCGCCGCCCACGCACAAGCGGTTCTGCATGAACTCAGCGGCGATGCGCCACGTCGCCGCGGGCGCGCCGATCGAGCTCGCCGCGCCTTGACGCTGGAGGTGCCCCATGGACGAGAGGCCTCTCATCGTGCTCGTGGTCGGAGACCCGACCACCCTCGCGGCGCTGCTCGAAGCCGTGCAGCGCCGGTTCGGCGCGGACTACCGCGTCGTGCCGCACCTCTCCCCCGACACTGCGCTCGAGGACGCGGCCCGCCGCAAGGCGTCAGGCGAGGACCTCGCCCTCGTCATCGCCGACGAGCACGTGCCGCCGATGAGCGGGAGGGAGCTCCTGTCGCGCCTTCACGCCATCGAGCCGCTCGCGAAGCGCGTGCTGCTCGTCCCCTGGGGCGACCGGGGCGCCGCCGCGGCGATCCTGCAGGGGTGCGCCTTCGGCGAGCTCGACTTCTACCTCCAGAAGCCGTGGACGCCGCACGAGGTGCACCTCTACCCGCCGATCAGCGACTTCCTCGCGGAGTGGACGCGCGCCTACCGGCCGGGGCTCGAGCTGGTGCGCGTCGTCGGAGACGACGCGTCGCCGCGCGCCCACGAGCTGACGGAGCTGCTCGGGCGGAACGGCGTCCCGTTCGGCTTCTACCTCGCGACCTCGCCCGAGGGCGCGCGGCTCCTCGGGAGGAGCGGCCTCGACGGCGCGGCGCTGCCGGCGGTGTTCCTCCGCGACGGGACCACGCTCGTGAACCCCTCCAACGCCGACCTCGCGGACGCGGTGGCCGAGGAGGGCCCGCGGAATCTGAGGTGCGACCTCGCGGTCGTCGGCGCAGGGCCCGCGGGGCTCGCCGCGGCCGTCTATGGAGCGTCGGAGGGGCTGCGAACGATCGTGGTCGAGCGCGAGGCGGTCGGGGGGCAGGCGGGCGCGAGCTCACTCATCCGCAACTACCTCGGGTTCCCACGGGGCATCACCGGGGCAGAGCTGACGCAGCGCGCGTACCAGCAGGCGTGGCTCTTCGGCGCGAAGTTCGTGAGCGGGCGAGACGTCGTCGGCCTGGTCGCGCGCGGCGCCGACCGCGTGCTTTCGCTCTCGGACGGCCGCGAGATCCCGGCGCGCGCGATCGTGATCGCGACCGGCGTCCGGTACCGCCGGCTCGGGGTCCCCTCGCTCGAGCGGTTCGTCAACGCCGGCGTTTACTACACGAGCATCCCCGACGCGCGCTTGGTCCATGGGCAGGAGGCGGTGGTGGCGGGGGGCGGCAACTCCGCGGCGCAGGCCGCGCTCCATCTCGCCCGTCACGCCCGGCGTGTCACCCTCGTCGTCCGCAAGGAGTCGCTCTCGGACGGCATGTCCGAGTACCTCGTCCAGTGGATCACGCGGACGCCGAACCTCGAGCTGGCGCTCGGCGCCGAGGTCGTCGATGGCGGCGGCGAGCGCAGGCTCGAGCGCGTCGCGGTGCGCGATCTCCGGACGGGCGCGACGCGCGTCCTGCCGGCCCAGATGCTGTTCGTCCTGATCGGCGCCGAGCCGCACACCGACTGGCTCGCGGGCGCGGTCGTCCGCGACGACCGCGGGTTCGTCGTCACCGGCGAGCGCCTCGGGGCCGATGGGGGGAGCGGCGCCGGCCGGGGGCGGCTCGAGACCAGCATGCCCGGCGTGTTCGCGGTCGGGGACGTGCGCTCCGGCTCGGTGAAGCGCGTCGCGTCCGCGGTCGGTGAGGGATCCGTCGCGGTCGGCGAGATCCACGAGTACCTCGCGGCCGCGGGCGGCGCCGAGCGCGACGAGGCGGCGCGCGGCCGCGAGCCGGTCGCCGCGCCGGTCGCGGCGGAGCCCGAGTCGCTACCGCCGGGGATCGCGTAGCCCCCGTGAACGAGCCCGTGCCCGACCCTCGGGCCCGGTCACGTTCACGCCCGCCGCCGCGCGGTCCCCGCCTTCTTCCGTCGCTCCGTCGCGCGCCTCCGCGTGAGCGACGGGAAGGCCACCTTCACGCTCGCCCCGAGCGTCGCCACGACCCGCTTCGGCGCGACCGCGCGATAGCTCTCGTCCAGCCACGACCGGAGCACGTCGAGCGGCGGCGCGTCGCGTGGGCGGAACGTGGCCGTCACCCACCCGCTCCGCCCGAGCCCATAGCCCGTCGGCTCGCAGAATGGGAACTGCAGCGCCCCCTCGGCGCTCCAGGGGAGCTTCAAGGACACGCTGAGCCCCGGCTCGCCGTTCGACAGGATGGCGAACACCTTCCCGCGCACCTTCAGGGCGCAGTGGCCCGGCCACGGGAAGTCCTCGTGCGTCTCGGGGTAAGAGAGCCCGACGGCGCGGAGTGCCGCCTCGGCGCGGGTCCTTTGCATGCCCGGTGCGTACCGCGCCCGCCACGACCGCGCGAGCGCCCTGGGAGGTGCCGCTTGGCACCGCCATGTGAAAGCTTCGACGAGCGCCGGTCGGACAGCGATGATGGTTCCGCATGCGCCCGCTCTCGGCTCCCCGCTAAACCACCGTTCGTGATTCGCGATCAGCGGCCGGGCCGCGAATCGCAGGGAGAACGTTGAAAGGGAAGGCCACCCCATCGATTGCGACGCGCTTCAGCGCCAGGAGCCGACATGACCGACCCAATCCCAGCCGCCGTCGTCCGCGGCTTCGCCTCCGACAACTTCGCCGGCGTCCACCCGCGAGTGCTGGCCCACCTCGCCGAGGTCAACCGAGGCCACGCGATGGCCTATGGCGACGACCCGGTCACCCTCAGGCTGCGCGCCGCCTTCGACCGGCTCTTCGGCCGCCCGGTAACCACCCACACCGTCTTCAACGGCACCGCCGCCAACTGCCTGGCTCTCTCCGCCTTCGCCCGACCCTGGGGCGGGGTGATCTGCTCTGACGTGGCCCACCTCGCGAACGACGAGAGCACCGCCCCGGAGCGCATCCTCGGCATGCGGCCGCTCCCGGTGCCGAGCGTGGCCGGCAAGATCGACCCGGCCGGCGTGGAGGCGGTGCTGCGGCGCGGCCACGGCGTCCACGCGGCGAAGCCGCTGGCCCTCACCCTCACCCAGCCCACCGAGCTCGGCACGGTCTACACGGTCGCCGAGCTCCGGGCGCTGGCCGAGGTGGCCCACCGCCACGGGCTCGGCGTCCACGTGGACGGCGCCCGCATCGGCTGCGCCGTCGCCGCCCTCGGGGTATCGCTGCGCGAGATGCTGGTGGAGACCGGCGTGGACGCGCTCTCCTTCGGTGGCACCAAGCAGGGGCTGCTCTGCGGCGAGGCGGTGGTCTTTCTGCGCGAGGGGCTCGGCGCCGACTTTCCCTTCTGGCAGAAGCACACCATGCAGCTCGCTTCCAAGATGCGGTTCGTCTCGGCGCAGATCGAGGCGCTGTTGGAGGGGGACCTGTGGGTGGAGAACGGGCGCCGCGCCAACGGCATGGCGCAGGCGCTCCTCCGCGCGGTGGCGCCGCTCCCGGGCGTGGCGGTGGTCTTCCCGGTGGAGGCCAACGCGGTCTTCGCCCGCATCGACCCGGCCCGCATCGCCCCACTTCAGCGGGCCTTCTTCTTCTGGCCCTGGGACGAGCAGGCCGGCCTGGTCCGCTGGATGTGCGCCTGGGACACCGAGCCGGCCGACGTGGAGCGGTTCGCCGCGGTGCTGGCGGACTCCGGATCTGCAGCTGCTGGGTAGCCCTTCGCGGCGTTCACGCCCGCAGCTTCTCGTACCGCGCCACGAGCACCGAGACGTCGTCCCGGTGCCAGAACCCGACCTGGTCCGGGAGCTCCCCGAGCGTGCGCGCCGCGAACCCGGAGACGGGCGCGCCGAGCGCGGGCTCGCCGCCGGTGACGGCGCCGGCGACCACGAGCCCGAGGTGGCGGTCCTTCCCGACGTCGGTCACGCGGCCGCCGACGAGGACGACGCCCTCGAGCGCGAGGCCGAGCTGCGCCTTCGCGATCCGCTGCGCGGCCTCGCCGGGCTGCTCCGTCGCGCCGAGCAGGTCCGAGGGGAGCCACCAGCGCCCGAGCTGCGCCTGCCCGTGGTAGCCGCCGATCACCTCGGCGACGATCACGCGCCGGAGCTCGAGCACGATCGGCAGGACATCGACGCGGACGATCATGGTTCCTCCGCCCCGGGCAGGTCTATCCGCCCCGCCGGGCCCCTGGCAAGGGGCGCTCGGAGTCGGTAGACCGAGGGCATGATCGGTAAGCCGGTTGCGGCCGTCGTGCTCGCGATCGTTTCGGTGGCCGGGCTCGGGTGCGGGAAGAGCAAGGAAGCGCAGGCGTTCGACTCGATCGGCAACGAATGCCGCGCGTTCATCGCGCAGGGCGCGAGCGTCACCCAGGTAGACAATCAGTTCCACACTGCGTACGTCGTTTACGGACCGTGCTGCCCGCAGCCCGCGGGCTCGATCGAGGTGCCGATCCAGAGCACCTGTCCGGAGCAGACACCCACGAACCCCGAGTGCAGCGTCTTCTTCGCATGGCCGGCCTCCGACCCGAGCCTCTGCAGCCAGTCGGCGGGGGGCGGGTGCTGGTTCGTCTGCGAGCTCCGCGTGATGAGGTCGTCGTGGGCGTCGACCGGGATGAACACCGCCGTCTGCGACGGGCGATGGGAGTCTGCGATACAGTTCGGTATCCCGTCGTCGAATCAGTGCGTGTTCTGAACCGGAGGATCCATGAAGGCCATCGCCATCCGCGCCCACGGCGGCCCGGAGGTCGTGAACCTCGAGGAGCTGCCCGATCCTCAGCCGCAGCCGGGCGAGGCCGTCGTCCGCGTGAAGGCGGCGGCGATGAACCACCTCGACATCTGGGTCCGGATCGGCTGGCCCGGGCTGAAGCTCGCCTTCCCGCACGTCCTAGGCTCGGACGTCTCGGGCGTCGTGGAGGCGGTCGGCGCGGGCGTCTCGGGCGTGAAGGTCGGGGACGAGGTCGTGGTGAACCCGAGCCTCGGCTGCGGCCGCTGCGAGCAGTGCCTCTCCGGCCACGAAAACCTCTGCCGTCGCTTCGCGATCCTGGGCGAGCACGTCTCGGGCGGCATGGCCGAGAAGCTCGCCGTGCCCGCGCGGAACGTGCTGCCGAAGCCGAAGAACCTCTCGTTCGAGGAGGCCGCGGCGGTCCCGCTCACGTTCATGACCGCCTGGCACGCGCTCGTCGCGCGCGCGCAGCTCCGGCTCGGCGAGACGGTGCTCGTCCACGCGGCCGGCTCGGGCGTCGGCGTCGCCGCCGTGCAGATCGCGAAGCTCCTCGGCGCGACCGTGATCGCCACCGCCGGCTCGGACGCGAAGCTCCAGCGGGCCCGCCAGCTCGGCGCCGACCACGTGGTGAACTACGAGACGCAGGACTTCGTCCAGGAGGTGCGGCGGATCACCGAGAAGCGGGGCGTCGAGGTCGTGTTCGAGCACGTCGGGAAGAAGACCTGGGAGAAGTCGATCCTCGCCGCCGGCATCGGCGGTCGGATCGTGACGGTCGGCGCGACGACCGGGTACGACCCGCTCACGGACCTCCGCCACGTCTTCTTCCGGCAGCTCTCGATCCTGGGCTCGACGATGGGCACGGGCGGCGAGCTGCTCGAGGTGCTCCGCTTCGTGGGCGAGGGGAAGCTGAAGCCCGTCGTGGACAAGGTGCTCCCGCTCGCCGAGGCGCGGCAGGGGCA